>WNFT01013772.1_pt1 | contig 10323 bp, 6 predicted proteins | sample 5400191 | NCBI WGS metagenome assembly WNFT01 (sample SAMN13153359, study PRJNA577476) | soil metagenome | isolation source: 80 cm saprolite under Madrone tree | place: USA:California | collected 2016-06-14 | reverse complement strand
GCTCAACGCGAGTTGGAGCGAGACGCGCGCCTGGCCGTCGTATGCGGCCGCCGTCGCGAGCGGTTCCCGGAGCGCTCGATCTATCACCACCTCTGCGAGCTCGAGTGGGATACGCCCATCGGCGAGGCTGCGTTCTGCGGTGGCGACGCGATGATTCGCATGCAGGCCTTTCGCGCTGTCGGCGGCTTCAATCCCGATCTCATCGCCGGCGAGGAGCCCGACCTCTGCGTACGTCTTCGCCAACGCGGCTTCCTCGTCCGCCGCATCGATCACGAAATGACGCTTCACGATGCCGCGATGACGCGTCTGTCCCAATGGTGGCGACGCGCGGTGCGAAGCGGCCATGCGTACGCCGAAGGCGCCGCGCTGCACGGCGCTTCGCCGGAACGCCACTGGAGACGGGCCCGCCGCAGCATCAACTTCTGGGGAGTTTGGGTTCCGCTCACGGCACTCATCCTCTGCTGGCCCACGCGAGGTTTGAGCCTCACCCTGGTTGCAGCCTATCCGGTCCTCGCGGCCCGCATTTACACCAGGAGTCGCGCCGGCGGCCTTCCCGCCCGGGACGCCCGCCTCTACGCCGCTTTTTGCGTCCTTGCGAAGTTTCCGCAAGCCGTCGGCCAGCTCGAGTATCTCGCTTCGCGAATGCTTCGTCGACGCCGCCAATTGATCGAATACAAGCGTCCGAGTCCCACGTGGAGCGACTGGTGAGAAGGATCGAGGATGGCCCGCGTGACCCGGCCATAGCCATCGCGGCCACCTTCGTAGCGGAGCCGCTTTTGCCAGGCCTGCGCCTCGTCCTGGACGAGGTGGGCCTCGGGCTGCGCGTATGCTTTGCTCCCTATCACCAGGTATTCCAGGAGCTGATGTCGCCCACGAGCCTGCTCGCGACGAACGCGGGCGGCGTGAACGTGGTCCTCGTGCGACTCGAAGATTTCATACGCGAGTTTGGTAGCGCCGAAGAGGCGCGCGCCGTTCTCCAGCAAGCAACCCGCGAGTTGCGTCACGCGCTGAGTCAGCACGCGGTTCGCGTGAAGATACCCACCGCGCTCGCGATCTTCCCGCCGTCACCCCGCGCGCCGGAAGCACTCGTATCTGACCTGGAAGCGGCGACCCGGCTTCTCGTTGCGGATGCGCGCGCGTCGCCTGGGATTGTCCTGCTGACGGCCGAGGAGATAGACCTCGTGACGACGGGTGAGCGCTACGACCCGTTGGGCGACGAGCTCGCTCATGTACCCTTCACGAAGGAGCACTACGCGTCGATCGCGCTTGCGATCGTTCGCAAGGCGCATGCGCTGCGCGTGCCCACACACAAAGTGCTCGTGCTCGACTCCGACAATACGTTGTGGCGTGGCGTCGTGGGCGAGGACGGAGTCGACGGAATCGCGATCCCCGAGGCCCTGGCGTTGATTCAACGGTTCGCCGTGGAGGAGCAGGCGCGAGGAACGCTGGTCTGCCTGGTCAGCAAGAACGCCGAGCGCGACGTGCTCGACGTGCTCAAGAAACGATCGGACATGGTGCTCAAGGCCGAGCACGTCGTCGCGCACCGCATCAACTGGGACCCGAAGCCACGCAACATTGCGTCGCTCGCGCGCGCCCTGGACATCGGGCTCGATGCTTTCGTGCTGCTCGACGACAATCCCCTCGAGTGCGCGCAGGTGCAGGCGGAGCTTCCGCAAGTCGTGACGCTGCAAGTTCCGCCGGACGACGAGGTCGAGTCTTTTCTCTCGCACCTGTGGACTTTCGATAAGTTGGCGGTCACAGACGAGGACGCGCGTCGCACGAACATGTACCGCGAGAACGCCGCGCGGCACGAGCTGGAGAAGTCGACAACCGACATTGCCGAATTCATCGCCTCGCTCGGGCTCGTCATCGACATCGCCCCCCCGCGAGAGGACGAATGGCCGCGGGTCGCGCAGCTCACCCAACGCACCAACCAATTCAACTTCACCACGGTGCGACGCACCGAGCCGGAAATGCGCGCGCTCCCGGGCAGCGGGTGCACGGTGCTGCGCGTGAATGTGCGCGATCGCTTCGGTGACTATGGCCTCGTGGGAGTCGCCGTTACCGAGCCGTCGGGCGACGTGCTCACCGTCGACACTCTTCTCGTCAGCTGCCGGGTCCTCGGGCGCGGTGTCGAGCACGCGATCCTGCGCCGGCTCGGCGAAATGGCGAAAGACCGCGCGCTGCTCCATATTCACTTGCCCTATGCGCCCACGCCGCGGAACGAGCCGGCGCGCGCGTTCGCCGAGAGCTTCGCGTCCGCTTTCCGCGCCGCTGACGGTGCCCGAGTCCTCTATCGCATCCCCGTCGACGTCGCCTGCGCTATCGCGCATCGGCCAGGACACGATCCGGCCGGGGTAATCGAGGCGCGGGCCTCGGAGCAGAGGACGGGCTCGACCTCGATCGCTTCGTCCAACATGAGTCGCTCCGAGCGTTACGCGAAGCTTGCGCGCGAGCTTGTGTCGGGCCGCGCCGTCCTCGCCGCCTTGCGCGCGGGGGAGAGCCGCGAGCGCACCTTGCCAGGCAATCCCGAAATGCCCGCCACGGAGACTGAGCGCAAGCTGCTCGAGCTGTGGCAGGAGCTGCTCGAGATCGAAGGGCTTGGGGTAGCCGATGACTACTTCGCGCTCGGAGGCACCTCGCTGCTCGCGGCGACCTTGTTCGCGGAAATCGCGCGGCGCTTCGGTGTGAAACTTCCGCTCAGTACCATCGTGGAGGCGCCGACGGTGCGCGCGCTCGCGCGTCACGTCGAACCGCAGCGGAGGGAGCGTTCGGGCGTGCTCGTCGAGCTCAGGCAGGGGAGTCCCCGCAACTTCTTCCTCGTCCACGATGGCGACGGCGAGACGCTGTTGTACTTGAGCCTGGCGCGCCGCATGCCACCCGACGTTGCGGTGTTCGGTATCGCTCCCCGCCGCATCGCGAGGGTGCCGCTCGCGCACGCGCGCATCGAGGACATGGCGGCGTTCTATGTCGAACAGGTGCGCAACAAGCAGGCGCACGGTCCGTGCGCCGGCGCAGTGATCGCATACGAGATGGCATCGCAGCTGACGAGCGCGGGCGAGCGCGTCGACCTCGTGGCTCTGCTCGATGCCGCGACACCGCAGGCGAAGAAGCGGGCGCGCATCGCGAAGCAGCGCCTCGGCCGTCTTTCGCAAGCGCTCGTGGATGCACGCGGCGCGGAGGGCCTGCTCGTGGAGCGCGTCCGCGCCGCCGTCCAGATAACGTCCCGAAAGCTCGTCAATGCGCTAAGCTGGGAGGCCATGCGGCGCGCGAGGCGTTGGTCGGTGCGCGCGCGGTTCAGGCTGCTTCGAGAACTGCTCGCGCGCCAAAAACCATGGCCGACATTCATTCCGGCGCTCAGCGTACGCGAGATTTACGATTCCGCGGAGGCGTGCTACGTGCCGAGGGCGCTCTCCGACGCGAGGATCGTGCTCGTGCGCGCGCGCGCCGGCGAAGCAGCCGATACACCTTATCGCGAGATCTACGTCGATGGCGTTCTAGGCTGGAGCGCCGTCGCACGGCGGCTCACCGCGGTCGACGTGGAGGGCGGCCATTCCAGCATGCTGCAGGAGCCGTTCGTGGCGTCCCTCGCAGCGGCATTGATGCCGTACGTGATGGAGAGGAGCGAGCGACGCCAGAGCGCGGTGGCGAGAATGATGCCATGAGCGACATCGACGTCGCCGTCGTCATCGTCACGTACAAGACCGCGGACCTGACCATCGACTGTCTGCGATCGGTCGCGGCCGAGCGGTCGACACCGCGCATCCGAATCCGCGCGATCGTCGTGGACAACGCCTCCGACGACGCATCGTCCATCTCCCGGGCGATCGAGGCGAATGGCTGGTCGTCATGGGTCACTCTCGTGATTGCGCCGAGGAACGGCGGCTTCGCGTACGGCAACAATGTGGGCTTCCAGCGCGCGTACGAAGACGGACCGCCCGCGTACGTACACCTGCTCAACCCCGACACGGTGGTTCGCAGAGGCGCGATCAGCGCGCTGGTCCATTTCCTCGAGGCGCACCCCGACGCCGGTATTGCTGGCAGCAGCTTCGAGAACCTCGATGGCAGTGACTGGCCGATCGCGTTCCGCTTTCCGTCGATCCTGAGCGAGCTCGACGCGGGTCTGGAGCTCGGGGTCGCGACGCGCCTGCTCCAGCGTTGGGTGGTCGCCAAGCACATGAGCGCGGTCGCGCAGCCGATCGATTGGGTACCGGGCGCCTCGATGATGATTCGCCGCGCAGTGCTCGACTCGATCGGCGGCCTCGACGAGAACTACTTCCTTTACTACGAAGAGACCGACTTCTGCTTTCGCGCGAGGAAGGCGGGCTTCTCGACCTGGTACGTGCCCGAGAGCCGCGTGATGCACATCGCCGGTCAGAGTACGAGGATCACCGAGCGCAATGGGACGCCGAAGCGGTTGCCGGCCTACTGGTTCGAGTCGCGCCGCCGGTACTTTGCAGCGACTCACGGTCTGCAGTACGCGATGGCGGTCGACCTCGTCGCGCTGCTCGCGCACGGGTTGGGCGCGCTGAAGCGCACCGCCCAGCGGCGCACCGATCGTGGGGTTCCGTACTTTCTTCAAGATCTCGCGAAGCACAGCGCGCTGCGGCCGAAGAACCGTGTGCTGCCCTCGATCAAGTGCTTCGTGCCAAGCGCATGAGGCGACACGGCGTCGGTTGACATTCGCCTCGCCGTGACGCCGGCTGCGTACGAGCGCCGAGTCTAGCTTTGTGGGCTGTCCGAACCTAGATTGCAGAGGGTATCGCAGGACCGTCGGTGTCTGCCCACGGAGCGCTATTTTTCGGTAGCCGCGAGCCAGGGGCTCCGATGCACTGGGCGCGCGAGCGGTGCGAATGCGGTTGCGTATTCACAGGGGGAGCAGCAAACCGCTAGCCTGCGTGGTGGGCGATCTCAGCTTGGTGCGCGCGCTAGGACGAGGCAACATCCCCGTTGCGGTCACCACGAGCGAGCGCCAATCCAAGGTCGGGTTCTCCCGCTACTGCGTCGCCGTCGTCCCCACGCCGAGCTGGGTCGACGATCCCGAGGCCGCTCTGGCGGCCGTCATCGCTTGGAGCGAGCAGCAGCGGGAGCCGCCAGTGCTCTTCTATCAGGGCGACCACGATTTGCTCGCTGCGTCGCGCGGCCGTGAGCGCATGGCAGGGCATCTTCGCTGCGTGCTGCCGCCCGCAGAACTGGTGGAGAATCTGGTCGACAAGCAACGCTTCGCGGCTTTTGCCGAGCGGCGAAAACTTCCCGTGCCTTTGACTCGAACGTTGTGCAGAGGAAAGGCCCTGGCGGACGAGCTCGGCCGCTGGGACCGGTTCCCCTGCGTGCTAAAACCAGCCACACGCTCCCCTCGGTTCGCCGAAGTAGGTCAGGGCCAGAAGGCCCTCCGGCTGGAGAGCCGAAGTGAGCTCGAAGGTCTACTCAGGGTGATCGAAGCGTACGAATCCGATTTCGTCGTGCAGGCGGCCATCGAGGGCGGCGAGGATCGCATCGTGAGCTATCACGCTTACGTCCGCCCGGGTGGCCAGGTGATGGCCGAGTTCACCGGGCGGAAGTTGCGGACGGCGCCGCGTCTCTATGGTTTTTCGACCTATATCGAGATCACCAATGATGACGAGGTCCGTCGGCTGGGACGATCGCTGCTCGAGAAGCTCGGGTTTTCTGGCGTCGTAAAGATCGATTTCAAGCGAGACCTGCGTGACAACAAGCTGTACTTGCTGGAAATCAACCCTCGATTCAATCTCTGGCATCATCCCGCCGCCGTGGCCGGGGTCTCGATCCCCGCGCTCGTCTATCGTGATTGCATCGAGCCCGGTTCGGCGCGGCCAGCCGGGTCAGCAAGGCCCGGGGTGCGATGGGTCAGTCTCCGTCAGGATGCCCGCGTCTTCAAGGAGTACCGGGCGGCGGGGGAGCTCTCGTTCACTCGGTGGTTGGCCGAAATCGCGACCGTCGACGTCAACGAGAGCTTTCTCATGCGCGATCCAGTACCGGGCCTCGCCAGCCTATGCGGGATGCTGAGGAGAAGAATGGGACGGGTGAGTCTGCTGAGCAGGCGACCGCCGCAGCCGATCGCTGGGACACCGTGAAGCTGGCTCTCATCTCTGACGTCCACGGCAACCTCGAGGCGCTGGAAGCTGTCCTGCTTGACATCGATCGAATCAGTCCAGACGCCAAGCTGGTGTGCGCCGGCGACATCGTTGGTTACGGGCCAGACCCCGAGGCCTGTATTGCCCGCCTTCGCGAGCGCCAAGCGCTTTGTGTCATGGGGAATCACGAAGAGATGGTGCTTGGTCGTCGTGACTTCTCACGATGCGTGCACGCCGGGATCGTTGCGGCGGTATGGACCCGCGAGCGTTTGTCCCCTTCCGCGCGGGCCTTCATAGAGGCGCTTCCAAATAGACGAGAGGTGGCACCCGGCGTGGTCGTATGCCACGGCGATCTCTTGAGCGCCGACACATACGTAAGCACGCGCGAGCAGGCCGAGCGCGCTCTCGCGCAGCTTCGAGCCCATTGGCCGCAAGCCACGGTGTTGGTGTGTGGGCACACACATCATGCAGCATTGTTCACGCCTGCGAGCGGGTTTCGGCAGGTGAGCGGGCTTGCCGACCACGACCTCGATCGAGCGCCGCCCTGTATCATCAACCCGGGCGCCGTGGGCCAATCGCGCGATACGGAACCGCTAGCCCGTTACGCCGTGCTGGACCTCGAAGGCCAGACCGTCTCGTTTCGGGAGCTGCCCTACGAGCACCTGGCGACCATTCGCAAGCTTCGCCAGGCCGGGCTTGTTGCCCGCGTCGTGTTGCTCCCGCCCCGAGGTTTGTGGCGTCGCGTTGAGGCGTACCGAGCACGATGCGCCCGACACTGGGCTGCGCGGCGATCCGAAACCGCAGGTTAACCCACGCAGGAAGCAGCGGCTCTGAGAGCGCGAGTAGATTTCGAGAGGTCAGCGGAAGCTTTGAGCCCACTCGAGCCGGTGGATCGCCCTGAGCGGTAACCGCAGCATCGCCCCCATTCCGCCGGCCGCCGCAAGCTTCTCGGCTGCGCGGCGCAGGCGCCGAACCCGCCCGAACACGCAGGGCAGGTCGACGAAGCCCTCCCGCAGTTCGGCTGCACATGTCATGAGGCTGCGCTTATAACGCGCGTCTCCCTTGCCGAGATCGAGCGTGCGAACACCGGCCGCAGCCAGCACCTCGGCGAGCCGGATCAGGAGAATGATGCCGGGCGAGTATTGTGCGAATTTCTGATTGTAGCTCGGGAACCACCAGTGCAGGGTCCGCCGTGATCGCATTCCCGCATGCACAGCCACGATTTGATCGCCTGCGCGGAGTACCGAGCATACTCCAGCGAATTCGCGACCTTGCGTATTCATGATCCTGTGAAGCAATTCCACGGTCCAGCGTACGCCGAACGCATTCACCGAGTGCGTCCTTCGATACTGCTCGCTCTTCCACTCGAGCAGCAGTTCCATCGGACCGCTGTCTGCCTCATGCAGGATGAAGCTCAATGCGCCGACCTCGCGCGCCATTTTGCGCGCCTTCCGCGCAAAGTCCGACGGAGCGTCGCGCAGCTTTTGCAGGTATGACGGAACGCTCAAGTCGATCTGCGGTGACGTGGCGGACGCCGTGACGTACGGGTCGAACTTTCCAGAGGCGTCGACCAGATGATCGAAACGCCACACCGCGAGCTTCGCAGCGCGCATGAGCTCGCTCACGCTCCAGTCGCTGCCCGATGCGGCTATCACGCCGTGGTAATCGGAAAGCGGTCCGCCAACTGGCATGCCCCGGCCCCAACGATCGCGCTGATGCGGGAAGAAGCCCACAGGCCGGCCGTCGTTCTCGATCACGACGATCCGAACGTCGTCGCGGACGCTACCGACCAGCTGCGTGAACTCAGGACAGAAGTACGGGCTGTCGAAACGAGCATCACCCCACTGGATCGAACGCCAAGCCGCCAGCAGCGCTGAATCCAACTCGTCCACCGCGATGAGCCGATAGGTAACGCTCATCTGGCAGCCGTAACGGCACGCTCAGCAGCAAAGGCCGCGGGATCGGCCGGAGCCGCTCGGAGTTGGGAGCGTTCAATGAATGTCGCAGCCTCATCCTGGACGCGGCTATGATACATCGAAGCGATTGCGCCGGCGGGTCGCGTCGCCGTTACGGATACACGCCCGTTGGCGCGCCAGTGCACCGCGGCGCGGGCCGCGTCGCGGCGCAACAACGACGACGACCGCTTCAACACCGAGACCTCGAAAAGTGTACGCGACGCCTCGTGGAATATTATGCTCGCGATGAGTTACTACAAGGCCGAGGGACCCTGCGCGGCGGAGGGCAGTGTGCCCTTCGGCCGCGCTCTGCTAGGCTGGTGCCCGAGGAGGCGCTCGCCGCAAGGCTCAGGTCGAGGCCGCACAGCAGCGCCGCTCCGGTCGACCAGCGCAGCCCAACCGGACATTTCTACTTTGCTGGGGACCGGCCATCTCTACTTGGGTTTGACATAGGCGGCGCGCGCGACATCGGTGATCTGCGCGTACTCGCCCGGCCGGGTGTTGCATGCAAGCGGATCGCCGGTGGTCGACCCGATGTATCCGGCGCTGCCGGACGGCTGCACGCCGTACAGTTTCCCCATGCTGGTTCGCGACGGACGCCGGGACGCTTTCCGGCGTGAGCTTCTGAGGGAAGGGACGCTCGCCGGGGCAGGCTGGCCGGAGTCTCCTTTCGACCCCGTCCTGGCGAGGAGCCGGCTGCTTTCACAGCCTCTGGAGTTGCCCCCTGCACTAGAGGCTCTCACGCGACAACAACTCGATCGGTCGCTTCGCTGTCTGGAGCGAATGGTCCGACACAAGCCGTGATCCACCCGAAGACCGAGGCGCGTCCGGGGTCCGGTTGGCAAACCAACCCTGCGCCGTGCTATGCCCCCCCGCGCAGGGAGAGCGCTGTCGTCACCCAGTACGAAAGGAGTGATACGTGCTGAACCCACGCATCCTGCTCACCGGATCGTTTTTCCTCCTGGCAACCGCCACGGCACAAGCTCAAACCAAGATCGTGATCGCCACCGTGAACAACGGCGACATGATCATCATGCAGAAGCTATCGAAGGAGTTCGAAAAGGCGCACCCGGACATCAAGCTCGACTGGGTGGTGTTGGAGGAGAACGTCCTGCGCGAGCGTGTCACCACGGACATCGCCACCCGCGGGGGCTCGTTCGACGTCATGACCATCGGCACGTACGAGACGCCCATCTGGGCCAAGAAGTCCTGGCTCATCCGGCTCGACGACGATCTGCCTTCCAGCTACGACCTGGACGACGTCCTCAAGCCGATCCGCGACGGGCTCTCATACGACGGCAAGGTCTTCGCGCTTCCCTTCTACGGCGAGAGCTCGTTCACCTTCTACCGCAAGGACCTGTTCCAGAAGGCCGGCGTGACCATGCCGGAGAAGCCGACCTACGCCGACGTCGAGAAGTTCGCCAAGGCCACGACCGATCGGGCCAAGGGCGTCTCCGGCATCTGTCTGCGCGGGAAGCCGGGCTGGGGCGAGAACATGGCCTACGTGGACACCTTGGTGAACACGTTCGGCGGCCGCTGGTTCGACGAGAAGTGGAAGCCCCAGCTCACGAGTCCCGAGTGGAAGGAGGCCGTCACCTTCTACGTGAACATGATGAAGAAGTACGGCCCTCCGGGCGGGAGCTCCAACGGCCACAACGAGAACCGCGCCCTCTTCGCCACGGGTAAGTGCGCCATGTGGATCGATGCAACGGTGGCCGCCGGCTATCTCGCGAACCCCAAGGAATCGAAGGTGGCGAGCAGCCTGGGCTTCGCCCCCGCACCGATCGGCAAGGTGCCGAATGGAGCGCAGTGGCTCTGGTCCTGGGCGCTGGGAATCCCCGCCTCGTCGAAGCACGTCAAGGAGGGGAAGCAGTTCATCCAGTGGGCCACGTCGAAGGAGTACGTCAAGCTCGTCGCGCAGTCGGACGGCTGGCCCGCCGTCCCTCCCGGCACCCGGAAGTCCACCTACGAGCTGAAGGAGTACCAGGCCGCCGCCCCATTCGCCGAGCTGACGCTCAAGGCGATCCTCGCGGCCGATCCCACTCATCCGACCGCGCAGCCGGTCCCGTATACCGGCGTCCAGTTCGTGGCCATCCCCGAGTTCCAGTCCATCGGGACGCAGGTGGGCCAGAACATCGCGTCCGCCCTCGTCGGCAAGACCTCGGTCGAGGCCGCGCTCGATACGTCCGACAAGGCCACCGAGCGCACCATGCGCCGCGCCGGATATTACAAGTAGTCCGTTCTACCCGTGCCGCGGAGGGTCACCCCTCCGCGGC
>WNFT01007328.1_pt1 | contig 10323 bp, 6 predicted proteins | sample 5400191 | NCBI WGS metagenome assembly WNFT01 (sample SAMN13153359, study PRJNA577476) | soil metagenome | isolation source: 80 cm saprolite under Madrone tree | place: USA:California | collected 2016-06-14 | reverse complement strand
GAGCTGCTGCCGCGCGGTGTCTTGGGCCAGCGCGGCGCGGACGGCCGTACGCTGTTGCAGGTCATCGTAAGGATAGACGTGGATGACCTGATTGAGCGGACCGAACTCGGTGTGCCAGAAGGCACCTAACTTGGAGTGTTTCTCCCGCAGGGACAGCCGCTTGGCAAAGCGCTCTTCAAATTCGGCCACGGTCCCGGGGCGCAGGGTATAGGTCCGGACTTCGTAGATCATGGGCTTTTCCTCCATGTGATAGGCAAGAGCAGGGACAATCCCACACGTCTCCTCCCTCTGCTGGGCGCTATCCGAGCACAAAGCTCCCCAGAGGAAATGAGCAGGAATGGTTCACGTATTAGTTAGCTACAATAGGTTCGTTTACTGTAATAGTCAAGAAAAATCTAGAAAAAATGCAGTAAGTCATGATACGATATTTGATCATGACAAATATGAGTGTAAAAGTGTCATGATATAGTTTTATATCTAATAAAAATATTGAGTGCTTTTACTGTCGAGGAAAATGCGTCTGTCGTTCGACGTATAATACCCGTAAAATGGATAGCTTGCATCGACGAGAGACGAATGTTTTGAAGGATAGTGCCATGGTGGGCATCAATCCGATGTGCACGGCTTCTGCATGCGCTGCGTGCCACCGCGGCGAGCGGATAGGAATTCCAAAGCCCTTTTTGCGTCCGCGGGAGCGCATCCCCTGGAGCCCCCCAGCGTTCTCGCCGCCGGCCACCCTGCGCCACGGAGACTCCCGCGCGCCCCGCACCGCGCGGGAGCCCCGCCGGAACGCCCCGGCGCCAGGCGGCGCACGGCGCTGCGTGGCTGTGGCTGGTGCTGGACAGGCGCCGCAGGATGGGGGAGGGGAGCGCTGCAGGGGTGCCCTGGGGCGACGGCCTTGGAAAGGGCGACTGGGAAGGCTGGGGGGGGGGAAGATTTCAAACGGGATTTCAAAGGCTCTTCAGGCATGAGACACACCTCCACTGCACACACGTCGCCCCCGAGACCACGTGTGACGTCATGGGCTTAGGCGACCCAGTCGAACGTTGCTTGGCGCAAACGGGCAGGTGCAAATGGGAGGTGGGACGGAGGCCAGCTTGCAATGACGCAAGATGCGCGTCATGACTGCCTCCTGGGTGATGGCGGCAATGATCCGGAGTGAGCCACGAGGACAAAAAGGACACGTGGCCATATCCAGAGCAAACACGCGCCCCAGGAGCCTGGCCCAGCTCCAGAAAGGGGGTCCAGTCTGCGCCTCCTCCCCGTCTACACCCTGCTGGCGTGGCGTCGGGATAATCGCCTCTCGCAGTGTGCTATGCGGCGCTCAACAGCCGGCATAACGGACAAGGTGGACACGCGGCAGGGGCACGATCGCTGCCAGCTTCTCTAGCAATTCCAATGGCGACAGTGTAATGCCTGTCGTGCCATCAGACCACGGTTTTGTAAACGTGTACACGAGGTCTCCATTGGCATCTTCCTCAAGACGCTCAAGTGACACGGCGCCTCTTGCTGTATACCGAATCAAGCGCTCCAACTGGTCACGCCGATGGGCTGGCACCTGGGTGTTGGCGTGGAGCGAAAAGCCGTTGACACTAGCGCAGCGAGGACCCGTGAGTGCGGGACGTTCCCCTTCATCACCAAATCCCGAGCCAATCCGTCGCACGTGCTGTCCGTCCCGCTCCCCAAAGGCGATGCGCTGCGTAACAGAGGTGGCCATGGTGTGAGCGAGCTCGGGCTCGTCGTCGCGCAGAGGATCATAACCTGTGGCCACGGCGGCGTCGATTCTTGTCTCCAGGTATCTCCATTGACGTAGCGCACGGATGACCCGCCGACTGATCTTCTGGAGGACCTCGGCAATGTCCGCATCGCTGGGCGGCTCGACCTTGATAAAGCGCGGCTTGAGGCCCTGGTCGGTCCTATCGAGATAGGCGCCCTCAAGGAAGACAACGTGATAATGGACATTTAAATTGATGGCGCCACCGAATCGCTGGATAAACGTCACCGACCCTGGTTGGACCTTCTGCCGCACGATGCCACTTTTAACAGCTTGATTCACGTAGTACTGAGCGATCGTGGTACGAATAATCGTATGAACCTTTGCCGTCAGTTCCTTTGATGGTGCGGTCCAGTAGCGCAAGGGGATGGGTACCGATACGACCCATTGGCGCGTCGGAACCCAGGGAATCACGCACTCGACCAAGTGCGCCGCGGTCTGGGCCATCCGCCGGCCCGCACACGACGGGCAAAACCCGCGCCGCTTGCAACTGAAGGCCAGCAGCATCTCTTTCTTGCAGGTGTCACATCCCAGTCGGAGAAAGCCATGGGCAAGAATGCCGCACTGCAAATAGTCGTAAAATTTGCGTTGTACATAGGCCGGCAGGCCTTTGGCATCGGGATCGGCGTCGAGCGAGGCGAGAAAGGTTTCCAAATGTTCCGCGACCGCTTTATTAAGAAAAACAGACTTTTCGATTCGGGAACACCATAGAACACCATAGAACACCGGCAAAGTCTTTGACGTCCTCCGCCTCCTAAAGGAGGCGGATTCCCTTGGTTGGCGTACCACGTCCGGTACGGAGAGCGAGTATGTTTCTTGCCGCGTTCACATCGCGCTCGTGCGCAACTCCACAGCGAAGGCATACCCATTCCCTTACCCCCAGTGCCCTTAGTCCACTCGGACCAGAGCGTGTGCCGCAGTCCGAGCAAGTGACACTGGAGAACATTTCCCTGCCTGATACACAGACACCAGCAAGCCTCTTGGCTTTGTATGACAACTGGTGCCTGACGCTGTACCAGGCAGCATCATAGGTCGATTTGGCGAAAGGAGTTTTGGTGAGCTTCGAGCTGGAAACATCGCCGATCACGATCAGCTTGGCGCGTCGAGCAATGGCCGTTGTCGCCTTGTGTGTCCAGTCAGCGCGGGTGTTGGCAATCGTGGCCTGGATCGCCTTGGCGCGTTGCTTCTTATGCGCCCGTTGGGCCAGCGCGAGGGTCTCTTCATGAGCACGGATGAGATTCTCCCGGCTATACACGATGCCGTCAGAGCAGGCAATCTGGTTGGTCAGACCAAGGTCGATGCCCAGGTCCAGATGTCCGACAGGCTCGTGTGCATCAGCGACTTCGCATTGAAGACTGACGTACCAGCGCCCACGGGCATCCTGGGTAAAGCTCCCGGTCTTGATGGTGCCCTCGACTGGGCGCGAGAGCCACACGCGGAAGCGATGGCCGCAGTAGGTGACCGTGTCCTCTTCCAGACGGATGTAGACGGCCTTGAAGGGAATCCATCCGAGCGAGCGCTTCCGACTACGCCACTTCAGCTTGATCTTCTTAAACTGTTTGCGGCGTGTAACATATTCAGTGCAGACCTGTTGTATCGTATCTGCAGACAAGCGCAAGTCCTTGGACGTACCAGACGTCAACTTGTGCAAGTCATACGCAGACAGAAACGTCTTCTCTCGGCGAAACGCCAGCAGCGAGACTGCGTTACAATAGTTCCAGACGCAGTGAATCGCGCCAGCCATCTTGGACAGATGCTTCCGAGACGTGCTGTCTTTGATGCGATACTTATAGGTCAACACCGACACTTAATGCCGCTCCTTCTGATTCTTGATATATCGGCGCACCGTTGCTTCCGACACATGCCCCCACAGAGCCGATATAGTACGAACGGCTCCACAACGAGGGAAGTTGCGAACGCAGATACCGAAACTCTTGCCGCAAGATGCGCGAGGTGTACCCCTTCAACTGTGCGGCAATCTTTGCCGGTGCCATGCCAGGATCGCTTTCAACGAACAAATGCACATGGTCCGGCATAATCTCCATAGTATGCAGCGTGAGAGACAGCTCTTTCGCCTTCGCAACCAACAACTCTTTCAACCGTGTCTCGACAGGTCCACTCAAGACCTTCTTGCGGTACTTTGGGCAGAAAACGAGGTGATATTTCAGTGAAAATACCGCGTCAGCATTGCGAGCATAGCCTTGATGTTCCATGCCACGATTGTACCAAGTATGTTAGATATAGTCAATATATCTAACATGGGCTGTCTTCCTCTTGGCAGAGGCACAAGGGATTGGCTTGCAGCCAACCTTCCTTTCTCCTGTCAGCTAAAGCAGACAGCCCCCAGGAAGGAATCTCTGTGGAAAAGCGCCGAGCGCTTCGCGCGCTCCCAGCATCCCCCATTAGTAGTCGAGGCGCCAGAGGAAATCCACAGCGGTTTCACCCTGATCGCTGCTACTCCCCCGCACTTTCAGGCGGCGGTTCAGGCTGTATTCAAGCCCAACACTGGTGCCGCCGCTGGTGCCGCTATCCTGCCCGGCCTCGCGCCCCAAGGACAGAAAGAGATCCTGCGTCACATAGCGTCCTACCTTGAAGCTGCCGCTACCCAAACGTGCGCCGGGGCTAACTTCGATGGTGTCAAGCCCGAGCGCCTTGCCGAGGGTTTTTTCCAACTCGCCAGCAATGACACCCCCAGCGAGCTGCTGGGCCGTGTCACCAAGTGAGTTGCGCTCGCTTTTCGTCAGGCGATCCGTAGTTTTGCCCAACACCAGCAAGGAGACAATATCGGCCTGTGGCAGCTCAGGCGTGCTGCTCAAGGCAAGCGTCGGCTGCTGGGCCCGCCCGGTGACGTGGATGGAGACAAGATACTCGGAGACTTTCTGGGTGGCCGTCACATCCAGCATTGGATTGAGTTCCGGGGTCCCAGTAAAGGTCACGCGCCCACTCTCCACAGTAAATCGCTTGCCGTAATAACTGGCAGAGCCACGCACCGTTTCAATGCTGCCGCTCAGGATAAAAGGGGCGCGGAGATCTTTAGTGACACGCATATTGCCACTCAGCTCTATGGCCGTACTCGGGCCCTGGAGCCAGACATTGCGGGGGATATCTATCTGGAGATCGGCACGCACGAACGGCAGCGAGAGGTCGCCCCAGGTGGGCACTGCGGCCGGTCCCTTCCCAGTGCCCAGGGCTTTGGGACCAGGCCCGTAGACGCCCGCAATCGTGAGTTCCCAGGGCTGGACGACTTTTGGTCCGCTCCCAGGGATTTGCTCCAGTCGCAGGCGCGCCTGTGGCACTGTAACGCTCCCGGTGACCGTGACCGCTTGCAGTGTGCCGCGGGCAGTGATGTCTGCTGATACCGCGGCTTCCACGGCGGACGTATGTATGGCGCTGAAGTTGCGCGCGGACACCGTAATATCGACCTGGCGCAGGGCCAGGTTGGCATGCTCGAACCATCCCGTCACCTGCAGGGGTCCACTGCGCGACGCTAGCTGCAGCCGTTCGATGGTGACGCGGTCACCAGCAAAGACGAGGTGCACCTGCATATCCTGATAGCGCTCACCGGTGGCCGCCAGTTGCAGCACACCGTCGCGCAGGAACAGTTCCCCACGCACTTGCGGCTGCTGTAGCGTACCAGTCACGTGCAGGTCGAGCGTGAGGAGACCAGCGCTCTGCTGCACGGCTGGACTGAGAGGCCCCAGGAGGTCCAGGTTGACCATGGGCGCCTGGACCTGCACGTCGAGCGCATGTGCGGCATCCAGCCGCATTGTGCTGCGCACCTCGAGGAATGGACGCCCCTGGACCTGCCAGTGCACGTCTGTCTGTAAAGTCGTAGCGCTGAGCCCAACGGTGGCCTGAATGTCGCCGAGCTGCTGCTTCTGCCACTGTATGGCGGTCAGCGCGAGCCGGCCTTGCCCCTGCGGCTGCTGCAGGGTGCCAGCCAGGGTCAGCGCCAGGTCCAGGCGCCCGTCTGGCACAACAAGATCAGGGGCGAAGGCCTGCACCGTGGGCCGTAGTTGCAACTGCTGCACCTGCACCTCGCCCTGCACGACACCCTGTGGATCGAGCGTGCCCTGCAGGTGGACCGCCTGCGGTCCACTGCGCAAGTCGAGACGTTGGATCTGGAGGACGCCTTTAGGACTGCGCACGATCTCAACGGGTGCAGCATTCTCCCACACTAGGTCCTGATATTGCAGGCGCAGTGTCTTCAAGGTCAGGCGCTGGCCGGTGGCCAGGCTCACATTGCCCACCAGCCGGCTGCGCTGGTAGGGACCCTCGCTCACAGTCACGGTGAAGGCGCCTTGCTGAGCGGCATACGTCCCTTCCACGCTTACGGAACTCGGCGCGAGCGTCGGCCCCTGGATCTTGACCAGTTGGGCGCGCAGTGTGGCCTGTGGCGCAGCGGGTATCTGGACAGCCGTGAAGGTGGCCTGCAGGCGTTGACCGCTAAGGTCTGCCACACGCCAGGTGCCCAACTGGAGCGTACCACGCGCGCGCAGGGCGGTGAGCGGGCCCTGCACCTCACCGCGAAAGTCCCCGCTCGCCTGCACGGGCACGCCCAGGAGCGGCTGGAGTGAGGCCAGGTTGCCCAGAGTCAGGCGGTATTGTAAGGCGGCCTTGCTGGACGTCGCAAGCGTACCGCTGGCGGTCAATTCTGCTATGGTACTGCGCACCTGCAATTGCTCAAGTTGCAGCCCTGTGCCGTTGAGGGTGGCGCGCAGGCGAGCGGTCAGGCCAGGAGCCAGGTTAAACCCCGTCGTCTCTACCGTTGCGTCGAGCGTGCTCTGACGTCGTTCCCCAGTCCATCCCCTCCCCTGGAGCTGAAGCCTGGCCTGGAGAGCGCCTTGCGCTTGCGGCAGCACCTGGGCGAGGGCCAGGCCGTCAATGCGTAGCGCGGCCCGGTAGCGCGGCAGAGGCTCCTGGAGCTGCGCCGACAGGTCTGCGTGGATCTGCGCCCCAGCGTACTGCAGGAGCGCTTCGACCTCGGGCGCCTGTAAGTGGCCGCGCACGGTGAGTGTGCCCTGCATCACAGGAGGAAGCGTAGGCGGCAGAGACAGGGGCTGGCTGGCCAGATGCAGGCGCGGAATGTCGAGACGGAACTGTACCTGCTGCTCGGGCAGTGTGACATGTCCCTGGGCACGCAGCTCAGACTGTGGTTGGCGCACGTGCAGGCGCGTCAGGTCTACACGAGATGGGGTCCACTGCGCAGCGAGCTGCACCTCGGTGCGCGGCATGCCAAAGCCACTGACTTGGAGGTGCAGGTCCTGCAGGGTGACCTGCGGACCATCGGCAGTCCACTGTCCCATGGCTTGTAACACAACATTGTCTACTTGCCATGGTTCTCCTGGGGTGCCGTGGCCGAGCCAGAGTCCGTGCAAAGTGGGAATCTGCAGCGTCAGATCCGGCACCTGTGGGGTCATCTGACGTTGCTCGATGGCCTGCGCCAGTTCGGCCATCGAAGGCGCCGTGATAAACCTGCCGTGCAGGTGTAGGGGGGCACGTATCTGTGCGGCTATCCCCTCGATCCCTAGCTGTTGCAGTTGCGCATTCACCTCAAGGGTGAGCGCGGTGTACGTGCCCTGGAGGTCGACGCTGCCTTGCAGCGTGCCAGCCAACCGCGGTGTGGCCGGCTGCCATTGATGCACAATCGCCAGATCAGGTTCCTGGAGGCGCATGTGGACCTCGAGAGGCGCCTCCAGTAGCCGCTGCGCCAGAGGCATAGCAGTGAGTGCCAGGTCAAAGGGAAGGCGCACGTCCAGCGCGACGATCTCACGGGTTCCCTGGTGCAGACGCCCTGTACTCTGTAATTGGCGCTGCGCATAGGCCAGCGTGTTGTAGAACTGCGTGAAAGGAAGCCGCTGCGACGCTACCGGCTGCACGGTTAGCTCGCTCTCGAAGCGCGGCTCGGCACGCGTGCCGGTAAGCTGCATCTGGAATGTGGCGCGTCCACCTATGACATCTGGCAGGTAGAAGAGTTGTTGCAGATAGGACAGATCAATCCGCGTCGCGTGCAGCTGGATGTCCTGCAACTCCTCGCCATGCACAGCGCCGGAGAGTTCAATGGACTCATCGTCGTGCACCAGGTGTATCTGTGTGAGGTCAAGATGTTGCGGCCCAAAAGCCACCTGGAGTGGAGCCACAGCGTGCCAGGTACGGTCGGGCAGCCGGACCTGGAATTCCTCGATTACCACCTGCTGGCCCACCGCAGCCCGGGTCAGGGTCCCGCGGGCCCGCCCGCCGCTCTTGGCGGACTGGACCACCTCAGTGGCAAACTGTACCTGTCCCTCGGCCCCTTGATAGGTGACGTCCAGGACAACCTGCTCGACTGGCAGGGTCCCCACCCGGGCGTGGCGTACCTGCAGTTGCGCTGTCAGCTGCGGCTGACTGCCGAGTTGGGAGCCTTCGTAGGTCAGGTGCAGGGAGTCGATGGTATGGTCTTGATAGTGCAGGTCACGGACCTCTAGCGTGCCACGCCCATTGAGGGCTGGCCACGTGCCGCTGACCTGTCCCTGCGTCTGCACCTCACCGGCCAGGGCTGTCATGTCTACCAGAGATTGCCACGTGACAAGGTCGGCAGTAAAGGCGTATTGCATATCCACGCTACCAGCCAGATCAAACATGCCGGCTGCTGTCATATGGGCAATGGAGGTATTGAGGTCGAAGCGTTGCACCTGCACCTGCTGGGCTTTGACTTCAAGGTCAATGTACGAAGGGTGCAAGACAATCTCCCGCAGGCGTGAGGGACGGAGCTCGAGTTGTATCGTACCATGCCCCTCCTGCGGCGACGTGCCGGCGCCGTCAACGCGGAGTTGCAAGTTGAGATCACTGTGCCAGGCGCCCTGCTGCCGCAGCGCTGCCAGGTTCAGGTTGGCGACATCGAGAGTGCCGCTATACTGCGGTGGCGTAGCGGCCGCATTGAGATGGCCCTGGATAGCTATATGCCCTGAGGTGGAACTGAGCTGACCGTGGAGCTCGACAGCCTCTGGTGGGCCTTCGGCCTTCAGCACCAGGTCAGCCGGGCCTTGCAGGACGTCATTCTGCACCAGGCGACCGATCTCTGTGAGGTCCTGTGACTGGGCGTGCAGGGTCAAACTGGCATCCTGGGCTCCGCCTGGGAGCACGCCATTGGCGACGAGCGTGGCCTGGTCCGTCTGCAAGCGCACATCATCAAGTTGCATAACCTTACCAAGTTTCTGCAAGGCTCCCTGCAGGGCGTGTATTTCCAGATTGGCTGGACTGGCGTGAGCGGTCAACTGCTGCACCCGAAGCCGCAGCTTCTCCTTATCCTGCTGAGCGCTCAAGTGTACCTGGAGACGCTCGAGCTTCTGGACACCTGGAAGGGCAGGGAGCTGCAGCGTCAGCTCGCCATCGCGTATGTACAGGTTTTCAACTTCCAGTGCCAAAGAAGACTCCGTCGCAGTTGGAGTGGCGGGCTGCACTGACGACAGCAGGTCAAGAATATTCAGGCTCCCGTCAGGCTCTTGGGCCAGCGTCAACTGGAGCTGCACCACCTCGATTGTCTGGATCTGCAGGCGTTTGTGGAGCAATGCTTTGAGATCGTAGACCAGACGAAGTTCGGCAATCCGCCCTACGACAGTGCCATGCTGGTCCCGCAGCGTGATGTTCTGCAAGACCGGCGAGCCCAGCAGTGACCCCCGCAGGCCCTCCACTTCTAGTGCACCCTTGAACGACCTGCTCACAAATCTGCTCACGGTCCGCGCCAAACGATCCCGTAAGGGGTCAAGCACCGGATCAAAGGCGGCGGCATGACTCCAAGAACCCATGAGCATGAGCAGTACGAAAGCGCCTTGTACACTCCTGGCTTGCCGCAATACCCTACGTACACCATATGCAGTTCTCCCTCTCTAGAGGCCATCATATATTGTAACCGCAAAGTTCGTGCCAGTGTGATGGCCCTGGAGATACCGCTTGTTGCTGCTTTGTACTGCCTTACTCTCGACTATGCTGCCTTCGGAGTCCTAGGAGCAGGAAGGGGCATACCTATCATGCTGAGAGGAATAATAAGACACTCTCTCAATGTGATAGACTCATCCAGAACACTCCTACATATGAAAATTCCTCAAGAGTCCTTATTTTACAATGGGCTAAAAATACCTTGATTTATGGCATGCAATTTGCTCTCGAGAGCCAGAACATGATGTCTAGCCTCTGCGAGGGGGTTAAGCTAGTCACAAGCAAGTTCGCCAGGAGAACCCAGGTATGGCACGCATTCTGGTTTTTGACGCTGAGGTACCCATACGGAACCTGTTACGAGAAGTACTGGAGCTTGAGGGTTATGACGTAGTCGAAGCCGACAACGCCTATGAAGGGCTCAAGCAGTCTCAGGCTGCGCCCACGGACCTGGCGATGCCAGACATCACGTATCTCATTGCCTTTTGATATGACCGAGGTCTCAAAACCTTCCACGTGGCAGAGGAGCCACGTGTGGCACGGACCATAGTCGTTGAAAAGAGTGCGATGTGGTTGAGGCGAACACCAGCTATGCAAGACTCCAGCCGCCTCACGTCACCCTCATCCTCTCCCGGGGG
>WNFT01006459.1_pt1 | contig 10323 bp, 9 predicted proteins | sample 5400191 | NCBI WGS metagenome assembly WNFT01 (sample SAMN13153359, study PRJNA577476) | soil metagenome | isolation source: 80 cm saprolite under Madrone tree | place: USA:California | collected 2016-06-14 | reverse complement strand
CTTTCTTCCTCGAGCGGTACCGGTCGGCATACGCGGAGGAGATGATCCACTTCGCCGCGGTGCTGCGGGGGGAGGCCGCGCCGCTCACCGGCATCGAAGACGGCTTCCGCGCGCTGGAGATCGCCGAGGCCGCGACGCGATCGTCGAAGGAGGGCAGGGTGGTCGCGATCTGATGCGCTTGCCCGCCCTGAAGCGAAAGGAGCAGCCGCAGATGGCAGTGGCGTCTGGTACCGCAGTCCGCAGCTCGCGGGGAACGCGGCCGCGCTACGCAAACGTCGGCGCGTTTCTCGCCGCCGTCGCGGCCGGGTACGAGTCGCTGCCGAAGCAGCTCCGCGCCATCGCCAGGTACGTGGAGACGAACCGCGCCCGCATGGTCGTCACCCGCATCACCGACGTGGCCGCCGCCTGCGCCGTGCAGCCCTCCGCGGTGACCCGCTTCGCGCAGCGGTTCGGGTTCTCCGGTTACAGCGAGCTGCAAACGCTCTTCCGCAAGGCGTTCAGCGACGGCGCGGCGCCGGGGGCCAGCTACACGGAGAGGATCCGCACGATGATGGCGGAGGGTGAGCTCCAGACCAGCCCGGGAGGGATCACCCGCCAGCTGCTGCTCGCGAACCAGGGCGCGCTCGAGGAGTGCGCGCTGCACCTCGACGACTCGTCCCTCGCGCGCGCCGTCTCCCTGCTCCATGATGCAGACCACATCTACGTGGTCGGCGTCCGCCGCTCATTGCCCGCAGCGGCCTACCTCACCTACCTGCTCGAGCACACCGCCAAGCGCGTCCAGCTCGTCTCCGGCCTCGGAGGTACCTTCGCCGGCCAGATGCGCGCCATCGGCAAGAAGGATCTCCTGGTCGCGGTGAGCTTCGCTCCATACGGCAAGGAGACCCGCTTCTGCGTGCGGGTGGCCGAGGCGCGCGGCGCGCGCGTCCTCTCGCTCACCGACAGCGCCATGAGCCCCATCGCCCGGGCCGCCACCATCACGCTTCTAGTGAAAGAGGCGAGCGCATTCTCCTTCCGCTCGCTCACCAACACGATGTGCCTTTCCCAGGGCCTCTTCATCGCCCTCGCTTCGCGGCTCGAGCTGGATCTCGATCAGACCGTCGATCAGGGGGCGATCGACTGACTCTTCTCCGGCTACTTGTCCGGATTGGGGACGACGAAGTCGCGCACCAGGGCATCGAGGTCCGCCACGGCGGCGATGAACTGGCGCAGCGTGCGGCGGGTCGCACCGTAGCTGTCGAACTCTTCCAAGCTGAGCCCGCCCTCCGTATACGCCCGCCGGAAGTCGGGAAATCGCTCCTGCAGCTCGCCGACGATCCCCGGGTCCACCGGATCGTCGATGCGCGGAGTGGCCGCGATCCCGCTGGCGTTGATCCGCACCTGCCAGGCGTGAGGTGGTGAGATCACCACGTCGCCTCCGATCAGCTGGCTCCAGTGCATGTGGTTGCGGAACGCCGCGGAGAGGAGCCGGATGCGGTAGCCGCGCTCCTTGAACAGGCGGTAGGTCTTCTTGAACACCGCCACGCCCGCCCATTCGAAGATGCCGGGATCGACGAGCACCCCCTCCTTCTCGGCTACCTTCTTCATCCAGTCGTCGAGGCGCCCGACCATGATGGTGCAGACCGGCCCCATGTCCGCAGCCGGCTTGCCTTCCTTCTCCCGCCGCCGCAGCCCGCGCTCCACGGCTTCCGCCACTGCCACGCATTGCGGAAGCGTGAAGCTCACGGTCGCGTTGATGGAGACTCCGCGGTAGGTCGCCTCCTCGATGGCGGGGATTCCGGCGCGCGTCGCCGGGATCTTCACGATCATGTTCGGCGCCAGCTTGCTGAAACGCACCGTCTGCTCGACGATGGCTTCGCTGCTGCGGAAATTGCGCGGATCGGTCTGGATGGAAAGCCGCCCGTTGCGGCCGCGGTGCCTCTCGAATGCCGGCCGGAGCAGCTCGGCTGCCCGGACCGAGAGCTCCTCGATGAGTTTCCAGCCGATCTGGTCCTCGGTGGCCGAGGGCATATTGCGGATCAGCTCGGCGATGCGCGGCTTCCAGGTCGACATCTCGTCCTTCAGCGCGGTGAGGGCGATCACCGGGTTGCAGGTCGCCCCCACCGCTCCGTTGGAGATGGAGTCGGTCAGCTCGGCGATGGAGGCGGAGTCGTTCCACAGGCAGGTGGGCGTGGTCTGCGTCATCTGCTGCAGCGGGGTCTTGTACGCGGTCGCGGCGGAGGTCATGGCGCGCGCAAAGTAGCAAGGGAGGGAAGCTGGCGCAACGGGACTTCTAGACCAAGGCGGAACGGAAATGGATTTCTACGGGGCGATCGTGCAGGCCCGTTGACGGGCTCCCCGGATTGCCGCAAAAGGGGGTCGCAGTCGTCGGCAGCATGCCCGTCCGACGGGAAGGCCCGGGGGCCGGTCACAGCAACAGCTCGCGGATCGACGCCGTTTCCAAGGAGAAAACCATGAACACGAAGTGCCGTGCATTGTGTGCCGCACTGCCGATCCTCGCCCTGCTCGCGCTGGGCGGAGGCGGTTCCTCGGCCCGCGCCGAGGAGAAGAAGCCGGTAGTCGGCCTGGTGATGAAGTCGCTCGCGAACGAGTTCTTCAAGAGCATGGAGGAAGGCGCGCGCAAGTTCGCCGACAAGGACGGCACCTTCACCCTGGTGCCCGTGGGCATGAACTCCGAGACCGACATCGATACGCAGATCTCGGCCGTGGAGAATTTCATCACCCAGAAGGTCGACCTGATCTGCGTCGCCCCGGCCGACTCGGTCGGGCTGGTGGCCCCGGTGAAGAAGGCGATCAAGGCCGGGATCACCGTCGTCAACTTCGACGTGAAGCTCGACGACAAGGCCCTGGCCAAGGCCGGGCTCAAAGACCTGGTCTTCGTCGGCCCTGACAACCAGGAAGGCGCGTACCTGGCGGGCAAGGAGTTGGCGAAGAAGCTGGGCAAGGGCGGCAAGGTCTTCATCATCGAGGGCAACCCCGGCGCCGACAACGCCAAGATGCGCAAGGCGGGGTTCGAGAAGGCGGCCAAGGAGGGCGGGCTCAAGGTGCTGGTCTCGCGCACCGCGCACTGGGAGACCGAAGAGGCCAACACGCTCGTGACCAATCTCTTGACCTCGCATCCGGACGTGCAAGGCATCATGGCCGCGAACGACTCGATGGCGCTCGGCGTGGTGAAGGCGCTCGACGCCGCGGGGAAGTCGGGCAAGGTGCAGGTGGTCGGATTCGACAACATCCCCGCCATCCAGAAGCTGGTGAAGGACGGCAAGGTGCTCGCCACCATCGACCAGTTCGGGCCGGAGATGGCGGCGAACTGCATCAAGACCGGGTTCCGCATGAAGAAGGGAGACCACCTGAAGGGCTGGATCAAGACTCCCGTGAAGCTGGTCACCGCGACCGACCTGATGTAGCGCTCCGGTGCGGCGGAGGCCAGCCGCCAGGGCTCGCCTCCGCCGCCGCCCCGCGAATAGCCACTTGGTCGATCTCGGCAACGCCGCGCCGCCGGACATCATCGAGTTCCAGGGGACGACGAAGCGGTTCCCCGGGGTGCTCGCATTGGACCGGGTGGACCTCGCGATCCGCCGCGGGGAGGTACACGTCCTCGCCGGCCAGAACGGCGCCGGCAAGTCGACGCTGGTGAAGCTGCTCTGCGGCTTGTACGAGGCGGACGAGGGAGCCATCCTGCTGGAAGGCAAGCCCTACGCTCCGCGGAGCACGGTGGCGGCCATCCGGGCTGGGATCCGGATCGTCTACCAGGAGTTCAACCTCCTGCCCTATCTCACCGTCGCCGAGAACATCTTCTTCGAACGCCTCCCCCGTCGCGCCGGCCTGGTGGACTTCGCCCGGCTCTTCCGCGACGCCGAGACCATGCTCGCGCAGGTCGGGCTGGAGATCTCGCCGCGGGCGCGGGTGGAGACGCTCGGTGTGGCACAGATGCAGCTGCTGGAGATCGCCAAAGCGCTCTCCACGCAGAGCAAGGTGCTGATCCTCGACGAGCCGACCGCGACGTTGACCCCACCGGAGATCCACCGGCTGTTCGGGATCATCGCCCGCCTCAAGGCGCGCGGGGTGACCGTCCTCTACATCTCGCATCGGCTCCAGGAGCTGTTCGAGGTCGGCGACCGGATCACGGTCCTGCGCAACGGGCGCAAAGTGGAGACCCTAGCCGCGCGCGATGCCAGCATTCCGCGACTGGTGCGGCTGATGGTGGGGAAGGAGCTCGGCGAAGAATATCCGTTCCATCCCGAATCGGAGATCGGCGCGGAGATCCTGCGGGTCGAGGAGCTTCGGCCCCGGGGCAAGCCGGAGGCGGTCTCGTTCGCCCTGCGCCGCGGCGAGCTCCTCGGCATGGCTGGCCTGGTGGGCTCGGGCCGCACCGAGCTGGTGCGCGCGCTCTTCGGGGCGGACGCGAAGGACTCGGGTAGCATCTATCGCGACGGCCTCGCGGTGAGCATCCGCCGCCCGCGCGACGCGGTCCGCCAGGGCATCTGCCTGCTGACCGAGGACCGCAAGGCGCAAGGGCTCATCCTGGCCATGCCTTGCTATGCCAACGTGACCATCACCGACCTGCGGCGCGTCTCACATGCCGGTCTCCTCCAGGACGCGGTGGAGCGAAGCGTCACCCGGGAGCTGGTCGATGACCTGGACATCAAGACGCCGTCCGTGGACCAGCTCGTCGCCAACCTCTCCGGAGGCAATCAGCAGAAAGTGGTGGTCGCGAAGTGGCTCTTCCGCCGCTCCGAGGTGCTCATCTTCGACGAACCGACGCGCGGGATCGACGTCGGCGCCCGCTTCGAGATCTACCAGCTCCTCTGGCGGCTGGCGGCGACGGGAAAAGGCATCCTCATCGTCTCCTCGGACCTTCCCGAGCTGATGGGGATCTGCCACCGGATCCTGGTCTTCTCCAACGGAAGGATCACCGCCGATCTGCCGCGTACCGAGTTTAGCGAGGAGCGGATCCTTTCCCGCGCCTATCAGGAGTACGTGCAGGGGAGGTCCCGGGCCGGCTCCGCCGCGGGGACCGGCCCCGCCTGAGGAGCCGCATGCGCGCCAAGCAGATCCTCTACCTGCTCCTGCGCGAGGCCGGGATCGGGCTGGCCCTCATCCTCATGGTGATCGCGTTCTCGGCGGCGGCGCCGCGCTTCGCCTCGATGGCGAACGCCACCAACATCCTCACCCAGATCAGCATCAACACCGTCATCTCCGTGGGCATGACCTTCGTCATCCTCCTCGGTGGCATCGACCTTTCGGTCGGCTCGGTGCTGGCGCTGGCCACGATCGTCGGCGGCATGATCATCACCAACGAGAGCCTCTCGCCCGGGACCGCGATGCTCCTCTCGGTGCTCGGCAGCTTCCTCACCGGCTGCCTCTGCGGCGTGTTCAACGGGGTGGTCTGCGAGCGCTGGAAGATCCACTCCTTCATCGTCACGCTCGGGATGCTGAACATCGCCCGCGGAGCCGCCCTGCAGATCAGCGGCTCGCGGACCATCTCCGAGTTCCCCGACGCGTTCAACGACGTGGGAGCGGCGACGATCGCCGGCGTTCCGGTCATCTTCCTCATCGCGCTGGCGGTGGTGCTGGCCGGCCGGTTCATCCTGGCCCGTACGGTGTTCGGGCGGCTAATCTATGCCATCGGCAACAACGAGGAGGCGGTCCGCCTCTCCGGCCACGACCCGTCCGTGTACAAGGTCGCCGCCTTCATCCTCTGCGGCGGCATGGTCGGAGTGGCCGCGATCATCTACATGATGCGCTTGAACATCGCGAGCCCCATCCTCGGCGTCGGGTTCGAGCTCAACGCCATTGCCGCGGTGGTGATCGGCGGCACGAGCATGAGCGGGGGGAAGGGCTCGATGATCGGCACGCTTCTCGGGGCCTCGATCATGGGTGTGCTGAACAACGGCCTGCTGCTCCTGGGCATGGGCGACTTCGCCCGGCAGATGGTGACCGGGCTGATCATCGTGGTGGCGGTGATCATCGACAAGTACCGTGCGCTAGCCTTCGTGCGCAGCTCGTACGAGCTGCCACCCGCCCCGCCCCGCGAGGAACCGCACTCGCGAGACCCTGGACCAGGGCCGCGCTCGTGAATCACTGACGTTGGGAGCGTCAACCTCCCCCTGCTGCTGTTACCTCGTGCGCAAAGGGGATCGAGGGCTGCGCTCCAGGGCGTGTAACGCTGATCGCAGCGGCGGCCTGGGCAAAGGCGATGGCGTCGGTGACGGTGCGGCCCGCCGCCAGCGCGGCGGAGAAGCCGCCGATGAAGGTGTCGCCCGCTCCCGTGGAGTCCACTGACTGCACTCGCCGGGCGGGGAAATGCTGCACGCCCGCGTCCGTGACCGCCACGACCCCGCGCTCTCCGAGCGTGACGAGGACGTTCGCGGCGCCTTGGATGCGCAGGCGACGCGCCACCTCCGTGGCGCTCTCGATCGATTCCACGCGGAGACCGGTGAGCATTGCCGCCTCGATTTCGTTCGGCACGAGGAAGTCCGCGCACCGGATCACGGCGGGGGGGAGCGGCTGGGCCGGAGCGGGGTTGAGCACCACGATCTTTCCCTGTTCCTTGGCCGCGCGCGCCGCCCGCTCGACGGTGGCGAGGGGCGTCTCGAGCTGCAGGGTGACGACGCGTGCGCTGGCGATCAGGCGGGTCTGGCGGTCGATGTCCTCGGGAGCGAGCTCCCCGTTGGCGCCAGAGACGACGACGATGCCGTTGCGTCCGCTGTCGTCCACCACGATCAGGGCCACCCCCGACGACCTTTCCGGGACCGTCCTCACCGCGGAGACGTCGACATGGTCCGCTTCGAGTCCGCCGCGAAGCTGGTGTCCGAAGGCGTCGTCGCCGACGCAGCCGATCATCGCCGTCCGAGCGCCGAGGCGCGCCGCCGCGACAGCCTGGTTTGCTCCCTTGCCGCCGGGCACGGTCGAGAACCCTCCGCCGAGCAGCGTCTCCCCTGGCACGGGCAGGCGTGGAGCGCGCACCACCAGGTCCATGTTCAGGCTGCCGACGACGACGACCTCGCTCATGGTGCGACGGACTCTACAACTGGCCGGCGCCCGCGCGACAGTGACGTCGGGGCCGAAAGGTGCTTTCTTCGCTCGCCCGTGAGGGCGGTAGGCACATGAAGCGAGGAACCCTGCTGCACCCCGAGCTGTCCCGCGTCATCGCGAGCCTCGGCCACGGCGACTCGCTGGTGATCGCTGACGCCGGTCTGCCGATCCCCGCCGCCGTCGAGCGGATCGACCTCGCCTTCGCCCCCGGCAAACCTGCCTTCATGGACGTGCTCGAGGCGGTCCTCGCCGAGATGGAGGTGGAGCGCGCCATCCTGGCGCAGGAGGTGAAGAGCGCTTCCGCGGGCTTCCACGAGCGGTTGCACGGCAGGCTGGCCTCGCTGCCCGGGATCCGCGCCCGCGGCGTGGAGGTGGTTTCGCACGACGACCTGAAGCGCCTCTCGCTGGGCGCGCGCGCAGTCGTGCGCACCGGGGAATTCACGCCGTACGCGAACGTCGTCCTCTTCAGCGGAGTCGTGTTCTAGTCGCCAGCCGCCCGAAGGCAGCTTAGCGGCCGAGCTGGCAAAGGGGGGAAATGCGCCGGGGAAGACGGAATTCATCCCGGTAGCGCTGAAGCTCGTGAGCGACGCCAAGTGTAAATGACACGGCGCAGCGCGCGAATGGGGACATCCGACCGGGGCCCCGGGCTTTGCCGGTGTGCGCGGTTTTGATATGCCCCGCGTCCGCCGCATCCGTCGCGAACCCTTTGGGGAGGTCCCATGCCAGTCGGATCACGTGTCGCTGTCCTTTTCTCCGCCGCCCTCGTCTTCGCCGGAACGGTCCTTGGCGCCCGCTCAGCCGCCGCGCAAGCCACGGTCTCGGTCGCGTGCGGCTCCGTCGGTGCCGAGTTCGATCTCTGCAAGACCGGCGCTGAAGCATGGGCGAAGAAGACCGGCAACCAGATCAAGGTCGTCTCGGTCCCGAAGGACTCCAACGAGCAGTTGGCGCTGTTCCAGCAGCTGCTCTCGCAGAAGTCAGGCGAGATCGACGTCATCCGCATCGACGTCGTCTGGCCCGGCCTGCTCGCGGCGCACCTGGTCGACATGGGCAAGGAAGTGCCGAAGGACGTCGTCGCGCAGCACTTCCCCGCGATCATCGAGGCGAACACGGTCAACGGACACCTCGTCGCGCTGCCCGCCTTCACCGACGCGGGCCTGCTCTACTACCGCAAGGATCTGCTGGAGAAGTACGGGAAGAAGCCCCCCACGACCTGGCAGGAGCTGACGGAGACGGCGAAGGTCGTCCAGGACGGCGAGCGCAAGGCGGGCAACGACAAGATCTACGGCATCGTCTTCCAGGGCCGCGCGTACGAGGGCCTGACCTGCAACGCGCTGGAGTGGGTGGACAGCTTCGGCGGCGGCACCATCGTCGACGGGCAGGGCAAGGTCACCATCAACAACCCCAAGGCGATCGCCGCCATCAAGCTGGCCGCTTCCTGGATCAAGAACATCGCCCCCGAAGGCGTCCTCAACTACGCCGAGGAGGAAGCCCGCGGCGCGTTCCAGTCCGGGAACGCGGTGTTCATGCGCAACTGGCCGTATGCGTGGGCACTCTCCCAGGCGCCCGACAGCCCGACGAAGGGCAAGGTCGGCGTGATGGCGCTGCCCAAGGGCGGAGCGGACGGCAAGAACACGGGAACGCTCGGCGGCTGGCAATGGGCGGTGAGCAAGTACTCGAAGAATGCCAAGGCCGCGGTCGATCTGGCGATGTACCTGACCAGCCCAGAGGAGGAGAAGCGGGCGGCCATCGAGGTGAGCTTCAACCCGACCATCCCGGCGCTCTACAAGGACAAGGACATCCTGGCGAAGAACCCGTTCATCGGCGATTTGCTCCCCACTTTCCAGAACGCAGTGGCGCGTCCTTCGCGGGCGACGAAGAGCAAGTACAACCAGGTCTCGAGCGAGTTCTGGAACGCGGTACACGAGGTGCTCTCCGGCAAGAGCGACGCGGAGGCGAGCATCTCCAAGCTGGAGAAGAACCTCAACCGGATCTCCCGCAACGGGAAGTGGTAGGAGGCCGCCGTGGCGGTCGCGCAATCGCAACTCACCCGCCAGCGGCGGCGCGCCGCCCTGGCGTTCATCCTGCCGATGATGGCCGTGCTGGCGGCCGTCGCGGGCTGGCCGCTCTTGCGGACGATCTACTTCTCGTTCACCGACGCGAACCTCGACAACATCGGGTCCTATTCGGGGGTGGGATTTGCGAACTTCGCTTCGCTCGCCCAGGACCCTGAATGGTGGCACGCGGTGAGGAACACCGTGGAATTCGCCGCGGTCTCGGTCACGTTCGAGACCATCCTCGGGCTCGTCATCGCGCTCACCCTGAACGCGCACCTGCCGGGCCGCGGCGTCGTACGTGCCGCGGTCCTCATCCCCTGGGCGATCCCCACGGTCGTCTCCGCGCAGATGTGGAACTGGATGTACAACGACCTCTACGGGGTCCTGAACTACATCTTCCTCAAGCTGGGAGTCATCGATCACCCGTACGCTTGGACGGGCAGTCCGAAGCTCGCGCTCGTCGCGGTGATCATCGTGGACGTCTGGAAGACCACGCCGTTCATGGCCTTGCTCATCCTGGCGGCGCTCCAGCTTTTGCCCGCGGAGATCTACGAGGCGGCGAAGCTGGACGGGATCCCCGCTCCCAAGGTGTTCTGGAAGGTGACGCTGCCGCTCATCAAGCCCGCGCTGATGGTCGCCGTCATCTTCCGCACCCTCGACGCGCTGCGGATCTTCGACCTGCCGTACGTCCTCACCGGCAACAGCCGGGAGACTGCCTCGATGGCGGTGTATGCCCGGCAGAAGCTCATCGACTTCCAGGATGTGGGCTACGGTTCCGCGGCGTCCACGTTCCTGTTCGTGGTCATCGCGGTGTTCACGGTCGTCTACATCACCGCCGGACGCGTCCGGTTCGAAAGCCGCTAACATGAAAGCGCGCAAGATCATCGGCTCCACGCTCTTCTATCTGCTCGTCACTGCGATCGTCGTCTACACGATCTTCCCCTTCTACTGGGCGATCGTCTCCTCGCTGAAGGAAGGCAGCGCGCTGTACAAGGTCGACTTCCTGCCTCCGAAACCGGAGTGGGGGAACTACACCGCCATCTTCAAGGAGCAGCCGTTCGGGAAGAACATCCTCAACTCGCTGGTGGTGGCCGTCTCGGTGGTGGCCATCTCGCTCGCGCTCTCGGTGACGGCCAGCTACGCGCTCGGCCGCATCAACTTCCGCGGGCGCACGCCGCTGCTGCTCATCGTCCTCTCCGTCTCCATGTTCCCGCAGGTGGCGGTGCTCTCGGGA
>WNFT01006458.1_pt1 | contig 10323 bp, 11 predicted proteins | sample 5400191 | NCBI WGS metagenome assembly WNFT01 (sample SAMN13153359, study PRJNA577476) | soil metagenome | isolation source: 80 cm saprolite under Madrone tree | place: USA:California | collected 2016-06-14 | reverse complement strand
TCAAGACGTTGCCGTGACACTGGCCGCAGCCGATCGTGATCATCACCCGCTGTCCGGCAGGTGCATTGGCGGGGACTTCCGTTTTCCACGGACCCGGCTGCGCAACCTTCGGCATGCTGCCGAAATAGGCGGCCAGATTGGCGAGCTCCTGATCGCTGACCTGAAGGTCGGTGAACATCGGCATGATGCCCCAAGGCTTGCGCACGGCTTGGCGGACTTGCGAATAGTTCAACCCGCGGCCCGCGAGATCGGGTCCGAAGGCCCCTTCCGCCACGCCGCCGTGGCAGTCTTTGCAGCGAAGTTCGTCGGCCCAGAGCGCTTTTCCGGCTGCGACATCACCGGTGGGCGCATTCTGTGCGGTCGCCATGCTGTAGGTAAGCGGAAGCAACGGAAGCATGAGAAGAGCTGCAACAAGTTTCTTCATGGATGATTCCCTCCTGAGCGGCCCGGTTTTGGAGCCTAAAATCGCCCCACTTTACATGCGTTGCGGATTTCCGCCAACGAGGCGGCGGGCTCCATTTTGGGGAATTTTTGACACCTCGAGCAGCCGTTTTGACTGGAAAGCTTGAGTCGCCCCCGATTCGAGACGATGATCACAAGTCTAGCTGCGTTTGACGCGAGCCGATGGAGGCGAACGGCGATGTTTGCTCTCAAGATCAACGGCAAAAGTTTTCAGATCGACGCCGAGCCCGAGACCCCGCTGCTGTGGGTTTTGCGCGATACGCTGGGCCTGACCGGCACGAAATTCGGCTGCGGCGCCGGTTTGTGCGGCGCTTGCACCGTGCATGTCGACGGCAGGCCGATCCGGTCCTGCTCGCTTCAAGCCGGCGCCATGACCGGGCGCGAGATCCTCACCATCGAGCACATCGCCGAGAACAAGAACCACCCCGTCATCGCCGCTTGGATCGAAGAGCAGGTGCCGCAATGCGGCTACTGCCAGGCGGGCCAGATCATGACCGCGACCGCGCTCTTGGCGCGCAATCCCAATCCGACCGATGCCGACATCGACCGCGAGATGACCAACATCTGCCGTTGCGGCACCTACACAGAGATTCGCAACGCCGTGCACAAGGCCGCGGGCCTCATGGCCAAAACCTGAGCGGCGCGGCGGAGGAGAAACGGCCATGACCACGGCAATCGATCGCAGAACCTTCCTGATTGCCACCGCCGCTGTCGGCGGCGGAATGGGCTTGTGGCTCTATCTTAAGGATGCGGAGTCCGCCGTCGAAATTGTGCGAAGCCGCGTCAATCCAAAACCGTGGCTGCCGCCGACCGAAGGCGGCGTTGAAGTCAATCCTTGGATCGTCATCGGCTCCGACGATCGCGTGCTCATCCGCGTCAACCAATCGGAATTGGGCCAGGGCGTGCTGACCTCGAACCCGATGATGATCTGCGAAGAGCTCGAATGCGACTGGTCGAAGGTGGAATCCGTTTTCGCCGATCCCAATCGCCATCTGCGGGAAAAGAAACTCTACGACCGTCTTCTGACCTCGGCGAGCAGCTCCGTTCGTCTCGGCCGCGTTCTCTACCAACAGGTTGGCGCCAGCGCGCGCGAGCGCTTGAAAGCGGCCGCGGCGCGGGAATGGAACGTGCCCGTTGCGGAAATCGAAACCAAAAACAGCGTGCTCACCCACAAACCCACGGGACGCACGCTGCGCTATGGCGAAGTCGCGGCCAAGGCGGCTTCGATCAAGTTGGACAAGGAACCGGCGATCAAATCGCCCGATCAATACACATTGATCGGCAGCCGCGTCCGGCGCTTCGACATCGAGGTCAAGGCCCGCGCGCAAGCCATCTACGGCATCGACGTTCGTCTGCCCGGAATGGTCTACGCCGCGACAAAACAGTCGCCGGCCTATGGCGGCAGCCTAAAGAGCTTCGACTTCGAAGCGATCAGGAACCGGCCCGGCGTGATTGGCGCCGTGCCGATGGAGGGCATCGGTGCAGCGAGCGGTATCGCTGTGGTCGCCGATTCCTGGTGGCGGGCGAAGACGGCGCTCGATGCGATGCCGGTGACATGGGATGCGGGACCGAACGCCGATCAAAGCACCAGCGACCTGTTCGACCAATATCGCGCGAAGCTCAACCAGAAAGGTCCCACGCCCGTCGACGAAGGCAATGTCGAAGCGGCGCTCCGCCGCGCGACCAAGATCGTTGAAGCCGAATATCAGCTGAACCACCAGGCCCACGCGCAGATGGAGCCGCCCAATTGCACCGCGCAAGTGAGCGCCGACAAAGCGGAGATCTGGTTCGGCACGCAAAGCCCGGACGCCGCCACGCTCGCCGCGGCGAAAATCGCCGGGCTCTCCCCCGACAATGTGTTCGTGCACAATTGCTTCGAAGGCGGCGGCTTCGGCATGGGCGGAATGCACGGCGAAGTGCTGCAGGCCGTCACCGTTTCCAAAGCCTTGGCCGGCCGGCCGGTCAAAGTGCTCTGGACGCGCGAGGAGGACCTCGGCCACGTCAACGGCTTTCATCCGATGGGCGTGGCGAAGCTGACCGCCGCCCTGGGCGCGGACGGTATGCCGCAAGCGATTTGGATTCGACTCGCGGGCAACGATGCGCTCGAAGGGCAAGCTTTGATCGAATACGGGCCTTACAAGGCAAAGCTCGCTCATCAATTGCTGCGCGGCTTCCATCTCTTTCCTTACGGCACGCCCAATCTTCGCGTCGAAGTCAATACGATGAAGACCTTTGTGCCGACCTCGACGTGGCGCTCCACCGGGACCTACGCCAATGTGTTCTATCTGGAGAGCTTCGTCGAAGAGATGGCCCGCGCGGCGGGCAGGGACCCGATCGAATACCGCCGTGCTTTGATCCGCGCCGCCAAACCGGATTCGTTCGAGGACAATGCCCAAGCCGATTGGCTGAAAGCGCTCGATGTCGTCGCCGAGAAAGCGGAATCGAACAGGACATTGCCCAAAGGCACCGGCATCGGATTTGCCATCGACGACCGCAAGGCCGTAGCAGCGCGCGGCATTGCGATCGTCGCCCTCGGCGTAACCGTGTCGGTCAGCCCCTCCGGTGCGGTCGTCGTCGAACGCATGGACAACGTTCACGACCAGGGGCACGCGCTGATCAATCCCGAAGCCGCCGAGCGGCAGATTCGCACCATGATGGCCTGGGGCTTGGGCCCCGTCTTCGATCAGGCGATCACGTTCCGCAACGGCGCTGTCGAGCAGACCAATTTCGACAGCTACAAGCCGCCCCGCATGGACACCTATCCGCGCGCGATCAATCTCCACTACATCAAGACCGACCGCTGGATCTCCGGCATCGGCGAAGAGGTGGTGCCGCTGGTCGCACCGGCGATCTGCAACGCGATCCATGCCGCGACCGGCAAGCGCATTCGCTCGCTCCCCTTGCGCAATCACGACCTCAGCTGGACGTAATCTTGTTCAGTTGGTCTTGGTGTCGCGCTCCATCTCGTCGGCTAGCATCGTCCACTGCACGGACAAATCCTGATACACGGATTTCATGCGCGGACTTGCAGCGCGCCCCAATCTTTGTGCCTCGGTCGCCAACATGCGGCAGCGCAATACGCGCTCGGATGGCGCGAGCCGTTCCCACTCGTCGGCATTGAACCGGTATTCCACGGCGGAGTCTTGCCCCTGTGACGTGGGATATTGATATTAGGCTAAGGAGCGCCGCCGGCAAACTTCAGCATGATTGCGTGGAATTAATTCTGTGCACTATTCATGTTCGGAGCGCCTTAGCGCCCACACTGAAGTTGTGCGGTGGATAAGTATTGGGTGTGGAGGCATGGGTCCCCGCATTCGCGGGGACATCAGCTTTCGTAAGCTCGCTCCGCTCGCTAACGAAAGCTAGATGGCTCCCCGGGCCGGACTCGAACCAGCGACCCAGCGGTTAACAGCCGCTTGCTCTACCGACTGAGCTACCGGGGAATGCTCGGGCGCGTGTCTAGCGCAGCACGATTGCGATGGCTATATCAAATCGACGCCCGCGAGCCCGCGATTCCTTGGACAAGCCCAATCCCCACCATCGACGGCATCCGCACCGAATCAGCATCGGGCGGTTCTCCGTCAAAGTGCCCGCTTCGCGGACCCTGCGCATCGCGCTGGGTATCGGCCTTATTATCGGCGGGCTCTTGGGATTTCTGCCGATCCTGGGATTCTGGATGCTTCCCCTTGGTGTGCTTCTGCTGTCGGTCGATCTTCATTTCGCTCGCCGTTTTCGGCGCCGAATCGAAGTCTGGTGGGGGCGGCGCAGAAGAGCCAAAAAGAACCGCTAAGTTGATTCAAATACCGACAAAAAAAGAGGCCGGATTTGCATCCGGCCCCAAGGCATTGGGTAATGGTGGGGTGTCTTCAAGGGAAGACGAGGGGAGTGTGCCTCTATAAGGTAAAGAAATGGTTAACGTCCCGACTTGGGACTAAACTTGATGGCGCGGGCCCGCCGCGAATCAATTTCAGCAAAAACTGGAGGCCACGCCCGGAATTGAACCGGGGTGCGCGGTTTTGCAGACCGCTGCGTCACCACTCCGCCACGTGGCCTAAGCTTTGGCTCAAGGGCGCGAAACCCGCTTGAGGCCCTGGGCTCATATCAGATCGGCCCGACGCGGGACAATGCGGGCACGCCGAATTGTCATCGCTCGTTTGTCTAGAGTATAAGCCCCCCGCGCGCATCTCTCCCCTGGATTCACCACGCATGCTCGACAGTGCCGCCCAACGCGCCAACATGGTCGCGACCCAAATTCGCACCAATGATGTGACGGATGCGCGCGTCTGCCGGGCGTTGCTCGAGGTGCCGCGCGAAGATTTCGTGCCCAAGGCGCTCGCGTCGCTGGCCTATATGGAGAGCTGCGTGCCGCTGATGCGTGGCCGCGTACTCTTGGATCCCCGCTCCTTTGGAAAGCTGCTTCAGCTTGCCGTCATCGCCGAAGATGATTCGGTTCTCGATGTCGGCTGCGCGACCGGTTATTCGACCGCGGTGATCGCGCGGCTGGCCGCGCGCGTGGTCGGTCTTGAGCAGGACACGGAGCTTGCGCAGATTGCCGCTGAGAATCTCGGCGACCTGAGCAATGTGGAAGTGGCCAACGACCCCCTCGACAAGGGCTGCCCCGAGCGAAGTCCGTTTAACGTGATCGTCGTCAATGGCGCAGTCGAACGTCGGCCAGATGCCCTGTTGGAACAGCTCGCGGATGACGGACGGCTGGTATGCGTGGTCCGTGACGGCGCCGCCGGCCACGCTTTTCTTTACGTCAAGCACGACGGTGCGATCGGCGAGCGCAGCGCCTTCGACGCGCAATTGCCGGTGCTCCCAGGCTTCGAGAAGATTCTCAATTTTGTCTTCTAGCCTCCGGATGGCATTGGCGAATTCTTCAAGCCGCGCGCCAACCCGCGGTACGGCATCGTAAATTGCCGATTAACCAATATAGCTTTCCATCGCCTTCTGGCTTAGGTTCGAAGAGGGCAATCGAAATTCCTCCCGGTCCGTCACCGATACGAGAACGCGCGCCATGAGCAGTTCGGCGAATCCGCAGCACGAACCGACGATGGAGGAGATCCTCGCCTCCATCCGCAAAATCATTTCGGAAGATCAACCGCCTGAGCCGGCGAAGCCTGCGGCAAGACCGACACCCGTCAAAGCGCAGCCTCCGCCCGAGCCCGTTCCGGTCCGCGCCGCGCGCGTTGCCGCCCCGCCTCCGCCGGTGGCTGAACTCGACGTTTTGGAATTGACCGAAGAAGTCCCCGACGACGAACCGCCTGAGCCGGCAGCGTCGCCTGCCGCCCCGCTTGAAAACGACGTCGCCTTCGAGACGATCGCACCGCCTCCAGCAGAAGAGCCCGCCATGGATGACGATCTCATTTCCGATTCCACGCGCCACGCCGTTGGCCGTGCCTTCGCGAATTTGAACGGCGAGACCACCGAATTCGTCCCCAAGGGAGGCGGCATCGAAGCCATCTTCGTCCGTGCGGTTCAGGACGCCCTTCAGCCCGAGCTGCAGCATTGGATCGACAGCCACTCGACCGACATCATGGACAATCTGAAGCCCTTGATCCGTGCCTGGATGGACGAACATCTGCCGACTCTGATCGAAGCAGCCGTGGCGAAGGAAATCGCCCGCTCCGCCGACCTCGCCCGCAAGCGTTAAATCGGGTCGCGCTTCAATGCATCCGCGAGGCGCGCTTTGGCGCTTCCGGGAGCCAACGGCTTTTGCTGGCTCTCATGCGGTGCCCAGCCCGTCAGGTAAACGATCTCGAAGCTCGCGGGAAAACGCCCTTGCGCGTCGCCAAATCGTTGCTGGTATTCGCGGACGACGACCTGAAGCGTACGCCGCGACAGAACCTGTCCGCGCCGGCCTGTCAGCACGTTGGTTTCGCCGAGCGCCTTCAAATCGGCGAACAGCCCTGAGAGCTCGCGATATTCCACGATGGTGCGTTCGACGTCGGCGACGGGCAGCGCGAAACCCGCCCGTTGCAGCAGCCCTCCCAGATCGCGGATGTCGGCGAAGGGCGCGATGCGCGGACTGGCGCCGCCCAGCGTTGTTTCTTCCGCGGCCGCGAACGCCACGCGCAGCTCTTTCAACGTATCGCTGCCGAAGAGGGCCGCGATGAACAATCCGTCCGGCTTCAAGATGCGGCGGATTTGCCAGAGCACGCCCGGCAGATCGTTCACCGCGTGGAGCCCAAGCACGCTGGTTATGAGATCGAAGCTCGCATCGGCAAAGGGCAGGGCCTCGTCATCGGCGATCACCGAGGGAGCATCACAGGTAAATCCCATCCTCACCCAGGCTTCGGCCACAGGCTGCAGAGTTGGAAATATGCGAGCCCGCGAATGGACATCCAGGCCGAGCTTGAAGTGGCGGTTCACCGCGCCCAAACGAAACGCAATCTGGGCGGCGGCGTCTTCCGCGAGGAAAATGTCGCCCGCCAATCGAGCTGCGCGCGCCCGCCGCGCCCGGTAGGCGCCACGGTCGAAAATTCGCAGCGGTGTGGTGCTCATGTTTGCGCCATATTGTCAGCATAATGATTAGGCCATGGACGCGCAGAGGCAAATGAGACCGGCAGTCCCCGCTATGATTGGCCGCGGCGCCGTACGCGCGCTGAACCTGCTCTATCCACCCCTTTGTGTTTCATGCCGGGCGCGGGTGGGCGAGGCGCACTCGCTGTGCGCCAAATGCTGGAACGCCATTTCCTTCATCGAAGGCGCCATGTGTTCGCGGTGCGGCACGCCCTTCGACGTCGATCCGGGAAGCGAGACGGTTTGCGGCGCCTGCCACATGAAGCCGCACGATTTCACTCAGGCGCGCTCGCTCTTCCGCTACGACGACGCCTCCAAGCCCCTGATTCTCGCTTTCAAGCACGGCGATCGGCTTGATCATGCTCCGGCCTTCGCCCGCTGGCTCGAGCGCACCGGCCGGCCGCTGTTTGCCGACATCGACGTCCTGGTTCCGGTACCGCTGCACCGCTGGCGCTTGTGGAAGCGGCGCTATAACCAGGCCGCAGTCCTGGCCGAGCGGCTGGGAAAGCTCGCCCAACGGCCGCACGATCCGCTTGCGCTGGAACGCAGCCGGGCGACCAAAAGCCAGGGCGAAATGCCGTCCGCCAAAGCCCGCCGCCGCAATGTCCTGAAAGCGTTTCGCGTGCCCAACTCGAAGCTCGACCGGGTGAGAAACCGCAACATTCTCCTGGTGGATGACGTGTTCACTACGGGGGCTACCCTCGATGCCTGTGCCCGGGCGCTGAAGCGCGCGGGCGCCGCCCGCGTCGACGCGCTCACGTTGGCCCGCGTTGTAAGGCCGGTTTCCAGCGATATATGACATGATGAAGGAGCCGGTTCCCGAGTCGCCACTGAATGGGTAAAATCGAGATCTACACCACGCCGATTTGTCCTTATTGCGTGCAGGCGAAGCGTTTGTTGGGCAAAAAGGGTGTTTCTTACAAGGAAATCGACGTGTCGCGCGATCCTGACCTCAGACGAACGATGGTGCAAAAAGCGGGCGGCCGCATGACCGTGCCGCAGATTTTCGTCGATGGATCGCGCATCGGCGATTGCGACGAAATCTATGCCTTGGAGAAGGCGGGTAAGCTCGATCCGCTGTTGAGCCCGGCATGAGCGGCCGCAAGATCAAAGTCGCCTGCGTTCAGCTTCGTTCGAGCGACGACATCGATTGGAACATCCGCCAAGCCTCGGGCCTGATCCGGCTCGCCCACAAGGACGGCGCGCACTTCATTGCGACCCCGGAGAACACCAATCTGATGGCGCTCGACGGCGGCGCCAAACTCGAAAAAAGCTTTGCCGAAAAGGATGATCCGACACTTCCTTCACTCTCGGCATTGGCTGCGGAACTCGGCGTTTGGCTGTTGATCGGCTCGCTGGCGATCAAGGTCTCGGCGGACAAGACCGCCAACCGGTCTTTCCTCATCGCTCCTGACGGGAGCATCGAAGCGCGCTACGACAAAATCCATCTCTTCGATGTCAATCTTCCTTCCGGCGAAACCTACCGGGAATCGAACACGGTGGCGCCCGGCGACCGTGCCGTGGTGGTGAGCCTGCCTTGGGCGAGGATCGGGCTTTCCGTCTGCTACGATTTGCGCTTCCCCCAGCTTTACCGCTCGCTTTCCAAAGCCGGCGCTGAAATCCTCACCGTGCCGTCGGCTTTCACCGAGACGACGGGCAAAGCCCATTGGCACGTGCTGCTGCGTGCACGCGCGATCGAGAACGCCTGCTTTGTCGTGGCCCCGGCGCAGGGCGGCGAACATGCCAATGGCCGCAGAACCTATGGCCACAGCCTCATTGTCGGACCATGGGGCGACATCCTTGCGGAGGGTGGCACCGACCCCCAAATGGTCGCGGCCGAGTTGGATTTGGATGAAATTGGCGCTGCCCGCGGCCGAGTCCCTGCACTTCACCACGACCGGCCCTTTACCCCTCCTGGCACATGAAGCGGCCGAGTGCTTGCTTAAGCAGATTTCAACAACCATCTATGGTAAAATGAGTTTGTTGCGCTCAAAGGGTTTGTCGTGATCGCCTATCAGCTGATTTGCACCGACGGCCATGAATTCGAACGCTGGTTCAAGGACAGCGCTGCCTATGACTGCCAGGCGGACGCGGGCGATCTGGCGTGCCCGGTCTGTGGCGATGTCAAGATCGCCAAGTCGATCATGGCTCCTTCGGTGAAGACCTCGGTCACCAAAGCCAAGGGCAATGACGTCATCGAAGTTCCCGCGCCCAAACAGCCGGACGCGCAGGACCCGCAGAAGGTCCGCCAGTTCATCGCCGGTTTCCGCAAGTTCATCGAAGACAACGCCGAATATGTCGGCCGGCGCTTCCCGGAAGAGGCCCGCAAAATCCACTACGGCGAGACCGAGCAACGCCACATCTATGGCGAAAGCACGATTGGCGAGGCCAAAGAGCTGATCGAAGAGGGCATCGACGTCGCACCGCTGCCGCCCGATCCCACCGATCTCAATTAGGCTTCAGACACTCGGCCGCCGATCAGTCTACGAGAGGCCGGTTCAATTCCGTGCGCCAGTTTGCCGGATCGGGACTCGATTGAGGTCCCACGGAATACACCTCCCATAGGTCTTCGGCTTGCCTGAGGCCGTTCGCCTTCATCCAAGTATTGAACTCACCCCAAGCGGCGGGGAGGCCTTCGTATGGGCCGCTGTACACAGTACGTGCCACCTTTACCGCAGGAAGCTGGCCGGGTTTCACGCGTCCGGTAGCTTTCACTGACGCCGCGACCTTTACACCCAATTCGAAATCGAAGGTGTCCGGGCTCATTTTCAGATGGTGCGCGAAGACAGCTCCGATGGGCTCCACCCCTTGTGCGGCGAGCACTGCCATCAACTCGCCGACGGCCGGGCCGAACACCTTCATCATCTCGCTGCGCGGAACCGTGAGGTGGATGACGGCGGCCTCTTGGACATTGGTCTCGACGATTTGTGGTGTGGCTAGCATTGTTCTATCTCCTAAAATTCTCACTGCACTTGGTTGTGGATGTTAGATCATGGCCTCGAGCCGGACGTAGCTCGCTTCCATCCCGTGCTCCATGCCTGTCGCAAGCATGGCCGCCCGCGTCTCGGCATTGGGCAACGTCATGCGCATTGTCATCAGCGTGCCAGTCCCGTCCTGCTCGAACAGTGTTTCAACGTGGTTGTCCGGTGTCGGGTCGGGCAGGTGCATCCGCTCCACATGAAGGATCCGGCTGAATGGCGCCAACTCGAGATATTCGCCGGTCAGGGTGAACCCGCCACCCTTGCCGTTCGTCCACTCATAGCGGATCCTTCCCCCTGGCCGCGCCTCGTTGATACAAACCGGCATCGTCCAGCCGTCCGGGCCGAGAAGCCACTTCTG
>WNFT01020769.1_pt1 | contig 10325 bp, 9 predicted proteins | sample 5400191 | NCBI WGS metagenome assembly WNFT01 (sample SAMN13153359, study PRJNA577476) | soil metagenome | isolation source: 80 cm saprolite under Madrone tree | place: USA:California | collected 2016-06-14 | reverse complement strand
CAGAATGGACACGTGACGCTGTACGATTTTCGCTCGCGCTTCGACTGTTGCCGGAATTCGTCGGGGCGTCGCGACCGCTCCGCAGCGATGATCACCCATTCCTTCGTCGTTGGATCCTGCCTCATTTCAGACATTGATACGTTCCTGCTTAGTTGATCCGATACTGCTGTATATGTCTTAAGAATTCGCTTCGGCAAGTGTCAGAACAGAAGCGGAATGTTTGCCTGTCCACTGTTGCCGTGAAATCGTCAGGCCGAACGGGCAGTCCGCAGACGGGATCACGAGTCGATCGCCAGGCCGCATCCCGAATTCCACGTCCGGCCGCAAGCTCCTTCATCAGCCGCAATTCATTTAACAGCAGCCGTGGCAGTAGGAAGTGCCGGCGCACACGTTCCCGGCCGCGATGTGCCAGCTCATGACCGCGACTGGGATCCATTAGAAGGCTTCGAACGGCTGATGCGCATTCTTCAGTATTCTCGACGAGCAATCCCCCAACTCCATCGGCCATCTGCAGGGGAATTCCGCCGGCATTGCCTGCGACGACCGGCGTAGTCTTCCACATGGCCTCGGAGACAACCAGCCCAAAACCTTCGCGAATCGATTTCTGAATGACGACCCGCGACAGCCGCTGAAAAGCGTTCACTTCCACGTTTCCGACACCTATCAGATTCGTGAACACGTGGATGTCGGGATCGCGACGGACCTCATCGATGTATCGATATGGCATCTCCAGATCCAGCGGGCCCCACGCTTGCCATGCATGCTGAGGATGGCAGCTGGTTGGGGATCATGCAAAAAGACAAAATCGTAATCTTCTTCAAAGAGCTTCGCGTTACGGCGCGACGTACTAAGATAGGCCTCACGGTCCGCTTCGGTGAGATCATGAGGTGCCCCCTGCAAACCGTTATGGATCTTCTTCGTGACTTGGAAAAATCGCTGATCGCCGGCGATTGTCTTCCAATGTGCCACCAATCCGAGGTTATTTAGTATTGGAATGGCCGATCGTAACAATTCGGATACACCTCCGCCATACGCGGTCGCATTCAGATGAGCGACCCGGGCACCCTTGAAATCCTTCGAGGCGCTTAGAAGGTCATCGATGAGATCGTTTGGTGCAATTCCACGGTAAGCATCCAGCGACCGTGGTCCGACATGAACTTGTTCGAGCATCGCTTATTGGCAACACTCTAGGCGGCCCTGTTGTCTCGCACAGTATGCTCAACGCCTTGAATCTTTTGCGCCAACTGCGCGAGTTCTTCGGGTTCCAACCTTGCGCGGGCAATGTCCAGAGTTCCGTCGGCGCTCTCGTCTGCATCGATGTGGTCGCGGATCATAAGCTTCGCTTCGAGAAAGCGTTCTGCAAACTTGTCGTCAGTGAAATCGAGTTCCGTCAGAATTTTGTTAATCTCGCCATAGTCTTTTACCGATCTTTTGATTTCATCGGCAGCCGCACTCTTGATCGCGGGATAAAAGATCCTGAGTTCCGCCTCCTCATGCGCCAGGACCTTCGCTCGGATCCGCTCAAACAACTTGACGCGATCTTTGTCGGACGTGGCCTGATCGAACTCGGCAAGAAGTCTTTCCAGGTCTCGATGATCTCGCCTCAATAGATCGATTGCGTCCATAAAGGGTTCCTCCATGATGGAGGGAGCACAGGAACTTCCATTCGCGATCTGTCGGCTCGCGTCTTACAGGCTCGCATGGTATGTCGCGTACCCCCATAAATATTGGGACGTTGTGGCAACCTCACTGGGGGGCAGTTTTCCCTGCTGCATGGAGTAAACCGTACCGAGCCGGTTCTTCCGAACAGCCGGTGGCTGCGGACTGGAAACCTTTATGCTGCTTTCAATTCAGCGCGGGTTTGCAGGAACTGCAAAACGTGGCTGCGGCTGATCACACCTGCTATTTCGCCATTCGCGATCACCGGCAATTGGTTCACGTCCTCTTTGACCATCAGTTCCAATACCTGAGTGAGCGGTGTATCCGGTGAGACGGTACGCACTTGTTCGAGGGGACGGGCGATCTGAGCAACTGTGGTAAATGGCCACCGGCCGCGTTCGACCCGTTTCAATTCATTCATGGTGACAAGCCCCGCTTGTCGCCCATTCTGGTAAACCACGAAACAACGGCGGCCTGTGCGCAGCAGGTAGTCTTCGGCGAAAATACGGAGATTCACGTTTCCATCGACGGTCAGGCATTCCGGAGACATTACATCGCGGACTCGAACATGAGCGAGCGCAGTCGAGGCCTCAACCGCGGCGTAGCTGGCAACCGCGGCGTCCGCCAGAAACCAGCCGATAACGACGAGCCATAATCCGCCGAAATCAGCCCCCGAGAAGAAACGAAAAAAGCCAAACACGATGAATACCGCAGCGACCAGCTGTCCGACACGGGCAGCGATTTTCGTGGCGCGGACAGGATCCCGGTTAATTGCCCAGATGATCGATCGGAGAACTCGACCGCCATCGAGCGGATATCCCGGAATCATATTAAACACCGCAAGGGCGATATTGATATAACCGAGCCAAACCAGACCCGCCCACAGCGGGGCCGGTGGCGTTCCCAATGCCGGCCGCCAGCCGGCTGTCCAGGCGACTGCGAGAAAGAATAATCCGACGACTACGCTGGTGAGGGGTCCGACGATAGCCATCCAGAATTCTGACTTCGCGTCCACCGATTCCCTCTCGACATTGGCGACACCGCCAAGCGCAAACAACGTTATGGATCTCACCGGCATCCCTCGAGCATTCGCAACGGCAGCATGGGACAACTCATGCGCCACGATGCTGGCGAAGAATAGCAGGGCTGTGATTGCGGCCAAAGTCCACGTCAATGCCGGACTCCATTGCGGATTGACTATTTGAAAGTGCCCTGCCAATGAAAAGAACAGCAGGAGTGCGATGATGAACCAACTATAATGTAATCCGATGTCGACTCCGAAAAGACGGCCAAGTCTGATGCTCGGGCGCATGGTACCTCCTTATCCTCTACCCTTTTTGACGTTTGCAGGAATCGAGTGTCTTTGACAATGCGGCGTCCCAGCCACGGAGCGGCTGACAAACGCTCCCAGGGGGGGTTTGCGCGGATGTGCCCGGTTTTGCTAGGCTGGAAAAGTATCGAACAGGATTTTTCGATCGATGTTACAACACGGCAGGCACAAAGCAACACCCCACCTCGTGCTTGCGATCTCACTGTTGTTCACAGTAATCGCGGCTGCTTATGCGTCGAGGTACCGGTCAGAACAGGATCGGCTGAACTTCAACCAGGTCGTGGATGCTCAGCAGGTGAAGATCTCAGAGGCATTGGGTGACCGAATCGCGTTACTGAGAGGAATCGCGGGTCTATTCGCGGCCAGAAGCGGTATCACGGACGAAGAATTTCAGATGTACGCTGCCGACGTGGGGGTGCGAGATTACGCCGATATTCGCGCCATCGGCTATAGCGCACGGGTAAAAGATGGAGATACGGAGCATTACCCGATCACCCGTCTGGAAAGCTCAGATAACCAAAACGATCGCGACCTTGGATTCGACCTGCTTACCGATCCGGTAATGCGCCCCGCTCTCGAACAAGCGCGCGATTCGACTTTACCGGCAATCTCCAATCGATGGACTCGCGCCGCGGACGAGCCAATCTTCTTGATCTGTTTACCCAGATATTCGCTCACCGCTTCACTGGAAACGGTGGAAGCACGCCGCGAAACTCTGGAAGGCTTTGTCTTTGCGTTCATTCGCCCGGATACGTTTACTCAGGGCACGCTGGGAGCACGAACAACGCCGGCAATCTCACTGAGTATTTTCAACGGAAATGACGTTGGCCAGGATCGTTTGCTGTACGCCACATCGTTGATGCCTGTAACTGAAACGCCTCTTGCAGCGGAAAGAGCGGTAAGTCTGTCTGGAGCGACATGGACCCTTAAGTTCAACCAACAGTCTTTCTTTCCTAATGCAGCTCAGCTGTGGTTTGTATTCCTTGCATCGATCGGCGGATTGGTGAGCTTCGTCCTGTTCTTCGTCACACGCTCGGAAGCGGTGGCACATGTCGAGGCTGATGAACGCGCCGAACAACTGGAACAACACCGGACAAAGCTGAAGGAGCTCATTTCACATCGAAATCGCGCGGAAGAGACACTGCGCGATAAGGAGGCGCGGCTGCAGATTGCGCTGTCTGCTGCGAGAATGGCAAGCTGGCACTGGGACCTCGTTACCGGCAATCTGATGTGGGACGATGCGCCGTATACCTGGACCGATTTCGTCAAACGAGTCCATCTCGACGATCAGCCTGTCGTCCGCAATGCCGTGGATCAGGCGCTGCAGGAACGGCAGGGTCTGGACCTTGAATTTCGCGTGGTACAGCCCGACGCGACGATTCGCTGGCTCACGCTCAAGGCAAAAGTTTTCCAGGGAGAGGATGGACGCCCGGCATACATCACCGGAGTTTCGATCGACATCACTGATCGCCGCAAGGCCGCCGAGGCCTTGCGTGCAAGTGAGGAGCGGTACCGGCTCGCCGCTCGAGCCACGAATGACGCTATTTGGGACTGGGATCTGGCAACGGGTCTGGTGCAATGGAATGAAGGTATCCGCACCCTCTTTGGATACACCGCGGAGCAGGTAGGGACCGATGTCAGATGGCGGTTCGATCAGATTCATCCAGACGATAGAGAACGAGTCGTGTCCGGGATTAATGCCGTGGTGGAGGGTGGCGGCAGATTCTGGTCGGACGAATATCAGTTCCGATGCGCCAACGGCTCGTATGCCACTGTCACTGACCGCGCGTACATAGAGCACAACGAGTCTGGCAGGGCCGTACGCCTTATTGCGGCCATGACGGACGTCACCCGCCTTAAACAGGCCGAGCGAGAGCGAGAGCAGTTGCTGCGCCTGGAACAGACAGCCCGAAAGCACGCGGAATCCGCCAATCGCGTGAAGGATGAGTTCATTGCCACTCTGTCGCACGAATTGCGAACACCGATCACTCCCATACTCGGTTGGACCCAATTGCTCCGCAACCGCGCATCTGATCCGGCGACTCTCCAGCGGGGCATCGACGTCATTGACCGGAATGCTCGCTCGCAAGCGAAATTGATCGAGGATCTCCTCGACGTGTCACGGATTGTCACCGGCAAGATGCAGCTCAAGATCCAGCCCGTCGAAGTCCCGCGCATCATTCAGGCCGCGATAGAGGCTGTACAGCCCGCCGCAGATGCCAGGGGCGTCCGAATCGAAACGAGGGCGGATCGCTCTATGGCCCAGATCGCGGCGGATCCAGACCGATTGCAGCAAGTCGTCTGGAATCTGCTTTCCAATGCGATCAAGTTCACTCCAAAAGGCGGCATCATCAGCATTTCCGCAGAACAGGCAGCAAGCGAAATGCGAATTGTGGTGCGTGATAATGGAGAAGGGATTGATCCCGAATTCCTGCCGCATGTGTTCGACAGATTTAGTCAGGCGGACAGCACGAACGTCCGGACGCACGGTGGTCTGGGAGTTGGATTGTCGATCGTTCGTTACATCGTTGAATTGCATGGCGGCAACGTCATGGTCGAGAGCCTCGGAAAAGGACACGGCGCAACCTTTACGGTGCTCCTGCCTGTGAAGACAGAGGCTAAGAGTCAAACAAAAAGGTCGAAACGCATTGCAAAAGCGGTTTCGAGCCTCAAGGGAATGCGATTGCTGATAGTCGAGGACGAACCCGATGCGAGAGAACTCCTCGCCCTGGTTCTGGAACACGAAGGCGCCATCGTGACAAAAGCAGGCTCCGTACAAGAAGCTCTGGCAGCACTACAGACGAACACGCCGGATATCCTGATTTCCGACATTGCCATGCCTGGTGAAAACGGCTACGTCCTCCTGGTGACTGCGTATGCCCGTGAAGAAGACCGCAAACAAGCCATGGAGGCTGGTTTCGAAATGCATCTATCAAAACCTGTCGATCCCGAAAAGCTGATCGCCGCCATTCTTGCCGTTGCGACCAAACATCTCGGAAAAGCCGTCTAGACGAACAGCCGCGGACACTCGGGCGCGTCTCCATTCTTACAGGAGATGTAATCCCAGGCCTATATACCCTCCGAAGTCATACTTCTAGAGTGAAAGAATGGGGCTGGCCGCTACGATGTGGCGATTTTCGCTTAGGAGCTGGCTGCATGAGCGCTCGTCGACCGAGTAATGGCATATCACTTAAAGCGTAGCGAATCGGTTCCGGAAGGTATCAGGCGGATTGCACGGGAGGAGATCGAGTCGGCAGCCGACCAATTAAGCAAGGGGCACCGGGACCGAGATGAGGCGATCCATGAGGCTCGCAAGAGCATCAAGAAAGTGCGCGCAGTGCTTCGGTTAGTGCACCCGGAACTGGGCGACACCTATTATCAGGAGAGCAGTTACCTGCGTGATGTGGGCCGCAAGCTATCGCTTTTCCGGGATGCCGGTGCCGTTATCGAGATTTTGGACAGTCTCAAACAGAAGTATCGCGGTAGGCTGAAAGCGTCCACCGTCGAGTCGATTCGGCGCGGCCTGCTAGCCAGGAAACAGCAGTCGGAAAAAGAGGCCGACATCCAAAAGGCCCTGACTGAAATAGCCACGTCCCTTCGTGTAGCGGCCAGGCGAGTGAAAGCGTGGCCTCTTCAGACGGATGGTTTCCCGGCAATCGAGTCAGGATTCGAAAAGATGTTCCGCCAGGGGCAAAAAGCGTTGATCCGGGCACAGAAGTGTCCGCATCCCGAGAACTACCACGAGTGGCGGAAGCGAGTGAAAGATCATTGGTATCATGCGCGTCTGCTCGAAGACCTCTGGAATGACATCCTGCAGGCGTACGAAAAGAGCCTCGATGATATTCAGGCTTGGCTGGGTGACGATCACAACCTGGTCCTCCTTCGCGCAAAGATAGTTGCTGAGGCCGATACGTATGGCAACGATCAAGAACTCTCTCCCTTACTCACAGTCGTCGACAAATACCAGAAAGACTTGCGAGCTGCGGCAGTATCTCTTGGTAGACGGATCTATGAAGCGAAGCCCCGGCACGTCGTACGGCGCATGAGACAACTGTGGGATGAATGGCAAGTGCAGCCACAGAGCCTTGAAGAACTGAGAAACGGAGCCGCGATTCCTGGAAAATCTCCATGAACCATTCCGAGCTCGCGATTTTCGCTTTGAACGCCAGCCGCCCTTTCGGTGAAGCTGTCTCAGGACACTTGCGTGTACCCCTCGAGCCGCATGAAGAACGGGATTACGAGGATGGCGAGCACAAGGTCCGGCCGCTCGTCAGCGTTCGCGGTAAAGATGTGTTCGTTATTCAATCCATGTACCAGGACTCGCAGCAGAGCGTGCACGACAAGCTCTGCCGATGTCTCTTCTTTATTGGAGCGCTGAAGGACGCATCAGCCGGGCGCGTGACGGCTGTTATCCCATATCTCTGCTATGGACGGAAGGACAGAAAGGTCAAACCACGGGACCCCGTTACGACACGTTATATCGCAAGTCTGTTTGAGGCCGTTGGTCTGAATCACGTCATTACGCTGGATGTGCACAACCTCGCGGCCTTTCAAAATGCCTGGCGGACTGGAACTGACCAACTTGAAGCGAAAGGATTATTTGCGGACTACTTCGCGCGTCTCACCAGGCGGAAACAGGTCGTAGTTGTTTCACCGGACGCCGGGGGAATGAAGCGGGCGGAAGGATTTCGCCGGGCCCTTCGCCGACTTCATCACACTCCCGTCCACAGTGCACTGATGGAGAAATACCGCAATGACCATATCGTCGGGGGCGAAAGCCTCGCCGGAGATGTTGCCGGCAAATTTGCCATTATCATTGACGACATCATCAGCACCGGGACGACAATCGTGCGCGCTGCCGAAGCCTGCCATAAGAACGGCGCCGCGGCCGTTTATGCCGCAGCGTCTCACGGTCTTTTCAGCAGTCAGGCCAACGAAACTCTCTCGAATCCAGCATTGGAGAAAGTCGTAGTCACAAATACTGTTCCTCCCTTTCAACTCAGTTCCAATCTGGTTCGAGAAAAACTGGTTGTCCTTGATGCCGCGTCGCTTGTAGCCGAAGCGATCAATCGCATGCATTACGATAAATCGATTGTCGAGCTGCTGGCGGCGTGATGCCTGGCCGGAAATAGAAACATCTGAATGGAGGGCAAAAGAATGAAGCACACATGTCAGGACATTATGACCAGGGATCCATTCTGCTGCGAGCCGACGGATAGCGCGCAGCGTGCCGCACTGTTGATGAAAGAGCGGAACGTGGGCGCCATTCCCGTATGTGAGAGTCACGAAACCAGGCGGCTCGTTGGTATTGTCACCGACCGGGATTTGGCTCTGAGAGTTGTCGCCGAAGGGCGCGATCCTAAGAGTACACGCACTGGTGAGGTAATGACCCAGAAGGTCTTCTCTTGCTCGCCCGAGGATCGTCTGGAGAAGGCGCTGGAATTAATGGAACGTCACCAGGTGAGGAGAATTCCGGTCGTGGACCAACAAGGTCGCATTGTGGGCATCATTACCGAGGCCGACATTGCAATTCGATTAAAGGATCCGAAAAAGATTGCCGAGGTTGTGGCTGAGGTTTCCAAACCAAGGATGGCTGCGTAGAAGCGGCCGGCCGGAGGTGCATTTTGGATCTCCCGGATCCTATCGGAAGCCTCCCGCCAGAGGTAAGAGAACGTGTGCGCACGCGTGCACAACCGAACTGGTTCAGTCCGATGCTTGCGACATTGATGGACAAGCCCTTTTCCCGCGAGGGTTGGATTTTCGAACCCAAGCTGGACGGTGAAAGGTGTCTGACATTCAACAATGGCAAGAATCCCCGTCTATTTTCCCGTAATAGGAAACTGCTGAACCAGTCATATCCCGAATTGGTCGAGCCCCTCGCCAGGCAACCGGCCAGGAGTTACATCGCCGACGGGGAAATTGTGGCGTTCAAAGGCGATGTCACCAGCTTTGCTCAACTGCAGCGCCGCATGCACTTGCGCGATGCCGACGCGGCGCGGCGGCTGGGAGTGGAGGTCTTCTACTATCTGTTCGACCTGCTGTACCTCAATGGCTATGACCTCAGGGAAGTGCCCCTCATCCATCGCAAAGCATTGCTAAAAGAAGTGGTCGAATTTCACGATCCGCTGCGTTTTACCGATCATCGCGAACGTGATGGTGAAGCGTATTTCCGACAGGCCTGCCGCAAGGATCTGGAGGGCGTAATAGCCAAACGCGCCGAAAGCGTCTATGTATCCAGGCGCTCACGCGATTGGTTGAAGTTTAAGTGCTGGAACGAGCAGGAGTTCGTAATCGCCGGCTTTACCGATCCCAGCGGCAGCCGCGTTGGCTTCGGCGCACTGCTGCTCGGTTATTACGAAGGGGGCACATTGGTCTATGCAGGTAAAGTGGGGACGGGATTCGACACGAACGTTCTGATCAATCTGGGCAAGAAATTGTCTTCCCTGGAAACCAGGAAATCTCCCTTCGCAGAGGAAGTGCGGGCCGGGAAGGGCGTCCATTGGGTCCGGCCGAAGCTGGTCGCGCAAGTGAGTTTTACTCAATGGACGCGAGATGGAAAGTTGCGGCACCCACGTTTTCTCGGAATACGCCGGGACAAGGATCCTCGCGAAGTCGTTCGGGAAAGACCGCAATGAGAACTCAATCGGAGCATGAAACGGTCCGCATCGGGCGCCGGATCGTGGAGATCACAAATCCGGAGAAACTGCTGTTTCCCAATGATGGGATTACGAAATGGCAGCTCGTTGATTATTACCGGCGAATCGCACCGACAATGCTGCCATACCTGCGAGGCCGGCCTCTTGTAATGGAACGATATCCCGATGGAATTTACAATCCGGGCTTCTTCGAAAAGAATGCGCCGTCTTATTATCCCGACTGGATCGAAATCGTTCCACTCCGGAAAGAGGGGGGCATCGTCCGTCACGTCGTTTGCCAGGATGCGGCGACCCTGGTGTATCTGGCAAATCTGGCCGTCATTACGCCCCATGCATGGTTGAGCCGTTTCGACAAACCGGAAATCCCCGACCAGATGATTTTTGATCTGGATCCGTCGGATGGAGACTTCAAAGCCGTGTGCGCCGCTGCCAAAGGGCTCCACGAACGACTGATGAAGCAGGGACTCACGGCTTTTGTGAAAAGCACTGGCTCGCGCGGCCTGCACGTTCTGGTTCCACTCAGCCGCCGCGCCAACTTCGATCAAGTGCGCGCGTTCGCCCGGGAGGTCGCGACTCGATTTGCCGAGAGCGATCCTGAATACTTGACCACCGAAGTGCGGAAGAATAAAAGACGGGGCCGCATCTTTGTGGATACGGCACGCAACGCCTATGCCCAGACG
>WNFT01006455.1_pt1 | contig 10325 bp, 10 predicted proteins | sample 5400191 | NCBI WGS metagenome assembly WNFT01 (sample SAMN13153359, study PRJNA577476) | soil metagenome | isolation source: 80 cm saprolite under Madrone tree | place: USA:California | collected 2016-06-14 | reverse complement strand
CCTCGGGACGGCAAAGCAGGGAAAGGTCACCGACGTGGCGCCGGATCGCGATCCGATCGGAATCGTTTCCGACGTGAGTGATGGCAGAGCCACCCCAGTCAGCCTCGGTGGAGCCACCGCCACGCCCGTCAGCCTCGGCGGAGGCACAGGTGGTGGACTGATCGGCGTGACGGCCGGCGGCGGAGGCACCGCCACTCTCCAGGCGCCAACGGGCGGGCCGTCCAGCGGCGGGCTCGGAGGTGGTCTCGCGCCCCTGGTGCCTAGGCTCCCGATCCTCCCGAAGCTCCTCCACTAGGCCGTCGGGTCGATCGGCTCCCGGGGGCAGGCCGTGCTCGGCGTAGAGGATGACTGTGCCATCGCTCGAGATGCCTCGCTGATGTCCCGTCCCGTGGTCTGGTATGTGTCAGGCTCCGAGGCCGCCGTGCGGCTCCAGGAGCTCCCGGATGATCTCGAGCGCTGTGCTCTCTCCGAGCTGACGCTGCCCGCCGGGCCGGAGCCGCCCGGCGTCTTGCTCGTCGATCTGCCCGGGGATGAGGCGAGCGCCCGCGCGCTGGCCGTGGCCCAGCGGGCCGGATTGCCCGTGGTGGCGCTGGTGGATGACGGTGGGGCGGACGCCATCTCGGATCAACCGTGCTACGCCTATCTGAATCCCTCGGTGCCCGGGGTAACGCTGGCCACCGTGCTTCGCCAGGCATGCGTGCACGCGCATGTGATGCTGGATACCCTCGAGATGAGGATGCAGCTCGAGGAGCTCAACACCATCGGCATCAGTCTCTCCGCCGAGCGGAACCTCGACGCGCTCCTGGAGCTGATCCTGACCAAGGGCCGCGAGATCACGCGGAGCGACGCGGGGTCGCTCTACGTGGTGGAGACGACGCCGGAGGGCGAGCGGTGCCTCCGCTTCAAGCAGGCCCAGAACGACAGCGTGCACGTGGAGTTCAGCGAGTCGACGCTACCCATCAGCGCGGACAGCGTGGCAGGCTACGTGGCCCTGGCAGGCGAGATCCTGATGATCGACGATGTCTATGCCCTGCCCGCAGACTCTCCCTTCCGCTTCAATACCGGGTTCGATGTGAAGGTCGGCTACCGGACCACCTCGATGCTCGTGGTCCCCATGAAGACGCCCGCGGGCGAGACCATCGGTGTGCTCCAGCTCATCAACTGCAAGCGCAGTCCTCTCCGGCCCCTCGCCTGGCGGGAAGTGATGCAGGCTGAGGTCTTGCCCTTTCCCGAACGTTATCGAAACCTGGCCGCGTCCCTCGCCTCCCAGGCGGGAGTGGCCATCCAGAACGCGCGGCTGTTCCAGGAGCTCGGGGCCGCCCTGCAAGAGGTCGAGGCCTCTCAGAAGCAGCTCGTGCAGGCCGAGCGCCTGAGCGCGCTAGGCGAGATGGCAGCCGGCGTTGCCCATGACTTCAACAACCTGCTCGCCGTGGTGGTCGGACGCGCGGAGATCCTGCTCGCCAAGGGGCAGGACCCCAACGTGGCCCGGGACATCGAGATCATCCGGACGGCGGCCTGGGACGGAGCCCACACGGTTCGCCGGATCCAGGAGTTCACGCGGACACGCCAGACGCGCCCCGCCGGACGCGTGGACATCCCCCAGCTCCTGCGCGACGTGGTCGAGCTGACGCGGGCGCGATGGAAGGACGAGGCCCAGAGCCGCGGGCTCGCCTACGACGTGGTGGTGGAAGGCGGCCCCGTGCCGCCGGTGGCCGGCATCTCCGCGGAGCTCCGCGAGGTGTTCATGAACCTCCTCATCAACGGGCTCGACGCGATGCCCGGCGGCGGCCAGTTCGTCTTCCGTGTCTCGAGCGACGCGGAGTCGGTGATCGTCGCCGCGGAGGACACGGGCTGTGGCATGTCGGACGAGACCCGGCGCCGCGTCCTCGAGCCCTTCTTCACCACCAAGGGCGCGCGGGGCACCGGCCTCGGCCTGGCCGTCTCGTGGGGCATCGTGAAGCGCCACGGGGGCACCATCGAGATCGAGAGCACTCTGGGCATGGGAAGCGTCTTCATGATCCGCCTGCCCATCAGTGTGAACGAGCTGGCCCCGGAGGCCTCCGCGTCGCCTTCCATCCCGGGCCGCAGCGGCCGCGTCCTCGTCATCGACGACGAGATGGAGGTCCGATGCGTGCTCCGGGACATGCTCGCGCCATGCGGTCACTCGGTTCTGGAGGCGGACAGCGCGGAAGCGGGATTGGCGCTCCTCGAAAGTGAGATGGTGGACGTGATCCTCACGGACATCTCCATGCCGGGCATGTCGGGCTGGGACGTGGCGGCCGCGTGCCAGCGGCGCTTCCCTCACATTCCGCTCGGGTTCGTCACCGGCTGGGGCGACCGGCTCGACCCGCAAGAGACCGCCCGCTTCGGCGTGCGCTTCATCGTGTCCAAGCCGTTCGCTCCCGCCGACGTGCAAGGCCACGTCGCCGACGCCCTCGCGTCCACCGGCTAAGCCGGGCGGGGCTGGGAGGGGCCGCGCGGCGGGGGTGCCGTCGTCCGCTCAACCTCCCCGCCTCGCGCGCCACCTCCACGAGGCGCGAGTTGCTTGTCGGCGATCAATCAGCGAGCGGCGGGGGGAGGGGGCGGGGGCATCCCCCGTGGACCCGTATCTTCTGCGCGTTACCGAACCGAAGAACCGAGGTCTCGTGGCCCGTCAAGAGTGCTCAAGCGGGTGGCGAGTCAGCGTGGTCCACGGGGGATGCCCCCGCCCCCTCCCTCCGCATTGCTGGCACACACACACTCAGTCGATCTTGGACTCGTCGCGGTACATGACTTTGTGGCGCTGGGTCTTCACCCACTCGTCGATCTGCGCGTCCGTCATGAAGTTCGCGGGATCGAAGCGGTCCCAGCTCATGATCTGGTCGAGCCGCTTCTTCCACCGCTTGTAGGAGGGCTTCAACGGCGGCCCGAAGCACATCACGTCGATGATGGCCAGCTCCTCCGGCACGCCCAGGAGCGGCTTGATCTTCTTCTGGATGTCCTCCTGCCCGATCGCCGTGATCCACCAGACGGCATAGCCCAGGGCCGCCGCCGCGAGGTGCGCGGACATCGTGGACGCCGCCACCGACTGCAGCAGGATCCGCTCGGCGTTCTGCCTGTAGAGCCGATCGAGATCCGAGCCGTCGTTGAGGACGGGAAAGGCCCGGATGAAGCGAAAGTCCGCGGCGATCACGATGAGCCCGGGGGCCGTCTTCACGCCGTGGTAGTTCGGGGTGGGAAAGCCCATGTGCAGCCGGGCCCGGTGCTGCTGCTCGTCCACGAAGCACTGGCCGATCGTCTGCTTGACGCCGGGATCCGTCACCACGATGTAGTGCCACGGCTGCGCGTTCGCCCCGGAGGGGGCATGCCGCGCCGCCTCCAGGATGAGCTCGAAGTGCGCCCGGGGCACCTCGTACGCCGCGAACGCGCGGTTGGTCATGCGATTCCGCGCGATTTCCAGGAGGGCTTCGTAGCGGGCGACGTTGTTGAAGGGCTCGCTCTCGGCGGCGCGCGGGGTCATGCCCGTCTCGGCCCGCGCCCGCTCAGGCGCGAACGAACTTCAGGGCGACGCCGTTCATGCAGTACCGAAGGCCCGTGGGCCTGGGACCATCGTCGAAGACGTGACCGAGATGACCTCCGCACCGGCGGCAATGCACTTCCGTGCGGACCATGAAGAGCTTGCGGTCGGTCGAGGTCCGGACCGCGCCCTCGATGGGGTCCCAGAAGCTGGGCCAGCCCGTGCCGCTGTCGAACTTCGTGTCCGAGGCGAAAAGCGGCAGGTCGCAGCCCGCGCAGAGATAGGAGCCGCTCCCGTACTCCTTGTCGAGCGGGCTCGACCACGCATGCTCCGTCCCGTGCTTGCGCAGCACCCGGAACTGCTCGGGCGTCAGGAGGCGCCGCCACTCCGGCTCCGGCTTGCTGATCTCGAATGTCTCCGTCGTCGCCATGAAAGCCTCCGCTCATTTCCAGATAGCTGCGCGTCGTCCCTGGATCATCGCACGCGAAGTGCCGTCGGCGTCGATGACGGGACGCTCCGAGCTCATGCCACCACCGCGGGATCGACGCGCAGCACCGCGTACCCTCCCACGGCGCCCGCGCCGAAGCCGGGGGCGAAGACCCGCAGGGGGCGATCGATCACGCCCTCGCGGACCGCGTCGTGCAGCGCGATGGGAATGCTGGCCGACGAGGTGTTGCCGACGCGCTCGATGTTGAAGTACAGGCGCTCGGCGGCCACTCCGGCTTCCTTCGCAATATTCACCACCATGGTCTTGTTGGCCTGGTGGGGAACGATCAGGTCGATGGCGTCGAGAAGCGACGCGCCGGCCGCGCCGTCGGGATGCGGAAGGGCGCGGAGCTCGTCCAGCATCTGGCCCAGGTAGCGCTTGACGAGGGCCCGCACCTCGGGCCCGTACACGGTGATGTTGTTGTCGAAGTCCGGGTTGGGCCAGATGATCGAGTCCACTTCCGACATCGGGCCGCTCGCGTAGGTCTGCAGCATCTCGACGTCGGGGGCCGCTCCCGCCGGCGCGGGCCCAATCACCATGGCGGCGGCGCCGTCGCCGAAGATCATCCGGGAGGTGCGCACGGTTCCGATCTTGTCGGAGAACTTCTCCCCGCACACGACGAGGACGGGTCGCTCCACTTCCTGCAGGAGCCGCACGGCCTCGCTGAGGCCGTAGGGCAGCCCGGCGCACGCGGCCACGATGTCGCACGAGGCGTGGGTCTGGAACATGCCGAGCTGGCCGGACAGCCAGGTCGCAAGGGACGGCATCATCTTGACGCTCGTGCACGAGCAGAAGAGGACGGCGCCGATCTCCTCGGCCCGTCGCCCCGACTTCTCCAGGGCCCGCTGGGCCGCCAGGAGGGCCATCTGGTCCAGGTCGAGCTCCGTGTAGAGCCGCTGCTCGATCCCGGTCTTGTGGCGGATCTCCTCCACGGTCATGGGCGACCAGCAATAGGCGGCGTTGCGGACGAGATCGTCGTTCGTGCAGGGACGCTCCCCCTTGTAGACGGCCACGGCCTCGAGGCGAGGCATGACCGTGAAGCGCGCGCGGACATCCACGGGGGCATAGGGCCGCAGGGGCCGGCACGAAGGGGCAGGCGCGCTCCGGCGCGGGCGCACGCGCTGGACGCCCTTGACGCGGCGGATGAAGTGCATGACGTCGTCGTTGCGCGGGTGGAACACCACCACGAAATCGTCGTCGTGGAGCTGGCCCACCTCGGTGAGGCGGGTCTTGGCCCGATCCCATCGGTACTGGTTGTGGAGGACCATGGCCTGCCGCATGAGCGCCTCCAGCTCCGGCACGGCATGGGCGAACTCGATGATGTCGTCGTGGCCGTATCCCGGATAGTCCGGATTGTGGGCGAGCAGGTGGTAGGTCAGGCTCCGGGGACGGGCGAGGAGCTCGCCCACCGTGGGCTTGATCGCGGGCAGCTCGGCTCCCGCGCCCTTCTTGTGGCGGAAGAGATCGAGGAGGACCCGGCAGATCTTGTCCTCCGTCCCCTCGTCCCAGGTGGCGGGCAGGGCACGATAGGCGCTCTCGATGGCCGTGGTCGTCTCGGTGCCGTCCCGGACCGCGAACACGGGCAGGAAGAGATCGTCGCGGTGGCGGGCGACGTCCCGCCAGCGCGTCGGGCGCTTCTCGTACATGGTCATGGCGTAGCGGTTGACCCAGAAGAGGTGCAGGGCGAGGTCACGGAGGAGATCGAAGCGCCCCTTGTAGCCGCCCGACTCCACGCGGGCGAGGATGTCGATCTCCGTGGGCGCCTTCTCCTCGAAGTCGCGCTTGATGACGGCGGCAAACTGCTCGAGCGTCTGGAAGGTGGAGAAGTCCAGCTCCGGGAAGAAGTTGAAGGGGAAGACGATGCGGCCGTAGCGGTTGATCACGAATGGCTTCATGACGCTCCTTCACCGAGCCGCGGCGGAACACCCGGCGGCTACGGCGCAAATCGTGCCAGATAGGTGGCCAAGGGTCAAACTGGTCCGCGCCAAATCTTGGGCTCCGACCGGTCGGCGGGCTATCCTTTCCGCAAAGGAGCCACCCGTGACCTACGCCTACCCCGTGCTCATCGCGATCCTCGTTCTCGTCGGCTTCCCCGCCCCCGCCGCCGAATCCGATGCCGTCCCCAAGGCGCAGGTCTCGGCCAGGGCCTGGCTGGCCCTGACGGACAGCGGGAAGTACGCGGAAAGCTGGACTGGCGCCTCGACACTCTTCAAGACGGCGATCACGAAGGCGGACTGGGAGAAGGCGATTCGCGCCACGCGCGCACCGCTGGGCGCCTTGAAGTCGCGCACCCTCAAGTCCGCCACCTTCGCCCGCACCCTGCCCGGCGCGCCCGACGGGGAATACGTCGTGATCCAGTACGAGACGGCCTTCGAGAACAAGGCCGCCGCCGTCGAGACCATCACGCCCATGCTCGACAAGGACGGCTCGTGGAGGATCTCGGGCTACTACATCAAGTAGCGGAGTCCAGACTCCGCCGGAGCCGCTCGAGCATCTCGTCGATCTCGTCGCGTGACACGGTCAGCGACGGCATGAAGCGCAGAGTGTCGGGGCGCGGAGCGTTGATGAGCAGCCCGCGATCGAGGGCGGCTCGCGCGACCTTCGTGGCGTCGCGCCCTTGCAGCTGGAGGGCCACGAGGAGCCCGCGGCCCCGGACCTCGCCATGGCCGAGCTCTGCTGCGAGCGCGCCCAGCCGCTCGGCGAGATAGCGGCCGCTCGCGGCGACCGAATCCAGGAAGCCCGGGGCCCGCACGGCCGTCACGACGGCGCACCCGACCGCGGCCATGAGCGCGTTGCCGTTGAAGGTGCCACCCTGGTCGCCATACTCGAAGACGCTGGCGCCCGCGGACGCGACCAGCGCGGCGATGGGGGTGCCGCCCCCGAGGCCCTTGCCGAGCGTCACGATGTCCGGCTCGATGCCGGCGTGCTCGTATCCGTACATGCGCCCCGTCCGCCCGATCCCCGTCTGGATCTCGTCGAGGATCAAGAGGATGCCCAGGTCCCTCGTCAGCTTTCGCAGATCGCGCAGCCAGTCGTCGGCGGCCACGAAGACTCCGGCTTCGCCCTGGATGGGCTCCAGCATGACGGCCACGGTCTCGGGCGTGACGGCCTTGCGCACCGCCTCGAGATCGCCCAGCGGCACTTTCGGGAAGCCGGGCACCTTCGGCTGGAACAAGGTATCCCAGCCCGGCTTGCCGGACGCGGCCATGGTCGCCAGCGTCCGCCCGTGGAATCCGTGCTCCATGGTGACGATCTCGAAGGCGCCGCCCCGATGCCGGCTTCCCCACTTCCGGGCCAGCTTGATGGCGCCCTCATTGGCCTCCGCGCCGCTGTTGCACAGGAAGACCTCGTCGAGCCCCGTGCTGTCCGCGATGAGCGTGGCCAGCCTGGCCATGGGCTCGTTGTAGTACGCGGGGCTACAGTTGAGGAGTCGCCGGGCCTGATCGTTCAGCGCGTCGAGGATGACGTCGGGCGAATGGCCGAGGCAGTTCACGGCCCAGCCCTGCACGAAATCGAGGTACTTCCTTCCCTCGCTGTCCCAGAGCCAGGATCCCTTGCCCTCGACCATGACGAGGGGAGGACGATCGGCCACCTTCATGATCCGCCGGAGGTCATGGCTCATGCCGTGGGCTCTCCCTCTCGTGCCGCCGCCGCGGCCGGGTATGGACCGCTCTGGATCTCCATCAGCCGGTCGGGATGGCGCGCCTCGCTGAAGCCGAACTGGCGGTAGAGCTCATGGGCGTCCCGCGTGAAGAGGACCCAGCGCCGGAGGCCCTGGAGGTCGGCATGCGACTTGATGGCGGCCATGAGCTGCTTGCCCACGCCGCGGCCCCGATGGGAATCGAGCACGAAGACATCGCAGACGTAGGCGAAGGTGGCGTGGTCCGAGATCACCCGGGCAAAGCCCACCTGCTCGTTTCCGTCGAAGGCGCCGAAGCAGGTGGAATGGCGGAGGGCACGGGCCACCAGCTCACGCGGAATCCCCGCAGCCCAGTACGAGGACCGCGAGAGGAACCCGTGGATCACGTCGAGGTCGAGCCGCGACGGGTCGGTGATGATCGACACCTCGGCGGGGCGGCATTCGTGGAGCATGGGATCGTTCTCCTCGTGGGTCGGCGCGCTCAGGCGCGCGCGCGCCGAGTGTGACGCATGGCGGACAGCGGGACACGCAGCCGGCGCTCGACCCTGAGGGCGGCGGCCGGGCTCGGCGTGGCAATGAAGACCGTGTCGTCTCCCGCGATCGTCCCCACCACGCCGGGCAGCCCGCTCTCGTCCACGGCCCGGGCCACCGGATGCGCCTCCCCGGGGGGCGTCTTGACGACCACGAGGGTTCCCGCCGCCTGCGCGGCCAGGACGGAATGCGCGAGGGCCCGGTCGAGGGCCGCCTCCCGGCGCGCCCCCGGCACGAACGAGGACGGCGGCGCGGAGACGACATAGCCCGTGGGCGTCCGCGCCAGTCCCAGGTCCTTGAGATCGCGGGACAGGGTCGGCTGGGCGACGGCGAAGCCCCGCCGGCGCAGGAGCTGCTGGAGCTCTTCCTGCGAGCGCACGGCGTGCTCCCGCACCAGCTCGAGGATCGCCGCGCGGCGCCGCCGGACGAGGCTGATAGAATTTATATTCATGATCAGACATAAGTATTCAATAAGGACGGCGGGCTGTCAAGGCCGATGTGCGGGGCCGGCGGATGAGGCGAGCGGGGCCGGGTCAGGCGCTTCGCGGAGCGGGCGTGTCCTTCCGCGCGTTCACGGCGTCCATGTACACGAGCAGATCGAGGTCGCCGGGAGAGTGGCCCATCTGCGTGAGGAGCAGGGCCGCCTCGCTGCGGTGCTGGGTCGCGTGATTGACCTGATGGATCAGCATCTGCCAGAGGGGATAGGCCCATTCCTGGCCCCTGGTGTTCGTGTAGCTGAGCACCCGTGCGAGCTGGGCCTCATCCAAACCCTCCACGAAGTCGCGCGTCTCCCGCTCGAGGCCGGCCCAGTGCGTCCGTATGGCGTCCAGATCGGGAAAGTCGTCGGCGCGGAGCATGACGCGCGGGGAGACGCCCTTCCAGCGCTGGAGCCAGATCCACTGGGCGCTCATGGTGTGCACGAGGGTGTCGCGCACGGAGCCGTAGCTCGCGCCGGCGCCTTCGGTGAGCTGCCCGGGGGCGAGGCCGGCCGCCGTGTCCAGGATGCGGCCGTTCGCCCACGCGCTGTACTGGTAGAGCGTGCGAATGTACTCGGTGCTCATTGCTTCACCGCGCCGGCGGTCAGCGTCCGAGGGCCTTGAGGGCGAGCTCGAGGGCGCGCTTGCCGTCGGCGCCCGTGCGCTGGAGCCAGATGTCCCAGGCGCCCTTGGCGATCTTGCGCGCCTTGTCCATCTCTTCCTTGGACGGCTCGATGACGGTCATGCCCAGCTCGGGCAGACGCTTGCGGACCTTCTCGTCGGCCGCCGTGGCGTCCTGCCATTCTTTTTCCTCGAGATTGACGTCCTTCATCGAGTCCAGCACGACCTGCTGCAGATCCTTGGGGAGGGCATCCCAGGCCTTCTGGTTGGCCACCAGCCACTCCTGGGCGGCGCCCGCCAGGTACCAGTAGTCCAGATATTTCGCCACCTCGAAGAACTTCATGGGCTCGGCGTTGGTGGCCGAGGTCATGGCCCCGTCCACCGTCTTCTTCTCGAGGGCGGAATACACCTCGCCGAAGGCGATGTTGACGGGCGCCGCCCCCAGCAGGCGCGCGGCGTTGGCGGAGTCGGCGCCGTAGACGCGGATCTTCTTGCCCTTCCAGTCCGCCACCGTGCGGATGGGCACCGAGGAGAAGATCTGCTGCGACGGCCACGTGCTGATGGCGAGGAGCTTGAGGCCCTTGCGGGCGAGCATCTCCGTGTAGAAGGGCCGGAGCTGGAAGGCCGCCTTCTTGTGCTCCTCGATGCCGCTCGTCATGAAGGGCAGCTCGAGAGGGCCCATCTCCAGGAGCACGTCGGTCAGGTACGAGGCGAGCACGGTGCCGATCTCCGAGCGGCCGTCGAGGACGGCGGGGATCAGCTCCGGGCCCGGGTAGAGCGAGGAGGCGGGGTGCACGCGGATCTCCAGCCGCCCCTGCGACTTCTCCTTCACCCTGGCCGCCCACGCGTTGTAGTTGACGGTGTGGTAGTAGGTGGGCGCCGCCACCGTGGGCAGGTTCCACACGATGGGCTTCGCCTGGGCCGCCGCGGCCGTGGGCGCGATGGCGGTTCCACCCATCGCGAGGCCGGACAGGATCAGCGTGAGGGCGATGCGGACGGTCGTCTTTGACATGGCTCCTCCGGACGGCATCAGCAATGACGGCACGGCGGGAAATCCCGCGAGTAGACCGGCTG
>WNFT01009900.1_pt1 | contig 10326 bp, 9 predicted proteins | sample 5400191 | NCBI WGS metagenome assembly WNFT01 (sample SAMN13153359, study PRJNA577476) | soil metagenome | isolation source: 80 cm saprolite under Madrone tree | place: USA:California | collected 2016-06-14 | reverse complement strand
CGATCGGGAAGACGTTGAGCCGATAGAAGAGGTCCGCACGGAAGCGGCCGGCCCGGACGGCCTCGGCCAGGTCGCGGTTGGTCGCGGCGATCACGCGCACATCCACGCGCAGCGACCGGCTGCTTCCGACCGGCTCGAATTCGCGCTCCTGGAGGACCCGCAGCAGCTTCACCTGGGTCTCGAGCGGCAGCTCGCCGACCTCGTCGAGGAAGAGCGTGCCGCCGTCGGCCAGCTCGAAGCGGCCGACACGGCGGTCGATGGCGCCCGTGAACGCGCCCTTCACATGGCCAAAGAGCTCGCTCTCGACGAGGCCCGCCGCGATAGCGCTGCAGTTCACCTTCACGAGCGGCCGGCCGCGGCGAGTGCTCCGATCGTGGATCGCGCGCGCGACGAGCTCCTTGCCGGTGCCCGTCTCGCCGGAGACGAGCACGGTCGCGTCGGTGGGCGCGACCTGGTCGACTTTGCGGAGCGCGGCGAGGAGCGCCGGGCTCGATCCGACCATCTCGACGAAGTTGTGTTCGCGATGGATCTCTTCCTGCAGGTACACGTTCTCGTGCTCGAGCCGCGCCTTGAGCGCGGCGATCTCCTGGTACGCCTTCATATTCTCGATGGCGAGCGCGATCTGGCCAGCGGCGTCCCGGAGGAATTCGGCGTCAGCTTCCGAGTACTGGTTGGATTTCACGCTCGCGACCGCGAGCGCCCCGATGGCGGTGGACCGGACGACGAGCGGCACGATCACGTAGGACCGAACGCCGTCCTCGAGGGCGCGGTCCTCCATCGGGTACTGGCGCTCCTTCGCAAGGTCGTGCCGGAGGAGGAACCGCTGGCTCTTGAACACCCGGCCGACGTGGCTCTCGCCTGACGGCATCTCGAGGCCGACCGTGAAGTACGACGTCGACAGGGACGATTCGAGGACGAACAGCCGCAGGACGTCGCGCTCGGGGTCGTGCAGGAAGACGGCGGTTCGGTCAAAGGCCACGACGCGTCGGAGCGCCTGGGCGATCGCGTGGAAGAGCGCGTCCTGCGTGAGGTTCGAGACGACGGCGTTGTTGATCTCGAGCAGCGTGCGGTAGCGCGCCGCCGCTCCCACCGTCGCGTCGGGTCGAGGCGGAGTGTCCATGCCAGGACGCCGATTCTAGCGCAGACGGGCGCGGACGTCAGGGGCCCGCGCCCGGCCGCGACTCCCTCTGGGGCCTCCGGTCGGTCGACTGGCTCACCCCCCGCCGCCGCCGCCACCACCACTGCGGACCCAATCGAATGTGAGCACCTGCACGCGGTAGCTGGCCGCGTCGGACACGGACGCGCGGAAGTAGGCCCGGCCATCCATGGGAACCCAGCCGAGCACCCACACCGTCGAGCTGCCAAAGGCCCTGCCCGAGGCGTCGAGGCACTCGATCTGAAGGCGCATGCGCTCTGCGTTCAGAGGGCCTGTGTTGTAGACGTAACCCTCGACCACCGGCCCCTTCCTTCCGCGCGTCACGTCCCACTCGAGCCGGAAGTAGCGCTCGAGGATCTGGGGGGCATAGATCTGCGCCGAGACCCCGGCAGCACCCGTGAGGAGCGCCGCGACCGTGAAGGCCACGATTCGTCGCCGCATCGCCGTTCCTCCTTCTGCACGCTTAGAATTCAGACCGAGCGTCGGCGGTTCCGCGCGAGAAAGATCGACGCTCGGGAGGCTTGGGGTGACGGCTCGCGCTGCCCTGCGAACCGCGGACGCACCCGGGGGTGTCCAAACCGGTGCGAACCGTCTTGATATCGCCCGCGGTCCGTCGTATTGATGGACACCTCAGTCATCGCACGCGGACAGAGGGACGTCCGATGATTTCACGAGGCGGCGATCGGCGGCGTCGTCCGTGAGGTGCCGCGCGACCTCGTCGACGAGATCATCGTCGTGGACAACGGCAGCACCGACCGCACCGCGGAGATCGCCGCCGCCGCCGGCGCCCGGGTTGTCCGGGAGCCGACCCGTGGCTACGGCGCCGCTTGCCTGGCCGGCGCACTGGCGGCCGGCGACACGGACATCCTCGTCTTCCTCGACGGGGACCGCAACGAGGACCCGGCCGAATTGCCGCTGGTGTTGGGCCCGGTGCTCGCGGGCGAGGCCGATCTGGTCCTCGGCGCGCGCGTGCGTCGCGGCGCCTCGCGGGGCACGCTCACGCTCCAGCAGCGGTTGGGCAACCGCGTCGTGACGGCGCTCGTGCGCGCGCTCTACGGTCCGAGCCTGACCGACATCGGCCCGTTCCGCGCGATTCCCGCCCGCGTTCTCCGCGACCTCGGCATGGAGCACAAGACCTACGGCTGGCCCGTGGAGATGGTGGTCAAGGCGGCACGGCGCGGGTATCGGATCGTCGAGGTACCGGTGAGCTGTCGCCAGCGCCTGGGCCGCTCGAAGGTTGCCGGGACGCTCAAGGGCAGCCTGCTCGCGGGCTATCATCTCCTCCTCACGACCGTGCGGTACGCCTGGAGACGCTAGCGCCATGGCCTTTTCCGTCGGCATCGGTCTCACGAACGAGTGCAATCTCAGGTGCCCGCACTGCTATCGGCCGGACATGGTGGTGCAGCGGCTGACGCTCCGGGACGTCCAGCAGGTCTGTGAGAGCCTCCCGGCGCGCTCGGTGAACCTCGGCGTCGGCGAGAACGGACTCCACGCCGAATACGAAGCGATCCTCGACTATCTGTGCACGCGCGCGCTCAAGACGAGCATCACCTCCAACGGCCTGAGCATCCAGGCGCTCGACGACGCCGCGCTCAAGCGCTTCCACAGTGTCGAGGTCTCGCTGGACTTTCCCACCGAGCGCGACCACGATGCCTTTCGGGGGGCCGGCAACTGGCGGACGGTCATGGGCGCTCTCGGGCGCTGCGTGGAGCTCGGCGTGCCGGTCACGGTGACGTCGGTCATGATGAGCGTCAACTACGACCGGCTCGCCGACCTCGCGCGCCTGGCCGCGGGCTTCGGCGCCCACCTCCGCGTCAATATCTATCAGCCCGCGAAGACCGACCGCTTCACGCTGACCTACGAGCAGTTCTGGCGAGGCTTCCGGCTCCTCTCGGCGGCAACGCGCCTCGTCGCCACCACCGAGCCGGTGCTGGCGGCGACCCTCGAGATGCCCGACTTCGCGGGACCCGGGTGCGGCCGCTCCACCGTCCGTGTCGCGCCCGACGGCCGCGTGCTGCCGTGCACGTACTGGCCCGAGAGCAGTCTCACGCTGGCGGATCTCGCCCGCCTCGGTGGCGCCATCGTTGAGACCGCGGAGTTCGTCGAGGCGCGCCGGGTGCCGGCAGCCTGCCGGGACTGTCCCTGCCGCGGCGGCTGCGCGGGCCGGCGCGCGCTGACGGGTCGGCTCGACGCCCCCGACCCGTACTGTCCCTTCGCCCGCAGCGACCGGATCGCCCTCGACTGGGAGCGGACGAAGCGCGAGGATCTCCCGAAGACGGCCAGCGCCTGCACCACGGTCGTCTCGGCACGCTGAGACAAGGCGCCATGGCCACCCCCAGCCGCCCGCCAGTGGTCCCCACGCTGCCGCGATCGCTCTATCTCGAGACAACCAATCGGTGCGATTCGAAATGCCAGACGTGCGTCCGCACCTTCCGGAGCCTCGAGCCGCCGGCCGACCTCACGCTGGAGCAGGTCAGAGCGATCGCGGAACAGTTCCCGCTCCTCGAGCGGGTGGTGCTGCACGGGATCGGCGAGCCGCTCCTCAACGCGGAGATCTTCGCGATCGTCGCGTACCTGAAATCCCGTGCGGTGACCGTGCTCTTCAACTCGGACGCCATCAGCCTCACGGCCGGGCGCGCCCTCAGACTGATCGAGAGCGGGCTCGACGAGTACCGGGTCTCGCTGGACGCGGCGACGCGGCAGACGTATCGGAGGCTCCGCGGCGTCGACCAGTTCGATCGCGTGCTGGCGAACGTACGACGGCTCGTCGAACTCGAACGGGAGCAGCGCCGATCGGCGCCGCGTGTCTCGCTGTGGTTCACGGCCTCGCGGGCCAACCTCCACGAGCTCCTGGCCTTCGTCCGACTGGCGGCGGACCTCGGCGTCCATGAAGTTTACGTGCAGCGGCTCGTGTTCAACGGGCTCGGACTCGCCACCGCGGAAAACGCGCTCCACGGCCGGCTGCAGCGGCAAGAACAGGAGTTGCTCGATCAGGCCGAGGGGCTGGCGCACGAGCTCGGCCTCGCGCTCAGCGCCTCGGGGCTGACCACGCCGCTCACGAGCCTCCAGGGGGGAGCGCCGAGCCAGCGGCCATGGGCCGGGTGCCAGCGACCGTGGACCTTGAGCTACGTGACCGCCAACGGCAACGTGCTCCCCTGCTGCATCTCACCGTGGGTAGCCCGGGATTATCCGGCACTGATCCTGGGAAACGCCCTCGCCGAGCCCTTCGCCGACATCTGGAATGGCGAGCGGTATCAGCGGTTCCGGACCACGTTCGAGAGCGAGAGCCCGCCCGATCCGTGCCGCGGGTGCGGGCTCCTGTGGAGCATCTGACCATGTCTTCTGATCCCTGCGGCTTTAAGACGTCTCTGCCCGGCTGGCCCCTCGCCCTGTTCCGGGTCGCGTACGGTGTGCTCTTCCTCGACATGGCGTTTCAGAAGGCGCCGTGGATCAACTATGGATGGCTCGAGGGTTTCATCCAGAAGGAGATCGCCAACCCGGCGTTCGGCTGGTACGCGGCGTTTCTCCAGCACGTCGTCGTGCCTCACCTCTCCCTCTTCGGCCTGCAGACGTTCGTGATCGAGCTCGCGCTGGGCGTCGCACTCTTCTTCGGCATCTTCACGCGTCTCGCCGGCGGCGGCGGCTTCCTCTGGCAGGTGAACATCGCGCTCGGCGCGTTCAACGTGCCCGGGGAGTGGTACTGGATCTGGCCGCTGCTCACGCTGCCGCTCTTCTGCTTCGCCTTCGCCGGCGCCGGGCGCGTCCTCGGCGTCGACCGCGTCCTCGAGCCTGCGCTGCGCCGCCAGGCGGCGGCTGGACGCACATGGGCGCGGATAGTCCACTGCGCCGTGTGACGCGCGCGCGCGTCCTCGTCGGCGCCCTCGGAGCCGCGAGCCTGCTCGGCTACGGGCTCGGCTTCCCTCGGCTCGTCTCGGCCAGCCCGCGGACCCACGTCGCCTACATCGGCGTCTTCGGTGGCCTGTTCCTCCTCTATGTGCTCGCCGTCGCAATGGTCCTGCGCTGGCGCCCAGACGATCGCGTCCTCCTCGGCCTGGTGCTCGCCTTCGCGCTTCTGTTCCGCCTGAGTCTCCTCGGGAGCCCGGTGGTGCTCTCGTCCGATGTCTATCGCTACCTGTGGGACGGCCGGGTGCAGTGGGCGGGGATCAGCCCGTACCGCTATCCGCCGACCGCCGCCGAGCTGGTACCGCTCCGTGACGAGACGATCCATCCCAGGATCAACCGGCCGACGAAGCCGACCGTCTACCCGCCGGGCGCCCAGGCCGCCTTTGCGCTGGTCGCGCTCGTCTCGCCGAACAACCTTCCGGCATGGCGCGTGTTCCTGTTCTCGAGTGAGATTTTGACTATGGGGCTCCTGCTCGTCCTGCTTCAGCGTGCGGGGGTGACCCAGGCGGCGGTGATCGTCTACGCCTGGTCGCCGCTCGTGGTCTTCGAGGGCGTTCAGGCGGGCCACGTCGACCTCGCCATGATTCCCCTGGTGCTGGCGGCGCTCGCCTGCCGACAGCGCGGATCCTCCGTACGTGCAGGCATCGCCCTCGGCGCCGCCGTGCTGGTGAAGCTCTATCCCCTCATTCTTCTTCCCGCCTGGTGGCGGCCGCGCGACTGGCGATTCCCCGCAGCCGTCGCCGCAACGGTTGTGCTCGGGTACCTCCCCCACGCTGCCAACGTGGGGCTCGGTGTCATCGGGTTCCTCCCCGAATACCTGGGCCGCGTCGAGGACCACAACATCGGCCTCCGCGCCCTCTTGACCTATCCGTTCGGCCTCACCGGCGACCTGGCGCGGGTCGTCGCGATGGCCCTCTTGTTCTCACTGATGGCGGGGATCCTCGCCTGGATCGGCCGAACCAATGGGGGCAACGCGGCTGGGATGACGCGCGCGGGCGCCCTCGCCGTCGGGACGTACCTCCTCCTGGTACCGACCAGCATGCATCCGTGGTACGTGCTCTGGATCGTGCCGTTCCTCTGTTTCCGACTCTGGCCCGCGTGGCTCTACTTCACCGGCGCCGTGACGCTCTCGTACATGAGCTACGTGGTGGAGCCGGCGCCGATCCCGTGGTGGGCGTGGCTCGCCGAGTGGGGCCCGCTCGGGGCACTCCTCCTCCACTCCGGCTGGGGGGCCCTCGCCCACCCGGTCCGGGCCTCGTTCGTGCCGAGGTCCATGTGAGCGTCGTCGTCCGGGTCCTTTACTCCGTCGCGGTCGTCGGGCTCCTCCTCTATGGCCTGAACGCCTATCTCCTGCTCGCGATCCACTGGTGGAACCGCCGGCGCATCCGAGACACGGTGACCCCGGAGCCACCGGCCGAGTGGCCGTCGGTGACCGTACAGTTGCCCCTCTACAACGAGCGTTACGTCGCGCGCCGCCTGCTCGAGGCTGTCGGCGCGCTCGACTACCCGAGCGACCGGCTCGAGATCCAGGTCCTCGACGACTCGACCGACGATACCGGGGCGATCATCGACGAGACCGCGAGCCAGCTACGCGCGAGAGGGGTCACCGTCGCCCACCTCCACCGTCGCGAGCGCACCGGGTTCAAGGCCGGGGCGCTCGCGGCCGGGCTCAAGGAGGCGCGCGGAGAGTTCGTGGCGATCTTCGACGGCGACGCGGTGCCGGAGGTCGACTTTCTGCGAAAGACCATCCCGCACTTCGCCGAGGCCCGGGTGGCGGTCGTCCAGACGCGCTTGGGCCACCTGAACCGCGAGTTCTCCCTGTTGACGATTGCCCAAGCCCTCGGCATCGATGGCCACTTCGCGGTTGAGCAGCCAGCCCGCTTCTGGGGAAACCTCTTTCTGAACTTCAACGGGACGGCGGGTGTTTGGCGCAAGGCCGCTATCGAAGACGCAGGGGGGTGGACGCACGACACGCTGACCGAGGACCTCGACCTGAGCTATCGCGCGCAGCTGCGCGGGTGGCGCATCGTCTACCGGCCCGATCTGGTCTGCCTGGCGGAGCTGCCGGTCTTGATCACAGGGTTCAAGTCGCAGCAGCGCCGCTGGGCCAAAGGGGCGATCCAGACCGCCGTCAAGCTCCTGCCGGCGATCGCCCGCGCGCCGTTCTCGCCCTGGACCAAGTACCAGGCCTTCATCCACCTGACGTACTACATGATCTATCCCGCCATGCTGACCGTCATCCTTCTTTCGGTCCCCCTGCTCGGCGCCAAGGAGATCGCCCCCGAGGGAAACGCCATCCTGGACGTGAGCCTGGCCTTCGGGCTGGGCGTCCTCGGGCCAGGATTCCTGCTCGTCTACGCCCAGTGGGTGCTCGATCCAGGCTGGCTGCGCCGCGCATGGCGCATCCCCACCATCATGATCATCGGTGTCGGGGTGGCGTGGAGCACGAGCCTGGCCGTGCTCGACGCGCTGCGGAGAAAGGATTTCGAGTTCGTGCGCACGCCGAAGTTCGGCATCGGTCCGGCGGGAGGGCACTGGCGCGGCAAGGCCTACGTGGACCGCCACCCCTCGGAGGGTTTCATCGAGATCGCGCTCGGGCTCTATTGCGCCTGGAGCACCTGGCTCTTCTACGCCCACCAGAGCTACGGGGCCGTCCCCTTCCTCGCCCTCTGCACGACGGGTTTCCTCACCGTGGGCATCCTGACCTTTGTCCACACCGCGCCCCGCGGCGGTCCCAAACGCGGGAGCGTGTGAGCGCTCCAGCGTGATGATCCGCTCCGTTGCGTTGGCGCTGATCACGGTGGTCTCGGCCGGGCCGGCCCCGGCAGGGGCGCGCGCGGGCAGCCTCGTGGCGCTCGTCGCCGAGGGGGAGCGATGGTGGACGTCCTCGCCCGACCCTCGGGATCCGGTCGCGTGCGTCACGTGTCATTACGATCCCGACGAGACGCGTGGATGGGCGGCCAGCTTTCCCAAGTACAGGCCGCTGCCGCCACCCGCCGGCCGCGTGATGACGCTGCTCCAGGCGAACGCCGAGGCGGTCCAGCGACATTACGGGCTCGCCGACCCCGAGCAGGTGGCCCTCTCGATCACCGCGTATCTGACCTCGCGCGGCACGGGTGTACCGGTCTCGCCCGGTATCGTCGCCGGCCAGCCGGTCTTCGAGGGCCGGCTACGCGCCCTCGCCGACAGCGCCGCGCGAGGTGAGCGGCTCTACGCCAGCCGGTGCCGCAGCTGCCACGATCTCGGTGACGTCACTCCTGCCGCGCTTCGCTTCCCACGCGCGGTGAACGGCCAGGTCGAGTCGCTCGAGCGCTTCCTCGGAGGGCACCGGCCCAGCCTCTCGACCCTCGGCTGGGATGGTCAGCCAACCGCTGATCTCATCGCCTTTCTGATCTCGAGCGTCGGCGGCGGGCCCGCCAGCGGCTCACCTTAGGAGGGTCGCATGATCCACACGGTGCTCTCCGTCTCTTTTGCCCTCTGGCTGGTGACGCAGACATTCCCGCCCGGCGCGGACGCAGCGACGGTGATCACGGGCATTGTTCGGACCCAGAGCGGTCGGCCGCTGTCCGGCCTGGTACTGCTCGAGAAAGGGGAGATCCACAACAACCGCTGGGACCGCGGGACGCTGGTCGACGCGAGCGGCCGCTTCCGGATCGAGCTTACCGAAGGCGGCCAGTACGGGCTGCACGCCTACTCGAGCGGGTACATTTACAAGCCGAACGCGGTGAAGGTCGAGTCGGACAAGACGCTGGAGGTCGAGGTCGTGCTCGTGCCCGAGCCCACACGGGCCAACGACCCCGTCATCAAGAGAGTCGAGTTCGTGACGAGCGAGACTCGGAAGGGCAAGGCCACGATCAAGATGGAGGTCACCGACCCGAACGGCGACCTCGGGCCCCAGGTGCTGGCGTTCGACGCGGCGACGGGACGCGCGTTCGCCATGGCCCCTCCCCGCTGGGTGTGGAGCCTCAAGTCGAACTACCCCGACGGCGTGTACCAGCTCGAGGTGGACACGTCGAAGGCACCCACGGATCCGCGCGACTGGCACTTCGTCGTCGCCGACCACAAGTGCAACACGACCGACGTCCTGAGCTTCCCCCATGAGCCGAAGCCGCCGAGCGTCATCCGTTAGAATGTCCGGGTGCATTTCCTGAAGACGAACGGCTACCCGCTGAGGGTCGGCCCCCTCCTACTGGCCCTCGTGGTTGCTGGCTGCCTGGCGAGCGCGGAGGTGCCGAGGGTCTCTACGCTCTCAGTGGGCCAATGGCCGGAGGATCTCGTCTTCGACCCCGAATCAGGCCGCCTCTTCGTCGCCGACGAGGGAAGCGCAACGGTCACGGTCCTGGGCGCGATGGGAGAGCGGATTGGTACGATCCGGCTCTTGAGCCGGGCCCGGCATCTCGCGGTGGATTCGGCGCTCGGCCGTGTGTATGCGCCAAACGAAGGCCACGGCTTCGTCGCCGTCTTCGACACGCGAGACCTCAGGGAGGTCTCTCGGATTCGCGTGGGGCGACAGCCGCACGGGATCGCCGTGGACAGCTCCGCGCACCGGGTTTTTGTCGCCAACGAGGGCGACGGTTCCCTCACGGCCGTCGATGGCCGGAGCGGACAGGTCCTCTTTACGGTTCCGGTGGGTCGCGGGCCGGGCGGTGTTGCCGTGGATCCGGCGACGGCTCGCGTCTTCGTGGTGAGCGTCAAAGAGGACCGGGTGGTCGTCGTCGACGGAACGCGCGGTCTCTGGATCGCGGCGATCCCAGTCGGCCGCGGCCCCACGCATCTCCGGGTCAACGGGAAGACGGGCGTCGTCTACGTCCTGAATACCGAGGCCGGCAGCGTCACCGTCCTGGATGGCCGGACACTCAGCCTCCTCACCACGCTCCGCGTCGGCAACTATCCGATCGGCATCGCCGTCGATGAACCCGCCGGGCGAATCTACGTGGTCAACAACCGGGGGAAGACCCTCTCGATCGTGGACGAAGCCGCGCACATGGTCGTGGGGACGCACCGGATCCCCCGGAACGTCTCGAGCGCCACGTTGAATCGCGAGGCCGGCGTGCTCTATCTCGCCCTGAAGAGCGAAGCGCGCGTGGCGGTGATCCGGCTCCGTGACCTCTGATCCGGATCCTCGCACGGAGGCGATCGCCGTCGTGATCATGGCCAAGGCGCCCCGCGCGGGCGAGGTCAAAACGCGGCTCTGTCCTCCGCTCTCCCTCGCGGACGCATCGGAGCTCTACCGCCGTTTTCTTCTCGACAAGATCGATCAGGTGAGG
>WNFT01006453.1_pt1 | contig 10326 bp, 9 predicted proteins | sample 5400191 | NCBI WGS metagenome assembly WNFT01 (sample SAMN13153359, study PRJNA577476) | soil metagenome | isolation source: 80 cm saprolite under Madrone tree | place: USA:California | collected 2016-06-14 | reverse complement strand
ACGCAGCTTGTGGCCGGTTATCAAATTAACAGCCGCTTCGCTCTCCAGATCAGCGTCCCGCTCATTTATCGCGAGTTCAAGAGGCCGGAAGGTTTCGCTATCGATCGCGGCACTGTCTCGGGGCTCAGCGACGTTTCGCTCTTACTACGAACGGTCCTCTTCCACTACGCGTCGCCGGGCCGAAGAACATTTCAGTTCGAGGACAAAACAGTGGTTGCGATTGATCTCGAACCGGACTTCACGGCCTCGGCGATTTTGCTCACCGGAATAAAATTTCCGACCGGCGACAGCAGCCGCCTTGAAGAAGAGTTCCACGAGATCGAAATTCCGGGCGCTCCGGTGAGTGGAATCCATGGACACGATCTGACGTTAGGCACCGGTTCGTACGACGGAATTTTTGGAGAGCAATTTTCTCTCCGTTACAAAAATATTTTCCTGGAATCGAACGTGCAGTTCACCCTGCGCGGTGACGGAGCGCATCAATACCACTTCGCCAACGATTTGGTCTGGAACGCTGGACCCGGTTATTACTTTATTCGACGACGCGACATGATCGTTGGCCTGCAATTTGTCGCTTCCGGCGAATACAAAGATGTCGATCGATTCCGCGGCAAGAAAGCCGAGGACACCGGCATCACTTCCGTGTTTCTCGGTCCGCGCATGGTTGTGTCGCGTGGCCGTTTCAGCGCGGAAGTTGCCGCCGAGATTCCGGTTCTCGTCGACAATACGGCATTGCAAGTCGTGCCGGATTACCGGCTGCGCGGCGGAATTTCATTTCACTTTTGAGCGCCCGGGCGCGACGCGGCAGGTGGATCGGCCGCTCCGTCGGGCGATGCTAATCTTGGCGCCGAAGGCGCATTATTTTCACATCGAGCAAGCCGCTTTCACCGCGCTAGGGCGTGCCCTGGGGACTGCTCGATTGATCGACCGCGTGCGCGGCGCAATTTCATTTCACTTCTAATTTGGGGGTGAATCCGGAGCCTACGGGGCTCGAACCCGAAAAATAACGATCGGGATTTCGCGTCAAAAAACGCGCCGGCCTACGGGGTGCACGAGAGGAAACGGCCTTTCGGAATTGACGCGAAATGTGTTCGACAAAAGTGCGCAGATATGCACGATTGGACAATTCAACTGACGCGAATTGACGCGAAATTATGCGGAAACCGAAAAAACGGAAGCGCCCCGCGATCGTTCAGGTCGGCAGCGCGCGAGTATTAATTTACCGGCAAAGCTATCGCAAGAAAGTCGGTCGTCGGCTGCGGCATTACTTTCGTTTCAACGTCGTGCACTACCGGCCAAACGGCGAGAAGCGTTTGCGGATCCGGCAGTCCTTCAGCTCGCTCGCCGATGCGCGGTTCGAGGCCCGCAGAATCGCAACCGCGATCGGAAACGGCGAAGCCGATGTGCTTCAGCTTACAAGTAGCGATCGAGCATCTTATCTGCACGCGATCGACGCTTTGCGATCGCTAAAGATTCCGCTGCACATTGCGGTCGAAGAATATGTCGAAGCACGACAACATGCCGGCGCCAGCCTAATCACGGCCGCTAAGCAATACGCTCAGCGCAACGCCTTCGTTTCGGTTCGAAAAACGGTTGCTGATGTTGTCGAGGAGCTGCTCGACGTAAAACAACAAGATGGAATGAGCGTGCGCTATCTGCAGTCGCTTCGCTCGCATTTGAATCGTTTCGCTGAGCATTTCGCGATGAATATCGGGACTGTCACGGCCGCGCAGATCGAGGATTGGTTGCGCCGAAGGAAAAGCGGTCTGCGCAACCGTAACAACCTCCGGGTCTCGATTGTCACGCTTTTCAATTTTGCGAAAGCTCGCGGCTATCTTTCGAAAACGATTGCCACGGAAGCGGACCTTGTTGCCAGAGCAAGAGATCGCGGCGGCAAAATCGGAATCTTCCGGCCGGATCAGCTTGCGGGCCTGTTAGTCGGCACTGATGAACAGCCATCGAAACTCGATGATGAAGCAAAGCTTTATTTGGCGCTCGGCGCTTTTACGGGCCTGCGCTCAGCAGAGCTCATTCGCCTGGAATGGGAAGATGTAAAATTCGCGCGCGGCAATATCGAGGTCGGAAAGAGTAAAGCGAAAACCGCAACGCGCCGCTTGGTTCCGATTCAGTCGAATTTAATGCAGTGGCTTTTGCTGCATCGCGGCTCATCGGGCTTTGTTTTCATTAGCGAACACGCTGCGGGCCGCGCGACCGCGCAAGTGAAAGCTGCCGGTCTTGAATGGCCTAACAACGTATTGCGTCACAGTTATGCGAGTTATCGACTCGCGCAATGCAGTGATGCGTCGCGCGTCGCGCTCGAAATGGGAAACTCGCCGGCGATGCTGTTTCGGAGTTATCGCGAACTCACGGACGAAAAGGACGCGACCGATTGGTTCAGCATCGTCCCGCCGGCGGCCGCGGCGAACGTTGTCGCAATGTGCAGCACGGCCGCGGTATGAACCGACGGTCGAGAAAATCTCCGGAGCTGGCACGAGCGATCGCGAGCGCCTCCATCTCCGTCTCCCTAGAAGGGGATGGTGAGGTTGGCAAAGTTTATGGCGAAGCAGTGAGTGCCAAGGCGACTTGGATATTGCGGCGCCGATTACGCGGAAGGCGTTTTGCTAACATGAATTCGGCTGATCGCGAGGCTCATGTTCGAAAAGTCGCGACTGAGATAGTCGACAAGATTCAAGCTCGTGCGCTCGCACACCGGGAGCCTCTCCTCCGCCTTGAATTCAACAAGGATTTGGACAAGAAGGAGTGTGGTCGATTTCTCATCCTCTTGGGTCGAACTCTTCAAGAAGAGGCGAACCCGGTTCTGAACAAACTTGAGCTCGCAATTTTGGTTAATTCCAAGTTGTGTTTTCAGTTTCAGCGCGGCCGCCGCCTCATGGATCTTCGCTCCTTGAGCGATGATGAAATCCGCCAAGCGATTTCGCACGTCGTGGCGATGTCGCACTACGTGGATTACTTTAGGCGAAACATTCCGCCGGAACAGCCGGCGCCGCGGCCGGCGGAGATCACGCTAGCTGATGCCCGGAGAACTCGACAGAGCATCGCCAAGCTCGAACGCGACGGTCACTTCCTCCGTTTCTCATACTTGAGCGACCGGCTCCAGTGCTACATGACTTCGAGAATAGTGGGCAGGGACGTCACGCTGGACTACTACCGAAAAACTCGACAGCTCATCAGCAAGCCTAAGATAAAACAACCCGCTCTCGGAGTGGACACGGTTTTGCGACTGTGTGTCTAGACACGATTTTGTGAATGTGTGTCTAGACACCGTTCGCTCATAAATGTTCCACGGTTCAACCCTGATTTTGTGCTAGGCCTTGCGCACAGCGATGCGCCAACGAGTGCAGCAAGATTCAGGGACACGGATCATCGAGCTCTTGCCGGCCGTAAACGAGCTCGGCGGCTTCCCGCTTGATCGAGTTCTCCTGAATTCGATCCAGGTCGCGACCGCGCTCGGAATAAAAAAGCGGGCACTCGCTTACTGGACCGTCACAAGTCGGGGCAAAAGACCGCGCTTGAGTTTCGTGAAGCTTGGGAAAGCAAAGCGGTTCGTCTGCTCGGATGTTTTGCAGTTTATCGATCGGCTCAAGGTGCGATCGGATGCGGACCAAAAACGCAAAGCGGCTTAAAGCTTCGTCGGGCCGCAGTTTCAAGCGATTTGGAATTGCGGCCTGATGAAAGAAGAACAACAGGCGATGTCGGCGTTCATCACGAAAGGCCGCGTGATGAACTGTAGCGACTCGGATCTTTTTCCCGAGCTTCCTTCGGCCCTTAATCCCTCGGGTGAGTTTGGGGAGTGCCGAGTTGAAGAAAAAATTGTTCGCTATCCGCTCTCGTTTTGGAAAGACGGGCGGATGCGTGCCGACCTTAGCGAATTCGGAGCTGGCGAAGTGGTTTCACGCAACGAAAAGAATTTCCGGGAAGAAGTCATCCGAAGACTACAGGAACGGTTCAACACGGCGATCGTTGAGGTTGTATCGGACGTTTCCGAAGAACTTGAGCGCGATCGCGCGCGGCCAAACAAGCACCGACTGCGAAAGAAAGATTTGGCGGAAAGCCTCGCCCGGCAACCTGCGACCGATCTCGTCTACGCTAATCCGTTCGCCGAAGATAAATCGATCCTGTTTGGCAGGTATCCCGATTGGCTGTTGGCGCGCAAGGACCTTAAAGATCAAGAAAAATTGATTTTAGGGCGGTTGCTTTTCCCGCTTCCGCCGATTTGCGAAAGCTGGGACAAAAATTTGGGCGTGATCATCGGACTCAACCAGGGCAAGCTCGGAGAATCTCTTGGGAAGAGCCGACAGTGGGCCAATGACTGGCTTATTGAGCTTCAAGGGAAGCGGTGGATTGAATGCACCGGCCCACAAGGGGCCAAGCACGTCACCCGATTTTTGTGGAAGGAAGGGATGCCCGAAACATGCCGCACAGCGCAGCATGTTTTAGCGGCCAAACATGCCGCACAGCGTGGCAGCGCCTGCCGCACGTCGCAGCAGCAACCTGCCACAGAGCGTGGCAGCACCTGCCACACAGCGCGGCAGGTTTCCCAGGGTATAGAGAAAAGAGATTCTAAGAGAGAAGAGAGAGAGAGCTCTTCTCCCTCTTCTTGGTTTTCAGGGCTGAAGAAATGAAGAAGCCGAAAACCGAAACCGACCGTGCGATTTGCAAATGCGGTCGCAAATTCGATCGGTTGGTTTTACGCGTTCTCGGAACAGAAGTTTTTAGCCAGCGCCTTTGCCCGGATTGTAAAGACCAGAGCAACCAAAAGGCGAGAACAACTGGAAACCAGTCGCAGCTAAGCGCGCGCAAAGCAGCCTGGCTGCTGCTTTGTCCGCCTCGCTACCGCCCCTGCGACTGTGGGCTTCTACCAATACCGGCCGAAACGATTAATCGCGCGCTCGAATGGCGGCCGTCAAAAGGCGGGCGCGGTCTTGGACTCGTCGGCCCTGCTCACATTGGCAAAAGGCGCCTGCTGTATGTGCTCGCAAAAGATCTCCATTTTGCTGACGTTCGCATTGCACAAATCAGCGACTTTGAGTTCGTCCGACTTGGATCGGAAGATGAGGAGGTCCGCTCTTCTGCTCGATGGGCGATTGCAAAAGCCCGATCCGCGCCGGTCTTGATCTTGTCAGATATTGGCTGCGAGAGATTAACCGAGCGCGCTCAGGGCGAGTTTTATTCACTCATCGAAAATCGGGCGTTAGGAGAGTTGCCAATTTTGTGGTCCACTCAATTTACGGGCGACCAAATAGCTCAGCGATTCGCAAACAAAAATGCGCCTGAAATCGCGCTGGCGCGCGGCCGCGCCGCGGTCGATCGACTCAATGAGAATTCGGACGTGATTAAAGTTGAGCGGAAATCAATCAGCTTGCGAGAACCGACCTTGCTCGTGCAAGCGTAACGGCAGCGCGCATCAAGCCGAGCAATTCGAATTTGTTTTTTGCCGCCGCCGCGCTCAGCTAGGTTTGTTCAGTTAGAATTTCCCTGGCGCCTTTATTGAAGTCGCAACGCCAGCCGGCCGAATTTCCAACAGTTCAAGCAGCTCCGCGAATTGCTGCAAAGCACAAGACACTGAATGAAGGGAAAAGAATTAGCGATTCGTCTCCGCGATTTGATAAGAGAAACGCTCGACCATCATAAGCATTGCGAGGCCGCGCGCGCGGCCGTTGCGAACGTGCAGCAGCTCGCCGTGTTCCACGCCTGGCAAGCCGGCACTCACTTAAACAAAATGAAAGCGCGCGTTGATCATGGCAACTGGCAGGAATCGGTAGCTGCGCACGTGCGCGGCATCAGCGAATCGCAGAATCTTTACCGATTCGCTACCGGCAACCGCTGGCGGCGCATCGAACGATCATCCCCTAGTATCACAAGAACAAATAGCTTCTCCTTGATTGTCTTTGCATTTTGTATCCGACGCTCGATCAAAGGGGTTGAATTCCAATTGAGCACTACAAAATCCGCCTCTTCCCGTTTTGAAAATTGCCGATCCATTTATCTAAATCAAGTGCGCGGGCGCCCCCTAAATGTCGCGAGATGAAATGTTTCCACGGCCTAGAATTTCTCGCCTTGGATCTGCATCACTTTGTAAGCATCGCCTAACGTTTTGAGGATCGAAAAACTTGGAAGAGCAAGGGGATTTCTAGTTCGGTGCCACAAAAACGGTGCTAGAATCATCAGAGCCGCGCCATAGGTATTGCGTGAGTGCTTGGCCGGTGAGGAGTTCTTCACTCGCATTCCGTGGGAGCGGCCAACGTAAAGCCTTATATAGGCCGACGCGGTAAACGTCAAAAGCCGACTCAACCAAGTCCCTGAACACTTCCGCTGCCCTGACAGCCCATCCGTAAGCCAGGAGTAGGCCTATGAGACTCACTATGACCGCCCACCAAGACCAGATTAGCCAGACACTAAAGAGCAGGCTCCAAAACCAAGCATTCACACAGTCATCGACCGATGCACGTGCTTGCGTCAGTTCGCTCTTGGCTCCATCAGGCAATAATAACCATAGCCGAGGCCAGCAAATCACAGCGTCCAAGCCATATTTTTCCAAAGGCTGGCGCTCGGCAGATCGCATCAGGTTTCCAAAACGTGTGGGCATCCGCTCACTAGGGTCGCCGGGCAGAGACTTTATTGTCCTGTCAATCAATGCCAGATCTTGATGGTCTCTGAAATTTGCCGTCCCGGCGGCAATTTTTCGCTGCAGATCTTGAAACCGATCACTACTTTTCCTGCCAATGGTGTTCCATCGATTAACCCTCAACGTGCGAAGCCAATCGATTTGCCTCGGCCAATAACCTTCTAGCATACGTGTAAGAGGTAGTCCGATGACCCTCGCCAACGAGTCTGAAACTTGCACAACCAAAAATGCTGCGACCAAAGTCGCCATTTTACTGGTGAGAGAAAGACTTGTTACCCCACTCTCCAAGTATTGCCTATTTGAACCGCGCAAAGACCAGATCAAGAGACCCCCGGCCCAAAAGAAAAAGACCGGCTTACAAAAGATCTCTAACCATGTCTCACCGAGTTTTCTACTAAGAGCTTCGAAGAATTTCCCAAGCATCAGTTCTGCTCAAGCTTTTCGGATCAGCACGGTCCCGTGCGTCGGACAATGTGGAACAGGCGTACCGACAGATGGTCGGTACCATACATAATCGCCGTTCGGACATTCAAATCTGGCGGCCGGTACTCCCCGGGGATCCCCAGGCAAAGGTGAAAACAGTTCGTGTAACTGAATCGACTGACTCTTCTGCGCCGTCTTAATCTCGAGAAATTGCTTAATCCACTTGTCGGTCGCGTCCCTGTCTCGCAATACCTTCAACACGCGCTCGCTCGTTTTTCGCCGAGGCTGGTCCTTGGTTACCAAGAGCTTCGCAAGCTGATCGTCCACATCGCCGGCCTCGTGCTCTATCAAATCCGCAAGAAAGGGCCGGATACACCGTGCACCTTCCAAAACATCTTCAGGATCGACCATCGTTTTCAACGGCTTAGTCAGTTTGGCGTAACGGGTCAAATCCAAAAAAACGCGAATCTGGCCGTTCCGTTGGGAGCTGCACTTTATTATTTGGCACCTCGAGAACCTTTTTGAGCCAATCTTGATTTATCGAGTGCTTCTGTTGGCTTTCGTATGTATCGAGACCGATCGATAAAACCGGTCGCGGTAGGCAATGGCGCTATTATTGCATCCGGAAGCAGCGCCTATTGCCTTTACTTGTGTGTAATCCGATTCCGGAATGTTCCATCGCCGCAAAAACCCAGTCGCTCCTGCGCCCTTTATAAGGGAACGGTTTAGGCTTCATGGTATCGAGTAATTCGTTAGCCGTGTAAAGACGTCGAGATCGCAGTCAAAGCCGGCATTTCGTGAAAAGGGACAGGATCACGAACTGTCATCCGCCTTTGTTGGCGGAATCCCCAAAACCCCAAAGATTCCAGATCGGTCAAGATAATGCTTGGCAAGGCGAAGCAGACCAATATAATGGTCCATAATCATGCCCGCAATCGCGATTTCAAACAATGACGTAGCTTTCGTCGCTTGGCAGTTACCGGCGAGGATACTCAATTGCCTCGGCTTTGCCGTTTACCGCACGGACTCTGCGGGTCACGAGGAACCTCTGCCCGCGTGGGTGGGGTTTTCGGGCGACTCCAATGCCGGTTGGAAGCCGAACACGACTGAAGTCTGGCCAGTGCAGAAGTTCACCTGGCGCGATCTGACTGCAAGGCGCGGTGAAACCTATACATACCGTATTGTGCCCATGATCGGGACGCCTGGGAATCTGACTCCGGGAACAGCAGAGGCCCTGACGACGAACTCTGTTGCAATCACAGAGAAACGAGGCGATTTCTCGGCCTTCTTCAACCGCGGCATCCTTTCAACCCAGTCGCTGGTTCATCAGCTTCCCGCTGGCCCTAGCGGTGCCCCGAACTTCCTGAAGCTCAAGGAGCGTATCGATCAGCCGGGTGACCCTTTACGTGAGCGGCTTTCCGGTCAACTCCGTGAAGCCATGCTCGGCCTTTTCGCTCGCGCACGCGCAGAGGGCGGCAAACTTTACTGCGCCATCTACGAACTCACCGACCCGGAATTGGAAAAGACGCTGCTCGATAACAAGGACATCGTGCACATCATTCTTGCCAACACGGGAACCGACGACGCGGAGAACAGCCCGGCCCGCCAGGCGCTGCATGAGGCTGGCGCCGACATTACGGACCGCATGGTGCCCAACCAGCACATCGCGCACAACAAGTTCGCGATTCTCACGGCTAGCGACGGAACGCCCAGAGCTGTCTGGACGGGAAGTACAAACTGGACCGACACTGGGCTCTGCGCGCAAAGCAACAACGGCATCCTGATCGAATCGGCGGATTTGGCTGTTTACTATATGGACTACTGGAATCGTCTAAAAAATGACGATTCCGCGCAGGGGCCCGATTTCCGGGCGACAAACAACCAAGAACACGACGTGAAAGCCGATGGGGGCGCCACCGGAATCAGTCTTTGGTTCTCGCCCAACACCAAACAGAAGAGCAAGCCGTCGTCCAACGCGGCTACCCCCGGCGACCTCGACGTTGTCTTCACCGCGATGCAGGAAGCGAAAAACGCCATCCTGTTTCTTGTGTTTCAGCCAGGGTCGCCCAGCATTGTCGATCAGGCGGCGTCGATTCAGGAAAATAACCCCAACCTTTTTATCCATGGAGCGGCGACCGATCCCGGAGCGGTCAACGACTTCAGTACGCACCTATTCCATCGCACCGGCGCACAGACGGACACCGATGTAGTGGCGGCGGCGGCAGTCAACGATCAGTTCGGCTACTGGGAAAAGGAATTGCTCAAATCAGGACCAAGTGCCCACGCCATTATTCACGACAAGATCGTGGTGATCGATCCTTTTTCGGACGAATGCGTTGTGATCACCGGTAGCCATAACCTCGGCTACCGTGCTTCTTACAATAACGACGAAAACCTTCTAATCATTCGTGGTAACCGTAAACTGGCAGCAGCCTATACGGTCCACGTCATGGACGTATACGACCACTATCGCTGGCGGTTTATGTTGCAGAGCAAAGGAACGTCCGCATGGACAGGCCTCGCAAGCGACGACAAATGGCAGGATAAGTATTTTAAGGTCGGCACGGCAAGCGAGCGCGAGCTGAGTTTTTGGATGGGGGCTGGGGCCTAGCTAATCGTTTGTTCACAGTAGGAGCGGCCTCGAAAGAGGTGTGTGTTTGAAGTCGACGTTCGCAGGAGAAGGCCATTGGGACTTGAAACGCCTAGCGACCAGTGTCGCACTCGCAGGGATGAGGCCGAGGCGGGGAAAAATGGAATCCACGCGGCGATTACCAATATGGTCCGTACGTATCGCCGATCAATCATGATCCGAATTTCAGCCCATATCCTCCAAAGCATGGCAACTCGCAAAATGCTGCCATGCAATTCATGGCTACATCGACATCAGCTTTTGAAGCTAGACTCTACTTCGATAAGTGCAGGTGGGGACCGTCCCAGACCGCTTGGCCCGCTGGCCGCACCCGTTCGTCCCGAACCCGGTAACCAGCCGCGCGAGCTTCTCTGATAAATCGCTCTACTTGCGCTGGCGATTTGTCGCTTGTTCTAACGTCAATAGCCCTACCCTGCGCATGAAGGCTTCCAGGATTGTGAGTGCCGCCGAGCTCGGATGTCACCTTAAATTTATGTTCCGTCGCGAAGTGTCGCAATTCGACGTGGACAGTCGAAACCTTACCGCCGCCACCCTTGTTACCGCCGCCACCCTTGTTGCCGCCACCACCCTTGTTACCGCCGCCACCCTTGTTGCCGCCACCACCCTT
>WNFT01006452.1_pt1 | contig 10327 bp, 10 predicted proteins | sample 5400191 | NCBI WGS metagenome assembly WNFT01 (sample SAMN13153359, study PRJNA577476) | soil metagenome | isolation source: 80 cm saprolite under Madrone tree | place: USA:California | collected 2016-06-14 | reverse complement strand
GGAACGGCCGCGGTCAGGACGGGGCGGACGAGGTTCTTGATCTGGGTCCAATCCTTCTTCCGGTCGGCGAGCTGGCTCGCGAGCAGGATCACCGTGGCGACTTTCGCCAGCTCCGAGGGCTGGATCTTGATCGGACCCCAGCCCAGCCAGCGCTGCGCGCCCAGGCCCACGTGGCCGATGAAGAGCGTGAGGACGAGGAGCCCGAGGCCGACCGCGTAGAGAAGATAGGAGGTCTTTCCTTCGTAGATCCGGTAGGGCACCGCGGCGATGAGGCCGCCCGCCAGGATCGCGAGGAGAAGATAGGCGATCTGTTTCAGGTAGAGGCCGTGCTCGGCCGCGGCGGAGGGCATCGACGTCGCGCTGAATACGAACGCGATCCCGATCAGGGTCAAGAGCAGCGTGGCCAGGAGCAGCGGCCGGTCGATATCGGGAGAGAAGCGGGGCGAGAGCACGTCAGCGCCTCGTCACGACGGCCGCGCTCTCGGGCGGGGCGGGATGGAAGAAGGCCTGGAGCACCTTGCGCGCGATCGGCGCCGCGGCCGTGCTCCCGTGCCCGGCGTTCTCCACCAGCACCGCCACCGCGATCCGCGGTGACTCGACGGGGGCGAAGCAGAGGAAGAGGGCATGATCCTTGCCGTGCGGATTCTGGGCCGTGCCGGTCTTCCCCGCAACGGTGACGGAGTCGACCCGGGCCTGCCCTCCCGTCCCCTGCGGATCGGAGACCACCGCCTCCATCGCGTCCCGCACGATCCGGAGGCTACGATCCGAGATCGCCACCACCTGCTTCATCGAGTCGTCCGGCGCGCCCGACCGGGGCAAGCCATTCGACCCGATGCTCCGGATGAGATGAGGTCTCCAGAGAGTGCCTCCGTTCGCGATGAAGGCGGCGAGCTGTGCGAGCTTCACCGGCGTGAGGCCCACTTCCCCCTGCCCGATCGCGAGGTTCAGGATGATGCCGCGGCTCCAACGGCCGGCGCCGAAGCGATGGTCATACCAGGCCTGATCCGGAAAGAGCCCGCGTCTTTCTTGCGGAAGATCGATCCCCGTGCGGCCCGATAGCTCCAGCTTCGACATGAAATCCGCCAGCCGCTCGAGGCCGATCCGGAGCCCCAGCTGGTAGAAGTACACGTCGCAGGACTGGACGATGGCGCCGTGGACCGCGAGGCTCCCGTGCCCCTCATGCTTCCAGCAGCCGAAGACCCGGCTCCCGAACCGGTATTCCCCGGTGCAGGACTGCGCGAAGTAGGTGCCGGCGGTGATGGCGCCCGCCTCCAGCCCCGCGAGCGCGGTGAACGGCTTCAGGGTGGACCCCGGCGGGTATGCCGCCTGGATCGCGCGGTTGAAGAGCGGATAATTCCCGCCGCCGCTCAGCTCGTTCCAGCGCTCCTGCGTGATCCCGGTCGAGAACTCGTTCGGGTCGTAGTTGGGCTTCGAGGCCAGCGCGAGCACTTCCCCGTTACGTGGATCGATCGCGACTACGGCGCCCCGCGCCCCCGCCTCGAACGCATCCTCGGCCGCTCGTTGCACGTCCAGATCGATCGTCAATTCGAGATCGGTGCCGCGCCTGGGAAGCACGGGGTGCTTCTCGCCCAGGAAGTCCCCCTTGCGGCCCAGCGCGTTCACCTCGAGAAAGCGCTTTCCGTCCTGTCCGCGCAGTAGCCTCTCGTACCGGCGTTCGATTCCCATCCGGCCCATGAGGTCGCCGCTCAGGTAGTCCGCGTATTCCGGCTTGGCCAGCTCCTTGTCCGAGATTTCTCCCACGTATCCGAGGAGATGCGACGCCATGAGCCCCAGGGGATAGCGCCGAAGGGGCTCCGACTCCACCTGGACGCCGGGAAGCTGGTCGCGGTGCTCGGACAGGACCGCGACGGATTTCATGTCCACGTTGCGCTTCAGGCGGATCGGGAGGAAAGAGATCGTCCGCTCGCGCTGGATCTTGTCGCGGAGCATCTCCGGATCCACGTCCAGCATCGGCGCGAGCGCCGCGAGCGTCGAGTCGAGCCGCGCCGGAGCGCGGGTGTATGCCTTGTCGAAGGGATCCAGCGTGACCGTGAAGGAAGGGACGCAGTCCGCGAGAAGGCGCCCCTTCCGGTCCCGGATCTCGCCGCGCGGAGCGGTCAGGACCTCGACCCGGATCCGGTTCTCCTCGGAGAGCTCCCGGTAGCGTGACCCCTCGAGGACTTGCAGGACGAAGAGCCGCAGGATCACCAGCGCGAAGATTCCGACGACCGCGATGGTGAGCGTCCGCTCCCGCCGCTGCCAGCCGCCGAGGGCGATCGGGTCCGCGCGCATTCCCTAGACCTCGTCGGTGAGGAGCAGGGTCCGGGAGAACCGCTCCGCGATGGAGAGCAGGAGGAGCACCAGCACGGTCGTGTAGAGCGCCGAGGGGATCGCCACGAACACGAACTGCCGCACGAAAGCGCCGAACTCACCCGCGGTGTAGACGCCGAAGTAGATGACGTCGTGCACGAGCATCGCGACGAGGAAGAAGAAGAACCGGACCCCCACGTTCGACCGGTGCACGCGGAACCCCGCCTTCGCGACGATGAACCCGACCACCGTCTTGGCGAGCGCGTTCAAGCCCAGCGGCCCCGGAGCGTCCAGATCTTGCAGAGGTCCCACGGTGAATCCACCCACCACTCCCGACACCGGCCCGCGCATCCACGCGAAATAAACCACGAAGGCGACCAGAAGGTCCGGCCGCACGCCCGCGATCGCGATGCGGTGGGCCAAGGTGGCCTGGAGGATCAGCACGACGAGGAGCACGCTCGCGTCCCGGACGCCTTTCAAGGCGTGACCTCCACCCGGGCACTGTCGCGAGGAGCCGTGGCTCCCGGAGGTACGGGACCGTGAGCGCTCTCGCGCGGAATGCTGTCGGGGGCGGTCGCCTCGAGGGAAGGCATGCGAGGGCCGCGTCCCGAACCCGCCGGCATGTAGACCAGCACCTCCTCGAGGCTTCGGAAATTCACCGCGGGCTTGACCTGGACTTCCTTCATGAGGCCGTTCTCGGCGATCCCGACCCGGGTCACGGTTCCCACGCGCACGCCCTCCGGGAAGATGCCTCCGAGGCCGGACGTGAGCACCCAGTCTCCCTTCTTCACGTCTTCTTGGGATGAGACATAGAGGAGGCTCAGGATCGGCCGCTCGCCGAACTCCCACTGGAGCACGCCGTCCACGCGGGAGCGGCCCACGCGCACGGCGACCGCGCAATCCCTGTGGAGAAGCGTGAGCACCCGCGCCTCGTGCGCCGTGGCCCGCTCCACGCGTCCCACCAGGCCTTCGGGCGTGATCACGGCGCGGTTGGGGAGCACGCCCTCCTTCTCCCCTTTATCGATCGTGAGGCTTCCGCCGAGCCGGTCGAGGCTCCGGGCGGTGACCCGCGCGGCGGTGAGGTCCGAGGGGTTTTCCTGCGAGAGGCTCAGGAGCCGCCTGAGACGGGCGTTCTCGATGCGGTCCGTCCGCATCTCGTCCGCCTCGATCTGGACCTGCGCCAGGCGCTTCTTGAGCTTCTGATTCTCCCAGTAGACGCCCACTCCGGCGTCCACCCACCCCACCACGGCATTCACCGGGCCCAGGACGGTGTGCTGGATGAACCACGCGGCGCGCTCCTGCTGGCCACGCCCGAGCGACATCAGGGTGAGGGAGAGGAGGCAGGCTATGGTGAACGCCGCCCAGTCAGCGCGGCGAGCAAAGAGAAGCCGGAACATCGGGCCTCACGCCCGCCGCTCAGTCGCGGACGACCGACATGAGCACCTTTTCGTAGAGGGTAGGATCGTCGAGGATCTTTCCGGTCCCGAGGACGACGCACGTGAGCGGATCCTCGGCGACGGTAATGGGCAAGTTGGTGGCTTCCCGTAGAAGCATGTCGATTCCACGAAGGAGCGATCCGCCTCCGGTCATGACGATGCCGCGGTCCACGATGTCGGAGGCCAGCTCGGGCGGCGTTTTTTCCAGGGACTGCATGAGCGCGTCCACGATCTGCTGGAGCGGCTCGCTCAGGGCTTCGCGGACCTCGACGGAGGAGATCTTCATCGTCTTCGGGATCCCCGCCACCAGGTCGCGTCCCTTGATCTCCATCTCCTCTTCCTGTTCGAGCCGGAACGCGGACCCGATCTTGATCTTGATTCCCTCCGCGGTCTGCTCCCCGATGAGGAGGTTGTAGGCCTTCTTGACGTACTGGACGATGGCCTCGTCCATCTCGTCGCCGCCGACCCGGATCGACTGCTGGTTCACGATCGAGTTCAGGGCCATGACGGCGATCTCGGTGGTCCCTCCCCCGATGTCGATGATCATGTTCCCCGAGGGCTTTCCGACCGGCAGCCCCACCCCGATCGCCGCCGCTATGGGCTCCGGAACCAGGAGCACCTCGCGCGCGCCCGCGTGCTGGGCGGAGTCCTGCACGGCGCGCTTCTCCACCTCGGTGATCCCGGACGGAACGCAGATGATGATCCGCGGGCGCACCCATGTCCGGCGCCGGAGTGCCTTCTGGATGAACTCGCGGAGCAGATCCTCGGTCTTCTCGAAGTCGGCGATCACGCCGTCCTTGAGCGGGCGGACGGCCACGATCTCGTCGGGCGTGCGCCCGAGCATGCTCTTCGCTTCTTTTCCAACCGCGATGACCTTGCCCGTCGTGCGGTCCACCGCGACGACGGAAGGCTCGTTCAGGACAATGCCCTTCCCCCGGAGGTACACCAGCGTATTGGCGGTTCCGAGGTCGATCGCGACGTCGTTGGAGAAGACGCCCATCAGCTGGTCGAGAAACATCCGTGCCTCCCGAATCTCGTGGCTCGACATGGTGGGCTTACTCCCTCCCTCCACCCTGGCGGGCAGAGGTATTCATGGCATGAAGCGTGCGGACCGTACCAGACGCGATTGCGGGGGTGCAAGACCATTTGTCCCCGAAGCCACGTTGACAGGCCGGGATACGAGTGCTAGCGTGCCTGACAGAGATCCATCAGGCATCGCGCCACATGGGGAGGATATCGACCATGATGCGAGCCATCTTGAGGGTTCTCGTGCTTTCCGCATTCTTAGCTTTGGCGGCCGCCCCAACCCAGGCGGCAGCCCCGACCACCGGCAGTTCCCTGTCCGGCCCACGTACGGATTCCCGTCCGCAGTCCACCTCCAAGCCCGGCGAGGAATACCAGGGGCTCGGGGTCGATCGGCAGCTCGGGGTCTTCACCGGCACCGTGCTCGACATCAGCGACCGCCCGATCGAGAACGTCATCGTGGACCTTTTCATCGACGGGGAGCTGGCCGGGAGCGCCATCACCGAGGGGAGCGGGATTTATGACATCAAGGTCCCGTACGATTCCCACGGGGACACGACCGTGCTCCTCTGGTTCGTACCCCAAACCCGGGCGCTCCTTCCCAAGGAGCTGGTCATTCGGGAAAGCAAGGTGAGCCAAGCGAACGGGCTCATCTCTCGCTGCGTCCCGAGGGCGGAGCTCCTACCGGGACATTCGTTCCGGGTCTACCTCTTCGACTCCTCGAACCGGAACAAGGACCTGGCAGAGCTGAACTGCCTGCCGTAGTCGCAAGCATCACATCTCAGCACTGACCCAAAACGGGCTCCGGCGTTTCATGTGGCTGCCGGAGCCCTGATTCCTTTGGTTGAGCAGTCCGCATGCTGTCCGAACCTCAAAATTCAGAAATGGAAGACCAAGGACTGTAGCCGCAGTCTCTTACGTGACTGGAACTCGTCCCAGAACGAGCAACTCATTACGTATTTGGACGGAGGTTTGGGAGCGTCATGTGCGCGAGCGCATGGGATCCCTCACGGGCTCGAACATGCCCCAGGGCGTGCTGATCGGGGCGTCTGATACGATGCGCCCATGAGTTGTATTTTCTGCGAGATCGTGGCGGGACGGATCCCGGCACTCGCCGTATGGGAGGATCGGAACCATCTCCTGGTGCTCGATATCCGTCCGGTTGCACCCGGGCACCTGTTGCTGCTTCCGAAGAAGCATTCCGAAGATCTCTTCCTGCTTCCGGAGCGCGAGTACAACCGCCTTCTCGAGACCGCGCGAACACTCGCGCCGGTGCTCCGCCGAGCGACACGCGCGAAACGGATCGGATTGGTCGTGGAGGGATTCGGGGTGCCGCACGTGCACGTTCATCTCGTGCCGGTGAACCGGGCGGGCGAACTGAATCCAACGCTCGCGAAACCGACGACGGAATCGCGCCTCCGCGCCATGCAGCGCAAGCTTGCGCCCCGCTTCAGACGAACCGCGTAATCATCCGTCGACTCACGCCGCCGGGTTCGCCCGCTTCGGAATCGATGCCCGCATCACGATTCGCTGGCGGACGAGCTGCTCCATGACGGCATCCATCCGCTCCCGCGCGAGCTTCTCGACGTCCGGCGAGAGCGACAATTTCAGGAGCTCCTGGCAGACGTAGTGCGCCCGGCCCGGGTTGTTCAGCACCCGGCGCTCGATATCGATGCACTTGAGGAGGGCCGCTCCCGCGCCAGCGGCCTCGGGAAAATGGCGTCCGTATGCCTCGTACGCGCGGCTCGCGTCGCTGGGCCTGCCCCGCTCCTCGAAGCAGCGCGCGATGCGAAGGAGATGCCCGGAGGGGACCGGTACGTCTCCCAGGAGGCGTTTCATCTCGTCGAAGGTATCGCACGCCTCCTCGACCTGGCCCGCGCGGAGCCTGCACGCGATCGCTTCGCGGAAGCGCGATTGCGAAGCTGCGGATTGGTGGGTGACGCGTTGCACGCGCGCCGAGCGGATCAGCACGTCGGCATCGTTTGGGCGCTTGGCGAGGTACCCTTCATATTCACCGAGGGCCGCGTACCATTCCCCGCGCTCCGCGTAGCGGTCGCCGACGAAGAGGCGGCGCTCCAACCTCCCTTCCCCCGCGAGGCCCATGAGAAAGCCCAGTGCCACGCCGATCGCGAGCCCCGACAGGTGTGAGATGTAGGCCGTTCCCTCCACCGGCTGCGCCATCTGGTAGATGCCCTGAAGCACGAACCAGAGCACGATCGCCACGAAGGCCGGGAGCGCGAACTTGTTCGCCCTCGTGAAGCCCTGGAAATACATCAGGGTGACGGCCGCGAACTTGAGCCGAGCGAAGTACAGCCGCACGAGGAAGAGCCCCATGACCCCCGCGACCGCCCCGGATGCGCCGACGATGGGCATCGAGGCGAGCTCGGGCGTGTAAGCCAGCATCCAGCCGGCCTGGGCCAGGTTCGCGAGCCCCGCGAAGCAGAGATAGGCCGCCAGGAACCGGACGGTGCCGATCCGGGATTCGATGGGAGGCGCAAAAATGCCGAGATAGATGAGATTGCTCAGGAGGTGCAGCCAGCCCGTGTGGAGAAACGACGAAGTGATCGAGGTGAGGATGGAGGGCGCGCCCGGATAGAGCGCGAAGCGGTAGAAATCGGGCTCGGATCCGGGCGTGAAGTTGAAGTAGAGGAACGCGCCGAGGCTCGCGCCCGCCAGCGCGATCGTCCCCCAGGGGGTGCCGCGTACGCGGGCTTCCGTCCCAACCGGAATGTAGAAGAGATAGTACATGCTTGATTGAGGCCCCTCTCTTCTCTACACTACCGCGGGCTCAAAAACGAAGTACTTTCGTGACTTAGCTCCTCCCAAACAGGGAATCTGACCGATGTCGACCGTTACCGGCTCGTCCGGGATGGACATGGGCTCCGAGATCCAGAAGGAGCTCGACCCTCTCGAGAACGCCAGACTCCAGTTCGAAGAAGCCGCGCAGCGCCTCAAGCTGGACCCCAGCTTCGTTCAGATCATCAAGGAGCCGCGCCGCGCGACCATCGTGAAGCTCCCGGTCCAAATGGACGACGGGAGCTTCCGCGTATTCACCGGGTACCGTGTCCAGCACTCGATCATCCGCGGGCCCGCCAAAGGGGGCATCCGTTACCACCCCGACGTCACCCTCGAGGAGATCATGGCGCTCGCCGCGTGGATGACCTGGAAATGCGCGGTGGTCGGCATCCCCTTTGGCGGCGGCAAGGGTGGGATCGCGTGCGATCCCTCGAAGATGTCGAAGGCCGAGCTGGAGAAGCTCACGCGGCGCTACACCGCCGACATGATCGACGTGATCGGGCCGGAGTCGGACGTGCCCGCCCCGGACGTGAACACCAACGAGCAGACCATGGCGTGGATCATGGACACCTACTCCATGCACGCGCGCCACACGGTGACCTCGGTCGTCACGGGCAAGCCCCTCGAGCTGGGAGGCTCCGCGGGCCGGCGCGAGGCGACCGGGCGCGGCGTGCTCTTCGTGATCCGCGAGGCCGCGAAAAAGATGGGCATGAGCCTGAAGGGCGCCAAAGTCGTCGTGCAGGGCTTCGGCAACGTGGGCTCGGTAGCGGCCGACCTCCTGGCCAAGGACGGGGCGCTCATCGTGGGCGTGAGCGACGTCAAGGGGGGCGCCGCGAACCCCAAGGGGCTCGACCTCGCCGCGCTCATGCGCCACCTCGCCGAGAAGAAGACCGTGTCCGGCTTCCCGGGAGGCACGCCGGTCGAGGGGAAGAAGATCCTCGAGCTCCCGTGCGACATCCTGATCCCCGCCGCGCTGGAGAATCAGATCACCCATGTGAATGCCTCGCGCATCTCCGCCCGGATCATCGCCGAGGGGGCGAACGGACCCACGACGCATCAGGCGGACAAGATCTTGAATAAAGCGGGCGTGATGGTCATCCCCGACATCCTCGCCAATTCCGGAGGCGTGACGGTGTCCTACTTCGAGTGGGTTCAGGACCGCCAGGGCTACTTCTGGCGCGAGCACGAAGTGAATGAGCGCCTGGAGCACATCATGGTCACCGCGTTCAACGACGTGGCGCGGATGGCCGAGGAGCACAAAGTCTCGCTCCGGGTCGCGGCGTTCATGCTCGCCATCAAGCGCGTCGTGGACGCGATCACGCTCCGCGGCGTTTACGCCTGATCAGGCGACCAGACCCTCCTCGAAGATGAGCCGGCCGCGCCGCGGATCCAGCGTGGCGCGCGCTCCCAGGGGTAAAGGCAGATTACGCCGTCCGTGCCCCGCCTTGATCCCGCCCAGCGCGGGCACGCCCAACCCCCCGATGTGGTCGCGCAAGACCTGAGCGAGCGTGAGCTCTCTGTGCTTGGGCTTCGGAACGCAGTTGATGAAGCTTCCGAGCGCCATCCCGCGAACACCCTTCAGCGAGCCCGCGAGGGCGATGTGCGTGAGCATGGCGTCGATCTTGTAGGGGGGTTCGTTCACCTCCTCGAAGAAGAGGATCGCGCCGCGGAGCGACGGCATGTACCGCGTGCAGGCGGCGTGGTGGACCAGCGCGAGATTTCCGCCGAGCACCCGGCCCGATATGCGCGCGCCGCGCGCCGCGAACCGGAGCGGGGCGGCGAGCTCGCGGATGCGCGCGCCGGGTAGAGGGTCGCGGAGCCACTCGAGCCAGCGGACGATCTCGGTGCGCCGGCCAAAGCCCAGCCCGTGCAGGTTGGGGCCGTGAAGCGTGCGCACTCCGGACCGGGCCTGGAAACCCAGATGCAGGAACGTGGCGTCGGAGTACCCGGCGAAGATCTTCGGATCGCGGCGCATCGCCCCCCAGTCCACCTCGGTCGCGATCCGCATGGCTCCGTAGCCTCCCCGCGCCATCAGCACGCACCGGATGTCGGGATCGCGAAGCATCCGGTTCAGGTCGTCGGCGCGCGCCGTGTCCGTCCCCGCCAGGTGCCCGCGGCGATCGTAGAGATGGCGCGCGAGGCGGGGCCGATATCCTGCGTTCTCCAGCACGCGGAGCCCCGCGACGACGTAGCGCCGGAGCACCGGCCCCGAGGGCGCGACCACGCCGATCCGGTCTCCCGGACGAAGCCGCGGGGGAGCGTTCACCGTGGAATCATCCGCGACCCGGATCCGGGCGCGACGGGCTCCGTGGCCGCGGATCCCCTCGTGAAGCGGCTCAGGAGCCCCACGATCGCTTCCTCCGCCGCGCGGGGAGCCGCCACGCTGCCCCGATTCCCGTTGCTCAAGATCGAGAACGCAACCTTCTCCCCTCCGCGTGTCGTGACGTAGCCGGAAAGCCCGCTCACGTTGGTCAGCGTACCCGATTTCGCGCGCAGCACCACGCCCGGCCCCAGGTCCGGGAATCGCTTCTGCAGCGTCCCCACGGCGCCTGGTGAAGCGAGCGATCCGCGGAAAATAGCGCCCAGCGTGGGGTCCTTGTCGAGGAATTGGAGCCATCGCACGAAGACCCTGGGGGTGGCGAGATTGAGCGGCGAGAGGCCGGATCCATCCACGAAGGAGATGTCGAGCGTGTCGATGCCGGTCTCCGCGAGCATGGCGCTCAGCCTCCGGAGCGCGGGCGCGGCCGATTTCCCGAGAGGCG
>WNFT01006451.1_pt1 | contig 10327 bp, 6 predicted proteins | sample 5400191 | NCBI WGS metagenome assembly WNFT01 (sample SAMN13153359, study PRJNA577476) | soil metagenome | isolation source: 80 cm saprolite under Madrone tree | place: USA:California | collected 2016-06-14 | reverse complement strand
CGTCATGACCGTGATGGGCCTCGCCCAATGGAAGCACAATCCCTTTATCCCCGTAGTTCCCCCGCACAAACCTTTCTTCCAGGTGTTCGGCGTAGGACTCGCCCTCGGCGTCTGGCTCTATTCCGGCTACGAGCAGCTTCCACCGTCGCCGAAGAGGTCGACAATCCCCGCCGCACTTTCCCCCGCGCACTCGCCTTCGTAGTCCCTCTCTCCATCGCCACGTATTTCCTCCCGACCTTCGCCTCCCTCGCCGCCCTCGACAACTGGCAGCAATGGCACGGCGATTATTTCTCCGTAGCCGCGAAACTGATCGGCGGCCCGCTCCTCGGCGCGTGGATCGCGCTCGCCGCCATGGTCACCAACGCCGCGCTCCTCAACAGCACCGTCCTGGCCACCACCCGCATGCCCTTCGCCATGGCGAAAGACAAATTTCTCCCCAACTTTCTCACCCGCGTCCACCCTCGCTTCGGCACTCCCGCCGTCTCCATCATCGTCTCCGGCGCGATCTACGCGGCCTTCGCCATGTTCACGCTCACCCAACTCATCGCCGTCTACGCCTGGCTGCGTGTAGCCACCTCCGTGATGACCGTGCTCTCCGCCTGGAAGCTCCGCCAACTCAAACCAGAGATGCCGCGCCCCTTCGTAATCCCCGGCGGAAGCAAAGGCTTGCTCTACGCCGTTGCCGCGCCCGTCTTGCTGGGCATCCTCGCCACAATCGGCAGCGTTGCCGACAGCTTCCAGCGCGGCGATCGTCTGGTTTTGCTTTCCGCCCCAGCAGCCATCCTGTTAGGGCCGTTAGCCTTTGCAGTTTCGCAGTGGTGGCGCCGTCACGCTTCTGCGTAGAATCCCTGTAACCGAGTCCATGACCACAAAAGAAAAAACCTTCTGGCTCGACACGATCGACATTCCCGCCCCCGCCTCACGCGATTTCCCCCAGCGCGTCGATGTCGCCGTCATCGGCGCTGGCTTCACTGGCCTCTCCGCCGCAAGGACGCTGGCGAGATCGGGCGCGAAAGTCGCCGTATTTGATTCGCAGACCGTCGGCTGGGGCGCCAGTTCCCGAAACGGCGGCATGGTCCTCACCGGACTGAAGCTCCCCGCCGCAACGCTCATCGCCCGCTACGGCAAAGAAGCTACAGCTCGCATGTATGCCGCTTCCCTCGAATCGATCGATTTCGTTGAGAAATTAGTCCGCGAAGAAAATATCGAATGCGATTTCGCCCGTACCGGCCACCTCGAAGTCGCCTGCAAACCAAAACACTTCGACGATTTCCGCCGCAGCGCCGAAGAAACGGCGCGCCATTTCGGCCATCAGCAGCGGCTCATCCCGAAAGACCAACTGCAATCCGAAATCGGCTCGGCCATCTACCACGGGGGCCTCGTGGACGATGCCAGCGCCGGCCTAAATCCCGCTCGTTTTGTGGCCGGACTCGCTCGAGCCGCAGAGCGCGCCGGAGCCGCTATCTTCGAGCACTCGCATGTCGATGAAATCCAGCGCGAAGGCGCGCAAGGATGGAAAATCGCGACCGCGCGCGGAACGCTTCGCGCCAAAAACGTACTCGTCGCCACCAGCGGCTACACCAGCCGCGTCACTCCCGCGCTGCAAAAGAAAATCATCCCCATCGGCTCCTACATCATCGTCACCGAAGTCCTGCCGGAAACACTTGCCGTCTAGTTAAGCCCCCGCAATCGCATGATCTACGATTCCAAAAATTATCTGTACTACTACCGACTGACTCCTGACCGCCGCATGCTCTTCGGCGGCCGCGCCGCCTTCTTCCCCGAAACCAGCAGCACCATTCGTCGCAGCGCCGAAATCTTGCGCCGCGGCATGCTCACCGTCTATCCGCAGGTGCGCGAAGCCAAAATCGATTACGTCTGGGGCGGCACGCTCGACTTCGCTTTCGACATCATGCCCCACGCCGGCCAGCTCGACGGCCTGCACTTCTCCCTCGGCTACGCAGGCCACGGAGTAGGCATGTCCACTTACCTCGGCCAGAAAATCGCGCAATCCATCCTCAGCGGCCGTGACGAAAATCCCTTCGCCGCCATCTCCTTCCCCGGCGCTCCCCTCAACCTATACAACGGCCGCCCCTGGTTCCTCCCCGCCGCCGGCCTCTGGTACAAACTCCTCGACTGGCTCACGTAGCACAGGCACTCCTGCCTGTGCCCCCGTGATCCACGCCTCGAAGAATCTGTGGAAACTTCGTGCTCCTCAAATCGCCTAATGAAAATCATGCGAAACCGTCGCCGCTCGCGTAATCCCCAACGGCCGCACCCGCTCCGCCTTCACGGAAATCACATTGTCCTGATTTTGCAGCCGCCCCTCAATCAACAAAAACTGCTGGTTCACCACCACCACATGATCCTCTTGAAAAAGCTGCGGCGTAATAATCGCGTTCGCAATTCCCGTCTCATCCTCCAAACTCAAGAACACAAATCCCTTCGCCGTCCCCGGCCTCTGCCGCGCAATCACCGCTCCCGCCACGCGCACCTTCGCCCCATCCGCTACATGATGCAAATCGCGCGCCGACAAAATTCCCTGCCGACGCAGATGTTCCCGGTGATAGCTCATCGGATGCGGCCCCACCGTCAGCCCCATATTGCGAAAATCCGAAATCAGCCGCGCCTCTGGCGTCATAGCCTCGAGCGGAGAATGTTTTCCAACCCAAGAATCTTCGATCTCTTCCTCCGCAATCATCGCTTCCGATTCCTCGCAACTTTCCAGCAGCGGCCCCGCCCGCCGCGAAACCCGCTCAATCTGCCACAGCGCATCGCGCCGGTGAAACCCAGCCTTGCCTCCCACGAAATTCAGCGCGCCAATCTCCGCCAGCGCCGTCAGCTCCGATTTCTGCAGCCCAGGCACGCGCAGCTTCAAATCATCAATCGAGCGAAACATCTGCATACCGCGCTCGCGCACGATTTCCTGCCCCACTTCCTCGCGCAACCCCTTCACAAAACGCAATCCCAGCCGTACGCACAACCTCTCTCCATCCCTTTCAATCGTGCACAGCCAATCCGAACGCGTCACATCAATCGCCCGCACACGCAACCCGTGCCGCTGTGCGTCCTTCACCAGCGTCGCCGGCGAATAAAATCCCATCGGCTGATTGTTTAAAATCGCCGTCGTAAACGCCGCCAGGTAATGGCATTTCAAATACGCGCTGGCATACGCCAGCAGCGCGAAACTCGCCGCGTGCGATTCCGGAAATCCATACAGTGCAAACGAAGTAATCGACTTCACGATGGTGTCTTGCACCGCGCCGGTGATTCCGTTTTTCTCCATCCCGCGCCGCAGCTTCACTTCCACTTCCTTCATGCGCTTTTCCGAACGCTTGAATCCAAACGCGCGCCGCAACTCCTCTGCTTCCCCGCCCGTAAATCCCGAAGCAATCATGGCCATGCGTAGCAACTGCTCCTGAAACAGCGGCACGCCCAGCGTCCGCGCCAGCACCGGCTCCAGCGAAGGATGCAAACACTCCGGCGCTTCCCGCCCCTGCCGCCGTTTCAAATACGGATGCACCATCTTTCCCACAATCGGTCCCGGCCGGATGATCGCTACCTGCACCACAATGTCGTAAAACTTCACCGGCCGCAGCCGCGGCAAGCACGCCATCTGCGCGCGGCTCTCGATTTGAAACATCCCGACGGTATCCGCCTTTTGCAGTGCCCCATAAACAAAGGGATCGTCCGCAGGCAATCGCGCCAGGTCCACCTCTTCCGCGTTGTGCTCGCGAATCAGCTTCAGCGAATCTTCCAGCACCGCCATCATTCCCAAGCCCAGCAAATCCACTTTCACGATGCCCATGTCCGCGCAATCTTCTTTGTCCCATTGCACCACCACGCGTCCCGGCATCGTCGCCGGCTCCAGCGGCACTACCGCATCCAACTGCCCCTGGCACACCACCATCCCGCCCGAGTGTTGCCCCAAATGCCGCGGCAAATCCTGCACTTTCAGGCACAGCTCGAAGAATTTGCGGATTTTGGGATGCCGAATATCGAAACCGGCGTCATGAAAATGGCGCTCGAACGTGTCGTGCTCATCCTTGTATTCCCAAGCGCCGACAAGACTCGCGAGACGCCCCAGCGTTTCCGGATCAAACGATAAAACTTTCCCAATCTCCCGCGCCGCCGACCGCCCGCGATACGTAATCACGTTCGCGGTCATCGCCGCGCCAAATTTCCCGTACCGTTCGTACACATACTGGATCGCTCGCTCGCGCTGGTCCCCGCTCGGCAAATCCAAATCAATGTCCGGCCATTCGCCGCGCTCCTCCGATAGAAATCGCTCGAACAACAGCTCCATGCCCACGGGATCAACCGCCGTGATCCCCAGCGCATAGCACACCGCGCTGTTTGCCGCCGACCCGCGCCCCTGCACCAAAATATTTTTCTCCCGGCAAAAACGCACAATGTCCCAAACGATCAGGAAATACCCCGGAAGATCGAGCTTTTCGATCAGCGCCAGCTCACGATCAAGCTGCTTGCGGACCTTTTCATTCCCTGATCCGTAGCGCGCAAGCATTCCTTCATATGTCCGCTCCCGCAAGAACTGCATCTGCGAACCGCCCTCCGGCACTGGATACTTCGGAAACTCATATCCCAAATCGTTCAGCGCAAATTCCAAACGCGAGGAGAGTTCCTGCGTATTCGCAATCGCCTCCGGCAAATCCGCGAATAATCGCTCCATTTCCGCCGGCGATTTCAGATGCCGCTCCGAATTCCGGCACAGCAGCCGCCCCGCGGTAGCCAGCACGCGGTGATTCCGAATGCAGGTAAAAACATCGAGCAATTCGCGCTCGTCGGGCGTCGCGTGGCAAACTCCATTCGTGGCCAGCAGCGGCAAAGACAATTTCCGCGCAATTTCCACCGCCGCCTGATTGCGCGCCTCTTCTTCGCGTCCATAATGCCGCTGCAGCTCGACGTACACATTTTCTCGCCCAAATAATTCGCTCAACCTCTTCACGCACTCCGCTCCCCGCACCAAGCCACCTTTCTGGAGAGCTGACACCAGCGGCCCTTCTTCCCCACCGGTCATACAAATCAGCCCCGCGCGCAGCTCTGCGATCTCTTCGCGCTCGACGTGCCCTTCGCCCTTGCGCGCCCGCAGCTTCATCCGCGTAATCAAGCGGCACAAATTCTGATAACCCTCGCGCGATTCCACCAGCAGCGGATAACGCCATCCAAAAGCAGAAGTCACCTCCGCCCCAATGTGCGCCTTCACCGAACTTTTTTTCGCTGCCAGATAAAATCGCGGGGCACCATAAACGCCGTCACGGTCCAGGACCGCCATCGCGTGCATTCCCTGCCGCGCGCAAGCCGCGGCCATCTCTTCCGGCGAGGAAGCCCCCTCCAGGAAACTAAACGCCGAGCGCGCGTGAAGTTCCGTGTACATCAGTCGTACTCCCCGCGCAAAAACCATCCCTGCCGCAGTGCGTCATAATAAATTCGATATAGGCCGCGTTGTGGACATGAAGAAAACTGCTGGGCATTTAGCGAGTTTGAATTTTGCCGAGATGGGGCGCAGCGGTGCTGCGCCCCTACAATGGAAGGCGCGAAAAATTCGATTTCGAGATCCCATTCATCTTGCTGCCACGCATCTTCCTGCCACCAATCTCCCGAACTCCGCCACGGTCCCGACGCCGCCACCACTTCGCCGCGCATCCCCCGCAAATACACTCGCACAGGCTGCTCATCCCGCAGCTCCACGCGCACCGCCTGCGCCGGCCGGGTCACGCGCAGCCCTGTCGTAGCCCTGCGTGGTTCAGAATTTTCTTTAACGCCCAGCTCGCTCTTTCTGCGCCGCTTGTTTCGCTCACTGGCAACAACGAACCGCATCATCCGAAAACTCTCCGGCCGATGGCTATCGAGCAATTCCGCGCAACCTAAATTCCCTTCCCCCACCAACTTCCCCAGCCGCGCAATAGTCACTTCCAACTTCTCCGGATCCGGCCCGCACGGCACAAACAATCCGTTCTGCGCCACTCGCGGGGCCGCCGCATCCGCCGTCATGTAAATTTTCTGGATCGGCGCGGCGGGAGGATCCCCTTGCAATTGCAGCCGCAACAATTTCAGGAGCGTCTTTGCATTGCGCATGGGCACCGGCAGTGTCAGCACTTTCTCGTACTGCTTCACCCCCGGCTTTCTTCGCAACTCTTCCTGCAACGCCTGGAAATCTTTTTCAAACGAAGGCTGCAATTCGAATCGAATCCGCACGGCGCGCACCGCCAGCGCCCGCGCCTCCAGCCGCACGCAAAGCTGGTCCAGCAACCGCCCCAGTAAAAATGACAGCGGCTCCAGCTCTTCCACCGCGTCATCCAGTTCCATCTCTTCTGCAAAGATGGAAGACGCCTGCGCCAGCATCAGCGAACGCTGCCTCGTTCCCCGCGCTAATTCGCTCAGCCGCACGCCTTCTTGCCCCAATCGTTGGGAAAGCTGCAAGGCCGGTAGCGCCGCCAGTGCCTGCAGCGTCGCCACGCCCCAACGCTCCAAAATTTCCAGGGTTTCTGTTTCTGTGGTAAGAACACCCACCGGCAAAGGACCTAAACGCAGGCGCTCTTCGCCTTCAGGAATGATTGTGATTCCCGGGAAACCGCGTGCCGCGTGAATCGCTACTTCCATATTCGCAGCCACCGCAACACGCGTCGCCAGGCCAATCGCGGCCACCCGCTGCGCCAATTCCCGCGCAATGTTTTCGTCAGCGCCGAGTAAAGTGCTCAGCCCCTCGAGATCGAGAACCACCGTGTCCAGCGCCGTGTCTTCCACGCGCGGAGAAACGCTCCACGCCGCGTCCAGCAAAGCCGCGTGCGCCGCCTGCTCCTGCGCTTCCGAGCGCATGCAAATCTGCACAGTCCCAAACTGCGCCACCTGCGCCTTGGTCATCCCCAACTGAATGCCTGTTTCGAACGCCGCCGGATTCGCCGCCACCACGCTCCACAACGGAGGCGCCCCGCTGATCAATGCCAGCGGGGCCAGCGCGCGCTCCCCCAGCGACGGCTGGCTGCGCAGCACCGCTTGCACCAAAAAATCCGGAATATAAACGCAAGCAAATCCCATAACCATTCCACAGCGTTCCAGGAAACGTTGTAGGGCGTAAGGAGTTGCCACGAAGGAAAGTCGAAGCTAGCCCTTACGGTTGAGATCCTTCGGCCCGGCTGAAAAGCGCCGGGACCTGCCCGTCCGGCAGGCGGGCCTCAGGATGACAATATCTAGTGCACGCTGGAGTTTGGGAAAGTTCGAAGGATTGAAACTGAAGCCGAACTACCTGCTCCAAATCGTCCCGACTTCAAACATCCCTGATTCCGCGGCGTTTCGCGCAAGTGGCACAGCCATTGTCGGCTGTGCTCCTACGCGAATGTTAACCACACGCTGCTCCGGCATTTGTATCCGCGACCGCACCACATTCCCACGAACCGTAAATCCTCGCAGCAGCTTCGCAAATGGATAGCTAGTTTGTGCGCGGAAAAAGCGAGGCGTTGCTACGTGGGGCACAGGCAAGAGTGCCTGTGCTACTTGAGGCGAAGCTTCCGCCCATCGCACGGCTCCCGCCTCTAACCGCAACACCAGCGACGCGCACGTCTTCGCATGTGGCTCTTGCTCCAGCAGTAGCAAAATCGTCGGCGTATCCTCCACCGCTCGCCGAAAACGAAACCAAGCATTCAGCGGCACCTGACGCACCGTGCGCGCGGGGACATCGCTTAAGTCCACCGCCACCATCCCAAATCCGCCCGCCTGAATCAGCAAATCCGTAGCGCGCAGCGCCTGATCGATATTTTGGCAACGCACCCAAAGGAGTTTTTCAAGCGCAATTCCCGCCGCATTCGCCGTCAGCGGATCAAAACTGTCTCGCGCGTCCACTAGCGCGCACACTTCTCCGTCCTTCGTTCGTGAAGCCAAAGCTGAAATGAGAAAGCTCGTACGCCCCGAACACGCTGACCCGCAAATCTCGGTCATGGCTCCGCGCGGCAATCCCCCGACCAGAGCATCTATTTCCGGAATGCCGGTGGACACCAATTCAAACGCATAGCGATCGCGGTAAGCAAAAGGCGAGGCAACCCGTCCGCGCAAATCGGCGTCGATTTTAGAGCGCAGGGTAGCGAGTGAAGTGGCAGGCATGGTGGTTTGGGGCGAGCGGCGAGGGACGGGGATACTTCGCTTTTTGTTCGCCTAACCTGATTCTCCGCAAATCGTTGGCTCATGTCAAGCGCCGTAGCAGGTCAGTTCCGATTTACGCGGTGGTCTCAATGGGTCGACGCAACACCACTCGAAGCCCACGCGGAGGGCTTCCAGCGGCTAAGGATCGTTCGCGAGGGTTGATTCAGTCGAAACACCCCTCTGGCTAGGGTCTGGTCGAGCAGAGCCCTACAGATAGGTTCTCTAGTTGGAAGCATTGTCGGCTCAACAGTTTAGGTGGTGTTGCATCGACCGGTTGAGCTGGCAGCGTTTACTAGGAATTAGGAACGCTAGTCGGCAGAATATCGTGAGCGTCTCCAGCGGTAAATTGTGTGTGTCTTACCGTCAGCCCATATTTTCTGGATGTTGTAATGGCCGTCTGTGATCGTTTTCAAAACCGAGACTCTATCAAGCGTCCCGACGTCTCCGTCTTTCCCTAAAGTCTGAGCGAATTCGGCATCTGGCTGCTGAATGAAGAGACTAAGGGCGCATCCCGCCGACCCGCAGAATGAGGTGTTCCTATTCTCGACCAAAATAGCGGGAAGCCCTCGCGGCATTACCGGCAACTCGCGCCACATCAGGTTAATTCGGAACGTTTCTTCGCAACCCTTCTTGAAGTCACCCTCAAATTCGTCGCAATACTCTGCCTCGTCTGCGGCGAGCGCCTTAAGAACACCAGGAGGCAACGGTTTCTCTTCCGTATTGCCAAGTGACCGCGTCCTGATGGGGGCTGCGACGGCAGCCGCAGCTCCAGTGGAATTTAGTTTTCCTCGAACCGTCATGTTTTCCAAAATCTGGTTCCGTCTTTGTAAAGCCCTGTCGGGATGCGTAAATGGAGAAAAACTTGCAGGCGATCGCAATACTCCGGCCAGTAGAGCTGCTTCCTCCGCACTCACGTCATTGGCACCCTTTTGGAAGAAGTGTTCAGACGCATTCTCGACGCCCATCGCTCCAGGACCGAAGTAGGCTCTATTCGCATAGATCGTGAATAATTGCTGTTCCGAAAAACGTCGTCGGATGTGCCAACTCAGTCGAAACACGTCCAACTGATATCGTGCGGCCCTTTCGAGTCTATTGCACATGAGCGTACGCGCAATTTGATCTGAAAACGAAATGCCAGGTTCTGCGCTCGCGAGGGCGTCTTGGAATGGCTTCCCGATGTAGTCGAACGGAATAGCGAACGACAGGCCAGCAAGGCAAGAATCCGTTGCGAGATGCGCAGCCGTGGGTGCAAATTCCGACAGCTGCTCGATATTAGGCAAATCGTTTGTGTAAAGAAAGAAACAACCGCAAAGGCCGACCGCTGCAATCAAGACTAACGTCGCCAATCCGAGTAACACCCTGTATAGCATTGCCATAGGACGATTTTAGGGCGTTGCTTCGTCGTTGTCTTTTGCCGTTTGTCATCACCGAAGCTGATTCGCCAAGCCCTGGTTAGTCGGAGTGCGCGCGCCTTTCGATGCGCAAGCCCTAATCAAGCGCGTACGCGAACTGATGAATTGCTAACGCGCTCCGTTACTTCAGACGGCGTAGCGCGGTGCTATACTCCGTTCGAAGCGTCATCTACTTCGATTCAAATGTTTCGCTTTGGAGGTGCACATGGCTACCGCGCCGGTTAAGAATCCTGGATTTCCGGGACCTCCCAAATTTGCCACTGTCGCGGAAGAGCGGCGGCATCGCAAAGAGCGCCTGGCGGCTTCGTTCCGCTTGTTCTCGAAATTTGGTTTCGATGAGGGCGTGACCGGGCATATCACGGCACGCGATCCGGAGCATGCGGATCATTTTTGGGTAAATCCGTTTGGGGTGCACTTCAGCCAGATTCGCGTTTCCGACTTGATGTTGGTGAACGCCAAGGGCGAAGTGGTGGAAGGCAAGCATCCGCTGAACGGCGCGGCGTTTGCGATTCATTCGAGCGTGCATCATGCGCGGCCGGATGTGATTGCGGCGGCGCACTCGCATTCGCTGCACGGCAAAACGTGGTCTTCGCTGGGGCGCTTGCTCGATCCCATCACGCAGGACGCTTGCGCGTTTTTCGAGGATCACGCGGTCTTCGACGATTTCACGGGCGTGGTCTACGACACGAGCGAAGGCGAACGCATCGCGCGCACGCTCGGACCGCGCAAAGCGGCCATCCTGCGCAATCACGGCTTGCTCA
>WNFT01035037.1_pt1 | contig 10328 bp, 9 predicted proteins | sample 5400191 | NCBI WGS metagenome assembly WNFT01 (sample SAMN13153359, study PRJNA577476) | soil metagenome | isolation source: 80 cm saprolite under Madrone tree | place: USA:California | collected 2016-06-14 | reverse complement strand
TGACCCTCGAAGATGCAATCCGAAAGTTCTCTGCGCTGCCGGCGCAACGCATGCGATTTGTCGATCGTGGAGTGTTGAAGCAAGGCATGTGGGCCGATGTGGTGATCTTCGACCCCGAAACCGTTCACGACCTTGCGACGTTCGACAATCCCAACCAGTTGTCGCAGGGGATGGAGTTCGTTCTCGTCAACGGCGTGCCGGTCATCGAAAACGGAAAGATGACGGGGGCACTACCTGGGAAGGTCTTGCGGGGAGCAGGATTAACACCCTAGCGCTCACCATCTCAAGCTTCGAAAAGAAGATAAGAAAAAGAATTGTCATCCTGACCCCGAGCTTGCAGAGGGGGAAGGACCTGCTTTCTTCTGACGACCCGGAAAGCAGATTTTCCCTAAGGACACACTACCTCTGCACAATTGTCAGCTTATGCTGTCCCACCGTCGCCGTCTCGATCTTGTCGGGAAGCATGAATGTTGAGTCCAGTCCTACGCCCGGATAGCGCGGCGTCACGTATTTGTCGACGAACAGTTCCAAGACGAAGTTCGGGACCTCGATCTCATCGATCGTAACCGAATTCACCTGCACCCGGCCTCGGTGGCCAGAGCCAGCAGCTTGCGCTTCCACAACCACCTCATGAATTCCGGAAAACAGCTTCAGCAGGGAATTGGAATTGGATCGCCCTGCCCGGACGCGATCGAAATCCACCCGGCACCGGCCCGTGATGACGCCGGGAGTCCCCACGAGACGAACCGAGTCAACGCCCGCCGGCAGACGAACCTTCCCCGCAGCCAGGTAGGCATTCACTTCCTGTTCGGTAAGTTCGGTTGGATGGGGATCAGGACGAGGCTTCTGTCCGTTCTGGTGAATATGGTCGAATTTCTTTTCGGCACTATCAACTAGACCGCGAGAGTCCGCGCCGAAAGAAAGGCAAGCGACAAATACCGCCACCGGAATCAGAACCTGAGACCTGAGGCCTGTCACCCGTCACCTGAGATTTATGGTTTGACGACGGTCCTTGCCTCCGTGCGAGTAGCGTGCGCCACATTGGCCTTCAGCAGAGTCCCAGTTATGTTCCACGACTGCTCGTCGCCGCGCGTCAGAATGAGATTTAATCCGCTGACCGGAGAAGCCGCTCCACTTACTTGATAGATGCCGTCGTGAGATTCCAGTTTGCCCGTGCTCAGCTTCCATATTCCGTTCTTGATTTTCACGTTCGCCGCAAACAGGTGCACGGGAAAAGCATCGGGAAGTTCGAGACGGGCGAGCGTGCCATTGCGCACTGTGAACTGCAACGCGCCTTCGGCACTGGCCAGCATGTCCGAGAAATTGACGCCCGAAGTTGTCAGATCAAACTCGCTGTCTGCGATTCCGGTAGCCCATGCATCATCCATCGCGGCGCTCATCAGGGCCATCGAAATGTTTTGCAAGCGTCCTTTGGCTTGATAGTGGGGCGGCATGGCGGAAACATCGATGACCCAATCCCCCTGATGCGTGCCCTGGAACACTTGCCCGCGCACGCCGGTGAGCGCGATCTTGCCTCGATCCAGATCCACTTGCGCGACGATCTGGGAGGCATCCACATCTTTCAGACTCAGGCGATTGATGCGCAAGTGGCCACGAGCCCGCATCGCCAGCAGGGGAGATTTTCCCTGCTGCTCGCTAGAAGTCAGGATCCGGTACCACGGCCGTTTGGCAGGACGAGGAGTGAACCACTCGGCGAGGCCGCCGGAGGTTAACTCGTCGGCGCCCAGGTCAAACTGGAATACGCAGCCTTCCGGAGCGCAGCGGCGAGGTGCTCTCACTGCGCCACTCCAGTGCGTGTCGCCGATCTGGGCGGCGAGTTTCTCTAACGAAACGGTCTCGGGGTCCACCTTCAAGATTGCGAACGCGATCTCGATAGGAAGATTCAATCCGCGCATCCCGGTCCGCACATCTCGCAGCTGAGCGGTGCCCTCGGCCTCGGGCGCCGCGAACCCCTGCCAAGCCCCGGAGACGCCGACATCGACGCGTGCCGACCCGTCAGCGACTGGACGAAATCCCGAAAGACCCAGCGTATTCGCGAGGCGATACAAGTTCTTCACTTCCGTGTCGCCGCGCAATGAGAAGCGATAACCCGATGCGGACAACCAGCCTGCCGCGCTCGCCGCTGTGGAGGCGCCCATCGCCAGCGAGAACGGCCCAATCTGTAAGTGGGCCGCAACCGGCTCCGCGTCTGTTTGTTTCGAGCCTGCCTTGCCCGACCCCTTCTTCTCGTCCGCGTTCGATACCGCCAGCGGCACATCGCCGAACGTGATTTCATCTTTTCCGGCGTTGGACGACAGGCGCACATCGGTTGCTGCGCCCTCACCCGTCAGTTGTGCTGCGGCGGATTCGGCGCGCACGACGTGGATCTCGGCGTCGAGGCGTCCGTTCGCGGCGAGATCGGCGGGCAATCCTTTCTTGGCGTGACGCAACACTTGCAGCAGGGACGGTAGAGGCACCTTGTCCGCGGTGAGTGTCAGATCGTAGCTGGGCGGACTGGTGATCAGGCCAAGATTCCCATTCAGGCGGACGAATCCTCCGTCGACCGGCGATTCGCACGACAGATTTTTGAGAGTGCTGTTCTGGGTGCTGTAGTGCCCGGCGCAGGCGGTCGACAGCCGGACACTTCCGCTGCTCATAATGTCGTAGCGCCGAAAATCCTCGATACTGAGCTGACTGCGCACCAGCAGCGCTTTCGGCGTGCCGGAAAGATTCGCTTCAAAGCTCACGCCGCCGCGCCATCCTCGATCCCGGCCGCTGAACAACTTTGTGATCTGTCCCAGCTGCCCTTTCTGCCATTGCACCGCAACTTGTACCGGCGTGTCGCTGAGAGTGGAGGCGCGTTGCCAGGTGGCGTTGAGCTGGACGACCCCCGTGTCAGTGAGATTGAAGTCGGTGCGCACCGGCTGGGCGGTCATACGCGCGCCCCAGGAGTTCTCGGACTCCTGCCACAAGGCCACATCGGCATCCGTCAAAGCCCAGGATTTCTTGGCCTGCCCAATTTTGAAGTTGATGCGGGCGTGAGTCGCCTCCAGATACGGGAATGCAGGGCGGCGCTCCGAAGCCGGCTTGCCGGTTGGCGCCGCGGGAATGTGCGCGCTTCGCTCCAGAAGACTCGCCAGGTTCCAGCGGCCGTGATCGTTGCGCACCAGGTTGATGCTTGGCTCAGTCGCACTCAGAGTCGCAATTTCCAGTCGTCCTCGGAGAAGGGAACGGAAACGGATCGCGGCGGAAACATCCTGAGCCCGCATCATCGGCTCCGCGCTAAATGCCGGATCGTCGTAGATGACCAGGCCCTCGAGATCGAATCCCGGCCTCGGCAGGAGCCGAATGCGAACATTGTCGAGCGCGACCTTCCGGGCGAGAGCTGAACCGATGGAGCCGGCAATCCGATAGCGCAATTGGCGCACGCCGGGACGAAACAGAAACAGGACAAGCAGAAGCGACGCGAGCGCCACCAGACCGCGCTTGGAGAGCAGGAATTTCACTGCACTACCTTGAAGGTGCGAGACCACCGCGTCTCGTCAAAGAAGTGAATGATGATGTGCGCCAGGAACCCCAGGCGGTCTCCCATGCTGCGCATCTGGTACTGGTTTGGTGGAGTGGTAAACGACCAGTAGATGAACATGGGGCGACCGATGACATTCTCCCGTGGAATGAAGCCCCAGTAGCGGCTGTCATAGCTCACGTCGCGGTTGTCGCCCATGGCGAAGTAGCTGTTGGGAGGCACGACGATGTCCTCGCCGTTGACGTGCGAAGCGAACTCCTGTTGCCACTTCTCGTTTCTCACGCCAAACATCTCCGACGGCGGGAGCGCGGGAAAATTGTCGCGGTAGGGGTTCGGTGCACTGTCCTTATGCCGGACATAGGGCTCATCCAGCTTCTGACCGTTGCGGTATACAATGCCATCGCGCAGGTGGAGACGATCGCCAGGAATCCCCATGATCCGTTTCACGACGAACAATCCCTGTTCCTCCGGAGACAGAAATACCACGATGTCGCTGCGCCGGATGTCGCGATAGGGCATGAGCGGCCCAACCCAGCGCGTCGGCGGCGCGAATTGTTCGCGGTTGACGAAGACGTGATCGCCGATCAGCAGCGTGTCCTCCATCGAGCTGGAGGGAATTTCAAACGCCTGCAGGATAAACGTAATGATGAACAGGCCCGTGACCAGCACTCCCGCCAGGGAGGCCAGAAACTCGACCGTAGTCTCACGCGGCTTTTCTTCCTTGGGCGTCTCTTTGTCTTTTTCTGTTTTGGGCACGCTTCGTATCCGTTTCAGAGAATCTTGTCTCAGTGCACGATACTGAACGTTCGCGACCAGCGCGTTTCATCGAAGAAGTGAATAATAATGTGAGCCAGAAATACCACCCGGTCGCCCATGTCGCGCATCTCGTACTGGTTGGCCGGCGTGACAAATGACCAGTAGATGAACATGGGACGGCCGATCATGTTTTCCCGCGGAACAAAGCCCCAGAAGCGGCTGTCGTAACTCACCTCACGGTTGTCGCCCATGGCGAAGTAGCTGTTAGGAGGCACGACGATGTCCTCGCCCTCGACGTGCGAAGGCAATTCCTGGGCCCATTTTTCGTTTCTTACCGAAAACCTTTCTGATGGCGCCACCGCAGGAAAATTATCTGTGTAAGGATTGTGCTCCCGCTTGTGACGAACGAACGGCTCCTCCAGTTTTTGGCCGTTGCGATAGACGGCACCATCGCGCAAGTGGATGCGGTCACCGGGAACGCCGATGATCCGTTTCACCAGGAACAAACCCGGCTGCTCGGGCGACAAGAACACTGCAATTTCGTCGCGGCGGACTTCTCGATACGGCATCAGTCGCCCCATCCAATGCGCCGGCGGAGCGAACTGCTCACGGTTGACGAACAGGTGATCCCCAATCAGCAGCGTGTCCTCCATCGAACTGGAGGGAATTTCAAACGCCTGCAGGATAAACGTAATAATGAACAGGCCGGTGACCAGCACTCCCGCCAGGGACGCCAAAAACTCGACGGTAGTCTCGCGCGGCTTCTCTTCCTTGGGCTCTTTGTCTTTTTTCTTCTTGGGCACGTTGATGGTCCGTCTCGGAAGTTGATTTTCCTCAGCGCACCAGCCGGAAGGTACGCTCCCAGCGGGTGATCTGGAACACGTGGGTCACCGCGTAGGCAAGGTGATAAAGTCTATCACCTGCGCTCGGCGATCCCGGCAGATCGTTGTTGAGGTTGACCGCCGACCAGTAGATCAGCAGCGGCCGCCCGATGATGTTCTCGCGAGGCACAAAACCCCAGTAGCGGCTGTCCTGGCTGTCGTCGCGATTATCCCCCATCACAAAATAGCTGTCCTCGGGAATGATGAGTTGCTTGTCCTCCACCAGTGTCCGCATCTCCTGCCACCAGCGCGCAGTGACGCCGAAGGCGGGCGCGTCGGTGCGCGGGAAATCGTCACGGTAAGGCTGGCGGTCAGGGGCGATGTATTGCACGAACGGCTCCTGCATGAGAGTGCCGTTGACAAACACGCGCTTATTGATCAGGCGTACCCGATCTCCCGGGACACCGACCACGCGCTTTACAAAATGCTGCGCGGGACGAATTTTCCGGTAGGGCAGAATGTGGTTCCAGAGTCCGCTGTCGCCGTAGCAGAACTTGTCGACCAGCAAGTAGTCGCCGATGAGGAGCGTCTTTTCCATCGACTCTGAGGGAATCGTGAAAGCCTGGACGAGGAAAGTAACCACGAACACGGCGATCACCACCGTTCCCGCCACCGATTGAATGGTGGCCGGCCAGTCACTGGTCGAGATTCTTTCGCTCCACGACATAGTTAGAGGTGGTGTGGCGCCGCCTGTCGTGGGGGGCGTCCCACCCCCACACTGGGAGATGCAAGATTGTTAGGCGCCTCTACAAATCCTTCCCGGCGCGCGCTCGCTGCCACTCCGGCGACGTGGACAGACGTTCCAGCACTTGGCGCGCCGCTTCCTGCTCCGCCCGTTTCTTCGTTGGACCCTCCGCGCGCGCTACGAAGTCATCCACTTCAGCTTCGGGCAGCCGAACCTCGACCGTAAAAGTCTTTTTGTGCTCCGGCCCTTCTTCTTTCACCAACGCATAGACCGGCTGCCGCATGCCTCCAGCCTGCAGCCTTTCCTGCAAAGCCGACTTAAAATCCATCACCGGGATGGCGCTGGTTTCCAGCTTCATATGAGCCAGTTCGGGCTCTATGATCGTCCGCAAAATAAAGTCGCGCGCCGCCGTCCATCCGCCATCGAGATACAGTGCGGCCAGGATCGCCTCCAGCCCGTCCACCATCAGAGTGGCTTTATTGCGGCCGCCGCTCTTCTCCTCGCCCCGACCCAGGCGCAGATAGTGACCGATCTGGAGTTGCTCAGCCACGCGCAGCAGATGCCTCTGTCCCACCAGATGCGCGCGCAGTTTTGAAAGATGTCCTTCCTGAAACCCAGGGAAGCGATGGAACAGCGCCTCGGTGGTGACCAATCCCAGGACGGCATCTCCCAGGAATTCAAGCAATTCGTTATCCCCGCGACGAGCGCATGGGTCGGTCGCACCCAGCGCCTCCACCTCGCGCGCTTGCGAACTGTGAGTTAGCGCTTGCTCGATGAGTTCCCGGCGCTGGAAGTGGTGTCCCATTTTCTCTTCCAGCGCCATGATGTCGTGTGGCTTCATGATTCAACGGGCGGCTCGCCCGAGGCGAGCAGCGGTCAGTTCTTCGGGGGCTGAGCCTGCGGTTGGGCGGGGACGGGTGCGCCTCCAGTGAGTTGCTGCAAGCGATCGCGTTCCCGGCGCGCTGAGGTTCCAATCGGAGTGTTCTCCGGGCTCAGTTCCACGGCGCGGGTAGCTACTTTCAACGCCTCTTCGTACTTCTGCTGCTTGTCGAGCGCCAGCGCCAGCCGAAGGACATCTGCGGGAAACGGCTGGCTGGGGAAGGCGTCAATGGCCTTCTGGAAGTTCGCTTGTGCCCCTGCGAAGTCATTCTTGCTGTACGTGATCGCACCCATGGTGGAATATGCCTGCGAGCGCAGTCCAGATTTGTAAGCGTCCAACCTGTCCTGCGGCGTGCCGGCGGGCACGCTGATATCGGTGTCCACCGTCGTCAGCGCCTTCTGTGCCATTTTCATGGCTTCGTCGTAACGCTGATCCCGATCGATGTCCGTCTCGCGAGTTTTTTCGGCGATGATTTCGGCAGTGGTTACCAGTGCCTCCGGATCGTCGCCATCCAAGCTCAGCACTTTGCGGCCCATGGCCTCGGTTTTGTCGGAATTGTTCAAATTTTGGTAATTGCGCATCGCGCCCTTGTAGAGCAGGATCCTCACTTCGCTGTCAGGAAACTTCGTGGCGAAATCTTCCGCAGCTTTCTCGGCGCGGTCAGCGACGGCCGCCATGATCTTTTGGGTGTCCGCGGGATTTTTTTGAGCTTCAGCCTGTTCCTCGGGTGTCGGTCGCGAACCGGCATCAGCGGCCTTCCAGGCATTAAACTCGGGATCGGTTTTTGCCTGTGGCGGGCGCTTGGCGGGAGTGATTGCGGCGCCCGGCGCCGGTGCTGTCTGCCCGGCCGGCGCGGCTTGTCCGCCCTGGGCCGCGGGTGTTGTCGCCGGCGGAGTCTGCTGCCCGGCCTGGCCGTAGGTTTGTGCGGCTGCCCAGACCGTTACACTCAGTATTGCTACTGACATTGCTGTTCGCTTCATGGGTTCTCCGTGCAAGGTTTCAACAATTTCGCATCTTACTGCTGCGGCCGTGCCGCTGCCGGAGGCTCGTACGGCTGTTCGATTCCCCGTTCCGCCGCGGTCTTTGCTTCCGGCAGGGCGACGCCAGCCACATTCAGCGCGGCGCGGTAATGATCAACCGCAACGTCCCGCTCTTCCTTCAAGTCGAAAATGCGGCCCAGGTAGATGTGAGACCAGGCAATCACCTTGGGCTCATGCGCCATCTGTAGAGCGCGCTCAAAATACGTCCGGGCGCCTTCCATATCGCGGTTCCGGGTTGCGATTTGCGCAAGGATGAACAGCGCCCGCCCCGGATCCTCCTGATCCTCGTCCAACGCCTGTTGCGCAAGTTTCTGCGCCGTCTCGGTATCACCCGCTGCAAGCCGCCGCTCGGCGTTCAGCAGCAGACGTTCGTTTCTGGGACGCGCCAGATGCAGAAGTTCCGGCGCCGCTTCGCCGGCGAACTGGATCTGCGCTGTCCGCTTGATCTCCTTGCCGATGTCGATCCCGTCCAGCATCTCGGAGTACATGGCGCGCAGTCCAGCCGGGTCTTTCTCGAACTTAATCAGAGCCTCGTAGAAATGGCGTGTCAGGACGTAGCCTTCCTGGTCCGACTCATCCAGGCTCTTGAGGCGCTCGGCCTCCGGCATTTTTGCCGAACCCATGGTGCGCACTTCGATCGCCCGCACCAGACATTCCGTTACCAGCAGCGAAATGTTGTTCTTGAAGGCTTCATCCATGGGGGAGCTCTTCACTTGATCGAGCAGCGGCTCCAGTCGCTTGAACGAACCGCCATTCTTCAGCGCCAGCGGATCGAGCAGGTAGTGCAAATAAGTGTGACGGATCTGTTGCATCTTCAGAGAACTCGACGGCGAAATTACGACGTAATAATCTAAGGCATAGTTGCGGGCATTCACCTGGCCGGGCGCGCCCATGGCATCGAGATACACCTGGAATTGCCGGCCCAGATAGCCCGACGACGGCAGCTTGAGATAAATCTCGGTGTCGAACGTCATCTTTGACAGGGGCTCGTGGTACGCCTGAGTCAATTCCGCGTAGCGGGCACGATGTCGCTCCCAAATGGCGTGCAATCCCGCTTTGTCATAAAACGCCTGCATCAGCGGAACGAAGCCGGCAATGGTGGACGCTTCCGGCGGGAGCTCCGCCTGTTTCACTTTGGGAGTAAAGGTCGGAGGATCCTGCAAATACAGAGCGAGCGATACGTATTGAGCGAGGTCGCGCGAAGAGTCTGGCGGTTGGTGTTCTCGGTAGAACTCGCACATCGGAGCCAACGCATCCTGTGCGCCGGGGGTGTTCTGGACGGCTTTGGCGACTTCCGACCGGATCTGCGCGCGCAACGGGTCAGAAGCACTCAACTCCTGATCGTAGCCGCAGGTGTTGATGGCGGTCAGGACCGTGAACAGAGTCTCACTGGTATCGAGCGACACGTTGGGCGTGTTCTCGGCAAGAGAGGGGGATGCCAGACACACCGCCAGACTCAGAACAAACGCCAGTCGAAAACTCGATACCAGGGAATCCTCCCGATAGCAGACACAAATCGGTGAGCTACAAAACAGTGTACGAATAGTGTACGAACTGCTGAATTCGGGGTCAAACGTCTGGGAACAACCTATCGGTAGAGACGCGGCGTGCCGCGTCTCCTTCGCCGGACCCGGGACGCGCCCGGCAGGAAACACGGCACGCCGCCGCGTATCCACGAGTCCATCGCTTCTGATTAGCCCTTCACGCTGATCTTGGAGAAGGAAATCACGGCCCGACCGGAAGTCGGCCGTCCCATGGAAAGAGCTGGCCGGAAAGTGGTGAAGATCAGGATCTTCTTCACTTCCGGCAGCATCGCCTGGACATCATCGGGTTGCGACAGGATGCGGTAGTCTTCCACTCGTCCGTTGGCATCGACGTAGGCTTCGATGACTACCGAATCGTCGCCGACACTCCCGAGGGAGGTGCCGAACATCGTCTGTTCGAGTTGCGGCGCGGTGTAGAGCATCAGGGGAACGTCTCCGCTGGACGCCTGCAATTGTCCGGGCAGCGCAAAGAAACCGAGCAGCAAGCCGAAGATCAGGACCGCGCTTACCAGTCCGGCAGTGGCCGGAACCATGAAAGCGTTGAGCGCATTTTCCATCCGCACCTGCAAACCTTCATAGCGCGCGCGCCGTGCCTGTGCCACCTGCTGCGAGATTGCGACTCTCAGCTTCAGAGCGAGATCCGCAGGGGCCTTCTTGGGACCCAATCCCGCGAGCAGTTCTTGGGTGCGCTGCAAAGCGGCATACTCCCGTGTGCATCGAGGACACTCTTTCATGTGACGGCTGAGTGCGTGCATCTCGACGCCGCTCACCTGTCCGTCCAAATACGGCGAGAACAATTCTTTGACGTCGCCGCAGTTCATGGTGTCACCTCAGCCTCTCTGCTACCACGCGACCTATGACCGATCCTGTCCGACTGGGCTTCTTCTTGCTCTTGTGGGGCAAGCAGCCCCACTTCCGCGCCGACTTCCCGGACGTATCCCGCTAATAGTTTCCGCAACGCCTGGCGGCCGCGCGTGATGCGCGACTTTACCGTTCCGAGCGAAATCTGCAGCACC
>WNFT01018339.1_pt1 | contig 10328 bp, 9 predicted proteins | sample 5400191 | NCBI WGS metagenome assembly WNFT01 (sample SAMN13153359, study PRJNA577476) | soil metagenome | isolation source: 80 cm saprolite under Madrone tree | place: USA:California | collected 2016-06-14 | reverse complement strand
GCCCATCGCGCTCGATAATGCTGGCGATCGTGACGTCACCGACCTCGAGCGTCTGCATGCTCTGCGCTCCTCTGCGTGGTCCTGTCTTTCAAAGTCTTGACCCCCGTTGCTGCGCGCCTGCTGGCGGCGACATCGCTCGACCGACCTGGAAAGCGCCCGTTGTGACGTCGATCACACTTATGTCAATTCCTGGCCCTTGAGAACATCGCTCCCGCCCGCGGCCTGAACGTCGCGATCTCGTTGCAAGACAAAGCCGACATGGAACCCACTCAGCGGAGATCAGGCCATGTCGGATATACCATTGGGAAGCCTACGGACGTTCGCAACGGCGACCTCCAGAGCGGCCTCGCGGCCCCACCCGTGGGGCGTGCCGGGCACCTTGCTCTGGGGAGCTGCCGGCATCGTGGCCATTTTTCTCTACGCGACTGCGAACGCGACGTGGCGCGCCTGGTCGGGCTCGCCGATCGCCCTGCCGCCCACCTTCGCCTTGTTCGTCCAACCCCTGCTCGACGTTCTCGTCATCGCCATGGTCGTGGTCGCTGTCCGGCAGACAGGCTGCCGCGTCAGTGAATATCTCGGGCTCGTTCGGCCGCGCGTGCGCGACGTCCTGCGCGGTATCGGCTGGGGCATTGTGGGATGGATCGCGATCGCGCTGGTTGCAGGGATCTTTATGGCGGTGATGATGCTGCTTGGAAAGGCTCCAGCCGCTCCCGCCTCGCTGCCGTCCGTCGCCGCGCTGCTCGGCGGCGTCGATAAGTGGGCATTCCTGCTGTCCATCTGGATCCTGATGGTCATCGTCGCCCCGGTAGCGGAAGAGCTGCTGTTCCGCGGCTTCCTCTACCGCGGCTTGGTGGATACCCGGCTCGGTTCGTTCGGCGCCGTCCTTCTCACCTCCGTCGTCTTCGGGCTGATCCACAAGTATGGTTTCGGCTGGGAACGGGTGGTGGCGATTGCCTTCCTGGGTCTACTCCTCGGCTGGCTCCGCCATCGCACCGGCGCTACAAACGTACCGATCGTGGCCCACGCCACCACCAACGTCATCGCGGCGAGCATCCTGACGATAGGGATCCTGGTCCTGCCCTGACCGGCACCGAGACGAAACGCCACCGAAGCGACAGGCCCGCTGCCGATTGCCGCGGGCCTTGGCGCGGGTCAATGAGACTGCCGAGATAGCCATCGCCGCTTGGTGGCGGCCCTTTGTGGGCGATGAACCTTTCGCAGGGTCCACGAAGAATGGCTTCGGTGACTGCTCAAAGCACATCGACGACGGGGTGAGGGCGGCGCTCGGTGGGGCGCCACAGCTTCCCCGGCACGGCATCGAGCAGCTCGCGGGTATAGGAATGGCAGGGGCGAGAGAACACATCTTCGGTCGCGCCCTGCTCGACGATCTCGCCCTGCCGCATCACCGCGATCGTGTCGCAGACCTGGGCGGCCACGCGCAGATCATGGGTGATGAACAGCATGGTCAGGGCGAACCGGTCGCGGATGTCGGCGAGGAGCCGGAGCACCTGCGCCTGGACCGAGACGTCGAGCGACGAGACGGGCTCGTCGGCGATGAGCACCTCGGGCCGCACCGCGAGGGCCCTCGCAATGCCGATGCGCTGGCGTTGACCGCCCGAGAACTCGTGCGCGAAGCGGTCGCCGGCGCGGGGGTCGAGCCCGACCAACTCCAGGAGCTCCCGCGCTAGGCGCAGCGCCTCCTTCTCGGGCATGCCGTGGACGATCGGGCCTTGCGCCACGAGCCGCGCGACGCGCAGACGCGGGTTGAGCGAGGCGAACGGATCCTGAAACACCATCTGCAGCCGCTTGCGGTGCGGCCGCATCTGCCGACGCGACAGCGGCCTGAGATCGAGCCCGTCGAGCAGGATGCGGCCGCGATCCGCCTCGATCAGGCGTACGATGCAACGCGCCAAGGTCGACTTGCCGGAACCGCTCTCCCCGACAAGTCCCAAGGTGCCGCCGCGCGGCACCACCAGGCTGACCTCGTTCAAAGCGTGCACCCGGCGCCGTCGCCCGGGCAGCAAGCCGGCGCCGCCGTAGACCTTGTCGAGGCGGTCGACGGCCAGCAGGGGCGGGCCGGATACCGCGCCGGCGGGCGCAATCGGCACGAGGCTCGGCACCGCCGCGATCAGCGATTGCGTGTAGGGGTGGCGTGGCGCATCGAGCACCTGCGTCGCCGGGCCGAGCTCGACGAGACGGCCGCGCTGCATCACGGCGACGCGATCGGCGATCTCGGCGACGACGCCGAAATCGTGGGTGATGAACAAGATGCCGGTACGGTGCCGGCGCTGCAGCTCCCGGATGAGGGCGAGGATCTGCGCCTGCGTCGTCACGTCGAGCGCCGTCGTCGGCTCGTCGGCGATGAGGATCGCCGGCTCGAGCACGAGGGCCATCGCGATCATCGCGCGCTGCCGCTGCCCGCCCGAGATTTCGTGCGGGTAGGCGTGGAGGAGGCGCTCGGGGTCCGGCAGGTGCACGTCGCGCAGGACGTCGAGAATGCGGCGGCGGCGTTCGGCGCGGCCGAGATCGAGATGCGTCTCGATCATCTCCGCGATCTGCCGGCCGATCGTCATCAGCGGGTTCAGCGCCGTCATCGGCTCCTGGAAGATCATGGCGATGCGGCCGCCGCGGATCTCGCGCAGGCGCGCCGGTGTGGCGTCGAGAAGGTTCTCGCCATCGAAAAGCACCCGCCCCGCGGTGGCGCGAACGCCCGGATCGGGGAAGAGGCGCAGGATGGTGCGCGCCATCACCGACTTGCCCGAGCCCGACTCGCCGACGACGCAGAGGATCTCGTCGCGCTCGAGGGTGAGGCTCACGTCCTCGATCGCGTGCCGGCGATCCGCGAAGCGCGGCAGCTCCACCGTCAATCCCTCGATCGCGAGGAGGGTATCGGCCATCGGCATTCTTCGTTGCTTCCCGGCTACCCGGGCTGGGGAACGATCAGCGGGACGTCATCCATCACACCCTCCGCAGGCGCGGGTTGAGGGCGTCGTTGAGGCCCTCGCCGACGAGGTTGATGCTGAGCACGGTCACCAGGATGGCGATGCCCGGAATGGCACAAAGCCACCAGGCGTCGCGCAGGAAGCTGCGTCCCGCGCCGATCATGAATCCCCAGCTCATCGCATTGGGGTCGCCCAAGCCGAGGAAGGAGAGCGCGCTCTCGATGAGGATTGCCGTGGCGACGGTGAGCGAGCCGGTGACGATGATGGGAGAGAGCGTGTTGGGCAGGATCTCGCGAAAGATGATGGCGAGGTCGCTCGTCCCGAGCACGATCGCTGCCTGGACGAATTCGCGGTTGCGCATCGCCAGGAACTCGCCGCGCACCAGCCGCGCGATCGTCGGCCAGCTCACCACCGCGATGGCAATGACGATGCTCTCCTTCGAGGGCGAGAGGATCGCCACGAGCACGATCGCGAAGACGAAGTAGGGGATCGTCTGAAAGAACTCGGTCAAGCGCATCAGGAGGTCGTCGATGAAGCCGCCGAAGTAGCCGGCGAAGCCGCCGAGCACGGTGCCGAAGACGACGGCGACGACGGTCGCGAGGAGGCCGATGAGCAGCGAGGTGCGCGCGCCATGAGCGATGCCGCGCGCGACGTCGCGCCCCAGCGAATCGGTTCCGAGCAGATGCGTGCCGAACGGCGGCAGGAACGGCTTGTCGGCGATCGCGAAAGGGTTTCCGGGGAAAAGGATGGGCGCCGTCAGCGCAAGGAGCACGACGAGGACGATCGCGATGAGCCCGCCGGTCGCGGTGCGGTGGCGAACGAAACGGCGCCAAAAGCCAGGCATCGTTCAGCGCTGCTCGATGCGCGGATCGAGCAGCCTGTAGGCGAGATCGACCACGAGGTTGACGAACACGACCAGGCAGGCGGAGAGAAAGAAGATGCCGAGCAGCAAATTGAAGTCGCGCGCCCCCGGTCTGTACCCCCGCCACGGTGACGACCGGCAGCACCGCGTTGCGCAAGACGTGACGGCGCGTGATCGTCCGCTCGCTCAAACCCTTGGCGCGCGCCGTCGTCACGTAATCCATGCCGTGCTGGTCGAGCATCGAGGCGCGCATCAGCCGCGCGTAGAGCGCCATGTAGAAGAGCGACAAGGTCACGGTGGGCAGCACCAGGTGATGCGCGATATCGACGACGCGGGCGAAGCCCTCGTTGAAGGCAACCACGTCCTCCATCCCGTTCGACGGGAACCAGTCCAGCTTCAGCGAGAAGAGCAAGATCAGCATGAGGCCGATCCAGAACAGCGGCGTCGCGTAGGCGATCACCGCGGCGATCGAGATGAGGTTGTCGCGCCACGAGTTGACCTTGGCGGCCGCCAGCACGCCGAGCAGCACGCCGACGCCCACGGAGAGCACGAGCGTCGACACCATGAGGAGCAGCGTCGGCCACAGCCGGCCGAGGATGAGCGTCATGACCGGCATGCCGTGCCGGTGGGAGTAGCCGAGGTCGAGGCTGAGGATGTTCTTCAGGTAAAGCGCCAGCTGGACGATGAGCGGCTGGTCGAGCCCGAACTGATGGCGCAGCTGCTCGACGTACTCGGGCGGCGCGCCGCCGGCCTCGCCGGCCAGCACCGTCGCCGCGTCGCCCGGCGCGAGGTGGAGCAGCAAGAAGTCGAGGATGGCGATGCCGAGCACGATCGGCACCGCCTGGAGAAGGCGGCGCAGGACGTAGACGAGGGTCGGGGGCATCAGCGGCCCGACCGCGTCGCGCATCCCGGTCGCGGCGGCGGCCGTTGCGGCCGCCCGGCCGGCACCGGGCCGGCCGCACCGATCAGCATGTGCCGTCTCACCCGAGCGCCTCGATCTTCACTTGTCGAGCCACACCCGGTCGAACGAAGAATAGATGCCGAGCGGGCTCACGATCACGTCCTTGAAACTCTTGTTGATCACCGTAGGGAAGTTGAGTTCGAGCACCCAGACGACGGGCGACGCCGCGACGACGATCTTCTGCACCTCGTGATAATAGGCGGCGCGTTTCTTCGGATCGGGCTCGACCGTCGCCTTGTTCATGAACTCGTCGGCCTCGGGCGAGCTCCAGCGCGCGCCGTTGACGAAGACGGTGCCCTGCTTGATCGAGTTCGAGTGGATGGCGCGGTGCACGCCGATCACCGGATCGGCAAGGTTGTAGAGGAAGTTCGACGAGATCGCGTAGTCGTAGTCGGTATAGATGCGTTTGAGCCAGGTCGCCACGTCCTCGTAGCGCAGGCTCGCCTTGATCCCGACCTGCGCCAGTTGCTGCTGCACCGCCTCGCCGAAGCGCTGCCACTCCTCGCCATAGGGCGTGATGTCGTGCACGATCTCGAAGCGGGTGCCGTCGACCGTGCGGGGAAATCCCGCCTCGTCCAGGAGCTTGTTGGCGATCTCGACGCGGTTCGCCACATTGTAGTTCTTGACCTCTGCCGTGTAGATGCCGTTCGCCGCGAAGTTCGAGCTGATCGGCCCGGTCGCCGGCCTGCCGAAGCCGAACCAGATATTGTCGATGGCGAACTGGCGGTCGACCGCGTAGGCCACCGCCTGGCGCACTTTCTCGTTGTCGAACGGCGGCTTCTTCGTGTTGATCAGCAGCTCGACGATGGGCGAGATCATCTCGTAGCCCTTGGTCGTCACCTCGATCGAGGGGAGCTGGGCTAGTTTTTTCACGTCGTTGTAAGGCACGGCGCCGAAGCCGGCGATGTGCACCTCGCCCTTTTCCAGTACCGCGGTGCGGGTCGCCGAATCGGCAATGAAGCGCACGACGATGCGATCGAGGTAAGGTTGACCCTTCTTCCAGTAATCGGGGTTGCGATCCAGCCGCACGAGCTCGCCGCGCCGCCATTCGACGAACTTGAAGGGGCCGGTGCCGATCGGCTTGTTGGCGTATTCGTGGTTGCGGATGTCGCCTTGCCCGAAAATGTGCTTTGGAATGATCGGCGACTCGTAGCCCGAGAGCGCGGACATCACGTAGGGCGCCGGGTTCTGCAGCTTGATCACGACGGTTTGCGCGTCCGGCGTCTCGATCGCGCTCACCTCGCGGAACGTGTTGATGCCGCGCGGGTGGGCCTGCTTCAGCGTCTCGATCGAGAACTTCACGTCCGCGCTCGAGAAGTCCTTGCCGTCGTGAAACTTGACGCCCGGGCGTAGCTTGAAGGTCACGGCTTTCCCGTCGGCGGCCACCTGCCAGGACTCGGCGAGTCCGGGGAGCGGCTTCATGTCGAAGCCGTATTCGAGGAGGCCGTCGTAGATCTTCGCGGTAACTTGGCCGATCGGCCCCGAGGTGCTGATGTAGGGAGCTAGATTCGGCGGCTCGGGCTGGGTGATCTGGACGAGGGTCCCGCCGCGTTTTTGCCCGTATCCTGCCGACGGGACGAGCAGCGCCGCGAGGACTGCGGTGCCAAGAAGCAGGCCTTGCAATGGTCGATCGAGCCGCATTTCTTGTCTCCCTGCCAGGTACCCAGACGGAACAATCTCAAGCCTACCCAAAGGCTTGTCGCTTCAACTGGCGGGCCTGGGTAAGCGGCTGGGTAACATTTCGCCCCGCGGCAGCCTCGGGGTTGCCGCGGGCCCCCGCCGGAAACCACCTCATCGAGCCGTGAAGGAGCCGCCTGATGCCGGCCAGGCGAGGAGGTTATAGCCGCGCCTCGAGGTCGTCCATGCGCTTGCCGATCTCGTCGTGGCGCTTCTGCTCCACAAGATCGGGGGGCGCCGCAACGGACGACGGACAGGATCGCCCATGGATATTCGAACCACGAATTTCGTGCGTGCGGCAGCCTCGAGGAACTGAAGGCCAAGGGGCAGCTCGTCGTACGCGGGCCGCATCGTCCGATCCTCGTCGTCTACGCCCACGATGGCGTTTTCGCGTTCGACAATCGCTGTCCGCACAGGGCTTTCCGCTCGACCTGAGCCCCCCTTGTGCCGCGTTGTGGCAAATTAACCACACTGAAATCATATCGCGTGATCGCTCCGCGCGCGGTCGTCATCAGGCCATGGTTCCCCCCTCACTACGTGTCGGGTTTCGGTCGGGGGTACGAACATGTCTTCCATCAGCTGTGGCCGATCTTCGTGCGTCGACACTGACGCAGGCCGCATCCTTCCTCACGAGCCTATGGCCTCGTCCGCTGGCGTTTGGAAAGCTATTCAGTTGTTCGCCGTCGCTCTGACGGCGGCAACGCTTGCGGCCTGCGCTCAGTCCTCGATGGTCACCGACAAACCTGAATCACTTGCCGCAGCCGACAGGCGTCACTGGAACCGAATAGGAAGGCACCATTCGTCACACGCCGGTATGCCGTCAAGAAAAAACATACCCCGTTCACGCCCAACAAGAATGCAGCCGAGACACAGGATGCATCGTATGGACTTGCTAGCTTTTACGCGCACGGATCACGGACCGCGAGCGGTGAAAAGTTCAATGCGCTCGGACTGACTGCCGCCCACCGGACACTGCCATTCGGCACGCGGGTACGCGTCACAAACGTCGCCACTGGGCAGTCCGTGACCGTTCGGGTCAACGACCGTGGTCCGTTCGTTCCCGGACGAGTTCTCGACGTCTCGTCTTCTGCGGCCAAAACGCTGGGAATTACCGGACAGGGTGTTGCGAAGGTTAAACTTGACGTTGTTGAGTAGCTCACCGAGATACCATCTTAGTCTTAGTTATTGGCCGCTCGGGTCGTCGGCGTTTGCACCGTGAGCCTGGCCGCAAGCACCAGGATAGCCGTGCACTGGCAAGACCCATGAGCCACCGTCGGGGCGCCGCGCAGATCGAGACCGCGATCAGCGGCTTCGACATCTACGCGTCCTCCGATTTGGAAAGGTCTTCGATGTCGAGGTCAAGCAATGCGGAGCTGAGGCTCTTCCCGTGAGCATCGAGGGCAAGCGAGCGGGTGACGCCGCCACCCAGAGCCTGCTGCATAACAAAGTTCAGCGCACCGATATTCGGCAGCTCGTAGCGCACGACACCGCCGTGGACGATACCAGCGAACAAGGCCTTGACTCGTTCCGCCGTCACCTGCTCGCGCAGGAGCGGATAGTACCTCTGATCATAGGCAATGACCGAGATATTGGACGTATTGCCCTTGTCGCCGGTCCGTGAATGAGCGATCTCGCGCAGTTTCATTGTCACACCTCCACATATTTGATCGTGGGTTTGGCAAGGTCACGAGGCAGCAGCACCGAGGCGACAGCAACCACCTCGCGGGCCGATTTTGCGGCCCCTCCGCCTCCGGCCGGCCCGTTTGTGTAGAGAGTTTCGACCTCGTTTCCGATCCGTACGGCTTCCGCAAGGCTGTCGGTACGGCCGACAACGCGGATGCGCACCTCGTAGGGCTCGTTGCCTTCGGCGAGCTTGGCGCCGTGAAGCGAATCCACTCCGATGAGGTCGAAACGAATTTCGTTTGTCTGCACGCCGGTCAGCTTCAGACGCTCGCGTACGATCTCGAGCGCGAGCCTTCCACGGCGCGGAGCGCCGGGCCCGGCGTAGGAGATCTGCCCCTCGCCGATATAGCTGTCGATATAGCCTACCGAGACCTTGAGGGTCTCCGTTCGGGGTTTCCCACGACCGCCTTCGACCCAGACGCGGTCAGGACCAATCTCCTGAATTTTGACTTGGCTGAAGTCCGCCACGACATCGGGCTGAACATAGTTCGCCGGATCGTGGACCTCGTAGAGCAATTGCTCCTTGCAGGTGGCCGCCGTCACGGCACCACCCGAGCCCGGCACCTTGGTAATGACCAAACTCCCATCCTCGCTCACCTCGCCGATCGGAAAGCCAAGCCGTGCAAGGCCTGGAACGTCCTTGTAGTCGGGATCGGCAAAATAGCCGCCGGTGATCTGGCCGGTGCATTCCAGCAGGTGCCCCACGACTGCGCCCTTGCCGAGGTGGTCCCAGTCGTCCATTGCCCAACCGAACTCGCGGATGAGCGGGGCAAGAAAGAGGGCTGGATCGCCGACCCGGCCCGTGATCACCACATCGGCGCCCGCAGCCAGCGCCTGCGCGATCGGCTCCGCGCCGAGATACGCGTTGGCCGAGAGGATGCGGTTGCCAAGATCACCCACTCGGCCCTCGATCTCCAACAAGGCGAAGTCGCCCTGCTTGCACACGTCGAGGACGTCGTCACCGGTCACCGCGGCAATCTTCAACCCGTTGATCCCGAGTTTCTTGGCGATCTCCGCTGTCTTGGCGGCGGCCGCGCCGGGGTTCGCGGCTCCCATGTTGGTGATGATCTTGATGCCTTTCGACTTGCAGATCGCCAGGACAGCGCGCATCCGTGGCTCGAGCAGCGGATCGTAGCCGGCCGCCGGATTCTTCATTTTTTCCTGCTGGGCCAGCGCGATGGTTCGCTCGGCCAGGCACTCGAAGCCGAGATATTGGATGTCGCCCTTCTCGGCGAGCTCGACGGCTGGTTCGATCCGGTCTCCCGAATATCCAGCTCCAGAGCCGATCCTGACGGTTTTCATGGGACACTCTCCTCAATAATTCAGAGCGGGAAGACGCCGAAGAGCACGCAGGCGATCGTCATCACCACGGACGCTCCGAACAGGAAGGGAATGGCGAATTTCTGATGATCGCCGAGGTCGATGCCGGTCAGGCCGACGATCAGGAAGGTCGCGGGCGTCAACGGGCTGAAGCCTTCCACAATGAATTTACTGGTGTCGAGCCCGAAGCCGCCGGCCAGGGACGCGAGGACCGGGATAAGGATGAGGGCGATGAGCGGCGACATCCGCTTGGTGATGATGGCGGCAAGTAACACGATGACCGTGATCAGGCCGAGCAGGGCCAGCATGGTTGTTTCCTCCGAAACGATGGAATGGCTTTTTCTTGCTTGGGCCGGATGCCGGCGCGCGGTCGGCGCCAAAGTCTCGCGCCCATTGAGCTCGATGCTCTTTGCATCAGGCTCCGCGACGCCGATTAAGCGCGGTGGGGCCAATAAAACAATTGAAATGTTCGGATCGCAGCGATAATGGATGCGATTGCAAACCGCGTCATGGCGAGCGTGCGCTCCGAAGAGGTGGACCTCGGGATCACCGGCGGCGACGTGTCGGATCCCGATCTGGAGATCGTGCACGAGTTTGAGACGTGACGCGCCTCACTCCGGCAAAACTTCCGGTTTGTTGCTGGGAAAGCGGGCGATGACCGCTGGATCGACATTGAGGTGCTGGGCCACGAGCGAACGCGGCGCGTGGGTCAACCAATCCGACAGCGAGACGTCTTCGAAACGCTCGCTGCGGAAGATTTCCAGAAACACCAGATCAGTGTCGCCGGTGTTTTTGATGTAGTGGCCGAGCGATTTCTTCACGTAACCGATATCGCCCGGCTTGAAGTCTTGGCTAACCGCGCGCGGCCCCACGTTGAAAATCG
>WNFT01011352.1_pt1 | contig 10328 bp, 14 predicted proteins | sample 5400191 | NCBI WGS metagenome assembly WNFT01 (sample SAMN13153359, study PRJNA577476) | soil metagenome | isolation source: 80 cm saprolite under Madrone tree | place: USA:California | collected 2016-06-14 | reverse complement strand
CACTCAACCTCATGAGCGATCTGTCCTGGCGGATCTGAAGGCGCGCGTCCGATAGCATGTTCACCACGACCATCCTCGTCCGCTTCGGAGACCTCGACGCCGCCGGGATCGCCTACTACCCGAACCTGGTCAACTTCCTCCACGAGGCCTTCGAAGACTTTTTCGTGGGGCACGTGGGCCGCAGCTACCCCGAGGTCTTCGGGGGCGGGCTGGGCTCCCCCACGGTCAAGGTCGAGATGGAGTTCCTCTCTCCGGTGCGCTACGGCGACCAGGTCCGGATCGGGGTGGTCGTGGAGCACATCGGCCGCACGTCGCTGCGCGTGCGCTACGAGGGGAGCGTGGAGGGGCGCCCCGTGTTTCTGGCCCGCAACACCATGGTCATCGTGGACATGAAGACGTTCCGCCCGACCCCCATCCCGGAATGGCTCCGGGCGCGGTTCGAGGCAGCGTTGGAGGCCTAGTACAGCTTCAGGTTCAAGTTGTCGGCCGCGATATCGCTCAGGTCGACGATGGCGGCCGCGTTCACCCCGATGGCGATGGCGATGGATTCCGAGATCTCCTCCCGGCTGGCCCCGAACTTCATCGCCTTCTTGATGTGCCCCTCGAGGCAGCCCTGGCACCGTGCGGCCAGGCTGGCCGCGATCGCGATCAGCTCCTTGGTCTTGCGGTCGAGCACCGAGGGCTTGTAGGTCTCCTTGTAGAACTGGAAGTAGATCTCCCGGAAGCGAGGGTCCACCATCGTATAGGAGGTGGGCTGGGGCTTGGCCTCGCCGTTGTCCTCCTCGGGAAACGGGACGTGGAGCTTCTTGTGTTCCTGCTCGCTCACGGGTCTACTCCCCGGGGTCCCTTCGGCGGGACCCCGCTCGTGCGACGGGAAAGGCAAGTCCGGTCATTGGGCGGCCACCTGGGTCGCTCCCGCGATCGCCTGGGCGGCGTCCAGGACGCCGGCCACCGCGGTCGAATACGCGGCGGTGCCGTCGCGCCAGGCCCCGCCGTGGCTCTTGCCGGGGACGATCAGCACCTCGGCCTTGGCGCCGGCCGCCTTCTGCAGCTCGAAGGCGATCTCCTTGGGCATCCGTCGGTCCTCGGAGTTGGCCACGAACAGCGCGGGACGGCCGTTGAGCTGGGCGGCGGCCCCCCGCACGTCCACCGCTGCGGGGTCGAAGCCGCCCCGCCGGCCCATCCAGAAGAGCACCTGGTCGGCCAGGGGCCAGGGCGGCACGATCCTCAGCCACCAACGGAACTGGCGGACGAGGGTCACGTGGTGACGCACGGTGTCACCGAGGCTGAGGTAGCTGCTGTCGCAGACCAGGCCCGCAACCTTGGGATCCTGGGCGGCCGCCATGACGACCGACGCCCCGCCGAGGGACACACCCCAAAGAACGACCGGACCCGGAGAGCGGCGCCGGGCTTCCGCGGCCGCGGCCAGCACGTCCTCCTTCTCCTTCAGCCCGAACGTGGTGGCGTCGCCCCCGCTCTCCCCGTGATGCCGCAGGTCGAAGATCAGGGTGTTCCAGCCGTGCTCGTGCACGAACGGCGCCTTGCGGACCATCTCGATCCGAGACCGGTTCAGGCCGTGGACCAGGACCACCGTGCCGTGCGCGCTCTCCGCGGGCACCCACCAGCCTTTCAGCTCGACCCCGTCTTTCGCCCGGAAGTCGACGGGCTCGTAGGCCAGGCCGAGGGCCTTCGGGTCGAGGCCGCCGTTCTCCTTGTCGGGAAACTGGAAGCGGCGGGTGGTGGCGATGCCGGCCAGGAAGTACGGGGCCCAACCGAACACGAAGAAGAAGAGGCCCGCCAGGAGAAGCCCCGCGGCTCCCTTGATCCAACTGCGAACCCTCACCGACCGCGCACCGCGCGAAGCATGGGAAAGTGATGATACCAGGGGATCGGTCGGAGCGAGACGTGGCGCCGGACACAACGGCCGCGCTGATGGGGCCTCTCTGGGGGCACTCGATCAGCCCCGGCGCGCCGTCACCACGTCGCGGCGCCACGCCTCCTCCGTCCTGACCTTTACTACGAAACGACCGGCCCGAGGTTTCATCGGCAAACGTCAAAGGATGTCACGGACGGAGATGGAGTTACTCGCAGGGAACGCGCGGCGCGAGCTCGTCCCGGTAGACGACGGGCGTCCAGGGGTGGCTGACGGGACGGCCGAGGAGGGCGGGGATCCAGAGTCCCGCAGACCCGGGCTCGATGCATACCGTTTTCAAGGGCCGCGCTTCCGCGGCGAGGCGTGCGATCGCGGCCTGCTCCGCCGTTCCGGGACGCAGCGCGTTCCCGCGGTCGAGCCAATCGAGGGCAGAGCCCGCGACCGCCGCCAGGAACAGCCCCGCCAGACCGAGGACCGCCCACCTTNNNGGGGCGGCCACAGCCGTCGAGCCAGCCACGGGACGGCCGTGGCCACGACGAGCGCCGCCACCGCCGGTGCGACCTGTCGCGGGCCCGGCACCGCGGCCTCGAGCTCAGCCAAGGACAGCGCCCCCACCAGGCGCACCAGGAACGGGGCGGCCAGCGCGACCGCGAGGCCGGCCGCGAGCCCGAGGCGGATCCTCCCGTCCCCGTCGCGCCACGGCCGGAGCCGCAGGCCGAGGGCCACGAGGGCCACGAGGGCCGCGAGAGCCAGGGCCGGCTGGGCCAGGGCGGACGCGCCCAGGAACATGCCCGCCGCCACGGCGGCCGAGCGACTGCCGTTCGGCCCCAGCCACGCCGCGGCCGCCACCGCGAACGCGAGCGCGAGGACCGGACCTCCGTCGCCGAACGCCGAAAAGGCCACCGGCACGCGGGCCACGGCCACCGTGAGGACCGCCCCGAGCGCGGCCACGGGTGGGGCCACGGTGGGCGCGAGCCCGCGGACCAGGCACGCCTGGAGGGCCACGATCAGCAAACCCATCGCGGCCTGGTGAGCGAGCAGGACTGCTTTCGCCGGCGCCAGGCCCGAGAGCAGCGACACGTCCGCGGCCAGGGCGGCCAGGGCGGGCGCATGGGCCCCGAAGGGGCGCAGGGAGACGAGGGGCTCGTACGTGAGCGGCAGGCCGTCGCGCCAGACGAGCAGTCGCGCCCCCAGGGAATGGAAGCTCATCTCGGCTCCCGGGCACAGGGGCCAGCAGAAAAAGGCCGATAGGGGAAGCGCGGCCGCGGCCAGCACCAGCAGGGTCGGCCCCCGGGGGGCCCGCAGGTCGAGCGGCTTCAGCAGGCGCAGGAGAGCGAGCAGCAGGAAGCCCGCGAGGGCCGCGTGGAGGAAGCGCTGCCGGCTCGCGCCGAAGAGCCAACCCCAGGACAGCGCCCAGAACGAGAGGGACAGGAACGGGACCGCCGGCCAGGGCGCGCGCACCACGAGCAGGCCGGGCAGGAGCAGCAGCACGACGAACGCGAGCAGGCCGCAAAAGCTCGCGGCGAGACCGACGTCGGTGCCGGCGAGACCAGGAGCCATCGGCCGGGCATTCTACGCCGCGTTTCGCGGTAGGATTCGGCCGCGGTGATCGAACTCTCGCCCTGGCTCCTCATCGCCCTCGGCGGCGGCGCCGGCCTCGTGGGCGCCCTGCTCGGCCTGGGCGGGGGGATCTTCCTCGTCCCCCTGCTGACCCTGGCCCTGGGCGTGCCCATCCGGGCCGCGATCGCGGCCAGCCTCATCTCGGTGATCGCCACCGCCTCCGCCTCGTCCACCGTGAACCTCGACCGCGGCCTCGTGAACCTGCGCCTCGGCATGGTGCTCGAGGTGGCCACCTCGATCGGCGGCCTGGCCGGGGGCGTCACCGCGGCCCTTCTCTCACCGCGCCACCTCTTCCTGCTCTTCGGGCTGACCCTGGCCGGGATGGGCGTGATCATGGCGAGGAGGTCGGGACGGCGGAATGTGATCGCCGATACGGGCGTCGACCCCGGTCGCCTGGGCGGCCGGATCCTCGAGGGCGAGACCCCCTATGTCTACCGGGTCCGGCGCCTCCCCCTGGCCCTCGGAGCGTCCCTGGTGGCGGGAGCGATCTCGGGGCTCCTCGGCCTGGGGGGCGGGATCATCAAGGTGCCGATCCTGAACGCCTTCTGCGGAATCCCGATCCGGGTGGCGGCCGCCACGAGCGCCTTCATGATCGGCGTCACCGCCGCCGCCTCGTCGTTCCTCTACTTCGGCCGGGGGGACGTCGCCTTCCCGCTCTCCGCCGCGATCGCGCTCGGCGCGCTGCCGGGAAGCCTGCTGGGCGCGCGCCTGACCCACCGCGTGCAGGCCCGCTCCCTCAAGGTCATCATGGCGGCGGTGCTGCTGATCGTGGGGGCCCAGATGGCGCTGAAGACCCTGTGAGCGGTCGGGGCGTGAGGACGGAGCGAGGGGTCAGGATCGAGAGGGTCATCGAAGGAGCGCTCGCGGTGGGCCTGCTGGTGAGCAGCTCCCTCTTCGTCGTGGGGCTGGCCCTGGGGACGAGCGGCCCCCTCAAATGGGGGATCCTCCTGCTGATGCTGACCCCGGTGGCCCGGGTGGTGATCCTGACCGTCGGGCTGCTCCACGGGCGCGACTTCCTGTTCGGGCTGGTCTCGCTGTTCGTGCTGGGGGTGCTGCTCTCGGGCATCGTGGTCTCGGGCCGCCTGGCCCCGCGTCACGTCCCCGCGGCGGGGACGTCCGAGCGGCTCCGGTGACCCCCCTCCGGCTCCGGGCCATCCTCTTCGATTGGGACGGCACCCTCGTGAACTCGGCCGAGAAGACCTACCGGGCGGTGGGCCTGCCCCGCGAGAGCTGGCCGCTCGCGGACGAGCGATGGATCGACTGCTATCAGCGCTCCGGGAGCGCGCTCATCCCCGGAACGGCCGAGGCCCTCGCCCGGATCCGCGAGCGGGGGCTGGCCCAGGGGATCGTGTCCAGCGGCGACGGTGGGCGCGTGCGGCGCGAGCTCGAGGCCCTGGGCCTGGCCGGCCTCTTCGGGGCGGTCGTGTGCGGGGGCGACACCGCCCGGCGCAAGCCCGACCCGGAGCCCTTGAACGTGGCCCTGCAGCGCCTCGAGCTGGCTCCCAGCCAAGCCGTCTACGTCGGCGACAGCCCCGAGGACGTGCGCATGGCCCGGGCGGCCGGCGTCTTCTCCGTCGGAATCCCCGGCGGGTTCCCGAACCGCGAGGCCCTGGTGGCCTCGGCCCCCGAGCTCCTGGCCCCGAGCCTCGAGGCCGCGCTCGTGCGGCTGCTGGAATGAGACCCGCCCGCGATCCGGTTTGGCGTCGCGGGCGAGCCCACGCGAGAATGACGGAGCCTGTCGTGCTCCAGCGTTCCCCTCCCCCCACGTGGGGAGGGATAGGGTGGGAGGTCGATGAATGAAGGCGGAGCTAGGGTGGGGTCGATGAACGATAGCCGCGCCGTGCCGATGCTGGACCTCCGGGCCCAGCTCCAGCGCATCCGTCCCGAAGTGGACGAGGCGGTGGAGCGAGTGATCGCGAGCACCCAGTTCGTCCACGGTGAGGACTGCCGGCAGCTCGAGGAGGAGTTCGCGGCCTACTGCGGGGCGAGCCACGCCTGCGCGGTGGCGAGCGGCACGGACGCCCTGATCCTGGCCCTGCGGGCCTACGGGGTGGGCCCCGGCGACGAGGTGGTGACGGTCGCCAACACCTTCATCGCCACCGGAGAGGCGATCCTGCTCAACGGCGCGACTCCGGTCTTCGTGGACGTGGACCCCGCAACGTTCACGATGGACGCGAGCCAGGTGGAGAAGGCGATCACGCCCCGGACCAAGGTCATCCTCCCCGTCCACCTCTACGGCCATCCCGCCGACACGGACGCGATCAACGCCCTCGCGGGCCGCCACCGCCTGCCGGTCCTGGAGGACGCGGCCCAGGCCCACGGGGCCGAGCTGCGCGGCCGCCGCGCGGGCAGCCTCGGCCACGCCGCCTGCTTCAGCTTCTACCCCAGCAAGAACCTCGGCGCCTACGGCGACGCGGGCATGGTCACCGCTTCCGACCCCGACTTCGTCGCCCGGGTGCGGCAGCTCGCGAACCACGGAGGGGGCGCGAGCAAGTACGACAACGTGGTGCTCGGGACCAACAGCCGCCTCGACACCCTGCAGGCCGCGATCCTGCGCGTGAAGCTCCGCCACCTCGACCAGTGGAACGAGGAGCGGCGCGAGCGGGTGCGGGCCTACGGGCAAGCCCTCGCCGACGTGCCCGGGGTGATCCTCCCTTCCGAGCGGGAGGGGGCCCGCTCGGCCTGGCATCTCTTCACGATCCGGGCGAGGGAACGCGACGCGCTGGCCGCCCACCTGAAGGCGCGGGGGATCGCCACCGCCATCCACTACCCGCGGCCGATCCACCTGCAGCCGGCCCTGGCCGTGGCGGGGGGCCGGCCGGGCGACCTCCCGGTCTCCGAGCAGCTCGGCCGCGAGGTGCTCTGCCTGCCCCTCTACCCCGAGCTGCCCCTCGAGGACCTGCAGAGGGTCGCCTCCGAGGTCCGCGCCTTCTGCACCGCCGCCGTGGCCCGCGCGTGAGCGCGGCCCGCGCGGGGCGCGTGGCCATCGTCCTCGTCCTGGCCAGCCTGCCTTCTCGCCTCCGCGGGCAGGAGGTGGAGCTGTTCCCCGAGGTCACGGTCCAGATGATGGCCGCGCGCTACGTGCCTTCCGAGGACGCGTTCGTGTGGGACGGTTGGATCGGGGCGGGGGCGGGCCTCCTGCGGGTCGGGAGGGCCACCGCCTACTTCACCGCGGACGTGGAGACGATCATCGGGCGCGAGAAGCGGACCTTCGACGCCAACCAGGCCGCCTACCACCTGGAGGCGGGGGCGCGGATCCGCGTCGGGCGTCACCTCGTGGACCCGTTCTTCCACCACGTGTCCCGCCACATGGTGGACCGGCCCAAGATCGATGCCGTCGACTGGAACATCGTGGGCCTGCGCGTCGCGGGGCCGCTGCCCGGCGATACGGGCCGTTACGCGGCGAGCATCGGCCACACGATCCAGTGGTCGAAGGTCAGCTACCACTGGGAGCTGACCGGCCTCGTGGAAGCGGACGTCGTGAGAGGGGCCTGGGGGGCCGCCTACGTCCTGGCGAGCGCGCGCGCCGTGTCCGTGAAGGACCCGCCGGTCCTGGCCCGGGGCAACTTCCTGGACTTCACGGGCGAAGGAGGAGTGCGCTTCCCGCGGGGAGGAGGCAACCTGGCGCTCTTCGTCGCCTACGAGCGCCGGAACGACGTGTACCTCGAAGCCCCGGGGCTGCGGAAGCGGGTCCTGTTCGGCTTGCGCATCGGCATGGCCGCGGGAGGGAGCGCGGGACCGAACCTGCCTACTTCCTGGCCTGGGTCTCCGCGATGATGCGGAGCTGCGCGCTGGCCGCCTTCCTCACCTCGATGTAGCGGCTCGCGTCGCGCAACCGCTCGAGGTAGGCCACGTCCGCGGCCCGCGTCATCTGTCGGACGAGGATCTGGCCGATGTGGCGGTCCTCCTCGAAGGTCTTCAGCAGCTCGGGATCGCGGATCTTCTTGGCCGCCTCCTGCCGGATGAAGAAGTGGCGCTCGCTGCGCACCACCTCCATCAGGGTCTCGTCCTGCCCGTGGTCCTCGTCGCCCAGGGCCTCGACCTGGTAGAGCAGGTCGTCGTCGCTCAAGGAGAGCCAGCCCCCGGTCCCCAGCAGGGTACCGAGCGCCTTCGCGGTCCGGCGCCGGTCCGGGCCTTCGTGTGTCATCGGGATCCCTTCAAGCGAGCTGGGCAGCCCGGCGGTGGAACTCGTCCACCACCGCCTGGAGGGCCTTCTGGTCCTCCGCGGAGAGACCCTCGAAGGTGAGGCCGAAATCGTGGCCGGCGCGGGCGGCCGCCTTGGTCCACTTGACGACCGCGGGAAGGCGCGAGTGGGCCACCCGCTTGCCGATCCGCACTTCGAGGGTGACGAGGGTGCCCGGGTTCGGGGCGGCGCCGTCGCAGTGGACGCGGCCCCCCCCCAGGCTCAGGTCGGTGATGTAGGCGGACAGGCGGTGAATACCCACGACGATCCGGCAGGGTGCCACGTACGGCTGCAGCCGCGGCGTCCGGCGCTGCTCGCGCGTCAATGGGCTGCTCTACTCTTCATCGACCTCCCACCCTATCCCTCCGATACATCGGAATGCGTCGGAGCTGGCCTTGACTCGATCGGCACTTCTGCATTCCGATGTATCGCCCCACTTAGGGGGAGGAAACCGCCTCAGCAGGCAAGGGCCGCGGCGATGCGGCCGTGGACCTCGCCCAGCAGGCGCAGACGATCCTCGTAACTGTACGATGCCGCGTCCACCGGGTCCAGGACCCGCACCCGGACGGCGCCAGGCTGAATGAGGAACCGGCCCCTGGGCATCAAGCGGTCGGCGCCCTGGACGGCGATGGGGACGACCCGGCTCTTGGCCGCGATCGCCACCACGAACGCCCCTTTCTTGAACTCACCCAGCTCTCCCGTCCGGCTCCGGGTCCCCTCCGGGAAGATGATGAAGCAGTTCCCGGCCCGGAGGGAGGCCACGGCCCGGGCGATGGCGGCCCCGGAACGGCCGGGTTCGCGTCGGTCCACCTCGATGAAGCCCGCGTAGCGCAGGCAATAGTGGACGAAGGGGAACTTGTACAGCTCCGTCTTCACGACCGCCTTGAACGGTACCGGGATGAGGCCGAAGAGGATGGCGGCGTCGAGGTGGCTCACGTGGTTGGGCATCACCACGACGTTCCGGTGGTCGCGGAGATTCTCCAGCCCCTCGAACGCCACCCGGACCCCGGCCAGCCGGCACGCCGTCCGGGCCCCGAACTGGCCCAGCGCATACAAGAGGGCGGGCGAGCCGAGCGCGCGGGCGATCGGGTAGCCGAGCACGCTGGCCAGGATCGAGTAGGGAAGCAGGAAGAGGACGACGAGCGAGGTCCGCATCAAGCTCATGCGGGCGGCCCCGTGATCGTGGCCTGGTGAGAGGTCAGCTCTCTGAGGCGGGGGTCGGAGCGGGCGCCTCCTCGGCGGGCGGCGTGCCGTTCAGCAGCGCCTTCAACTCCTTGCCCATCTTGAAGTACGGGATCTTCTTGGGCGGGACGTCCACCTTCTCGCCGGTCTTCGGGTTCCGCCCCTTGCGGGGCGCCCGGTTCCGGAAGCGGAAGCTTCCGAAGCCGCGGATCTCGACCTCATGCCCACTCTGGAGCGCGGAGACGATGCTCCGGAGGGCCGCCTCGACGATGATCCCGGACTGCACCTGGGTGATATCCAGGCGCTTGGCCACGATGCTGATGAGGTCGGCCTTGGTCATCGCGTTTCTCGACGGCTCGGACATGCTAGCGGGACTCCCGTCCACCCCGGGTCCTTTCGCGCTGCACAAGCAGGTGGCGTGAAAATCGGCGGATTCTAGCCCGAGAATCCGCCGAAGTCAAGGAATCCTCTAGAGATCCGGCTCCTAGGCGTCCGAGGTGCGGCGGGGGCCCACCGGCTTCTGCGCCGGCCGGGCGCCGATCCCGAAGGTCTTCGCGAGGGCCTTGTCCACCTTCTCCTCGATCGTCGTGCGGGGCTTGTCCTCCACCTCCGCGATCTCGCTGACCAGCAGGAACTTGGCACGTTCGAGCATCCGCTTCTCCCGGAAGGAGAGGGCCTTCTTGCGGGACAAGTAGGTGAGCCCCTTCAGGACGACGGCCACCTCGTACAGGCTGCCCGTCCTCATCTTGTCGGAGTTCTCCTTGAAGCGGCCCTTCCAGTTGGAGGGCTGCTCGACGTTGCCGTCGCCGAGGAGGTTGAAGATCTTGCGCACGTCGGACGCGCCGATCACGGGGCGCAGGCCGACGCCGTCGGCGTTCTGCTGGGGTACCCAGACGCGTGAATCGTTCGAAAGGATCCGGAGCTGGTAGAGGCTGATCTTGCCTGCCGGAGTGGGTCGGGTCTGGATGCTCTCCACGATGCCGATGCCGTGATTCGGGTAGATGACCTTCTCACCGACCTGGAAAACCACGCTGACCTCCTCGTCTATTTTTGCTGACTCTCGGGCGGCCTGTGGGGAAAGGGGTGAACCGATGCACGTCCAGTGTAACAAAGGCCCGGCGCCCGGGCAAATGGCTCACCCCCCCAGGGTCTGGCGGTAGGCTTTGAGCGCCTCCACACAGGCGTCCACCTCCGACTCGCGGTTGTAGAAGTGGGTGGCGATGCGCAGACCGTCGGGCTTGTCGCTCACGTGCACGCCCTTCTGGGCCAGGAAGGCGCGCGCCCGGGCCGGCTCCGCGACCTGCACGAGGGACTGCCCCGAGCGGTGCTCGCCTCCCGGCGAGAGCACCTCGAACCCCGCGCGCCCCAGGCGGAAGGTGAGGTACATGTTGAGGGCGAGCACCCGCTCCGCGACCGCCTCGATGCCGAGCGCGCCCAGGTAGTCCACCGCGGCACCCAGGGCGAAGATGG
>WNFT01009853.1_pt1 | contig 10328 bp, 7 predicted proteins | sample 5400191 | NCBI WGS metagenome assembly WNFT01 (sample SAMN13153359, study PRJNA577476) | soil metagenome | isolation source: 80 cm saprolite under Madrone tree | place: USA:California | collected 2016-06-14 | reverse complement strand
ACCGCATCCGGCGTCTGCGCCGCCTGCGCCGCAAACAGCTGCGCAACCGTCCGCGGCTCAAGCGCCCGAGACGTCGCGTTCCAATCCTGCAGGATCCTGCGCCGCTCCTCCCCAGAGACAAGCTCAAGCCGCCCAATCGAAACCTCGGGATCGGCAGTAGCGATCAACAGCTTCAAAAATCTTTGTTGATAGTTGGCCAGATCGACCGCGCCATAACGTCTCGGGTTGGCATCGAAGTCGATCCGAAGCGGAGCATCATCTGAGCGGTGATAAACGGCAATCGAGAAATCCTCGGCCAGTCCAAGTGAGAGGTTATGTGCAATGATATTATTGCCGGCAAACGTAAAACTGTAATCGAACGTCATGATGTTGACGGAAAGCCCGAACAGCATTCGGCTATTGGCAATGCCGCCATCGCGTCGCAGGTCGGTAATTTGATATTGTTGGTGCTTCAGTACTCGACGCATTTGCCAGGAGGTCTGACCTACAACTTCCGACACGGTCATGTTCGGGCGAACAGACACGCGTAGCGGCAACACGTTCGAGACCATACCGGGAGTGAATCGCGACACGCCGTTGCGAGCCGCGACAGGAAGACCGAAAGCCAAATCGTTAGAACTGGTGAGGCGGTGCAGAAAGATCGCCGTCGCCGCGCTTATGACCTGAGGTATGCTTGTGCCGGTGCGATGTGCGACCGAGCGGAGGCAGTCCATGCTGCGATTTGGCAGATAGGCGGTGTTACGGAGGCAATTACGAGATTCACCCAACCATGGATGGCCAGCAAGGCTCGCAGCCTCAGGGCGGCCGTCCAAGTAGTCCGCCCAAAACTGCCGGTCTACAGCGAATTGCTTGGAAGCACGATAGATTGCATCCTGCTCCAGCAGAACCGCAACAGAACCGAACGATCCATCATTCGTTGTCCGCCCATCGGCAAGCTCTGTGTAGATGTTCGCCACTCGCCGGGCGATGAGCCACATGCCGAACGCGTCCATAATGATGTGGTGATAGCGTGCATACCAAAAGAAACGATTGGCTGACGCCTTGAACAAAGCGTATCCGAACAGCGGGCTACGAGTTGGCTCAACGGGGCGGGCCAAATCAGCCTGCATCCATGACTCTGCCACTGCTCGCGGGTCAGCCTCCTCGCTGACATCCATAAACGGCATCGTCCACGAGGACGCAGCACGAATAACCTGCAGCGGTCCATCCGAGTGATTAATGATTTGCAGCCGCAGCGCATCCGTTTCGTTTACAACTGCCCGTAATGCCTGCTCAAACAAGAGGGGATCTAAGGACCCATGGATCTCGAGATATTCACCAATATTGTATGCAGAGGTGTACGGATTGATTTGTTGAGCAAACCAAATCCCGAGCTGGGCAGTTGACAGCCGGTACATCTTACTATTCTGAACGGGCGCCCAGTCTCTTTGCATCCTGTCGCTAAAACTGCGATTGAGATCAGACACCAATCGAAAAACCCTGTTCAGACCAATTAAATCATGATGCAGGAGCGATCGGGCTTCTGTAGAGGCTCATTTGTACAGGTAGAAATTCCCATTGTCATGGGTGTAGGAGCGCGGGAACGCCATGGAATGCGATACAAACGCCTAGTGCGCATTGCCTTCATATGCTAGAGTACTGACCCGGGTCCTGCATGCGGTCATCCACCTATCAATTTTAGTTGACTCAACCGGATCGTACGTTGGGCCCGCGTACACGTGACGAGAAAGGATCCGAAAATGGCACAGGAAACGACTGCCGGTGGCACGGCTGAAAGGAAGGATCCGGGCACGACCGGTTTCGATACAACCTCTATCTCACTCTGGTCTGGAGCCGCCGGTTTGATCCCGATCCCGATCGTCGACATGGCTGCAGTGGGTGGGGTTCAACTCCAGATGTTACGGCGCCTTTCGGAGATTTATGGAGTTCCGTTTTCCGAAAATAGAGGCAAATCGATCATAGCCAGCTTAGCAGGAGCGGTGCTCCCAGCGAGCACCGCAACAACTACCGCCGTGGGCGTGGGAAGCCTGGTAAAGAGCTTGCCTGGGTTCGGGACAGCGATCGGAGCACTCACGATGCCAGTGTTCTCCGCTGGCGCTACCTACATAATCGGTAAGGTCTTTATTCAGCATTTTGCTTCGGGAGGGACGCTTCTTGATTTTAATCCTCCTGATTACCGTGAGTTCATTAAGGCTCAAAAAGAAAAATTGAGCAGCCGCTCTGCCGCGCCGCCACCCTCTCCTGCTTCCACGACCCGCGGCACGAGCAAGGGGGCAGGGATTAGCGGTCCTTGACGCTGTCGGCCTCCAATCCATTCCGAAGACGGCATGGATAAGCCTGGGCACAAAACAGAGATCGTGACGTAATGACGGTGGCGGTCGTCGTTATAATTTATATCCTGTTCTGCATTCTAACCGGACTCTGCGGCAGCCAACGCCGGATGGGGTTTTTTGGCACGTTTATAATGTCACTTTTTCTCACTCCCATTGTGATGCTAATCGTGCTGAAATTAACCGCGCCATCAGAGCGCGTCGAATGGCGTCACCGCTCGCAGAGCGACTAACTCCTGCTGCCTTACAGGTGGCAATTTCTCTGCGCTCGTGTTGACGCCCGACGAGTGCAAACGGACAACGCCGTACCGATGTTTTTCTTCAGGCTCGTTCGCCGTGAAATGTACGGCTCCTTGAATCGGCTGATTGTCATATCGGCGCTGGGAGGCATTAGCACCGCCGCGATTCTGACTGCGATAAATTCCGGCGCTCAGGCTGCCGACGCTGGGACCGTTAGCCTTTGGTCGGCAACACTCTTCGTTGTCGCATTGTTTCTCTTCGTTAAGACCCAGCACTACATTTTGATTACGGCGACTGCCGAGATCGAAGCGATCGTTCATAAACTACGGCTACGCCTGATGGATCACGTGCGGCACTCCGAGCTCCTTCCGCTGGAATCAATCGGTCGTGGAGAAATCGTTGGCGCCATCACAAAGGAGACCGCAACGCTTACGCAAATGAGCAACACGCTTGCTTTTGCGGCGCAGGGCGCGGTTCTCATCTTCTTCGTCGCAATGTATGTCGCGTATTTGTCGCTCCTGGCCTTCGGGTTGAGCGTCGTCATTGTCGGCGTGGCAGCGGTGCTGTTCCACGCGAAGAGTCGCCAACTTGCCGTGGCCTCGCATGAGGCCTCCAATTTGGAGCACCGGCTGTTTGATCGCCTCATGGACCTGTTGAACGGCTTCAAAGAGGTAAGGCTCAACAGTTCACGGAGCGAGGCTCTATTTGACGACATTGTCGAAGTCTCGCGAGCCGCGGCTAACATCAAAATAAGGGCGCAGAGCGAGACGTTTAAGCGAATGGTGTTCTTGCAAAGCGCGTTATACGGCTTGCTTGGCGCGATAGCGTTTGCGGTCCCAACGTTCGGCGACGCATTGGGAACAGAGTCGATCACGAAGACGATAACCGCGCTCGTGTTTGTTGTCGGGACCTGCTTTGGTCTCGTTCAGGCGATACCAATCATGAGCGCCGCAAATACCGCAGCCGACAACATCGAGCGGCTGGAGGCCAGGCTACTCGCCACCATCCCGAAAGCACAAATTGAGGTAGTGGAACCTCGAAAGCGCTTCGAAAAGATCGAGATGCGTAATGTAGTGTTCCGGTACCTGGACAAATGGTCCGACGCCGTTTTTCAGGTCGGCCCGATCGACTTCACTCTGCTATCTGGCGAGCTTGTTTTCATCACCGGCGGCAATGGTTCGGGCAAGTCGACACTCCTGAAGTTGCTCGCGGGTCTCTACAAGCCTGATTCAGGCGAAATCAGTTTCGATGGCGTGCGTGTCAATGACAGCACGCGCCAAACATATCGCGAGCTGATCTCTGCCATCTTTCCTGATTACCATCTTTTTGAGAAACTCTATGGCATACCCGATCCGGATCGAGCGGAGGTCGATCGTCTACTGACGCAATTTCGATTACTGGACAAAACGCGCCTCACTAACGGCCAGTTTAGCACGCTCGATCTCTCGGCCGGACAGCGCAAACGTCTCGCGCTTATCGCAAGCTTACTGGAAAAGCGGCCGATTCTGTTGCTGGACGAATGGGCCGCCGATCAAGATCCCGAATTTCGGCGTAAGTTCTACTACGATCTGTTGCCGGAGCTGAAACGAGCCGGTGAGACCGTGGTAGCGATAACGCACGATGACCGATACCTCGACGAGATGGAGTTGCCGGCTCGCCGGCTACGGATGGAAGACGGCCGTTTTGTTGCATAGCAGACGGCGTAGAACAGATGACCAAACTATGAGTGGTCAGATGGGCCGCCGGCGTCGATGACGATGCTCGGTACCTCTGATGGCAGCAGCGGCAGGAGCGCCGCTGCCTTCCGATTTCGAATAATCTTCAACGACGAACAGTCACCGCAATACGCGTAGAAACGCCAGTGCTATGATGTGGGCAGCGATGGAAAACCGCAAGTCGATGATTCGGCCATTGCGGGTAATGGCCTTACGGTCGGGGAAGTTAATTTCAACATCGTGATGATCAAGGAAGGTCCGGTCGAGCGGATAAACAGCCTTATATACAGCTTCCTTAGCGACAAAGAGCAGCCGTCCACCATAGGGATCATAGTTATCTATTGTTAGCCGCTCGCGCGGCGTCGCCACCAGACCCAGCAATTCGGTCGGCAATGACTCTGCGGGCTCGATGTCGATTCCTATCCCGTCCATGTCACTGCACATGCCGACCGCCGCAACTGCGACGCTGGAGTCGTGCGCCAGGGAGCCGGTAATGCCTGTGGGCCATGTTGGGGCTCCCCCTGAACCCCTCGGCAACGCGCATTCAGGTCGCCCCAACCGCCTGAGGAGCTGACGTGCGACAATCCGAGCGGCGCCGCTAGCACGGCGGACCTTATCAATGCTTGAGGTGAAGGCGGGAATCTCCTCCGGCCATAATGCATTTTCATCTCCTCGGGAGATCAAACGATGGCCAACGATGATGCCCGGAAGCGAGAGAGCATCGATTGCTACCTGAAGCGACGGATTGGAAGTCACGATTGAGTCTTGGCGGGAGTTCTCAGCCGCTCGGCGAAGCTCATTGTGCTGTGGCACACATGGAATGCATCCCGGGGACACCTGCCGCATTTTGCGCTGTTGGACAATGGGGCCTGCCAGCGGCGTTCATCAGGCACATACTTATAAGGTCAAATGGCCTTATTTCCTGTCAATTACTATTTGTGGTGACGCCCCGGCTGGTTCTATAGAACGGAGGCCAGCTAATACCAAGATTGACCCCCTCTTGCCGGACGTAGTCGAGACCATATCAAAGCGATGGGTCGGCGCAGCTGTTGGGCGCAAGGAGGATGAAGCGCTCCTGACTGGGCAGGCCCGTTTCATTGACGATGTCTATCCGATTCCCGGAATCTGCTTTGCGGCGGTGTTGCGTTCGCCCCATGCGCATGCCCGCATCAGGTGGGTCGATGTCGCACGGGCGCGGGAGCTGCCGGGCGTTCGGGACATCATCACCGGAAAGGACGTCCAGGGACTAATCGGGCCGATATCGAGCGTCGTGAAGGCTCCCCTGGCCTACTATCCCATCGCGATCGATAAGGCACGATACGTGGGCGAGCCCATTGCGGTGGTGGTTGCCGATACGCGTTATGTCGCTGAAGACGCATGCGATCTGATCCACGTTGAGTATGAGGTACTTCGGGCCGTAACGACTTTGCGAAGCGCGACCATGCGCGATGCGCCGGTGATCCACGAAGCCGTTGGGTCTAACGTTATAAGCCGGCGCAGCTTCAGTTACGGCAATCCAGACGCTGCGTTTGCCGCCGCCGATCGAGTATTCGAGTTTTCATATTCGTTTCCGCGCTATGCGTCCACTCCGATCGAGACGTTCGGGGTGATCGCGCAGTTCGAACGCGCCCCCGACCGGTATACGGTATGGTCCAACTTCCAGGGCCCTTTCGTAGTCCAGCCCCTCATGGCTAACGCATTGCGCGTGGCCGGACATCGGCTTCGCCTAATCACACCCCCAAACAGTGGCGGAAGTTTCGGGATCAAGCAGGCGGTTCTTTCTTACATTGTTCTTCTGGCGGCGGTCAGCCGCAAGGCGGGCGTCCCTGTCAAATGGATTGAAGATCGTGCCGAGCATCTCACGGCCGCTTCCGCCTCGAGCGATCGGTTGGGAACGGTCGCCGCGGCGTTTACAAAACACGGCGAGCTCACAGGATTGCGGTTCAAAAACACCGCAAATATGGGGGCCTATGTTCGCCCGCCCGAGCCGGCCTCGATCTATCGAATGCACGCCGCTTCGAATGGCTGTTACAAGGTCAAGAATATTTCCATCGACAATGAGCTCGTCATTACGAACTCCACACCCGTTGGCCTCAATCGAGGCTATGGAGGACCGCAGTTCTATTTTGCCCTGGAACGAATAATGGAAATTGCGGCACGCGGCCTGGAAATGGATCCGGTGGAACTGCGCCGTCGCAATTTCATTCCCGCCGGCACCTTCCCCTACAAAGCACCGGCAGGCGCGGTCTTTGATGCCGGCGACTATGAGAGGGCGCTGTCGGAACTGTTGCGAATCGTCGATTATGAGGAACTCAAACGCCGGCGCGCCGCAGCACGGCGCGCTGGACGGCTTTTTGGGATCGGGCTAGCAGCTGGTGTCGAGCCGTCCGGCTCGAATATGGCGTACGTTTCGCTTGAGCAGACAGCCGAAGAGCGCCGTCGCACTGACCGCAAGTCCGGCGCAAACGCCAGCGCCGTAGTCGCTGTCGATCCGAGCGGGCAAGTCACGGTACGCTTGTGTAGCTGCCCGAACGGCCAGGGCCACGCGACAGTTGCAGCGCAGATCGTAGCCGACGCGCTCGGGCTTCATCCGGACGACATTCACGTGGTCACCGAGATGGACACGCTGACGAGCGCTTGGTCCATTGCTTCGGGCAATTATTCGAACCGTTTCGCGGCGATCGTTGTCGCGGCCGTGGCGAAATGCGCGGAGCAAGCGGCGCAGAAAATCAGATTGGTTGCCGCGGCTGCGCTGGATGCATCTGCTGACGAGATTGAGCTGCATGAAGGTTATGCGCGGGTACGCGGTCAGTCCAACAGGGGACTGCCGTTCCGCAGGGCGGCATCGCGCGCGCACTGGGATCCGGCTGGTTTGCCCGATAATACAAGCCCGGGAATTCATGAGTCAGCCGTCATCTCGCCTGCGGTCTTGGGTTCGCCCGATGATGAAGATCGGATTGCCTCGGCGGTCACGTTCGGCTTTGTGATTGATCTGGCAGCGGTCGAGATCGATGCCAAGACGGGCGCCATCCGCATCGACAAATACGCCTCCGTTCACGACGTCGGCACCCAACTCAACCCCAAAATCGTCGAAGGGCAGGTGCACGGCGGATTTGCCCACGGTCTGGGCGCGGCCCTGTTCGAAGAGCTCGCGTATGACGATAACGGCAATTTTCTGTCGGGGACTTTTGCCGACTATCTCTGTCCGACGGCCGTCGAGGTTCCGCGGATCCAGATCGGTCACGTGGAAACACCCTCTCCCGCCAATGCCCTTGGCGCGAAGGGGATGGGAGACGGTAGTTCGATGCTAACCCCGGCTGCTATCACAAATGCCGTCGCCGATGCCCTTGGCCGCGACGACATCTCATTGCCGCTCACCCTGCAGCGCGTCTGGGCACTCGCCAACGGACACGATCCGATCGCAAAGGGTGGTCCGACAATCTCGAGCCAACCAGCAGGGTCGGCTCCCCGCAAGACGTTGACCGGGAGAGGGGAAGTTACTCTCCTTGCCCCAGTGCAGGAGGTGTGGCGACGTCTCTTAGATCCGAACGAGCTTGCTGCCATCATTCCCGGATGTAGCAGTCTGACGCAGCACGAAGTCGATCGGTACTCAGCTCGGGTCACGATTGGCGTTGGCGCGATTCGCGGCACGTATCGCGCGCAGATCGAATTACGCGACAAGAACGACGGACGCTCGCTTCGACTCCTCGGCAAAGCAGTCGGCCCATTGGGATTCGGCTCGGGATCGGGCTTGGTGAGGCTGCACCCGGAAACGGAAGATCGCACCCGTCTGGAATACAGCTACGAAGCCGAGGTGGGCGGTAAGCTTGCAGCTGTCGGCCAGCGTATGCTCGGCAGTGTGATGCGTTACCTCATCGGCCAATTCTTTCGCTCGCTTGAGCGTCGGATAAGGCCAGTAACTCCAGCCGCCTGGCGCAGGTGGTGGTTGAGATTGCGCTGATATGGAAGCGGAGAAGAGGCATGAAGCCGGTGGCCTTCGACTATTATCGCCCGGAGGCGCTTTCAGAAACAGTCGCTCTCCTCGCGGACAAGGGCGATGAAGCAGCAATCCTTGCGGGCGGCATGACGCTCGGGCCGATGCTCAACCTGAGAGTCGTTCGTCCGCATTCGGTGATCGATATTTCGCGTATCCAGGCGCTGAAAACCATTTCAGTAGCCGGTAACGTGGTGATAACCGGAGCTGGACTGACACAGAGCGAGGCGCTGCGCTCCGAGCGCGTGGCACGGGAGGTGCCGTTACTTGCAATGGCCCTGCCGTGGGTGGGTCATTTCCAGACACGCAACCGCGGGACACTTGGCGGGTCGGTCGCCCACGCCGATCCGAGTGCCGAAATACCGCTGGCGCTCGTTGCGTGCGGCGGGACCGTCGTGCTGCAATCACGGCGTGGAAAGCGGCGCCTTGCCGCGCCGGAGTTCTTTGTCGGGGCACTGGTGACGCAGCGTCAGGCGGACGAAATCGTAACGGCTCTGGAGTGGCCACGTTCTCCGCCCGACACCGGTTACGGGTTCACCGAGATCGCCCAGCGGCACGGAGATTTCGCGATCGCTGCCGCAGCCTGTAGCGTTCGCCTCACTAACAGCGATCGGGTTGAGCGCCTAGCCGTTGGTGTCGGCGGAGTCGAAGACCGGCCGATTGCGATTGACGTGAGCGGTTTTCTCGGCCACGCGGCTGGAGATATCCCGGCCAACCTGTCGGCACACGCCGCCTCGAGTGTGACTCCGATGGAGGATCGCTCGGCCAGCGCCGATTACCGGACGGCGCTCACAAAAGTGCTTGTCGAACGTGTAGTGAACAGCGCGCTCGATATGGCCCGGCTGCAAAGGGCTCGGCTGCAATGACAATCCTGTACCGTGCAGCCGGCGCGCGCTTTACGCTTGAGGTAACATTGAATGGGCAACGCCGATCTGGCCAGGCTGAGCCTCGCATGCTCCTCTGCGATTTCTTGCGTCACGAGCTCCAGGCTTTCGGGGTTCACGTCGGCTGTGAGCATGGGGTATGCGGAGCTTGTACGATTCTGGTCGATGGAATAGCAGTGCGTAGCTGTACGCAATACGCTGCGCAGGCCGACGGCACGGATATCGTGACAGCGGAAGGCCTCGCCCAACCGGGCACGCTCAACGAGGTCCAGCGCGCCTTCGCGAAGCATCATGCGCTGCAATGCGGGTTCTGCACTCCGGGAATCCTGTGTTCTGTGGCGCATTTTTTGAGGGAGACGCCGGAACCGGACGAGCAGCGGGTCCGCGAGATGCTTTCCGGCCATATCTGTCGGTGTACGGGTTACACGTCGATCGTCAACGCGATTCTCGAAGCCGCGGCAACGATGAGAAAAGGCTCGTGATGGGACTCCAAGGAAAAGGCACTGCCGGCATCGCGACATCGCCTCGGTAGCGGAGGCCGTCCAGAAACATTAATTTTAAGCCGGTTGGCGGGAAATATTTTGGCGCACGTCGACCCAGAACGACGCATTCGCAAGCGAGGGAGTCGTAGTAAAGGCAACTTCATGAGCAAAGATTACGCTGAACGGCGCGCCGCAATTTTGCGCAATCTCGACGGTGTTCACTATGAGGTCGACACGAAATTGAAGGTCGGCTCTCTCTGGCTCGACCGGCCGCCGTTGAATGTCATTTCCTACCGTGGCCGCAGTCAGATTGCCGCCGTCATGGAGGCTTTTGGCGAAGATACGGACGTGCGCGTCGTCGTGATCCGCGGGAAAAACGGCGTGTACACCTCGGGCGGCGATGTAAAGGCATTCCCGCAGATCGAGCGCGACGGTATGTCTCACCTTGCATGGAACATCGCCGCACCAGAGCGTTGTCCGAAGCCGGTCATTTGCGTGCTCGAAAAGTATGCAATGGGTGTGGGTCTCGAGCTCGCAATGGCATGTGATATTCGCGTTGCCACCAAAGATACGATTCTAGCGCTTCCTGAGGTCACTCTCGGCCAAATCCCCGGCAGTGGTGGCACTCAGCGAGTGGCGCGCATTGCCGGGTTGACCCGAGCAGTGGACATGATCATGCTCGG
>WNFT01006446.1_pt1 | contig 10329 bp, 8 predicted proteins | sample 5400191 | NCBI WGS metagenome assembly WNFT01 (sample SAMN13153359, study PRJNA577476) | soil metagenome | isolation source: 80 cm saprolite under Madrone tree | place: USA:California | collected 2016-06-14 | reverse complement strand
CAGAGGTACTGGTACGAGACCCACGGCCCGCTCGTCCGCCGGCACGCGAAGGCGCTCCGCATCCGGCGCTACGTGCAGCTTCACACCCTGGACGACCCGATCAACGCCGCTCTGCAGGAGAGCCGCGGCGCGGAGGAGCCCTACGACGGCGTGGCCGAGCTCTGGTGGGAGAGCCGCGCAGACCTCGAGCAGGCGCTCGCGACCCCGGAAGCGCAGCAGGCCGGCCGCGAGCTCCTCGAGGACGAGCGGCGCTTCATCGACCTCGGGCGCTCGGCGCTCTGGCTCGGGACCGAGCGGCCGATCCTCCCTGCCTGACACGGCCGAGGCCAAGCGCGAGAGCGCTCGAGCCGGCCGACGGGGTCTGGGGGCATCGGAAGCGCGCAGCGCGTGCGGAGCACGCGCGAGCACTGGACGGGCCCCCAGGTACTTTTGTTGCGCACCCCCCGACCCATCGGTAGACTCCCGCGATGGTGCCGGGCGCCCAGGGGATCGTCGGGGTGGCGATCGTCGCCGTGCCGATCCTCGTCGCCGTCGTCTTCCACGAGGTGGCCCACGGGGCCGTCGCCTACGCCTTCGGCGATCCGACGGCGGCGCGCGCCGGCCGGCTCACGCTGAACCCGATCCCCCATATCGACCCGTTCGGAACGGTCATCCTGCCCGGCCTGCTCTACCTGTTCACCCACGGCGCCTTCCTCTTCGGCTACGCGCGGCCCGTCCCGGTCGACTTCGGCCGGCTCCGCCACCCGCGCCGCGACGCCGTCCTCGTGGCGCTGGCGGGGCCCGCCACGAACCTCGTGCTGGCAACGGTGAGCGCCTTCGTCCTCGGCCTGCTGCCGCCGCCGCAGGCGGCGTCGGCGTCGGCGAACCTCCTGCGCGACGTGGCCCTCGCGTCGCTCAGCATCAACTGCGTGCTCGCGGTCTTCAATCTGATCCCCGTGCCGCCGCTCGACGGCGGGCGGGTGCTGACGGCGTTCCTGCCGACCGGGGCGGCCCGCGCCCTCGCGCGGGTGGAAACCGTCGGCCTGCTGATCGTCCTGCTCGTCGTGATGAACAGCAACGTGATCGGGCGGCTCGTCCGTCCGCTGATGGTGTTCCTGCTCCGGATGGTGGGCTGACGATGGCGCGGATCATCGTGAGCGGCGCGCGCCCCACCGGACGCCAACACCTCGGGAACTACCACGGGGCGCTGAAGAACTGGCTCCGGCTCCAGGGCGAGCACCGCTGCTTCTTCTTCGTCGCGGACTGGCACGCGCTGACGACCGACTGGGCGGCGCCCGAGGCGCTCGAGGAGAACACCGTCGAGATGGTCCTCGACTGGCTGGCCGTCGGTCTCGACCCGGCGCGCGCGACCCTCTTCCAGCAGTCGGCGGTGAAGGAGCACGCCGAGCTCTACCTGCTCCTCGGCATGCTGACCCCCGTGCCGTGGCTCGAGCGGAACCCCACCTACAAGGAGCAGCGCGCGGAGCTCCAGGACCGCGACCTCTCCACCTACGGGTTCCTCGGCTACCCGGTGCTGCAGACGGCCGACGTCCTCATGTACAAGGCGTGGGGCGTGCCGGTCGGGATCGACCAGGCGCCGCACATCGAGCTCGCGCGCGAGATCGCGCGCCGCTTCAATGCGACCTACGGCGAGACCTTCCCCGAGCCGCAGACGCTGCTCACCGACACGCCCCGGATCGCCGGCACCGACGGCCGGAAGATGAGCAAGAGCTACGGCAACGCGGTCTACCTGACCGACCCGGCGAAGGAGGTCGAGGCGAAGCTCTCCCGCATGATCACCGACCCGCGCCGCGCGCGGCGCACCGACCCCGGCGACCCGAACGACTGCCCGGCCTTCCAGTCCTTCCATCGCCACTACTGCACGCCCGAGGAGCTGCGCTACCAGGAGGAGGGCTGTCGCACCGCCGGCATCGGCTGCCTCGAGTGCAAGCAGATCATGATCAAGCACGTGCAGGCGGAGCTGGAGCCCATCCGCGCCCGGCGCGCGCGCCTCACGCCCGCCGACGCGCGCGCCGCGCTCGAGGCCGGCAACGCGCAGGCGCGCGCCGTGGCGGCGGAGACCATGGCGCAGGTGCGCGAGGCGGTCGGCCTGTGAGCGCGCCCTGCACCGTGCGGCTCCCCATCTTCGAGGGCCCGCTCGACCTCCTCCTCCACCTCATCAAGAAGAACGAGGTGCAGATCACCGACATCCCCATCGCCACCATTACGGACCAATACCTGGCGATGCTCGAGGAGCTGCCCGAGCTGAACCTCGACGGCGCGGGCGAGTACCTCGTCATGGCGGCGACCCTCGCGTACATCAAGAGCCGCATGCTGCTGCCGCAGGCGGGCGAGGACGAGGAGGCCGAGGAGGACCCGCGGGCCGAGCTGGTGCAGCAGCTGGTCGAGTATCAGCGCTTCCGCGAGGTCGCGGTCGCGCTCGGCGAGCGGAAGGTGCTCGATCGCGACGTGTTCGCGGGCCCGGGCGAGCCGGTGGTACCCGGCGACGAGCACGAGGCGCCGGTGCGCGATGCGAGCCTCGCCGACCTGCTCGACGCGTTGCGCGACGTCCTCGTGCGCATCCGCCCGCCGCGCGCGCACGACATCCCGCGCGAGGGGCTCTCGATCCGCGAGTGCGTGTCGCGCATCCTGGCCGGGTTCGTGCTGGGCCCGCGGCGCGAGTTCGCGAGCCTGTTCGGCCCCGACGCCGACCGCGCCGAGGTGATCGTCATCTTCCTGGCGCTCCTCGAGCTGATCCGGCTCCGTGTCGTGCGCGCCCGGCAGGCGGAGCGCTTCGGGGCGATCGCGCTCGAGCTGGCGGTGGGGACGGTCGAGGAGGCGACGGAGCGCGTGGGCGACCTGGGACAGATCGAGCAATGGAGGGGAGGGGAGGGGCAACATGGAGAGGGCACCGCTCGTCATCGGTAACGAGAGCGAAAACGGGAACGGCAATGGCGCCCACGCGGCGCCGGACGGGGGCGGCGCCGTGACGCCCGGGGACGACCTCGGCCGGCTGCCGGCCCTGGTCGAGAGCCTGCTCTTCGCCGCAGGCCGGCCGGTGCCGATCGCCCAGCTCATCGAGGCGCTCGACGGGCCGGGCCGCGCCGAGGTCCTGGGCGCGCTCGAGCACCTGGCCCGGACCTACGAGCGCGAGGGGCGCGGGCTCCGGCTCGTGCAGGTGGCGGGCGGCTGGCAGCTCCGCACGCCGGCGGACCACGGCCCGTGGGTGCGCCGGCTGCTGCACGAGCGGCCGCCGCGGCTCTCGCGCCCGATGCTCGAGACGCTCGCCATCGTCGCCTACCGCCAGCCGTGCACCCGTCTCGAGATCGAGGCCGTGCGCGGCGTGGACGTCGAGGCGGTGCTGACCACGCTCATCGAGCGGCGGCTGGCGCGCATCGTCGGGCGCAAGGAGGCCCCCGGGCGGCCGCTCCTCTACGCCACGACGCGCGAGTTCCTGGAGGTCTTCGGCCTGCCCGACCTGAAGGCGCTGCCGCCGCTGCGTGACCTGGGCGACGGCGCCGCGCTGCTCGCGGCGACGGGGCTCGAGGTGGCCCCCGAGGGGGTGGCGGTCACGCTCGAGTCGCCGCCCGCCTCCGGCGACGACGGATAGCCGCTGGCGGAGCGCCTGCAGAAGGTCCTGAGCGCCGCGGGCGTGGCCTCGCGGCGCCATGCGGAGGCGCTCATCCTGGCCGGCCGGGTCACGGTGAACGGCGTCGTGGTGCGCGTGCTCGGCACGCGCGCCGATCCCGAGCGCGATCGCATCGCGCTCGACGGCGAGCGCATCGCGGTGGCGAGCGTGCGCCGCACGATCGTCATGCACAAGCCGCGCGGCGTGGTGAGCACGCTCGGGGACCCCGAGGGGCGGCCGACGGTGGCGGCGTTGGTGGCGGGCGCGGGGCGCGTCTATCCCGTCGGCCGGCTCGATCTCAACTCGACGGGCCTCCTCCTCCTCACCAACGACGGCGCCCTCGCCGCGGGGCTCCTCCATCCGCGGGGCGCCGTGACGCGCGTCTACCACGTGAAGGTGGATGGGACGCCGTCGGAGGAGGCGATCACGCGCCTCAGGCGCGGCGTCCGCCTGGCGGACGGCAAGACCGCACCCGCGCACGTGCGCGTGCTCGAGCGGCTCCCCACGAAGACCTGGCTCGAGGTGACGGTGGTGGAGGGCCGCACGCACCTCGTGCGGCGCATGTGCGAGGCGGTCGGGCATCGGGTCGACAAGCTGGCCCGCGTGCGCCTCGGGCCGGTCGCGCTCGGCACGCTGCCGCCCGGCGCGTGGCGGGACGTGACCCCGCGCGAGCTGGCCGCGCTCCGGGCCGCCGCGGGCCTCAGGCCCGGCGGCGGAGCCCCGGCACCGCCACGCCGAGCGCGCGACACGCGGCCCAGAAGACCGCGACCGCGACCGGGACCACCCCCGCCAGGCGGAGCGCATGGTGGACCGTCCGCCCCGCCGGGAGCGCGCCCACGAGGGCCGCGTCCACGCCCCAGGCGACCGCGACCATGACCGCGGTCGCGAGCGCGATGCGGGCGGTGGCCGCCGCCTGCCCGAAGCCCCCGACGCGCCGGCGGAGCACGACGAAGAGGAGCCCGAAGTTGCCGAGCGCGACCGCGGAGGTGGCGAGTGCGAGTCCCACGTGCCCGAAGCCGAGCCGCCGCACGAAGAGCCAGTTGAGGGCGTAGTTGGTCGCCATCGAGAGCACGCTCACCAGCATCGGCGTGCGCGCGTCGCCGAGCGCGTAGAAGGCCGGCGCCAGCACCTTGATGCCGGCATAGCCGGCGAGGCCGAGCGCGTAGCCCGCGAGCGCCTGCGCCGCCGCGGCCGTGTCCCGCGACGCGAAGCGCCCGTGCTCGTAGATGAGGCCGATCACGGGGACCCCCATGAGCGCGAGCCCGGCGGCTGCGGGGAGGCACAAGAGCGCGACCAGCTCGAGCGCCTGCCCCACCGTGGCGCGGAAGGCCGGCGTGTCGCCGCGCGCGCCGTGCCGCGACACGAGCGGCAGCGTCACCGTCCCGATCGCCACCCCGAAGAGCCCGATCGGGAGCTGCATGAAGCGGAAGGCGACGTTCAGCCAGGAGACGGGGCCGTTGCCCAGGTAGGAGGCGAAGTTGTTGTTGACGAACACGTTCACCTGCACGGCGGCCGCGCCGATGGTGGCCGGGCCCATGAGTCGCGCCACCTGCCGCAGCCCCGGGTCGCGGAGGGCGAGGAGCGGCCGGTAGCGGAAGCCGACCCGCCAGAGCGACGGCACCTGCACGAGGAGCTGGAGGAGCCCGCCGGCGAGCGTGCCGATCGCCATGCCGGTCATGGCGCGCGTCACGAGGCCCGGGTCGGGTGCCGGGCCGCGCCCGAGCACGCCGGAGAGATACCCGGGCGCGAGCCACGCCGTGCAGCCGAGCCCGCCCGCGATCGAGCCCAGGTTGAAGAAGGCGGAGGCCGCCGCCGGCACGCCGAAGATGTGGCGCGTGTTGAGGATGCCCATCGCCACCGCCGCGAGCGCGACGAGGAGGAGGAAGGGGAACATGATGCGGGTCAGCGCAACCGTGAGCTCGACCTTGCCCGGGATGTCGGCGAAGCCCGGCGCGATGGCGGTGACCAGCGCCGGCGCGAACCAGATGCCGGCCAGCGTGATGGCGCCCACCACGATCGCGAGCGCGTTCACGACCAGGTTGGCGAGCCGCCAGGCGGCGGCCTCGCCGTCGTGCTCGAGGCGCCAGGTGAAGGTGGTCACGAAGGCCGCCGAGAGCGCCCCCTCGGCGAACAGGTCGCGCAGCAGGTTCGGGATGCGAAAGGCGGTGATGAACGCATCCAGCTCGCGACCGGCGCCGAAGAAGACGGCGAATACCTGCTCGCGCACGAGCCCGAGGACGCGGCTCACGAGCACAGCCGCGCTCACCACCCCCGCGCGCCGCGCGAGCTGCGCGCGCCCGCCCGCCTCCACGGGCGCCGCCGCCGCCGCGCTCTCCTCCGCTCCCATCGCGCCCCCCGGCTCGATACGCGAAGGTCGTCGCGGCCGCAAGCGCGCCGCCGTCAGCCGGAGGCCTGCGCCAGGCGCGTGCCCGCCGCACCGACCGGCAGCCTCACGCGGAAGGTGCTCCCGGCGCCGGGCGCGCTCTCGACGTCGATCCGCCCGCCGTGGGCCGCCACCACCGCGTGGCTCACCGCGAGCCCGAGCCCCGTCCCGCGGCCCACGTCCTTGGTGGTGAAGAACGGGTCGAAGATGCGGCCGAGGACGGCGGGCGGGATGCCGGCCCCGTCGTCGCGGATCGCGACGCTCACCGTGTCGCCCTCGGCGCGCGTCATGACCCAGATGTTGCCCGTGCCCGCGATCGCGTCGCAGGCGTTGGCGAGCAGGTTCATGAACACCTGGTTCAGCTGGCCCGGGTCGCACTCGACGGGGGGGAGCGCGCCGTAGTCGCGGTGGATGGCGATGCGCTCGCGCCAGCGCGGCTCGAGGAGGCGGAGCGTCACCTCGAGCCCCTCGTGCAGGTCGACCGCCTTGCGCGTGGCCTCGCCGAGACGGGAGAAGCTGCGCAGGTCCTTCACGATCGCCGCCGTGCGCGCCGCCCCGCGCGCCATGATGCCGGCCAGCTCCTCGGCCTCGCGGAGCGCCCCCCGCGTGTGCGGCGGGGCACTGGCCGCCGCTTGCTGGAGACGGCGGGTGAGCGGCGCGACGCTGTTCGAGATGAAGCTCACGGGGTTGTTGATCTCGTGCGCCACACCGGCGACCAGGCGGCCGAGCGAGGCCATCTTCTCGGAGTGGACGAGCCGGGTCTCGGCGCTCTTGAGCTCGCCGTAGGCCTGGGCCAGCTCGCGGTTCGCATCCTCGAGCTGCGCCGTGCGCTCGTGCACGCGGTCCTCCAGCCGGGCGTTCAGCAGGGCCAGCGCCTCGTACGTGCGTGCGTTCTCGAGCGCGATCGCCGCCTGCTGGGCGAGGGCGCGCAAGAACTCGGCGTCCCCGGCCGTGTAGAAGAGCCCCGTCCGCTTGGCGCCCGCGGTGAGGATGCCCACCAGCTCGCCGCGCAGGCGGAGTGGCAGGGCGACCTCCGCGCCGAGCGTGGTGAGGGCCGCGCGCACCGCCTCGTGCGTCGCCGCGTCGGGGTAGAGCTCGGCCGGGTCGTAGACGGTGATGATGCGGCCCCCGTCGAGGGCGCGGCCGAGGGCCGGCGGCACGCCCCGGCCGCCGCCGGCCTCGGCCAGCCGGCCGTCCGGCGCGCGCACGAAGAGGCGGGTGGCGCTATTGGGGATCGCATGTTCGACGGCCGAGCGCACCAGGGCGACGATGCGCTCCTGCTGGAGCGCTGAGGCGAGCTGCCCGCCGACTGTCGCGAGCTCGCGCGCGCCGTCGTAGGCGGTGCGGAAGAAGACGCGGTCGACGAAGGCCTGGAGACGGGTGCGCAACGGGTTGAAGACGAGGAGGACGACCAGCGTGAAGAGCAGGGGGAAGAAGGCCGAGTCGGTGACGGCGTTGGCCTCGAGGACCAGGTTCAGGACGACGACCGAGCCGACGTAGGCCGCTCCGACGGCGCCCGTGAGCACGAGGTAGTAGGCGCCGCGCTTCACCATCGCGTCGATCTCGAAGAGATCCTGCACGACGACCGCGTAGGCGAGTGCGAGGGCGAAGAGAAACGGAGTGAAGGCGGCGGTGTTCATGGCCACCTCGCCGCCCGAGAGTGCAGAGGAGAGGACGATCGCGCCCGGGAGCGTCAGGCCGAACACGGTGCCGAGCGCGATGATGCGGACGCGCTGGCGGGCGAGGGGCGAGCGCCCACGCCAGTACTCGAACGCCAGGCGCCCCAGGAAGAAGATGCCTACCAGGCCGAGATAGGTCATGTTCGCGTACAGGATCCGCGTGTAGGCCGTCGGCTGGTAAAGGAAGGTCTCGTAGAGCAGCAGGATCGCGAGCGCGAGCCCGTAGCCTGCGAAGCGCCAGCGCACGCGGGCGTGCGGCTGGGGGAAGAGGAAGGCGAAGTGCAGCGCCGCCGCCGGCAGGAGCGACTCGCCGACGACGTGGAGGCGGAAGAACGTGGCGGGGCCGTAGAGGTCCATGGCCGTGAACATGAAGAGCCCCGTGGCCGAGCCGAAGACGAGCAGCGCGCGCGCGAGGGGTGCGCGCGAGCGGAGCACCCACGCCACCAGACCCGAGGCAACGAAGACTGCACCGCTCAGTAGGAAGGGCGCGAAGAGCAGCACCCAGTCGCGTACGGTGAAGCGCTGACTCTCGACCGTGACCTCACGCTCGACGTTGCCTTGACGCAGTCGATACCGCACCGTGGTCCCGGGCGAGTGGGCCGCAACGCTAGCGTAAACCTCCGCCGCGGACTCGACCGGCGCGCCGTCGACCGCGACGACCTGGCTCTGGTAGTAGGGCCCGGGACTTTCCTCCCCCGACCAGCGCTGCAGACCGACGGACGCGATCACGCGGTTGTCGAGCAGGACGAAGCCCGGAAACGTGCGCTCGACCCATCCGATGCTGGTAAGCGTCGTGCGGGTGGCGAGCGCCACCGCGGCGAGACCGATCGCCAGGGCGGTGATCCGGACCGCGTAGGGCGCGCGCGGTGTGGTGGGGAAGCTCTCGGCCATGGCTGCCCCGGGGGCGCTCGACTGTAGCGCGGCCAGGCGGGCCAGCGCCAACGCCGGGGCGGCGACTACGACGGGTGCCGTGCGGAGGCGATGCGCGGGTATGAACGGAAGAGCGCTGCCCGCCGGCCGCGCAGGGCAGCTGCGGCGGCCAGCACACAGGCGAAGCCGAAGGCGTCACCCAGGCAAACGTACGGCGTGAGGGTGCTCCGGCCAGCCACCGAGGCGGTGAGGACGCCGCTCGCGCCGGGCTCGAGGCGGGTCACGATCCGGCCGTAGGGATCGACGACGCCCGACACGCCGGTGGTCGCCGCACGCACGAGGTAGCGGCGTGTTTCGACGGCGCGGAAGACGGCCATCGCGAAGTGCTGGCGGCTCGCCACGCCGCTTCCGCCGTCGAGCCAGCCATCGTTGGAGACATTGACAAGTACCTCGGCACCGGCGTTCACCGCCCGGCTTACGAGCTCGGGAAACAATATCTCATGGCAGATCGACACGCCGAGCGGGAGGAAACTCTTGAGGACGGCGGGCGCGGTGCCGGCGCTGAACTGTCGCGGGCTCTCATTCTCCGCCGCCGGGCGCGACGGGAGGAAGGGATTCGCCTCGGCGCCGAGCACGAGGCGCTGCTTGTCGTAATAACCACCGTTCCGTCCCGCGGCGGTGATAAGCCTGACGCTGTTGTAGGTGCGCCCCGCCTGGTAGCGCGGCCCGCCGAAGAGGAGGTCGGCGCCGTGGCGGGTCGCCAGCGCGGCAAGCTGCGCGGCCAGCATGGGCTCGTCCTCCAGGTAGCGCGGAACGGCGTGCTCCGGCCACACGATCAGCGCAGGGCGGAGTGTGACCGGCAGGCGGTCGGTTGCCTGGATGTGTGCCATCACCTGGCGGTCCGTGTACGCCGGTGTCCATTCGGAGGCGGGGGCCACATTGGTCTGCAGGACGGCCACGGGGTGGGCGTTGAAGCCCCCGATGGGCCCGCGCTCGGCGACCAGCGCGCCCGCCGCCCACACAGGCAAGACGAGGACCAAGGGGAGCGCCAGCGTGGCAAGAACCTGTCGAGTACTCGCCCGCGCGGCGACCAGGGCGATCGCCTCGGCAATCGCCGTGTTGCTGAAGGCGAGGAGGAACGACACGCCGTACACGGCGGTCAGAGCCGCAACCTGGATGAGAGCCGTGTGCGTGTACTGGGTGTAGCCAAGCAGCCCCCAGGGTTGCCCGAGGACGCGGGCGCGCAGCAGCTCGATCGCCACCCAGAGGGCGGGCACGGCCAGGCGAGCCGCGAGCGACCGCTCCGGGCGGAGCAGGATCACCGTTCCCGCAGAGAAGAGGCCGAATGCCGCTCCCCAGAAGACGGCGGCGTAGAGCGACGCGGCCACGACTCCGAGCGGAAGGCCGAGGGCGAAGTAGCGACCCATCGCCTGCGCGAGCCATGGGCCGATCGCCCAGGGACAGGCGCATCCGTAGAGCACGCCGTACGTGAACGCCTGCCCGACGGGCAGCGGTCGCACCACCACGAGCAGCGGCACCAGCGCCACCCACCCGAGGCACGCCCAGTCCCACGGCGGAAGCGCGAGCGCATACAGCGCCGCCCCCAGGAGGACGGCCGCGGCGCGCGCCCAGCGGGGCACGGACGGGCCGCCGCTCACTGGAGCGGTGCTTCGGACGGGACGGACTGGACGACCAGCTCGAACGGAGGCGTAGCACCGGGCGCGGGCCGGCTCCCGCTCATGAGCATGCCCGAGATCGCCACCACGATCCTGTCGTGGTCGATGTGGGGC
>WNFT01007873.1_pt1 | contig 10330 bp, 8 predicted proteins | sample 5400191 | NCBI WGS metagenome assembly WNFT01 (sample SAMN13153359, study PRJNA577476) | soil metagenome | isolation source: 80 cm saprolite under Madrone tree | place: USA:California | collected 2016-06-14 | reverse complement strand
TGCCAGGCAACTGCAGCGCATCAAGGGGCGCTATGCTCTTGCATCCATGTGCATTGGGGTGGGGCAGGGAATCGCAACTTTATTGGCGCAACCCTGAAATCCCAGCGGGTTGCCTCCTCTGGCGATCCCGATTAAGCGGAGCGCCGCAGGTACGACAGGAGGCGCCGCGTGCGCGGAGTCTGTCGCAGTGTCTGCAGAGCTTGAGCTTCGATCTGTCGCGTGCGTTCCCGGGTGACTCCCAGGCAGCGGCCCACTTCCTCGAGCGTATGTTCGTCTCCGTCCTCCAGCCCGAAACGCATGCGGATGACTTTGGCCTCGCGCGGCGTGAGATCATTCAGCATATCGATCGCGTGCTCTTTCAGATTGCGATCAATTACGGCCTCGGAAGGAGACGCGGCCTGCTTGTCTTCGATGAAGTCACCGAGATGCGATTCCCCATCAGTCCCGATGCGGGTTTCCAGAGACAGCGGCTCCTGTGCAATCTTCATCAGTTCGCGAACTTTTTCAATGGGGAGACCCAGGCGTTCGGCAATCTCATGTGAAGTGGGTTGACGCCCGAACTCTTTGAGCAATTCACGATTTGCCTGCATGAACCTGTTAATGTGCTCGATCATGTGCACAGGCACGCGAATCGTGCGAGCTTGGTCAGCAATTGCGCGAGTGATAGCCTGGCGAATCCACCACGTAGCGTAGGTCGAAAATTTGAATCCGCGCCGCCATTCAAATTTCTCCACGGCTTTCATCAACCCAATGTTGCCCTCTTGAATGAGATCAAGAAAGCTCATGCCCCGGTTCACATATCGCTTAGCTATGGATACAACCAGGCGAAGATTGGCCTCAGTCATCTGCTTCTTGGCGTGCTCCTTTGGCCGCGCAGCAGACTCCACCAGGGCGGCACGAGTCAGTGCAATCAGGCGCGCTCTCTCGAACGGAGTGAACTTGATCGAGTTCATAAGTAGAGAAGCGCGCACCCGCAGTCGGGCGAGTGGCCAGGTGCGCCGACGCCCAGAAGCCGATCGCTTGAGTCGCCGGCTCCGACGAATTGCTAGCGAGTAAAGCCGCGAGACCTCGGCAATAGCCTGCAAAGTGTGCTTGAGTTCGGTTTTTTCGGCCGAAGGCGTCTCGCCCCCGATTTGAACGACATTTTTGATCGGTCTGGCGCCGTTGCGCAGTTCCTCGGCCACGCGAAGCAGCGCTTCGATGCCAACCGGCGAACGCGAGACGGCCGTCATGACCATCTTCTCTCCGCGCTCAATCTGCTTCGCGAGAGCCACCTCCTGTTCGCGCTTCAGCAGAGGCACGGCGCCGAGCGCCGCCAAATAGGTGCGGATAGGGTCGTAGGTGTCGTCTGTGCCCGGCGCGTATTCGATCTCTCTTTCATCGACGGAGGTCTCCCGTCCGCCAGATTCTGACAAGCTGCCGGCCCTGACGACGTCGTCGTATTCGTCCTCTCTCAACTGTTGGATGTTGTCTATGAATCCCATAAAATCAGATTTCCTCACGCTTCGTCTTCAGAAAAGGCGGCCGGGGGGAACAAGGGATCAGAATAAATAGTATTACCATCCGTCGATATTCCTAACGAAATCAGCAAGATGCGGAGCTTAATCGACCGGTCGACTCTGAAGTTCCTATATTAGCTTTATTTTTAGATGCGGCGGCTCAATAAAAGATGCACCTGATTTTTCGCTCCCGTGTTACATCTTCCGATGCAGTGTTTACTCTTAGCGAAGCCCTTATTTAGCCCTGAGGCTCATGACATACGCGACCAGCGGCTTATGGTCCGGGCTGTCGAGCGGTATGTCGGGCATACCCTTATTATCGGCATCCACGCTGGGCTTTGTAAGGAATTTTGAAACTTGATCGGCCGTCAACTTCGAGTGGGTGAGATCCGGCGCATCCGGGGTTCCTTCACCATTCTGGCCATGGCAGTCGTAGCATTTATACGCCTGGAAGCGCGCTTTGCCTTGCGCGGCGAGGGCATTTTGTTGACCGCCTGCGGCGGAACGGCCGGCGGGCCCGGCACTCGCGGCTGGCCCCTGCGCGTACAGAGAGGGGACCAAAATAGCTGCCGTGGCGAAAGCGCACTCAAGCAACGCTAATTTCCGCAACTCCATAAAACCTCCGGGGGCGGATTATACGAGCGGGAAGCTCCCCGGTGGAAGGGCTCGACGCAGCGGTCCTCAGGGGCCGGACTGATTGCCGTAGCACATTAATTGACGGCCATCGGCCAGCACGACCTTGGACAGACGCAATTTGTAGGTGCCGTCGCTGATGCGATTGCCCACAATGGTAATCTGATCGCCCGGATGAAGAGTATCTTTGGTCCAGCCGGCATTCGCCATGCGGCTGGGACTCGGGCCGCCGGCACTCCATTTCTCGATCTCGCCCTTGTCGTTTGCCACGTCCAGATTCATCCACACATGCGGATTACCAAAATCGAATCCGGTGACGGTGCCCTTCATGGTGGTCAGATTTTTCATGTCAAAGCCGCGCCAGGCATGATGGGCGAAGACCGGAGCAGCCGTGATCAGGAGGCAAAGGGAGAATACGACGAGCGTCAGGAGCCTGGTTCTCATGTTCGACACCTCACAGTGTGCGACCATATTTTCGACGCGCTCGGCTTAGGCCCGGTTTCCCGACCGCTCGCCCGCGGGATGAGCGAGCCGCGATATTCAGGACCAGACCGGCTTGACGCCGGGGCCTACCAACATTGCTGGGTTAGCCCCCTTTCGAGGAATGAACTTCTGCGCGCGCCCATTGTCGACTTCAGCGACATAGAAGTTGCCTTCCTGGTCCACATGCATTCCGTGAACGCCCCAAAAGCCGCCAGGAAAATCGCCCCAGGTCCCCCAGGTGTAGAGGAAGCGCCCTTCCAAGTCATACTTGATCATTTTGGACGTGCCGCGGTCGTAAGCCCAGAGATGCCGGTCGGCAGACATGATGATGATGTGCACGTCCGACGGCGGATCGCCGACACGCCACTGGTTGAGGAATTTGCCGTTCTCATCGAAGACCTGGATGCGATGATTGTTCCTGTCATTGACAAACACACGGCCGGTCTGGACATCGACTGCGACGCCATGCACGCTGTTGAAGTAGCCGGGGCGCGTTTCATTCGGCGGGGTGCCCTTCTGGCCCCAGGCTGTGATGTACTTGCCGTCTTTATCGAACTTCACGACGCGCGTATTGGCGTATCCATCGGCCACGAACATGGTGCCGTCGGGCAGCCAGGCGAGATAAGTCGGCCGGTAGAAATGCTTATCGTCATTGCCGTGCTCGTTGGGGACACCTAGCGTGAGGACGAGCTTCTTTACGTCGTGAGTGAATTTGAAGATGGCGTGCCGGTAATCGTCCACCAGCCAGACATATTTGTCCTTGTCGTAGGGACTGATGTAAATCGCATGCGGACGGCGCAGCATTTTGTCCCACTCCGGCCAGGTTTCGACGATGTCTCCTTTGGAATTCACCGACACGAGGCAATGGTTCCAGCGCCAGTCCACGTTTTCGGTTCCCCGGTTGGGGCCATCGAGCGGACCTGGCGGACTGGCGGAAGTGGCGTCGCGCCAGGGCAGCCGGCCGATGGGAAAACCGAGGCTCGGGCCAAGCTGAGGGAGATCGATTTCCTTCGGCCTCTTTATGTTCGGCAGTTCACCGCGCTGGAGAATGAAGACTCGATCAGGGTTCTCGGCGAAAACGCTCTCCGCCGAGCCCCAAGTCCAATTCTCATTTCCGGGTAGGGAGGACAAAGGCTTAGGCCAGTTCGGGTCGACTTCATAGGCTCCGCAGACGTCCTGGCCACCCACCTGTCCCGGAACGGCCGCAAATGACTGATCGTTTTTCGCCGGAGTTTGGGCGTGAGCCGTGGAGGCGGAACTCAGGAGCTTTGCAACCACGGGCAGGCCCGCTGAAACGAGCCCACATTTCACCAACGCTCTCCTGCTGATTTTTGATAGGGAACCCATGGTTAGTCCTTTCTGCTGGAGTACAGGCTCAACTTTGCGGACGACCATACGATAGGGAACGACGGGCCGTCAAGCAGGCCGGAGGTGTGTAGGGGCGTCGCAACGTAACAGAACGCCTCCCCCTCCCCGTATTTTTCGTAAGTGTTCATTTTACTAGACTTAGGTCCAATAAAATGTAAGTGTTCATCCCACAGGAGTTACAGCTAGATTGTATGCAAGGATTGACTCCGGGCCAGTTGGGTGACAGGAGGGCACAATTTGGAGCCGGTTGCAGAAAAGAGCCGATGATTCCACCGAAGTCCAGAAACCGAATCGGTGGGTAGCTTTTCGGGGATGCTGCCGCGAACAATCGGACGGACGGCGCGAAAACTGCGCTGGTTGGTCCGAAGAACATGCAAGAGTATAGCATATTACCTTTTGATTAGCAATGAATTTTATGCGTTAGCTATCTGGTTATTCGAACAAAACGGATTCGAACAATTATCGGACTAGGATTCGTGAGCCGGCGGCTGAACCGAAGTAAAGGCTGACTAGTTGGGCGTGGAAACGAGTCGGTGTTTGCAGGCTGATTGAGTAGAATGGGTTTTGGAGCGGACTGGCGGTTAGAGCCGCGATGACTTCGGATAGGGGTACAGCAGCGCCGAAAAGATCCAACGAAAAGGAGGAAGGATTCATGGTTCGCAAAGCGTCGGCAGTGTGGAAGGGATCACTCAAGGAGGGGAAGGGCACGATATCGAGCGACAGCGGTGTGCTTTCCAATACCCCGTATTCATTCTCGACGCGTTTTGAAAACGCTAAGGGAACCAATCCCGAGGAGTTGATTGCCGCAGCGCACGCGGGATGTTTCACGATGGCGCTTTCCGCGCAACTAGGGAATGCGGGAATGACCCCGGAAAGCCTGGAGACGACGGCCTCACTGACCCTCGATAAGTTAGACGCAGGATGGACGGTTACGAAAATTCATCTAGACGTGACCGCGCGCATACCGGGGGCGGACAAGGCGGCCTTCGATAAAGCCGCCGAGAATGCCAAGGCAGGCTGCCCCATTTCACGTTTGCTGAATGCTCAGATCACCATGGTGGCGCGACTCATCGGAGGACAGGCCACCAGCGCATAGGCCTCCGCAGAGAGCGTATCCAACGCCGGGCGCGATGACGTTTGCTGCCAATGTGCCCATTCCCGGAAGCACGGGCGCTACCTTCCAACCGCAGATCGTAGTTGATGCCACACGCAATACGGTCTACGTGGCGTGGGCCGCAACGACGACCGCGAAGGGCACGGACCGCTATGCCGGGCATGCTGGGCTATACTTCCCCTCAGCGATGCCACTCCGCATTATTTCCGCCTCATTGATCATCCTCACGGCCTTGTCTGCGAGCTTCGCACAAGCCCCGCGGGGCATTCCGCGAGAACTGGCGAGACAGCGTGCCGCCCAGATTACCAATGTGAGATATCGCCTAGCCTTTGTACTGATCCCGAAAGCGGCCACAACTTCGGGTAACGAAGAGCTCCGTTTCAATCTGAAGACGCTCCAGCCCGTGGTCTTGGATTTCCGCGATGGCCGGCTCGTCAGCGCGTCCGTGAACGGCGCGACGATCAGCTTGAAACTCGGGAATGGGCATTTGGAAGTGCCCAGAGAGAGGCTGCGAGCGGGAGAGAATACGATCCGCTTCCGCTTTACCGTGCCGATTGCGGCGGCGGGAAAGCCGCTCACGCGTTTTGAGGACCATGACGACGGCAGCGAATACATCTACAGCTTATTTGTGCCCATGGACGCGAGCATGGCTTTTCCCTGTTTTGATCAACCGGATTTGAAGGGCCGCTTTACTCTTGAACTGACCGCGCCGGAGAGCTGGACGGTCATCTCAAATACGGCAGTTGCGAGCGTTGCCGCTGTTGACACCGGGCAAAGGCACACTCAATTCGCCGAAACGCTTCCGATAAGTACCTATCTGTTTGCGTTCGCCACCGGGCCGTTTCGAAGGCTTCCTACATCGCCGGGTATGCCTGAACTTTATGTGCGCAAATCGAAGTTCGACCGCGCGCAGACCGAGGCTCCCGAGGTGCGGCAGATTGCTGCTCGCGGCGTGCAATACCTCTCCGATTTTTTCGCGCAGCCATTTCCATTCCCGAAATATGACATGGTGCTCATCCCCGGCCTCGCCTATGGGGGCATGGAACATGCCGGAGCAACTTTCCTGCGGGAAGAGTCGGTTTTGTTTCGTACCGCACCGACGCATAGCGACCTGCTGAACCGCGACATCCTCGTCTTGCATGAGCTCACGCATCAATGGTTCGGGAATCTGGTGACCATGCGTTGGTTCGACGACCTTTGGCTCAAAGAAGGGTTCGCGCAATATATGGCTTATCAGGCCCTGGCGGCGCTCCAGCCCGAAGAGAACGTGTGGAAGCGGTTCTATGAATCCATCAAGCCGGATGCCTACGCCATCGATTCGACAAAGGGCACGACGCCCATTTATCAGGAGATTCCGAACCTCGAGGATGCAAAATCGGCCTACGGGGCGATCGTTTACTCAAAGGCGCCTGCTGTGTTAAAGCAACTCGCTTTCGTCCTGGGAGCAGAGAAGTTTCGTCAGGGCCTCCAGCTTTACCTGAAGGAGCATGCTTACGGCAATGCCGAATGGAACGATCTGGTGCACGCATTCGAACGGGTATCGGGCAGGCCGCTCGATAATTGGGCGGAGATGTGGATCCGGCATCGTGGCATGCCACAGGTGGAGGTCTCCTGGTCCTGCGAGGGAAACCACCTCAGCGAGCTTTCACTGTCGCAGCACGACGTTTTGGGTTCGGCGGATGTCTGGCCGCTGGCAATGCAGCTTGGCTTGAATTATGTAAACCGGAACCCTGTGTTGATGCGCGTCGACCTGAACGGCAAAACCCTCGAGGTGCCCAATTTGAAGCGGGCAGACTGCCCAAGCTTCATTTTTGCGAATGAGGAGGATTACGCCTACGGCCGCTTTCTGCTCGATCGGCGGAGCCGCGAAGGCGCCATCCGCCAACTTGGGGAGGTACACGACCTGTTTCGCCGCACGCTGCTTGGGGGTTCGTTGTGGGATTCAGTGCGCACTGCCGAGCTGGCTCCGGGGGACTATCTCGCGCTGGCGCTGAAGCTTGTGCCCGCCGAGGCTGACGAAACGCTGGCGCGCAGCGTGCTTTCGCATTCCGCGACCGCGCTGCATCGTTACGTGAGCCCGGCAACGCGAAGCAAATACGTTCCCCAATTTGAAGCTTTGGCGGCAGACCGTATGTCGCAGGCCACGGATCGGGACTTGCGAATTGTGTGGTTCCGGGGCCTGGCAGCCATAGCGGAAACGCCCGAAGGGCTCGCAAGATTAAAAGAAATCCTGAACGGCCGACTTGCCGTGCCTGGAGTGGAGCTTCGTCCGCTGGACCGATGGAATGTCGTGACTGCGCTCGTGGCCCACGGCGATCCCGAGGCCGAGACGATCTTGGCCTCGGAGAAGAAGCGCGATCCGACCGGAGACGGCCAAAAATATGCGTATGTGGCCGAGGCCGCACGACCCGAAACAGCCGTCAAGCAGCGGTACTTCAAAGATTTTTCCCAGAATTCCTCTCGACCCGAAGATTGGATCGAACAGGCTCTCTATGCCTTCAATTATTGGAACCAGTCAGAGCTCACAGCCCCTTACCTTCAGGACGCCCTCGAAGGTCTTCCACAAATCAAGCGCGAACGCAAAATTTTCTTTCTCGTAGACTGGCTGACGGCATTCATAGACGGGCAACAGTCGCCGGCATCCCGCGCTCAAGTCTATGCCTACCTGGAATCAGGTGGAATTGATGACGATCTGCGATTGAAAATTCTACAATCCGTGGACGAGCTCGACCGAACGGTTGCCATCCGCCAAAAATTTCCCAATTAGCGCGTTTAACCGGCGCTTGATCCCGATTGGCGCCGAACCAATCGTGTGCAGCAGACTGTGGAACAGATTTTGCGCTTCAGTTCTCGCCCGTATTCAGGGAAGTAGCGGCCGATCAGGGGCAAATCAAATTCCGGCAAAATGGATTCTTTCGGCTCGCGCGCCAACAGAAACTCGAACGATCGCTTTATGAGTTCGTGGGGCTCGATCTTTCCCCTGCTAAGCCTGCGGTAATCATCTTGCGCCAGAGTGACGCGATGGGTTGATTCGCTCCTGCCTTCGATTACGCGGACTCCAAACTCGCCCTCTTTCAGCTTTTCGACTTCAATTCGCGCCGCCATTATACCCAGCCTCGGCTATTCCAAACCGTCGCCTAAGACGCCCTTGGCGATCAATTCTTTACGTTCCTCGTCATCGTGGCTGGCGATGATGAAAACGTTCTTTTCCGTGCGGTAGAGTTCGTTCAGCCACTCGAGTTGGGCCAGAAGGGCGGCCTGGTCTTCCTGGATCCAGGGCGCATCTTTGCCTTTGATCAATCGCACGCCGTCCATATGCCAGGCTGTGTCGCCGATGAAGAGATACTCTCGGCCGGACTCCAGCGCGACATAGAGCATCTGCGAGCCGGGAGTATGCCCCGGCGCCTTGATCAGCGCCATACCCGGCCCAAAGGGAAGGAACTTCTCATAATCAACCACGTTATAGTGGCTGGCCATGTCCGGAGTGATCTTGATTTCGGGCATTTGCGGATCGCTTTCGAGCGCCTGAATTTGCGTGCGCGTGAGAAGCGTTTTCGGTGCGAGCTCGGCTATCAAGGGCGTGCGAATCACGCCGGCAACGTGATCGCCATGCTCATGAGTGATGATGATCGCCCTTGCGCTGCGAAGCGCCCGCTCCACCTGCTTTGCAGCGTCAGGGTAATACGGCTCAATCACTCCGCGCCCGAAGAAGCGATGCACCTGCTCGTCCATGCCGGAATCGATCATCACCGTGCCATCCGCAAAAACGACCTGAAACACCGTGCGGGCCTGGACGCTGGCCTCGTCGGGAGCTCCTTGAACAGAAAATTTCTTTGAGCGGCGGCTTTCCGCAAATTTCAAGACATTGATCCGCAAGGCACGGCGGCCGGGAATCATCGCGGCGACTTGGCGTATTTCGTCGAGCCGCACCGACCAAAGCGAATCGGCAGGTTGTTTTTGCGCCGATTGCGCGAATGACGCCAGTGCAGAGCAGGCAAAAAGCGCGAACAACAAACAAACACTATAGATTTTTTTCATTTTCTTCTTGTCCAAAGTAACAGTTAATGGGCGAGCGCGCTTCAACATGCGATAATCACGCCACGGGAAGATCTGGCTGAATCAATTCCTCCTGCGAGGCTGTATGACGTCGCTGGCGACCGTGACGAACACCGCACCTGAAGTCTTTCGCTGGCGCGACAGCAGTGTAGCGCAGCGAAACACACTGCTCGCCGCCTTTCTCGGCTGGATGCTCAATGCTTTTGATGTGATGCTGTACTCGCTGATGGTTACGCGCCTGATGAGCGTTTTCGGTATGGATCAGGCCACCGCCGGTTTGCTGAATGCGCTAACTTTAGCCGCCTCCGCGGCCGGGACGGTTCTATTCGGCTTGCTGGCCGATCGCTTCGGGCGGCGCCACATGCTGAATTACAGCATTATCACCTACTCAGTTTTTACGTTCGCATGCGGGCTGGCGAGCTCAGTGGTGATGCTCGCTCTGCTGCGATTCCTGGTGGGCGTGGGCATGGGCGGCGAATGGAACTGCGGAGCAGCGCTGGTGGCGGAAACCTGGCCCACGAGGTGGCGCGGCCGGGCTATGGGAATTGTCCTCAGTGGCTGGGCCGCGGGTTACGCGCTTGCAGCGATCGTTTCGGGCCTGATTTTGGCGCTGGCGGATTGGCGCTGGGTGTTTTTCGTCGGCCTTTTACCGGCACTGCTGACCATCTGGATTCGCCGCAAGGTCCCCGAACCGGAGATTTGGAAACATTCACGGGAGAGGCCGGTCTCATCGGCAGAACAGAAAATGCTTTGGCGCGCCGCGCGGCCACGCCTGCTTGCGCTGCTGACCATGAATACCTTCGGGATGTTTGCGTGGTGGGGCCTGTTCAGTTGGATCCCGGCTTACTTGGCTCTCCCGCAGTCGCAGGGCGGGCGAAATTTTCAGATGCTGGGCGTGGCAACTCTGCTGATCGTCCTCAATCTTGCAGGGATGTTCCCCGGATATTTGTCTTTCGGTGTTTTTGCCGATCGCTTCGGACGAAAACGCTCGGTTATTTTCTATCTCGCCGCGGCTTCGCTGCTGGTTCCGTTTTTTGCCGCCGCCCGGGAACCTGCGGCAATTCTCGTGGCCGGCTGCATGACCGCTTTCTTCGGAACCGGCTTTTTTGCGGGTTCAGGCACGCTTGGAAACGAACTTTTTCCCACCCCGATTCGCGCGACAGCCCTGGGATTGTCC
>WNFT01006444.1_pt1 | contig 10331 bp, 4 predicted proteins | sample 5400191 | NCBI WGS metagenome assembly WNFT01 (sample SAMN13153359, study PRJNA577476) | soil metagenome | isolation source: 80 cm saprolite under Madrone tree | place: USA:California | collected 2016-06-14 | reverse complement strand
CATTGCCTCTCACATAGCTCGTGATGTTACACGAGTCACACCCCGGCCAACGGATGCTGACCAGCTCACGTTGATCAAACTAGGTAAGCGAACGCAGAAAGCTCTCCAGATCGGTGCCTTCGAGGTCTTTCTGTACCATTCTGCTTGCGACTCGCCAATTGTCAGACTTGCCCCAATGCGGCGTCACATCGCTTAGTTTCTGAAACGGCTGTAGTCCATTATATTGTTTTCCAAATATTTCTTGGATTTTGCTTGCCGGCAGATAGTTTTCAATTGCGCGTCGCTGTAGCACGTGCATTTGAAAGCCTAGTCGGTGACATATCGCCACGAAATCTGCTCGCTCCTTGGGCAGCGGATCGTGCTCGCTAGCTTTTTCGCTGTCAATCAATACCGCCACCTTGGGCGCAATTCTGGCGACCTCCGTCAATTCCTCTTCTCGCTTTCCATTGATCATTTGGCGCCCACCCAGTTGTAGCACTAGGAAGCGAGTTTCGTTGTGATACAAAGATAGCAGCCGTTGCACTGGCTTCACATCGGTTATGCCCTCGACTAAGAGGACGCGATCGAACCCTAGGTCTCTGTAACCTTGGTAACCCAACTCACCCAGGAATTCGGATAGCCTCGTGGTGCCATGAATAGGACGGACGGTGCTGACTCCCTCTCGCGTACGACTCACGGTATAAACGAGGTCGCCCGTCGCTCGCGCTAGTCCATAATTGTGAGTTGAGAACAGTACTTGCCCTTCCATTGCATGAGACGCGAGTGCCACCAAGAAAGGAGCCTGAAGGGCAGGATGAAGATTTAGTTCTGGCTCATCTATAAGAATAATAGAGGGTCGTTGAATCGCTGCGTTTGCCAGTACGAGGATGAACTGAGCAACACCAGATCCTAATTCGTCAAGCCGATAAACGCGGCCGTCAATAATAACCTGAAGCGTTTTCTCGTCTTGTGTCGGTGTTATCTCAAGCTCCTTGAAGCCAAATAAGTCGCGTATTTGTTTCGACAGATCGTGCACGGCTTGAGCTGCTTTTTTAGAATGCCCTGTCTTGTGTACTTTCCAAGTTTTGACAAAATTTTCTCCCACCTGGATGTCGTACAGATTCTCGCCGCCGCCCGCGTTCACAGCGTTTCGGAAAGAGGCAATGTAATGGGTGCGCGCTAGAAAGCTAAAGGCTTTCGCCATTAACTCGTAGTCTCCTACCGCGGTGGCCTCCAGCGCTAGGTCGCTTCCATTCGTCCAATGAAAGCCGGGCTTCGGGCCTATACGTTTCCCGGCAGAGAAAATGCTAAGGGAGAAGTTAGTTTGAGGCCTCGGGATTACACACGTAACTCGGGAAATGTAAGGGACATTTCGTCCATTTAAGCTTGAAGGCGGATCGAGAATCTCAATCTCGAACTCCAATCCTCGCTCGTTTTGGTTACAGAAAAGCTCCTCCGGATCTTTTACGCAATTTGCATAACCAAATGCTGACATAGAACTAAGTCCGTTCGGTACATCGCCAGCGCCCATATTGGAAAGTCTTTGGAGGAGATCTCGGAACTCATAGAAAAAACGAAGAAGTGAAGACTTCCCTGAGTTGTTGATGCCAACAAATGCAGTAAAGCCTTTTGATATTTCGAATTGTGCGGGAGACTCAGAAGGGAAACACCGGTAATTCTTGAGTGTTATTTGAATTCGCATGTTCCGCGCCGAGAGTTATTTCTAGAGCTAATTGCCGCGCAGCTGGCTCGATAAGACAGCCAAATAAAACCTTCGTCAGGACTTCCTACTTTGTCTTGCAGCGTTCTCCGCTAACTTCATATTGGTCAGATCAACCTTCGCCGTATTCACGCGATGCTTGATACCCTGCCGGACCCATTCCGTAAGTGACCAGAGGGCGGTTCTGCTCACCTAAATCTGAAGCAGGTTATTGAATTGGCCATCGTGGTATTGCCTCGTCTATCTTGGATTGCAGCCGGATAGTTTCAGCCACTGCCGACACTATGCGCATGTAGTGAGTACAGTCATCGTGTGAAAGCAGACGCCCCTTCCGGTCCTTCAGCCACTTGCTTGCAACCTGAAACCCGCCAACATGGTAACTCCACACGGCATCCGGGACTTCTTCGAAATACTGTTCAGCGTTGATGTATACGCGGGAAGCCCCAAACTCAACTTTATCGACTCGATTGTTCCCAGGGACCGGGAAGACGCAAAGGGATGGCCCGACTAAATCAAGCACATGCAACGCAAAAAGTCGTGCGCCGATGGCGCAGACGCTTTTAAATAATTCGCTATTGCTCGTAAGGGGCAGGCGCGGAAACTCAGTCTTTAGGAATTGGCCATAACGGTTCCGAAAGCTTGGCGCATAAAAGATGCCATAGGTGTAGTGAAGAATATCTTCCGGTCCAAAATCGCTCCGCAGATTCCCTTTACCATCAGGTCGGTATTTGAGTCCCAGCTTCTCGGACACGGCGGAGACAAACTCACGCCTTAAATTTGCTTGACGCCTATTCGGCATGTCCACCGACTTCTCCTCGCCAAGGAGATCTTCGTTAAGATAAAGGTAGAGCGGGAACAAATAATTTACGTCGTAAGCTGCTAAAGACTTATGGCCTACTATGTCTTTGGTTGCGAAGATGTCCCACTTATCTTTAGTTTGTCTCGTCAGGATCAACCCATAGTTATCTCGAAACATGTTGGACATAAATTCCCGATACGGCCATCCAACAAAACCCCTGGTCTTACCTGTGTAGTAAATAAATCGTATATCGAAGGGACGGTAAAGAATCCGTTTAATTTTCTCCTTGCTTAGTCCACTCGTTTTAAGATCTTCTTGTGCCCAAGACACTTTCCAGTCTCTCACATCTTCGGGAAGGTTAAACTCTGCTCGCGCTTGCTCGGCGGGCATTGACGCAAACTTTTGCACCGTGTCCCATAATTCCTTAGCGGTGAAGTGAATCGACAGAGCGTCCCGTTTAGTAATGATTCCGGTGTTCGACTTTACAAAGGCATTCGGCATTGGGTAGGCGGCGCCAAATTCCGCAGTGAGGTTGCTGTCCTTCGGGACAAAATAATGCATGGGGCTTGTCGGTGAAACTTTCTCCCATGCCGTTGTAACGATATCGTGTTCATATAGCCATGCGTATTTACTCGCGCGGACCCCCCATATCTCCGCATGATTGATGTTACGCAGCTGTCCGCTTTTGCCTTTAGTGTGGCGCTTTACAAAAATCCCAATAGCAACGCCTTGTTGTATGTCGAAGACGTTTTCGTCTTTTCCCCCATCCGGCGCTTTTTCTTTTTTCTTGCTATTACCGTGCAAATCCAGGAGGTAAATGTCATCGAAGGTTTCCGCTAAGCATTGGCGCATTCCGCGGAATGTAGGGTTATCCAAATACCCATTATCAGTGATGAACGCCAGCACTCCGTATCCAGTTTGCTCGATCCGCCATTGCGCAAAGCGAATGAATTTGACGTAGTCATTGTTTAACCATTTGGCAGTTCTCTCGCCAAGAGGCTCACCATCCATTTCAAAATAATTTCCTGTCGAAGCTTTCATTAGCGAGTCGCGTCCACGTAAGAGGCCATTAATCCATTCCCCGGTATTTGCCGAGTGCCCCGAATATGGTGGATTTCCCAGTACCACCATAATTGGAACGTTGCGCTTTACCTGTGAAGCGCTTGCCGCCTCTTGCGACAGCCACTGAGTAAAGAGCGGCAATCCGGTGAGCTCGTGTGCCTCTTCCAAAGTATTGGTCAGATATACTCGCAACCGCTCGTCGCTCGCGAAGTCATACCCTGATTCTTTTAGCTCTAATCCGAGCTTCATATGTGCAACAGCATAAGGCGCCATCAGTAACTCGAAACCAAACACACGGGGGAGAAGATGTTCTGTTACATAGCTATGCCACAACCCTGCGTTCGCCTTCATTGTCTCTCGCATGAGCCCAATGACGAAGTATAGGAACGTCCCTGTTCCGGTAGCTGGGTCAAGTATCTGTACGCGATGCGTTTCGACGGTTTCGAACTGCTCCTCTCCGTTTTTCTTCAATTTTATTGGTCGCTTAATTTTTACTTTTGAGCTGTCAGCAAGTCCGAAAGAAAGTTTGAAGTCACGCTTTAGAATGGCGTCCACAGACCGGACGATGTAACTCACTACCGGCTCTGGAGTGTAATAGACGCCACGCCTTTCCCGTTCCTTGGGATCGTAGGCGGAGAGAAACGTTTCGTAGAAATGCACGACGGGATCTTCTTGGCGTATCGCCTTGCCAAAATCCTCCAGGATCGCCGCCATATCTGCCCGAGCCAAGAGTTCTGCTAGATCGTCAACTGCCCACGAAATGCGCTCGTCTAGGTCTACACCGGCAATCTGCGCGAACAGCTTGCGAAGGAAGGGATTCGTTTTTGGAAGTTCACTTGCCGCATGTTCCCTTGTGAAGCCCGCTCCGATGTGATTGCAGCGCGCCGCAAACAAGCCATAGCAAAGCGTCTGTGCGTACATGTCTGCGAATTGAGGCGGTTTCAGGTCCGCGAGTAATACCTTCTGGAACGCCCCGAATTGCGCATGTAATTCACCCTCTGCGCCTTCCTGCGAAAACGTTTGCCGAATTAGATCTCGGATCAATTGCGCGAGCCAAGCCATGCGCTGGGCCAACTCGCGCGGACTTGCAACGGAGGGAACGTCTGCTTGCAGGAACCAAGTCAACAATGTGTTGACTAGCTGAATGCCTGCCTGATCGGACCTCAATACACCGTTCTTCTGGACTTTAGCGACCTGCGCGTTTTGCACGAGCTCACCGTTACGATACAACCGAAATTCGAGATAATCAGTTAGGACAAGATTACGCAAGCTCGCGCGGTAGCGTTTAACCTGTTCGTCCTCTTCGATTTCGTCAAGATTGGCCCCGATGTCTTTGGCCTCGATGTAGCCTAAGGGAATATGCTTTCGCGTAACGATGAAGTCTGGCGCGCCGCATTTAATTCGCTTCGGCTCATTGGTAGCGACGATGCCAGTGCCCAGCGCTTCTATGAGAGTCTTGAGCGCCGGCCGATGTGTGTGTTCAGTAGCATTCCCGGCTTTGAAAGCCGCTGCTACCTGCTTTAGATACGTACTGAAAGAGGTACTAACGTCTTTTTCCAAGGTGACGCTCTGGGTGCCTTTTATCGCGTCATTATCCAATAGTTCTGGCGAACCTCTGGTAGGAAGCGGAAATCCGAGCTAGCGATCGAGAAAGTGGTAGGGAAATCAATTCGCCCGTTGCCGCCTCCGCTGCGGCTGAAACCTTGAAGCGACACTTGATTGGTGCGCCGCGCACTCGGTTGCGTTCAATCCAAGTTGCTAGCGCACGTTCGACAGTCAGATCGACGCTCCCCGCGCTGCCTCGATCAGCCTGTTAGGTCCGTCCACAGCCGTGCCCGCGGACGAACAGGCGCTGCATCTCGATCAGCCCCGAGCGCTGCTCGCGCGCCGGGTCGACGGGCAGCAGGCCGCCGAGCTGCAGCATGTCGAACGCCGCGAGCCTGGACTGCGCCGGCGATTGCGCCGCGAGCTCGGCGCGCCGCCGCTTTTCGAGCACGCGCCCGGTCTCGCGCCAGCGCGCGACGAGCTCTTGCTGTACCGAGGGAGATGTCGTTGAGGTCACTCTCGAATTTTAGCCCACAACACCGAGGCGCCCGAGGTCAAGTGTTACATCCGGTAGACGCGCAGGCTCGGATGGCTGGCCAGCACGCCGTTGAATCGGTGGATGAAGTCATGCGCACCGGATGCCTCCAATAACACCGGGGCATTGTGCAGCGCTTGTTCGGTGATGACAGAATCCGCTCCTCCTCGCGTGCCGCTCAGCGCTGACGCAAGAGACTCGAGATATTCGCCGCCGCCGTGGATGATGTCCAGCTGCACCTTGCGGTAGTTCATCAGCGCGTAGCGATAGAGGCGCTTGCTGCGCTCGAATCCAGCCGAACCGGGGCTCTCCCCCTTTTTCAGCATCTGCACGTGATATTCGTCGGGCGAGAACTTCATCAGCGATCCGGTCAGCAGGTCGATACCGCCGGACGTTGGAATGCTGGTGACATCCAATATGGCCACGTAATTGAATTCGCGCTTGAGCTGGAACTCCTGGGTCTGATAACCGGCCCTTTCAAATTTCGCCTTGAACTGCTCGCCGTTCATGAAATTGCGGGATAGGGTCAGGGTCAGCGGCAATTCGCCCTTGTACTGGCCATCGATGGTCAGGCGGACGCCGGGGACGTTCGCGTCGAACTTGAGCGTATCGGTCGTCCCGGTAAAGATCGTGGCGCAACCGCTCAGCTGTATCAGCGCCGAAACGAGCGGCAGCGCGAGGAACAGTCGGGTGAGGTTGGAGTTACTGTTGAGCATAGAACCTCCCGGGTTCGGGTCTTAGAGATCTAACAGCAATCGCGCGGGGTCTTCGAGCGCTTCCTTGATCGCCACGAGCGACAGCACCGCCTCGCGGCCGTCGACGATGCGGTGATCGTAGGAAAGCGCGAGGTAATTGATCGGCCGGATCACGACCTGGCCGTTCTCGGCCACCGGCCGCTCGCGCGTCGCGTGCACGCCCAGGATCGCCGATTGCGGCGGGTTGATGATGGGGGTGGAGAGCATCGAGCCGAACACTCCGCCGTTCGAGATCGAGAAAGTGCCTCCGGTCAGCTCCTCGATCGTGAGCTTGCCGTCCTGGGCGCGCTTGCCGAAATCGGCGATTTTCTTTTCGATGTCGGAAAACGTCATCTGGTCCGCGTCGCGCACGACCGGCACGACCAGGCCGCGCGGGCTGCTGACGGCGACCCCGATGTCGAAGTAACCGTGGTAGACGATGTCGTTGCCGTCGATCGAGGCGTTGACGATCGGGTATTTCTTGAGCGCATGCACCGCCGCCTTGACGAAGAAGGACATGAAGCCCAGGCGCACGCCGTGCTCCTTTTCGAAGCGTTCCTGGTATTTTTTTCTCAGGTCGACCACCGGCTGCATATTGACTTCGTTGAAGGTGGTGAGGATCGCGGCGGTCGATTGCGACTGCACCAGGCGCTCGGCGATTCGCGCGCGCAGCCGGCTCATCGGCACGCGCTGCTCAGGGCGGCCGGAAAGGATCTGGTCGACGTTTACGGGCGCCGGCGGCTGCGGCAGCGAAGGTTTCGCGCTCACCGTGCCCGGCGACACAGGAGCAGCCGACGCCTTCGCCGCCTGCTCAAGCACGTCGCCCTTTGTCACGCGGCCGCCGCGGCCGCTGCCCGCCATCATCCCGGTGTCGATGCCTTTTTCCTCGGCGATCTTCCTCGCAGCCGGCATGGCCGGTGCCGGAGCCAATGCCGGCTTCGCGGCGGCCGTGGGTGCAGGGGCTGGCTTTGTCTGCACTGGGGCCGGGGCGCTCGCGACCGCCACCTTGCCCTCGGTGTCGATGGTCGCGATGATTTCGCCCGCCTTGACCGTGCCGCCGTCGGCCCTGATGATTTTCGCGAGGACGCCGTCCGCCGGAGCCGGAAGCTCGAGGACCACCTTGTCGGTCTCGATGTCGATGAGGTTCTCGTCGCGCTTGACGGCCTCGCCGACTTTCTTGTGCCACGCGAGCAGCGTGGCTTCCGCAACCGATTCCGAGAGCTCCGGCACTTTGACTTCGATAAGCATGTTTTCCCGTTATTCTGAATTCAGCTCGCGCGGCGCCCTGCCGGTGCCCTGAACCGGGCGGACGAGATTGTCCGTCACCGGCCTGAACGCCGCGTCGACCAGCTCCTTCTGCTGCTCGTTGTGCAGGGAGGCATAGCCTACCGCGGGCGAGGCCGAGGACGGCCGCGTGGCATAGGCGAGGATCTGATCCTCGCGCATGTGCCGCAGGAGATAGCGCTGGATCCAGTACCACGCGCCCTGGTTCGCCGGCTCCTCCTGGCACCACAGGACCTCTCCCGCGTTCCGGTAGAGATCGATCTGCTCCTGGAACTCGTCGTGCGGAAAGGGATAGAGCTGGGCGATGCGCACGATGGCGGTGTCCTTGAGGCCGCGCTGCTTGCGCGCGGCCATCAAGTCGAAAAAGATCTTGCCGCTGCAGAAAATCACGCGCTTGGCGTTCTCCGGCTTGATGTCCGCGTCCCACTCGGCGTTGACCGGCTTGAACTTGCTCTCGGCGAATTCCTCCAGAGGCGACACCGATTCCTTGTGGCGCAGCAGGCTCTTCGGAGTGAATATCACGAGCGGCTTGCGATAGGGCCGTATCATCTGCCGGCGCAGCAGAAAGAACATCTGCACCGGCGTCGCCGGGACGCATACCTGGATGTTGTGATCGGCGCAAAGCTGAAGGTACCGCTCCGGGCGCGCCGAAGAGTGCTCGGGCCCCTGCCCCTCGTAGCCGTGCGGCAGCATCATCACCAGCCCGCAGATGCGGCCCCACTTGACCTCGCCCGCGGCGATGAACTGGTCGATCACCACCTGCGCGCCGTTGGCGAAGTCGCCGAACTGCGCCTCCCATACCACCAGCTCGTTCGGCTCCGAGGTCGAATAGCCGTACTCGAAGCCGAGCACGGCCTCCTCCGAGAGCACCGAGTCGATGATGACGAAATCGCCCTGGTTGGGCGCGATATTGCTCAACGGGATATAGCTGCCGGAATCCCATTTCTCGCGGTTCTGGTCGTGCAGCACCGCGTGGCGGTGGAAGAAGGTGCCGCGCGCGCTGTCCTGTCCGGAAATGCGCACCGCAAAGCCGTCCCTGAGCAGGGAGGCGTAGGCGAGGTTTTCCGCCATGCCCCAGTCCACGGGCATTTTTCCCTGCCCCATAAGGCGGCGGTCGGCGATGATCTTCTCGACGCGGGGGTGGAGCTTGAAGTTCGAAGGGATGGTGGTCAGCTTCTCGGCGAGCATCTGCAGGTCGGCGAGCGGCAGCGTGGTGTCGTCCTTCTCGTTCCATTTGGTGTTCCTGTACTTCGACCAGTCCACCGCGAACGGCGGCTTGTAGTTGGAAAGAATCGTCTTGTTGGTGTGCGTGCCCGCATCGAGCGCCTGGCGAAAGGCGGCGGCCATCTTGTCCGCGTCCTCGGCGCCGATCAGCCCTTGAGCGGCGAGCTTGTCGGCGTACAGCCTGCGCGTTCCCGGGTGCTGGTTGACGATCTTGTACATCAAGGGCTGGGTGACCATCGGCTCGTCCTGCTCGTTGTGGCCGAGCTTGCGGAAGCACACCAGGTCCACCACCACGTCCTTCTTGAACTTGGCGCGGTAATCCAGGGCGATCTCCATCGCCATGACCGCGGCCTCCGGGTCGTCGCCGTTGACGTGGAAGATCGGCGCTTCGACCATCTTCATGACGTCGGTGCAGTAAAGGGTCGAGCGGCTGTCGCGCGGGTCCGAAGTCGTGAAGCCGATCTGATTGTTCAGGACGATGTGCACCGTGCCCCCGGTGCCGTAGCCGCGCGTCTGCGACAGGTTGAGCGTCTCCATCACCACGCCCTGGCCGGCGACCGACGCGTCGCCGTGGATCAGCACCGGCAGCACTTGGTCGCCGCCGCGGTCCTTGCGGCGGTGCTGGCGCGCGCGCACCGAGCCCTCGACCACCGGGTTCACGACCTCCAGGTGCGAGGGATTGAACGCGAGCGTGAGGTGCATCGGTCCGCCGGGCGTGTTGATGTCGGAGGAGAATCCCTGGTGATACTTGACGTCGCCGGCGAGGATCGAGTCGTCGTGCTTGCCTTCGAATTCCGAGAACAGATCCTTCGGCATCTTGCCGAGCGTGTTCACCAGGACGTTCAACCGGCCGCGGTGGGCCATGCCGAGCACCAGCTCCTGCACCCCGGCTTCGCCGGCGCGCTGCAGCAGGTTGTCGAGCATCGGGATGAGCGTGTCGCCGCCTTCGAGCGAGAAGCGCTTCTGCCCGACGTAGCGGGTGTGGAGGAACCGCTCCAGGCCCTCGGCGGCGGTGAGCCGCTCGAGAACGTGGCGCTTGGTGTCCGCTGAATAGCTCGGCTTTGACCGGATGGGCTCGAGGCGCTCCTGGATCCAGCGCTTTTCCGCGCGATTCGTGACGTACATGTACTCGACGCCGATCGTCCCGCAGTAGGTTTCCCGCAGCGCCTTGATGATCTCGCGCAAGCTCGCCTGCTCGGGGCCGATCAACGAGCCGGTGTTGAACACCGTGTCCATGTCGGCGTCGGTGAGGTCGTAATAAGCGGGATCGAGCTCGGCGATGCGCGGGCGCTCGCGCCGCTTGAGCGGGTCGATGTCGGCGAGGAACACGCCGCGGACGCGGTACTCGGCGACGAGCTGTATGACCGAGACCTGCTTGCGGTCGAGGCGCGGGACCGCCGCGGTCACCGGGCGCGCCGCCCCGGCCCGGGCGCGCTGCGCGAACGACTC
>WNFT01012279.1_pt1 | contig 10332 bp, 8 predicted proteins | sample 5400191 | NCBI WGS metagenome assembly WNFT01 (sample SAMN13153359, study PRJNA577476) | soil metagenome | isolation source: 80 cm saprolite under Madrone tree | place: USA:California | collected 2016-06-14 | reverse complement strand
GGCGGTTTGCAGGGAGATTCGAGGGCATCGGGAGTTGCTGAAGGCAGCGGGCGTGGATTGGCCTGGACGTTCAGGGCGCGGCGATGGTGTGCTCCTACAAAGAAAGAGCGAGACCCTGGGCACAGACTTGATTGTGGACACGGTGTATTTCGGCGGGGGGACGCCGAGCCTGCTTGATCCTGCGCACTTGCAGAAAATTCTGGAGGCGATTCGGGAGAGTTTCGCGACGGAGTTTGCGGAGGTGACGCTGGAAGCGGATCCGGAAACGATTGAGGCGGAAAAGGCGGGGGCGTGGGTTCGCGCGGGAATTAACCGGGTTAGTTTCGGGTTGCAATCCTTTGTGGATAAGGAATTGGTTGCGGCGGGGCGGATGCACCGGCGGGCTGATATTTACCGGGCGGTGCCGATTTTGCGCGAGGCGGGAATCTCCAATATTAGTTTTGATTTGATCGCGGGGTTGCCGCACCAGACGAAAGAGAGTTGGCGGCAATCGCTGGAGCAGTTGCAGGTGCTGGGGCCGGAGCACGTTTCGATTTATTTGCTGGAGATTGATGAGGGGAGCCGGCTGGGGAGCGAGCTGCTGCGCGGAGGGGGTCGGTATAGCGCGGGGGCGGTGCCCAGCGAGGATGAGATGGCGGAGTTATATGAGACGGCGCAGAAGGAGTTGCTGACGGCAGGGTATCACCATTATGAGATTTCGAATTGGGCGAAGCCGGGATTCGAATCGAAGCACAATTTGAAGTATTGGCGGCGGGAGGCGTATTTGGGATTTGGGGCGGGGGCGCATTCGTTTTCGGGGACGGAGCGATGGGCGAATGCGCATGACGCGGCGGCGTATGTGGGCGCGGTGCAGGGCGGGGGGTTGTCGGTGGAGCAGAAGGAGAAGTTGACGAAGGAGAGTGCGCTCGAGGAGGAATTGTTTTTAGGATTGCGGCAGTTGGATGGAATCGATCTGGTGCGGATTGAGCGGGAGTATGGAGTTGCGTTGGCGTCGCGGTTCGATCCGTTAATGATGGCGGGGTTGGTGGAGCGGGATGGCGGGGTGGTGAGGCTGGCGAGCGATCGGCTGGCGGTTTCGAATGAAGTGTTTGTGGAACTGATGAGGTAAAGAAGCATGGAAGTAATGGGATAAAGAAGGACGGAAACAGAAAAAGATAACGCAGAGACACGGAGAACGCTGGGGAATACAGGAAAGAGGAAGGAATTAACACAGAGAGCACAGAGGGCAGAGCACAGAGATCACGGAGACAAGACGATATGAGTTATACGGTGGCGAAGGGGAATCAGAGGGTGGATCCGGATCAGTTGTCGGAGGTGAGCAAGATTCCGGCGGGAGTGGTGGATCTGCGGAGCGATACGGTGACGCGGCCGACGGCGGAGATGCGGCGGGCGATGGCGGAAGCCGAGGTCGGCGACGACGTGTATGGAGAAGACCCGACGGTCAACCGGCTGGAGCGGCGGGCGGCGGAGATTTTCGGGAAGGAAGCGGCGCTGTTTGTGCCGACGGGATGCATGGGGAACCTCATCGCGATCAAAGTGTGGACGCATCACGGCAATGAAGTGATCTGCGAAGAGCGGAGCCATGTGAACTTGTACGAGTTGGCGTCCATGTCCGCGATTGCGGGGTGCATGCCGCGTGCCGTGCGGGGCGAAGACGGGATTCTGACGTGGAAGCAGGTGGAGGGGGGAATCCGGCCGAAAATTTATTACGACTCGCAGACGGCGCTGATCTGCCTGGAAAATACGGTGAATATGTGGGGCGGGACGGTGTATCCGACGGCGCAAGTGGATGAGATTTGCGATCACGCTCATGCGATGGATTTGAAAGTGCATCTGGACGGTGCGCGGATTTTCAATGCGGCGACGGCGCTGGGAGAGAATGTTGCGCAGATGACGCGGAAAGTGGATTCGGTGATGTTTTGCTTGTCGAAGGGATTGGGAGCGCCGGTGGGTTCGATGGTCGCGGGCAGCAAAGCGTTTATTGAAAGGGCGCGGATTTACCGGAAGATGTTCGGCGGCGGAATGCGGCAGGCGGGGGTGATCGCCGCAGCGGGGTTGATTGCGCTGGAGAAGTCGCCGGGGCGACTGCATGTCGATCATGAAAATGCGAAGTGGCTGGCGGAAGGCATCGCGGAGATTCCCGGCCTGGCGATCGATCCGAAGAAAGTGCGGTCAAACATTGTGATTTTTGACTGCACGAAAACGGGAAAGACGGCGGTGGAGATTTGCGATGCGCTGCATCCGCATGGCGTCTGGGCGCAGGATACGGCGCTGTATTCGGTGCGGGTGGTGACACATTGTGATGTGGACCGGGCGGGAGTGGAGCGGGCGCTGGTGGTGTTAAAAGATGTCGCGGCAAAGTCACAGAGGAAGGGTGCATGAGGGCGGAAGCGATGAAGAGAGTTAGTTTGCTTGCATGTGCGCTGACTGTTTTTGTCTTCGCACCGCGCGCGATGGGTCAGAACGAGCCCGTCGCGAAAGGGTCTACGAAGAAGGCAGTGACGACAGTGGCCGAGGCAAAGAAATTCTTGGATGAAGCGGAGCAGCGCTACCTCGAGCTTACGAACAAGGCGCAAAGAGCGCAGTGGGTGCAGGAAAACTTCATTACGGACGATACAGAGGGGATCGGGGCGGAAGCGAACCAGGAGTTGAATGCGTTCATCGCGGAAACGTCCAAAAAGGCGCACCGTTTTGATGGCTTGAAGTTGCCGCCGGAGATGGCGCGAAAAAAGTTGCTACTGACATTGTCCACCACGTTTCCCGCGCCAGCTGATCCGAAAGCGCAGAAAGAGCTGGCGCAGGTGCTGGCTTCGTTGAACGGGGACTATGGAAAAGGAAAGTGGTGCCCGGACGGCCCGGGAGGGGAATGCCTGGACATCACGGCGATTGAACGATTGCTGGCGACGAGCCGCGATCCGGAAGAGTTGAAGCGAGCGTGGGTGGGATGGCATGCGGTGGGCGCGCCGATGCGGCAGCGGTACGCACGGATGGTAGAGCTGGGGAACAAAGGATCGCAGGAGCTGGGGTTTGCCAATGCGGGGGCGCTGTGGCGTTCGAATTACGACATGCCACCGGATCAGTTTGCGAAGGAAGAGGACCGGCTCTGGGAGCAATTGAGGCCGCTTTATGAATCTTTGCATGCCTATGTGCGCGGGCAGCTGCGAAAGAAATATGGAGCGGAGCTGGTTCCGGCAAACGGGCCGATTCCGGCGCACCTTCTGGGAAATCTTTGGAGCCAGGAATGGAATAACGTCTATGAACTGATGGATTCGCCGAAGCCGCCGCAGAGCTACAACCTGACGAAGATTTTGCAGGAACGAAAGACGGATGCGCGCGGGATGGTGAAATACGGAGAGGGTTTTTTCACGTCGCTGGGGTTTGCGCCGCTGCCGAAGACATTTTGGGAGCGGTCGTTGTTCACCAAGCCGGCGGACCGGGACGTGGTTTGCCACGCGAGCGCGTGGGACGTGGACTCCAAAGAGGACTTGCGAATCAAGATGTGCATTCAGATTACGGAAGAAGATTTTCGCGTGATTCATCACGAGCTGGGACATAACTTTTATCAAAGAGCATATGACACGCAGCCGCCGCTTTTTCAAAACAGCGCGAATGATGGATTTCACGAAGCGGTGGGAGACACCATTGCGCTTTCCGTGACGCCCGACTATTTGAGGAAACTTGGATTGATCGACACGGTGCCGCCGGCCTCGGGGGACATTGATTACTTGTTGCAACAGGCGCTGGAGAAAGTCGCGTTCTTGCCGTTCGGCTTGCTGGTGGACAAGTGGAGATGGGAAGTGTTCGGCGGGGAAGTGAAGCCGGGAAATTACAATAAAGCGTGGTGGGAATTGCGGAAGAAGTATCAGGGGATTGCGCCGCCGGTGGAGCGAACGGAGGCGGATTTTGATCCCGGCGCGAAGTATCACGTGCCTGGGAATGTGCCCTACGCGCGATATTTCCTGGCGCGTATTTTGCAATTTCAATTTCAACGAGCGCTTTGCCGCGAGGCGGGGTACAGCGGGCCGCTGCACCGATGCTCGGTCTATGGGAACAAGACCGCGGGGGAAAAGCTGAATACCATGCTGGCAATGGGGCAAAGCAGGCCGTGGCCGGATGCGCTGGAGACGCTGACGGGGGAGAAGCGAATGGATGCGACGGCCCTGGCGGATTATTTCGCGCCGCTCAAGGCGTGGCTGGATGAACAGAATGCTGCGAAGCAGTATCCCGTGGGCTGGTAGGTGCTATGGTAAAATACGATATAAGCCAAACTGTGGCTGAGTATAAACAAAACCAGTAGCGGCAACGGAGCCTTCGTGGAATTCAACTTTACGGAAGAACAGCAACAACTGCGGCGAAGTGTGCGCGAATTCGCGGAGGGAGAAATCGGGCCGCACGTGATGGAGTGGGACGAAGCGTCGCACTTCCCGATGGAGATTATTCCGAAGCTCGGGGAGATGGGGCTGCTGGGAGTGATTTTTCCGGAGGAGTACGGCGGGGCGGGGCTGGGGTACATCGAGTACGCGCTGGCGATTGAAGAGTTATCGCGGGTGGACGGTTCCGTGGGATTGATTGTGGCGGCGCACAATTCGTTATGTTCGAATCACATTTTCAAATTTGGGACGGAAGCGCAGAAGAAGAAATATCTTGTGCCACTGGCTTCGGGAAAGGCGATTGGGGCGTGGTCGCTGACGGAGCCGGAGGCGGGATCGGACGCGGGCGGGACGCGGACAACGGCGGTGCGGGATGGAAAGCACTGGGTGCTGAACGGATCGAAGACATTTACAACCAACGGGCACTACGCGGATTTTTGCGTGGCGATGGCGGTGACGGACAAGTCCAAGGCGTCGCACGGCATCAGCGCGTTTGTTCTTGAGAAGGGAATGGCGGGATTCAAGCCGGGGAAAAAAGAGAACAAGCTGGGGATGCGAGCGAGCGACACTTCGGAAGTGATTTTCACTGATTGCCGCGTGCCGCTGGATAATTTGCTGGGGGCAGAGGGCGAGGGATTCACCGGGAGCTTGAAGATTTTGGACGGCGGGCGGATTTCGATCGCGGCGCTGGGATTGGGGATGGCGCAGGGAGCGCTGGAAGCGGCGACGAAGTATGCGAAGCAGCGGAAGCAGTTCGGCCAGGCGATCAGCGAGTTTCAGGCGGTGCAATTCAAGCTGGCGGACATGGCGACGCAGGTGGAAGCAGCACGCCTGCTGGTTTATCAAGCGGCTTGGCTGGCGGATAAGAAGGACGTCCGTTTTACGAAGGAATCGAGCATGGCGAAATTGTTTGCCAGCGAAGTGGCGGTACGCGTGGCGAACGAGTGTGTGCAGATTCACGGCGGGTATGGATTCATCAAGGATTATCCGGCGGAGAAGTATTACCGCGACGTGAAGTTGTGTACCATCGGTGAAGGAACCAGCGAAATTCAGAAGTTGGTGATTGCCAGGCAACTGCTAGGGAAGAAATAATAGAAAGATGCGACTGGCCGCTGGAACGAGTTCCACAGGAAAACGATGACGCCTGTTGAGAAGTGGGCGGAACAGGTGCGCGCGGGCGAGGTGCGGGCGGTGTCGCGCGCCATCACGGCGATTGAGAATCATGCGGCGGAAGCGGAAGAGCTGCTGCGGTTGCTTTTTCCGCATACGGGTAAAGCTTATCTAACCGGTGTCACGGGCGCGCCGGGGACGGGGAAGAGCACGCTCGTCGACCGGCTCGCTGCCTACCATCGCAAGCAACACGAACAAGTCGGAGTGATCGCGGTGGATCCGACGAGTCCGTATTCGGGCGGAGCGATTCTGGGCGACCGCATTCGAATGCAGGGACACGCGGGCGACGCGGGGACGTTTATCCGTTCGATGGCGACGCGGGGATTTCTGGGCGGGCTGGCGCGAGCGACGGCGGAAGTGGCGTTGTTGCTTGATTCGGCGGGGAAAAAGCACGTTTTGATCGAGACCGTCGGCGTCGGTCAGGACGAAATTGACATCGTGCGGCTGGCGGATTGCGTACTGGTGGTGATGGTGCCGGGGCTCGGGGACGACATTCAAAACATGAAGGCCGGACTGATGGAGATTGGCGACATTTTTGTGCTCAACAAAGCCGATCGCGAAGGCGCGGACCGGCTGGAGCAGCAATTGCTGGCGATGATGTCGCTGGTGATGCCGCGCGATGGCTGGCACCCGCCGGTGCTGCGGACGGTGGCGTCCGAGAACAAGGGGATCGCGGAATTGGCGGAGACCGTTGCGAGATTTCGGAAACATTTTGCGGCGAGCGGCGAACGGCAGCGAAAGCATGTGGAGCACTGGAAGAAGCGGTTGATCGAACTGCTGGAATCGAGATTGCTGGAACGCGCGCTGGGCGGGGCGGGCGGAGAAAGGCGGCTCACGGAGCTTGCCGCGGAAGTGGCGGAGCGGGAAAAAGATCCATTTACAGCAGTGAGGGAAATTCTAAAAAACAGCGGATTGGCCGACTAAAGCAATAACCTGCAGTACCCACGGAGAAAATGAGCATGGCGGCAAAAAAGTCGAAGAAGGCAAAGAGTGCCAAGAAGGGAAACGAGGCTACCATCGGCATCATTGGTGGAAGCGGATTGTATTCGATGGGCGGATTGACGGAGACACGGGAAATTCGCGTTAAGACGCCGTTTGGCGATCCTTCGGATGCGATTGTGCTTGGGATTCTCGAAGGGAAACGCGTGGCGTTTTTGGCGCGGCATGGGCGCGGGCACCGCATCCTGCCGGGTGAGATCAACTACCGGGCGAACATCTATGCGATGAAGCTGCTGGGAGCGGAGCGCATCATTTCTGTGAGCGCGGTGGGTTCTTTGCAGGAGGATTTGCGGCCGGGCGAGTTTCTGGTTCCGGACCAGTTTTACGATCGGACGAAGCACCGCGTTTCTACTTTTTTTGGGGATGGGCTCGTGGCGCACGTGGCGTTTGCGCATCCGGTTTGCGGGCAACTGGCCGGGACTCTGAGCGATTCCTGCGTGCATGAAGCCGTGAAAGTGCACCGGCGCGGAACGTACATTTGCATGGAGGGGCCGCAATTTTCGACGCTGGCGGAAGCGCACGTGCATCGGCAATTGCGGTTCGAAGTGATTGGGATGACGAACGTGACGGAAGCGAAGCTGGCGCGCGAGGCGGAAATTTGCTACGCCACAATCGCGATGATTACGGACTACGACTGCTGGCATCCGGAGCATGAATCGGTGACGGCGTCGCAAATTATCGCCACACTGAGCCAGAATGCGGAGAATGCGCAGCGCGTGCTGCGGTCGGCGGTGCGCACGCTGCCGGCGGCACGAAGTTGCAAGTGTGGTTCGGCGCTACAGCATGCGTTGGTGACGGGTTTTAAGCTGGTACCGGCGGCGACGAAGAAGCGGCTGGCGGCGATCCTTGGGCCGTACACTTCACGGAAGTGGACGCGCAGATCTTTCGAGGACGGACGATTGACATCGAAGGACTGGAGCGGGCGACGGGGAAGACGTTTTTCTGGGCGGGACGCTATTCGAAAGATTTGAATGAACGCGTGACGCTGACGACGGAACTTAACGTGTTCGCGGCGTTCAAGCCGAAGCTGCCGGAGAAATATCGCAATTCCAAGTATGTGTTCCTGGCGAACATTGCCCCGGACTTGCAGCGCGACGTGTTGCAGCAGGTGAAGGTGCGGCCGAAGCTGGCGGCGCTCGACACGATGAATTACTGGATTGAGCGGACGAATGCGGAGCTTCGGGAAACGCTGAAACACGTGGACATCCTGATGATCAACGATTCGGAGACTCGGGAACTTTCGAGCGAACATAATTTGCTGCGGGCGGCAAAGCATATTTTCAAGATGGGGCCGACGACACTAGTGGCAAAGCGCGGCGAGTATGGCGCGATGATGGTGGACAAGCGCGGCGTATTCTGCGTGCCGGCGTTCCCGCTAGAGGAACCGCACGATCCCACGGGCGCGGGTGACAGCTTTGCGGGCGGATTTATGGGCTACTTGGCGGGATGTGGTGATAAGAGTGACGCTGCGCTGCGCCGCGCGATGGTATACGGTTCCGTGATGGGCAGCTTCGCCGTCGAGAAGTTTGGGCTGGACCGGCTGCGACATTTGAAGCGCAATGAGATACACGCCAGAGCACGCCACTTTGCGAAATTGACGCAATTCAAACTGTAAATCTGTAGAATCGCGCTCAGGCGGGCGATGGGGCGCCGGGGACGATGCTTTCCCTGCACGAAATATTCTTGCGACTGACGGTGGCAGCGCTGCTGGGCGCGCTCATTGGGATCGAGCGTGAGGTGCGGCGGCGGCCTGCGGGGATTCGCACGAGTTTTTTTGTGTGCTTGGCGACGGCCCTCTTTACGATCTTGTCCGGGGAGATTGCGCATCGACTTGGCGATTCGAGTGGCACGAGGATCGCATCCAACATTGTGCAAGGCATCGGGTTTCTGGGGGCAGGGGCGATCATTCGGGGATCGGGCGGCGCGATTGGGATGACCACTGCGGCGACCATTTTTGTAGAAGCGGCCATTGGGATGGCCACCGGCGGGGGCTTATACGCCGTTGCGGCCTACGCGACGGGCCTTGTACTTTTTGGCCTGACGGTCATGGGATGGCTTGCAGATCGCTTCAATTTGAAGCGACGACTGGTCTTGTTCCGGGTCACGACAGGGCACACAGAGAATGTCGCCACGGAAGTGCAACGGATGTTGGCAGGAATGAAGATTGCGGTGCAACATTTCCGCGTTTCGATGGCAGGAGTGAATTCCATTGTGGAATTCGAATCGGAAGTGAGCCACAGCCAGCAGGAATCCATTGTCGGGCACCTCAATCGCCAGGGCGTAATCACTGAGGTGGCTCCGGTCGAAGGCCATCAAGAATGAACGCAAGTAGCGGGGCTCCACGAAAACCAAAGGCGCTGGCCTCGGGTTCGCGGCTGGGAGTCTTTGCGCCCGCATCGCCTGCAGCGGCTGTGGACATGATTGCCGGACTCACGGAATTGAAGCGGCACGGATTTCAAGTGGTGGCGAACCAGGACAGCAAAGCGGAAGGATATTTTGCCGGGTCGTCTCTGGAGAGAGTGAACGGATTTCAAGGAGCGGTGCTTTCCGATCAGGTGGACGGGCTGGTGGCCTTGCGGGGCGGATACGGCTCGAACTACTTGCTGGATTATCCGCTGGAGAAGAGTCTGCCCAGCCCGAAGTGCGTCGTCGGCTTCAGCGATATTACTTCGTTGCAGATTTACCTGTGGCAGCGATGTGGCTGGGTGAGTTTTTACGGTCCGATGGTCGCGGCGGGATTAAACACTGGCGCGGGAGTCCCCAAAGGCTTCGACGAGAATTCTTTTTTGCAGGCGGTCCGGCGCACAGAAGCTGGCTGGAAGCTGCGGCTGCGAGGCGAGCCGATGCTGGCCGGTAAGGCCACCGGAAGAGTTCTGGGTGGCTGCATGACCCTGATGGAAGCCACCATTGGAACACCGTGGGAGCTGGACACGAAGGATTCGATACTCGTTCTGGAAGATCGTGCGATGAAACCCTACCAGGTGGATCGCGTTCTGAGGCATCTGAAGCAGGCTGGAAAACTTGAGGGCGTGCGAGGGATCGTGTTGGGAGAATTTCCGGAAAGTGAGCCGTCTGTGGCGGGGTCGCCAACGGTGCGCGACGTTTGTGCACGCATTCTGCGGCCGCTGGGCGTGCCGCTGGTCTTTGGTGCGCCAGTGGGGCACACGCCGCGGCCCATGTTGACGGTTCCTTTGGGAATCGAGGCGAGGCTGGACGCGGAAGGCGAAGGAACGCTCGAATTTTTGGAACCGGCGGTGGTAGCTTGAGCGAAGGCAAACATGTGCACATGATTGGAATTGGCGGGTCGGCGATGGCGCCGCTGGCGGGAATGTTGCGGGAGAGCGGGTATCGCGTAACGGGTTCGGATGCGGGGGTGTACCCGCCGGCTTCCACACTTCTCGAAAGCCTGGGGATTTCGTTTTTCAATTCGTTTGATGCGGCGCACATGCAGCCAGCGCCGGATTTGGCGGTCATTGGCAACATCATCGCGCGCGGAAATCCCGAACTTGAAGAAGTGCTCGATAGAAAAATCCCGTATCGCTCGCTGCCGGAGATATTGGAGGAAGTGTTTCTGCCGGGGAAGCATTCGATGGTCGTCAGCGGAACGCACGGAAAAACGACTACCACAGCAATGCTGGCATGGATTTTCGAGATGGCAGGGAAAAAGCCGAACTTTCTCGTGGGAGGCGTCGCCGAGAATTTTGGAAAGAGTTATGGACTAAACGGCGGCGCGGAATTCATTCTGGAAGGCGACGAGTACGAGACGGCGTTCTGGGACCGGGGACCCAAGTTC
>WNFT01010243.1_pt1 | contig 10332 bp, 8 predicted proteins | sample 5400191 | NCBI WGS metagenome assembly WNFT01 (sample SAMN13153359, study PRJNA577476) | soil metagenome | isolation source: 80 cm saprolite under Madrone tree | place: USA:California | collected 2016-06-14 | reverse complement strand
GCTCTTTGCTCAAAGGCGGGAGGACACACTGACGTGCGATACAATACATGGGAGGCTTCTCCTTTGGATAAGATTGGGATTGATACCGCTATCTTATCTCATGTGAGAAGCCCCTCTCAGCAATAATTCACAAGCCCTGCCCGCTCCACCCCTGCCCCGAATAAGGAACGCGTCTTCTATCCCCAGGGCTAAAGCCACAGGGTTTTACGACGCGGTTCGATAAACGAAAGAGGAATCCTTTCTATGAACGACACCCATGAAACGTCCCGCACGCGCACCATCACCTGGGAAGACTCTTCGTCAGGGGTGAAGCTCGGTCAAACTATCAGCGGACTCGAATATCTGCGGGCTATACAAGCGGGGAAAGTGCCACCACCGCCCATTGCTGTATTGATGGGTATGTGGATCGAAGAATTGAGTGAAGGACACGTGGTGTTCGCCGCCGAACCATCTGAATATCACTACAATCCCATCGGTACTGTCCATGGCGGACTTGCTGCTACGCTGCTTGATTCGGCTCTTGGCTGTGCCATTCATTCAACTCTTCCGGCTGGCACCGGCTATACCACACTCCAACTCAACATTAACTACACGCGACAACGACATGCATCATCTTGAAGCCCATGTAGGGGAAAGGTGAACAGATATGATCGAAGAAAAGCAATTTGTTGATATTGTAAATGAACCTGTTCCATTATGGAATACGAGAAAAATTCAAACGTCGGCTGGTATACTTTACTTGCGAAACCATTGTCCAGCCTGCCTCGTCGAAAGTCTCGAAATCGATGACGGTATGCGGGCATTTGCTCGTCGTCCAGAACGTGAGCATCAACTGCTTGTGAATATTGCCGGACGTGTAGACGCGGTACTTACTCTAGCATACACACCAACGGGGAAGATTGTCGGCCAGGTGACTGTTGCTCCCGCGGATGCCTGGTGGAGTGGACTGGAACATGTCTATGAGACGGCGATTGAAGTCAGTTCAAACTGGCGCAGGCAGGGCATTGCGCAGCGGTTATTAACTTTTGCCGCAGAACAGGAAGAGTTGGAAAACATGATCCTGCTCGCTATGGGCTTCTCCTGGCACTGGGATACTGAGGGCCTTGGCCTCAATAGCCTACATTATCGCGAACTCATAGCGCGTCTCTTTGCCTCGCAGGGCTTCGTTGAATATCTAACCTCCGAGCCAAATATCCGCATGGACCCTGCGAATATTTTCCTCGCGCGAATTGGGAGGAATGTCGATCAGCATACCATCAATGCGTTTCTCAATCGTCTGCTGACTTCACCGACTCTTCCAGGGATGTGATATTCCCCTCGTGTTCATTCAACAAATTAATCAGCCACTGTTCATCGTGAATGGGCACACCGGCCTTTTGCGCCTTCGCCAGCTTTGAACCTGCATCCTCGCCAACAATCAGATGATTGAGGGACTTGCTCACACCGGAGGCGATTGTGCCACCCAACTGCTGAATCTTCTCTTCGGCCATGGGACGTGTCATAGTATTGAGCCGCCCGGTCAGCAAGAATGACTGTCCTGACAGCGGTCCAGTCGTTTCCTTCGGACGCTCTTCCTGCATGTTCACGCCTGCTTTTCGCAGCCGCTCAATCAAGGCTCGGTTCTGTTCATCTGGCAACCAGGTATACAAGCTGTGCCCAATTTTGGGCCCGATACCCGGAACTGCATTGACCTCCTCTTCACTGGCTGCCAGCAGACTATCCATCGAGCCGAATGCCTGGGCGATAATCTGTGCCGTCTTCTCGCCCATGTAGCGGATGTTTAATCCAAAGAGTACCCGCCAGAGCGAACGCTGCTTACTGGCTTCGATAGCGGCGATCATATTATCGGCGCTTTTGTCCTTCACTCCTTCCAGCATCAGCAATTGTTCGCGTGTCAGGCTATAGAAATCGGCAACGTTTTTCACATAGCCAGTCTCGACCAATTGTACGCACATCTTCTCGCCAATGGTGCCGCGAGAGACAAAGTGAATAATACTCTCCAGGTTGCGTGCTGGACACTGCGTATTTGGACAATATGCCATTGCTTCATCAGGAACGCGCTCAATAGGAGTATTACATAGCGGGCAGCGTTCGGGTAGATGGTATACCTGCTCCTGACCGGTGCGTCGTTCTTCAACAGGCTTCACCACCTGTGGTATCACCTCGCCTGCTCTTTGCACCAGTACCCAGTCGCCCACGCGTAAATCTTTGCGCTGGATATCGCCCTCGTTATGCAGTGCTGCACGCGAAACTATGACACCGCGAATGTTGACGGGTTCCAGCAGCGCCCACGGGTTGACGGAACCTGTGCGCCCGATATTCACGCGAATGTCGAGCAATTTCGTGGCAACTTGTATTGGGGGATACTTGAAAGCAATTGCCCAGCGTGGATCACGTCCCACCGATCCCAGTTCCTGTTGCTGCGCCAGGTCATTAATCTTAATCACCACACCATCGATCTCGTAGGGCAGGTTGAAACGCTCCTTTTCCCACTTTTTGCAATAGTCCATGACCTCGTTCAGGGTCGTTGCCTTCTCGATGTGCGGATTGACGGGAAAGCCCCATTCGCGTATCAGTTGCAGGGCCTCCCACTGGCTGTTGAAATCCATGCCTTGCATATAGCCAATCTGGTAGCCAAAGAAATCGAGGTGGCGGGTGGCAGTGATGCGGGCATCTTTTTGTCGCAGCGAACCTGCCGCGGCATTGCGTGGATTGGCAAACAGCCGATCATCTTTCATTTCTTCATTGAGCTTCTCAAAGCTTTTGGTCGACATGTAAATTTCGCCGCGAGCTTCCACCCTGCCGGGAATCTTGCTCCCGCGCAGCTTTTGCGGGATGGTGCGAACCGTGCGCACATTGGGAGTCCAGTCCTCACCTACCATTCCGTCGCCGCGTGTAGCCCCAACGCTAAGCCTGCCATTAGCGTAGGTTAGCGCCATCGCCAGCCCATCGATCTTTAGCTCGCAGACATATTCAAATGCTGCGTTGGGTAGGATGCTCTGTGCGAGTCTATGCCACGCCAGCAGTTCCTCCTCGTTGCGAGCATTTGCCAGGCTCAACATGGGTACAGGATGCCGCTGCTGCGGCACATCTTGCACCGGACCGGCTCCGACACGCTGTGTGGGCGAATCTGGGCTCTGTAATTCTGGATGGTCCCGTTCGATGCTCTGCAATTCCAGCATCAACTGGTCGTACTCTGCGTCGGTCAGCGCCGGATTATCTTTGACATAATATTCATAGTTAGCCTCTTCGATCTGGTGACGCAATTGTGCGACGTGAGCAGCGAGCAATTCTTCCTCGCTTGTGCCTGCATGCTCAAAAAGATCGCTTTCATTTACTTCGGGCTGGTTATCAAATTGAACTGCATCGTTTGTTTCGGGCATGGTTAAAACTCCTGGAGGATATTACAATTCTCTTATGTAGTATATTCTTTTTGGGAAACCTGGAGCGGACAATTCATGGTCGGCACCTTCATCAGGAAGTATGCCGACCGCGTACGTTATGTACTTTTGCCTGGCTTCCTATTAAGTCTATCTGGCTGTGTAACGTAGAATGTGGTGTAACCACGAGCGGTACAGGCGCATGCTAAAAGGGTAATAGCTCTCTCCAGGAATTGGTACTTTTGTTTTTATTCATTATAGCACAACGGAGATTAAAATGGCTGAAAATGGAGTACTACGGGCGCTCCCTCGAACAAGCCGTTGATATTGCTGCGCCACTGTGAAAAGAGGGGGCCGCCCCGGAAATTCTCTGTGTGCGCTTCCAGAGAAGTCCATATATTGATGACCATGTACTGCCGGGGCTGCTCTATACAACGTTCCACGCGGGAAGAAATACACCCTGGATGCTGGCGAATAACCTCAAGACCTTTTAAAATGCCCTGTCCCAGTTCGTCTTCTTTGCCTGGCAGGGCCGTAAAAAGCGCTATCTCTGTAACCATGTAAACTAACACTCCGTATCTTTTCTCTATGATTTCACTTTTGTTCTTTAACAGTACCGCACTGTCGCATCTAGACGCTGTGTGATACTGTCCAGTCCTTCTGGAACGTACTCTGTAAAGTACTGAGTACTCCCGCATCTGAAACGATTATACCCAGTTCGCGGTTTCGATCAAGCGATGGGGTAGAAATGTTCTCTGAACCGACAAAAGCAGTTTTACCATCAACCACGATGATCTTCGCATGCATATAGAGCTTCGGGTCCTCCTTCACCTGCACGCCTCCCTGCTTGATAGTGTCGATTCCCTGGCTGTTACTGTCACTTTGGGATCCATGCGGCGCAGGCAAGATAACCTCAACATGCACTCCATGTTGTGCTGCATTAACCAACGCCTGCTCGATGGCGTCGTCGTTCATCTCTTCCGCCTCGATCAGAAGCGTATGATGGGCGCTGTTAATCAAGGTGTTAAAGTCGTTGCGCGAATTGACGGGGCTGACGACGAGGTTGGGATCGTTGAATTGTGCCGTTGTATGGTTCCAGTCGGCATTGAAGATGGCGATTACTGTCTGCACATCCTTTGCGTTCGTATCGATGATATCGTATTCACGGTTGCTCAGGTAGCTGCTGCCGCTGTAGCCGCCGAGAGCCGAGCGTGTGAAGTTGGAGGTCATGATATACGCCGTATTAGCGTCGATAATCATACCTTTCTCATGTGTCAACGCGAAGTCAGGGTCGCTATATTGCGCCTTAATACCGGCTGCCTTCAGTTGATCCAGCGTGCGCGATGGTGAGGGGCCACCTCCGAATGGGTGTGGCTCCAGCATTACGCGTACATCGATGCCATGGTTGGCTGCATCTTCAAGGGCATGGATGACCTTCGTATCGCTCAAAAGATAGATTTCTAGCCAGACTGATTTACGGGCATCACTAATTGCATTGACCACGGGACTTTCACCCGCGTCCGGTTCAACGAAGACCCTGACGCCCTGGGCTCCGGAACCTGTTGTGCAATTGCTCTGGCATTGATTGCTGCCATTGCTTGTGCCGTTCGTGTTAATAGTGACATCGCATCCTGCAAGAACGATGCACAGCGTTGCAATAACAAGGAATACGAAAGGGGCTGTGCGCGCTCTACTTATGAATAAACTATGATGCATTGCTCCTCGTTTCTTTACGGTGCGACACCCGTAATGATGTTTTTTACTCTGATGTGCAGTATCTAAGAACAGCGCAATTATAGCGAGCTTGCGAGAGATGTCGCCTTGCTTGAGAACTTTATATCACGGCTTCTTGCACGGATAGGAGCATCCTCTGTCACATAGATTTTTCCTTTCTCAATAGACGCCTTCCACATACTTACTGTATAGCTGTGTTTTTCTTGCTTTCCTGTATCCCCAGCCTGGCAAAAGGGGAATGAGCGCTTAATAATCCGTATACTGACCTGTGCCTTGCAGGGGTACCACTCGATAAGTGAGTTGTGCACCTACTTTTGACAACGTGCTAAAGTCCTGCGCAATAACAGCAAATGTTTCTAAGGGCTGCTTTGTCTGTCCTCCGAGCTTGACGTTTGGTAACACCAGGGTAAACGTCGTTGCCCCGACATCCGCACTGCTCTTGAGAGTGGCGGTGATGAGGGTGCCAATCGCACTTTTCTGAATATGCAGTTGGTTGCTCTGAAAGGTGAGGCTACCCTGAGCGTCTTGGTAATCAAGCTCAGACGAATGATCTTCATTGATGTAGTAGGAAATCTTCAAATCTTCGCCTGCAAGCAGGAACATAGTAGCCAGGTCACTTTGCTGTGCCATGAAAGAACCCTCCTTGTCGTACAGTTCTCATTATTTGGGCATACGATTATACACTGCGAGCCAGTTTGTCGCGATTTGATTCTGCGCGTCTTTGAGCGACATGGCTCCCGAACACACCTGATCGTGCAGGTAGTTCTCAACTTCGTCTTTCTGATGAAACCCAGGAGTTGGAGAGGCGGCTTCAGGCCAGAGATTGGCGATATCATTGGAGCCGCCTAACTCTAAGGGGACGAGGTGATCGACTTCGTATTGACCTGAATAGTGTGAATGAATGCCATACTCAGCATACGCTTGATCTTTTTCACTGAATGGGACGTTGCGTACTGAACTAGAGTACCCAGGTGTGCAAATTTCCTGTACCGTTGCATTGGCGAAGATCGCGCCAGGGGTACATGCTGAGTCGGGTAGCCCTCCATGAGCTACGCATCCTGATGTTTTGGTTTGCTTACCGAAGTGAGCAGTACCGCTTGTTGGTGGTGCCCCACTCCCTGAAGGGGTAGCTGTCCCCGCAGGCCCATTTGTTGAAATCGTTACATCACAGCTACTTAATGCGAACGATACAAAAGCCAGGAGTATCAGCACTAGCAGGTATTTTTTCATAGCTTTTGTCCTCTGTAAGCTGTCTTTTCATCTATGTACTTACCGCCTACATTGTAGAGATTTTTCTATTCTCTTACTTTCACGTCTTCTCGTACTAAGACGTTTCAAAGCATGTACCTGCCTCCCAAACGAAAGAGCAGAGCCAGGGCTGTTGCATAGTCCGGGGGTGCAGGGGGCGGAGTCCCCTGCCGGGATGTGGGGTGTTCCAAATTTCCCCTTTTTCTTCAAGGTGGTTGGGATCTCTTAATATCCTGTGTGAAGTCCTTGGCTTGATCGGGCTGATTGATCGAGTCGTCACCGATATTGGCTCAGGCGATGACGTAAAGCTGGCTGCGGACGCGGGGTAAGTCCAAAAATGCCCCAGGCATTGAGGTTCCTACGGATGAAACAGCAACAACGAAAGCTGTGGGCAAAGCTATGCTTACATAGGTTTTCCTACAGTAATCGGAGCGGAACTTCTACCAGGTAGAACGGGAAAGTAATAGCACAGGTGTACAAACAATTGGCATCCTGCTATTGAAAAAGCACCCAGTTCATCTCATTAGTGAACTGGGTGCTTTATGTTTTACAAAATTGGTGGTTCCTAATGTAGTGCCAATGTCACAGGATGTATCGCGACATAGAGCGGGGCAAGCACCAGTGTGATCGTGCTGAGCAGCTTAATCAGTACGTGCAGCGATGGACCAGCCGTATCCTTGAAAGGATCACCAACCGTATCACCAACCACACCAGCCTTGTGAGGCTCGCTTTTCTTACCTAGTACAGTGCCATTAGGATCGAGACGATCAACCATTTCACCCTCGGCATTCACGCGCAAGTAGCCGGCTTCGATATACTTCTTGGCATTATCCCAGGCACCACCACCGTTATTCAGGAAGAGGGCAAGAACAATACCGCCCATTGTGCCAACCATAAGCATACCGGCTTCGGCCTCCGGGCCGAGAATGATACCGACTGCTATAGGAGTCAGGACGGCTACCAGACCTGGTAGAACCATTGCACGGAGTGCCCCGCGGGTACTGATGTCTACGCAGCGAGCATAATCAGGATCATGACGGTCCGCCGGGTTTTCTGCCATAATCTTCGGATCAGCACGGAACTGGCGGCGTACTTCTTCGATCATACGCTTGGCAGCAGCACCTACGGCACGGATTGCCAATGCGCTAAAGAAGAAGATTAGCGTAATACCGATCAATGCAGCTATGAAGACCGGGATATTGGCCAGGTCAACAATGTACACACCGGTATTGGTCTTGTTGCTAAGGTTATACAGCACATCCAGGTATGCACTGAAGAGCAGGAAAGCAGCAAGTGCAGCGGAACCAATACCATAGCCCTTTGTCAGAGCCTTGGTGGTGTTGCCTACTCCGTCAAGCGCGTCGGTAATGTCGCGCACGGACTCGGCCTGTCCGCTCATCTCAGTAATACCACCGGCATTGTCTGTAATGGGGCCGAAGGTATCCATAGCGAGGATATAGGCGCAGCTCATGAGCATACCCATAGTGGCAACAGCCGTGCCAAAGATGCCGCCTACGTTGACAGGGCTGCCAATATTAATGGATACCTGGCTCCCCAGGAAGAAAGAGAGACCCAGTGCTACACAAATCGCCAGCACAGGTAAGGCAACGCATTCAAATCCAACAGCGATACCTGTAATGATTGTTGTGGCAGGTCCTGTCAAAGTCGCGGCAGCAATTTCACGTACCGGCCGCCATGTACCGGCGGTGTAGTACTGTGTAATGTACACGAAGGCAACGCTCAAGAGAATGCCGACTGTGCCCGCCAGGCCAAACCACACCCATGGAGGAACGCCGTTGGCACTCTTTACTCCTCCGCCATTCAATAAGAGATAGCTGCCCAGGAAGACACCAATGATAGAGATGGCACAAGTGATGAAGTAGCCAATATTCAGCTGCTGCATGGCGATCTCACCTGGATCTTTGCCGGCTGCTTTGTCAGGCTCAGTCACAACCGAGGGACGAACCCAAAGTAGTCCAAGCGCGGAAGCTATAAGGCCGAACGCACGGACAACCAGCGGGAAAAGGATCCAGCCGACGTTCTTTGTCGCCAGGTAGAGCGCTACGCCGAGGATCATTGCACCGATGTTCTCGGCAGCGGTGGACTCGAAGAGGTCAGCGCCACGACCTGCGCAGTCACCGACATTATCACCCACCAGGTCTGCAATCACAGCAGGGTTGCGCGGGTCATCTTCGGGGATACCTGCTTCTACCTTACCAACAAGGTCAGCGCCTACATCGGCAGCTTTCGTATAGATACCGCCACCAAGCTGTGCGAATAGTGCCACGAAGCTAGCTCCAAAGCCGAAGCCAACAATGAGTGAAGGAGCGACTGATGGATTCGTCAGGCCACCATAAGACCAGAAGACCAGAGTTACACCCAACAGCGAGAGGGCAACCACCAGGAAACCAGAGACGGCACCACCACGCAGTGAGACCATGAGAGCCTCACCGAGGCTGCGGGTCGCAGCGCTGGCGGTACGGCTGTTGGATCTCACTGCGACATACATACCGATGTAACCGGAGACACCGGAGCAAAAAGCACCGATCAAGAAAGCAAGAGCTGTGTGCCATGCCAGGCTAATCTTATCTGCCTGGCTGCCCTGACCAAGTAAGCCGAGTACTAAGGCGACTATGACGGCAGCAACAACTGCCAGGCTGGCAATCGTTCGATACTGCCGGTTGAGGAATGCCATAGCGCCTTTAAAGATGGCATCCGCGACCTTCTGCATCGCGGGGGTGCCGGTGTCCTTGCTTAGAACGTAACGTGCAAGAAAGCCGGCAAATGCAACCGCAAGAACCCCTACCACGATGGGAACTAAAATATAGCTACTCACGTTAGAAAATGTCCTCCTTGGGCAAACCAAAAGATGATTAATAGGTCAACATTGACCTTCATAACATACGCGTCGTGCCGAAATGAGATGAGCGTACTGTAACGTATATTACTCCTCTCAAGAGCTTATTGAGACAAATCTTAGTTTAGCATAGTGTTTGTCCTCTGACAAGTGTATTCGTAACGGAAAAACAAACCAGGCACATAACAAACGTTTATCTGAAGGCACTATTAATGTACGCTTGTTACATTCAGACTTTTCCTACATGGCAGCCCGGATGCGTGGAAGCAATGGAACCAGCTGTTTCTTGCGTGAAACAAGCCCGTCTACTACAACCGAATGTCCATCAGGCTCTAGAGGAACGCCCAGGACCTCCGCTACCGCGTGTTCTCCACCCCAGATGAGTAAGTGGCAGTACATGTTAATGATGTCGACGATCATAAACAGGAAGACGCTATACCCACGTTCCTGTGCCAGTCGCTGCATCGTTTGCAGCAACTCGTCACGTCGGTTTTCGATGGCCGCCGGGCTGGCCGTCTCAACCGTGCCGATTGCGAACGTTGTGTCACCCACCGTGAACTCCTTGAAGTCAGAGGTAAGCAGCGCCTCGGCTGTACGTGTGTTGAGATCGGTAGCAGCCGCGGCGAAAATCTCCTGGCCGTACTGCTCGATATCCTCACCCGCAACTTCGGCAAGGATGGCAGCAATACGCTCATCGCGAGGCGTACAGGTAGGAGAACGCAGGATCAGGGTATCATACAACAGCCCCGCCAGTAGCAGGCCCGCAACTTCGCGAGGAATGTCAATGCTAGCCTCGGCATACAATCCGGCGATGATCGTACCAGTGCAACCAACCGGATCGGCGCGGAACATGATGGGCTTGTTGGTATGGACATCGGTGATGCGGTGATGATCGATTATCCCCAGCAGATCGGCTTCTTCGATACCATCTACGGCCTGTGAGCGTTCGTTGTGGTCTACCAGTATGACCCTTTTAGGATGAGCATTGATGAGGTCGGTACGCGAGAGGTCCCCTATAAGCTTCCCCTCGCTATTCACGACTGGCAGCGAACGCCGGCGTGCAAGGATATTTTGTATCTCGCTTACCTGGTCTTCAGGACGACAGGAATCAAA
>WNFT01010280.1_pt1 | contig 10333 bp, 9 predicted proteins | sample 5400191 | NCBI WGS metagenome assembly WNFT01 (sample SAMN13153359, study PRJNA577476) | soil metagenome | isolation source: 80 cm saprolite under Madrone tree | place: USA:California | collected 2016-06-14 | reverse complement strand
TTGCGGGCTTGCGGCGCCCTTCTCGATCTTGCGGGAAAGCGTGAACGCGGCAATTCAGATCAAGTCGTTGCCACTCCCGGACCCATCTACCCGACAACGGCGGTAATCTCGCGCTCCGATCGGCGCAAGCCGGAGAGAGGGACCTAATGGCTACATCAGCTGCACGTTTGGCTGGAATAGAACCGCCGGATGAACCTTTGCCGGTGATTCGTCTCCTGCGAACGGTAGTGGATAATCCGATCAAAGCCTGGCCCCGCGCTCTTTACCACGAGCGGGTTTATCGATCGCGTGTCGTGGGGCGCGACACCGTTTATGTGATGTCTCCTGATCTCATTCGGGCCGTGCTGCGGGACGACGCCGACAACTTCGAAAAGGGTGAGATCGCGCGTCGTGCGCTCGGGGCGCTAGGAGATGCCATCCTCACCGCAGACGGATCAAGGTGGCGGTGGCAACGTCGCGCTGTCGCTCCAAGCTTTCGTCAGGAGCGGATTCGAGCCTTCTTGCCTGCGATGATCGCCGCCGCGGTACGCACCCGAGATCGATGGTATGCTCTTCCCTCCGGGGCTGAGATCGATATCGCGCACGAAATGATGCGGACTACGTTTGACATCATCTTGAACAGCATGTTGCCGGGGCGCGGGAGCATCGACGCGGAATTGATGGAGCATTCCGTCACCTCCTATCTTGAATCGACCTCCTGGATCGTCGCGCTCGCCATGGTTGGAGCTCCGCGTTGGGTACCATACCCAGGCATGTATCGAGCGCGACGAGAGCGCAAGCGCCTTCAGCTGATGCTGGAGACCTTGATCCTTGAGGCGAAGCAAACTCCTGGCGACCGCAATGATCTTCTTTCCCTGCTGCTGAACGCGACCGACCCGGAAACCGGCATATCGATGGATTCAATAGATGTTCAGAATAATCTCCTGACGTTTATCACTGCCGGACATGAAACTACGTCCTTGGCGCTGACTTGGACGTTTTATCTCCTGAGCCTCCATCCCGAGATCGAGCAGCGGGTCAAGGCTGAGATCGCTGCGGTCACCGAGGGCGGCCCGATTCATCCAGAGCATATCGATGCGCTTTCCTATACGAACCAAGTCATCCAGGAAGCGATGCGCCTTTATCCTCCCGCTGCGTTGATCGTCCGTGAGGCGCGGCGGGACATTGAGCTCGGTAATGAGCAGATACGGGCCGGAACGACGGTCTGCGTGCCCGTCTACGCCGTTCACCGTCACAAGAAGCTGTGGTGCGAGCCGGATCGGTTCGATCCAAGCCGTTTTGAGCCTGAAGCGGCTAAAACGCGTGACCGCTACATCTATCTTCCATTCGGCGCAGGATCGCGCACTTGCATCGGGCAGAACTTCGCGCAGATTGAGGCGACGGCGGTTTTGGCCACCCTTCTGAGCACCTTCCAGCTCCGCCTTCGACCGGGTCATATGCCTGAGCCTCGACTGCGGGTGACCCTTCGGCCGGCAGGCGGTATGCCGATGCGAGCTGTACGGCGCTGGTGAGTTTTGTTTGCGTTATCGAGACAGCGCGCGCACCTCATGCGAGAACAAGCGTCAGATTAGTTTTCGCTCGACAAGGCCAGATTGTATCAAGCTTGGCCCGGACCACGCCTAAGCCGTCAAATGTGCCAAGACGAATCAAACGGCGGCAATTTCAGCAAAGTCTGTTTCGGTGGGCTCGCTGCAAGCTGGCGCCCGATGGCACGGAAGAAAGACAAGGCGAGGCGCTATTTGCGCTGGGCGGCGCTGAACGAGAGACGCGCCGCCGAGGCTTATAACGGCGATCTCAAAACGTTGTTTCTCCAAATTGCTGCGCAATACCGCGACTTGGCAGAACAAATTGCCTATCCCGAGCAATGGCAGGCCAAACGCAACGGCCGCCAGAAGTAGCACGGCCCGTCATTTGTGCAGTGCCTTACACGAGCCTTACTCACGCCTGTCTTCCTTTGAGTGGAACTGACGCACTACAATCGAGCAGGAACGCCTGTACAAGCGTCTCTGCCAATTTGAAACTATCGGACCGGTCTCTGAGTCTATGCGCCGACTGATCGAAGACGTTTGGCCTGAATTGGTTTCCAAGCTCCCGCCGAAACAACCCTGAGCCTCAGCTTCTCGCCTCCAGCGAGTGGAGTTACGTGCTTGCCGACGAGCCGAGAGTAGGTTTAGCTAATTTGGGTGTGGAGACGTCATGAAAAATGAAGATGCGAAGCGACGTTTAAAGACGATCCGGACCACAGTTCGGCAAGAGCGCGAGCTTATATCCAAATTAAATCGCATCGTGACGGACCAAAACCTAAAGCGGCTACTGCGTCCCACGTCGTATTCGCTGGACCATATCGAGAATTTTTTTCTTAATGAGAAGATTCTGCAAGAGGAGCGAACCCCTGCGGCATTGGCAAAGTGGCTTCGTGAGGCCGACAAAGTCCTTAGCCGCGCGACACAGCAGCGCAAATCCTTCGAGTTAATAATCAGAAAGTTTGGAACGACCGCTCGGCTTATCTCGGGCTAATGGTCCTGATGATATGCGCCGGGACAATCCCTGAACCTATGTCACCGATCTGCAACGGCCTATCACCCACCGCTGATAAGCTCTGAAAGCTGGCGCAACCACGCTGTGAACGGAACTCAGCAACCGCAGCTGCACACCGGGCGCGACAATGAATCTACCCTTTCTTGCACCCCTCACGATCGCAAGCGCTACCTTGTCAGGGTCCCAAACACCCGCAACACCGGCGATTTCCTTCGTAGGCCTTGGGCACAGCTTGGTCTCAAATTCGAGCTGCGGAGTATCGGTGTCGGGCGGAAGGGCCAGCGTTACTGACATCGCGTACTCCCGTAATTCCACTCTAAGAACTTCGGCCAATCCTCTCACCGCAAATTTAGACGGCGCGTAGGCGCTGTATCCGTAGATGCCAACCAACGCCGCGCCCGATGCCACAAAAACCAGCCTGGTGGACCCGCGGTTCTTCATTGTGGGTATCACCGCAGAAGCAAAGTTGAGGCTTCCGATGAAGTTGCTGTTTAGCTGCGCGAGATGATCTTCAAGGGACAGCGAGCTGAACGTTCCCGGCTTGACGATACCCGCACACGAAATTGCCCAGTTCGGCACTCCATGGACTGAGATAGCCCTTTCGACTGCAGCTTGGCAGGCGGGCATTGATCGAACGTCACAGGCGATCGCTTCCACGCCCGCTTGATCGGCAGCCACGCTGGAAATTTGATTTCGTGCGCGTACAAGGCGCGCCTGATCGCGAGCCAATATAGAGACGGATACCCCTTCCCTTGCCAGCAAACACGCGACACTTAGCCCGATGCCGCTGCTACCACCCGTAATTATTGCATGTGCGGCATTCTCAAGCATTGGTCAGCTACGCTCAGATCCGCCTCGGCTAATAGGCTCGTTTGTAGGTGTCGTGAGGCTCCGCTGGCACTCGAGACTTGAAGGTCTGTCTCATAGGGCCCGCAACGACCGGATTGAGACAGCCGTAAAACTCTCGCCATGCACCGCACAGGTATCTCTCCCGCGGCGCGGGCGCATACCTGGCCCGACGCATGTATGGGGATTTTCTCGCCGGACCTTTGCGGGCTTGCGGCACCCTTCTTGATCTTGCGGCAAAGTGCAAACACAGCAATTCAGACCAAGTCATTTCCGCGGCCAAAACCATTTAGCTGGGACGCGATGCTCAGCACGACGGCAAGGCAAGCGAGCCGAACTCAAGCTGCCGTGCATGCGAGGTGGAGGCCGAAATGGCTGGAGGCTAACGTGAATGAATTTCTAGAGTTGGCGGATTGGTTCGGATGGCGGGTGCCGCGCGATTGTGTGGTCGTCGACAGTCTTCCGACCCCGGCGTTCCGGATGAAAAATAGACAGTACGTCTCGTTCAGCACCAACAACTATCTAGGGATCGCAACGAGTCCGCGCATGAGGACCGCTGCCATTCGCGGTATCGAAGCGTACGGCGTCGGCAACAGCGATTCGCGGCTGCTCGGCGGCAACCTCGCGCTCTACGGTGAACTCGAACGCAAGATCGCGCGTTCCAAAGGCAAGAGCCACGCGATCCTGTTCGCGACCGGATATCTGACCAATCTCGGCGTTCTGTCCACGCTGCCTCGCGCCACGCAGATCGCGCGCAGCTTCGGTTTTTCCGCGAGGCGAGAGTACTCCTATGCGTATTTCGGCGACGAGTACAATCACATCAGCATTCGCGAAGGCATACGCTTGTCGGGCGCCAGGCGATACACCTATCGCCATCTCGATCTCGATCATCTCGAAAAGCTGCTGCGTCAGTCGGCTGCCACATCCAAGATCATCGTCACCGACGGCGTGTTCAGCCAGGACGGCGACATCGCCCCGATCCCTGATCTGATCGACCTCGCCGAGCGCTGGGATGCCATGCTCTACGTCGACGATGCTCACGGCACCGGTGTGCTCGGTGCGTCCGGCGGCGGCGTCCTGGAACATTTCAAAACGGCCAGCGAGCGGCTGATCTACATGGGGACCTTGAGCAAGGCCTATGGCTCCATCGGAGGTTACGTTGCCGCCCACGAACTGATCACTGAAGTTCTGCGAATGACCTGCCCCGCCTACGGCTTCACTGCCACGCTCCCGCCGAATCAGGCGATGGTCATCTCGGCAGCGATCGACGTCGTGCGCGACGAGCCGGAGCGCCGCCAGCGGCTATGGGGTAACCAACGGTATTTCGTCGAGCTGATGGACGAGCTGGATTACAAGCTCATATCGACGCAGACACCAATTGTTCCGATCTGGCTCGGTGACGAGGCGAAAGCGGAGCAGTTCGCTCGGACAGTTCGCGAAGAAGGGATCCATGTCGATGCGGTCACGTTTCCGGCCGTGCCGATGAGGTCCGCACGCATTCGCATCCAACTTAATGCCGGCCACCGCCGCGAGGACATCGATCATCTCGTCGAGGTATTGAAGCGGTATGAGAGACTCGCCAAGCCCGCACGCAAGTTCATGCCGGTAAGCGGAGATGCTGTGATTGCGGCGTGAGCTCCAGCCGCCTTGCGCCGCCTCACCCGCGCGCCGAGAAACCGCCATCAGCACCGTCACCACCGGAGTTGGCTAAACCGGAACCGCAGACAATCAAAGTAAACCCATCAGATCTTCCCCGCTGGATTTGCGCAAGATTGAACGGAAGATCGCAAGACCGGCCAAGCGTGCAAGACTGACTTCGATACCGTGGAAGCGTTCTGAACCGACTCGTCGACGTCGCCTTCGGCGGTTCCGCACGCTGCATCGTGAAGCCGCGGTGCCGGATCAGGAAACGTTCAGGCTGCGATGCAAACCCTAAACGGCTTCTGGACCGACAGTGCGGTGGACAACTCAGCCGGTGGCATACCGTCTGGATAACGCGTGACGGTGGCACGGAGAATGTCATGACCTTGCCAAACAACCGAAAGCTTTGCACTGGAGTGGCGTTTGCAGCCGTGACCATCGCCTTGGGCAGCGCATTCGCCCAGCAAGGACCGCGCGGCATCTCGAGCTACGCGCCGGTCACCATTGTCGAGCCTTTCTCGGCGATCCTTGAGCGACTGTCCGGGCAGAAACCGGCAGTTGAGCAGGAGCACATGGCGCTTCTCAACGCGCGATACGATCTAAGCAACCGCCCCGCCGCCGGCGTTACGATGGACCGCACCAAGCCCGTGCAGGAAGGAGTTCGCGTCAAACTCATCGCGGGAACGACGTGGGACAGTCTCGCCGCTATGACGCCGGAGCAGATTCGCGATGGGAATCTGTTCCCGTTCGGCTTCCTGCCGCTGCCACACCCGAAGCATCAGGAAGGCGGTATGGTATTTCCTCGCTTCCAGATCAACGAGTCCAAGCGCCAGGAGGCACGCGACCTCACGCGCTTCGACGTCGATTATGACATTCCTGATCACTTTCTACCCGAGTTTCCGCCGGCGATATATCTCAACCAGCGTTCGGACCTCGGCGACGTTTCGCAGGGCCAGCTCGTCACCATCGAAAATTATTATCAGCTGTTCAACGGCATCATCAATCCGAAGCAGCTCGAGGGATTACGTCTTCTGGTGACGCCGTTTCCTCAACAGCAGTTCAACCAAACCGAGGATCGCCGCTCGGAACAGCCGAGCCGGGGCGTGACATGCTTCGATTGCCACGCAAACGGCCATACCAACAAGGCCACGCACCTTGCGCCCGATGCTCGTCCCACGGAGACCCGCCACCGCATCACCACCCCTACTCTACGAGGGGTGTTCATTCAGCGGCTGTTTGGGTCGCAGCGCGCGCTCAAAACGGTCGAGGACTTCACCGAATTCGAGCAGCGGGGCGCCTATTTCGACGGCGACGACGTAATCGCGGCGAAGAAGGGCATAAACATTCTTGAGCGCGGTCATCAGGTGAACGTCATGGCGGAGTTTCAGGAGATGCTGGGATTCCCGCCGGCGCCGAAGCTTGACGTGCTCGGAAAGCTCGATCCAGGCAAGGCCGCTCCCACGGAGCTGCGCGGGCAGGAAATCTTCTTCGGCAAGGGCCAATGCGGCACCTGCCACGCCGCGCCCTACTACACGGATAACCTGATGCACGATCTCAAGATCGAGCGCTTTTTCAAGCCGGGAATGATCAACGGCCTGTGGGAAACAGGGGACGGGCCGATCAAGACGTTCCCGCTGCGCGGCATCAAGGACTCTCCTCCGTACATGCATGACGGCCGTCTGCTGACGCTGGAGGACACGGTCGAATTCTTCAACCTGATCGTGGGTACGAAGCTGACAGGCAACGAGAAAGAGGACCTCGTCGCATTCCTCCGAACCCTTTAGGGGTCGACCCTGATGCTTGCTCCGATAGCCATGACAGAAATGTCATGGCAGGGAATATTCCACGACGTCTTGCCATGTGTAGCGGGACGCGCCTCTGCGCGCAGACTGAACCCTGTCTCGATGCGTTCGCGCGCCGATGCGTTCAGCCGATGCGCTTGCGAAGCGCGTTCATGTAGGCGCGGACACGTGCCGCGTTCACTCCGTAGTCACTCCGACCCTGGCGGCTGGTGGAGCGCATGTCGATGCGGCTTCCCTGCTCGTCGACGACGACCCTGATGACGATATCGTCGGTGAAGCGGAACCACCGGCTCTGCTGACTCGCTTCGATGCGACCTGCATCGATATCGGAGGCAATGATGGTCCAGCCCGGCATCGATGCCGCGACATCAAGGGCCTCGTTGAAGGCCATCGTCACCGGCAACCTGGTCGTGATCGGCACCACGTCGGGGTAGGCACCCTTCTGCAGCTGTGCCAGCTGCGGGCCGCGATCATCTACAATATTTGCACCTTCAGCCGTGCGCGCCGCTAAGACGGCGCTGAACGTCGGCGGATTATCGATGTCGGTAGTGATGTCGTGAATGGGTGGAACGATGCCCCGCGTGTACCAGTACTGCCCGGGCATATAGACGAGGGCTGCGCCCATTGCGAGGGCAATGAACAGCATCGCGAGATCACGCAGACGAAGCTGCGACCACTCTCGCACGAGAGTCAGGACCGATAGGATGAGAGCAACTGCCGCGACCAAACCCGAAACAGGCATCATCGAGTAAAGGCCGAAGCGATACTGCCACAAGCCGAGGTGCCAGCCGAGCGGAGCCAAGACCAGGAGGCACAACGCGATGCCTGACAAAACCAGCGCGGCGGGACCGATCTTCAGTAAATCCATGCGTACCCCTGTGCAGCGGATGCCGTGCGAGGTGGGGTTGCTCATCCAACTCTTCAAGATTCTGCCAGACGTATCGATCGCTGATACTACCCGGCTGCGCCGAACTGCAGAGGATGCGGTAACGGATCGGCGCAAAATACGCACAATCGGGGCAATCCGCGTCAAGAGGCGATTCGGTAACCCACTACGTTTCTGTGGAGAATTCGTCATTGTCGGCAACACGAGCCGTTTTCGATGACCCGTCGTTGGGAGGAGATGCAGATAGTGTCGGGGTAAACCGGATCGTCAAGATCAGGAGACCTCATGCGTGCTTTGGTTATCGTCCCCGCGGGCGCTGCTTCGTCCGTCAAAGGATCTGCTCAGTCTATCGTTCGTATTACCCCACCGGACATCGCGCGTCGTCATTTGACGACGTTGGATGGAATCCAAGCCGATGCCGTAGAAGTCATCAGACGTGAGCCGTTCGAATATGGATTCAAGGCGCCATGTCACATGCTCATCATGAGCGAGCGCCAGGAGCGGGACGACGGCGAGACGCTGCTTGAGGGCTTGCCGAAATCGACGTTGCGTGAATTCAGCCGCAAGCTGAGCTTCGTACCCGCTGGCCGCCGGTTTTTCGGCTGGCAAAAACCGCGAGTGCTGGCGCGCGTCACTTATTTCTACATCGATCCGCGCGGACCGGGCGTCGATCATGAGCTCAATTTTGCCGAAACCGAGTTCAAGCCTCGCCTATTCTTTTTCGACAGGGATTTATGGGAAACGGCACGGAAGCTCAAGGCGCAAGCGGAGAGGTCTGATCCCGATGAGCGGCAGTACACGGAAGCACTCGGCATCCTGCTGATGCACGAGCTCCTACGTCTCAACAACGGTTGTGTCGCTACAGGAGAATATCGGGGCGGTCTCGCCGAGTGGCAGAAGAAGAGAGTGGCGCAATATATAGAAGAGCATCTCTCGGAGACCATCCCGCTAGCGGTCTTAGCGGAGCTCGCAAAGCTAAGTCCTTTCCATTTTGCGCGCGCATTCAAACAGTCGTTCGGTCTGCCGCCTCACCAATATGTGAGTAACCGCCGCATGGAAAAATCGATGACCCTCTTGGCAAATCCCACGACATCAGTGATGCAGGTCGCGCTCAATGTGGGTTTCAGCGATAGTAGTTCTTTCGGCACGAGATTCCGCAAGCACACCGGCATCTCACCCACGATCTATCGACGAAGCCTATAATAGTCCTGAGTTGGCTGCCGATTACACGCGCCAGAAGTCACAGACGCACGGCAAACGCATCGTGCTGATGCATGATTTGCAGCATGCCACCGCCGAGGCCGCAATGGACCTGCTCAACGATCTCAAAGCCGGCGGCTACAAGAGTGTATTCATGAAGCCGAAGTTTTCGGTGACGACGATTGCTGCTTACGAGGCGATCTTGAAGCAAGCAAAGGGTCCGGGAGGCGACGACAGCCGCCCAACCTCGAGCGTCGTGCGCACGATCAGCGAGTAACAGGCTCGCTTGGAGCGGGAGGACGCAGCATGAAATTCGGTATCGGTCAGCCTATGCGGCGTCATGAGGATCTGCGTCTTATCACCGGGCGAGGCCGCTACACGGACGACGTGATCCTACCGCGAATGACGCATGCTTTCGTGCTGCGCTCGTCCGTGGCGCACGCGCATATCAAGCGCATCGACGCAACCGCGGCACGACGAATGCCTGGAGTGCTGTTTGTGGCTACCGGAGAGGACGTTCGGGCAGACGGTCTCGGCGACGTGCCCTGTATGGTGCCGTTGGTCAATCGTGACGGCACGCCGCGGCACGACACGCCTCGTCCCCTGCTTGCTCTCGGCAAGGTGCGGCACGTCGGTCAGCCTGTCGCGTTGGTCGTAGCCGAAACTTTGACCGCTGCGCGCGATGCCGCTGAAGCGATCGAAGTCGAGTACGACCCGCTGCCGGCAATAACCGAGGCTAAGGATGCGATCGGGCCCGGTGCGCCACAACTTTTCGACCACATTCCCAGCAACATCGTCTTCGACTGGGACAATGACATGGGTGACGCCAAGGCGACCGACGCCACATTCTCCAGGGCCGCGCGCGTCGTCACACTCGAACTCGTCAACAACCGTGTCGTTGTCAACTCGATGGAGCCGCGTAATGCCATTGCCGATTTCGACCCGGCGGGCGGCCGCTCGACTCTCTACACGGCGACGCAAGGTCCGCATTTCGTGCGCGATCCGCTCGCCGAGACAGTGCTCAAGATCCCGAAGGACATGCTCCGCCTGATCACGCCCAACGTCGGCGGTGCATTCGGCATGAAGGCCTTCGTCTATCCCGAACAGGCACTGGTGGTCTGGGCAAGCCGCAAGCTTGTGCGGGCGGTGAAGTGGCAGGAAGACCGCTCAGAGGGATTCGTCTCTGACAATCAGGGCCGCGACCACAGCACGCGCGCCGAGCTCGCGCTCGATGAGAACGGCCGCTTCCTCGGCTTGCGTGTGTTCATCCTCGCCAATCTTGGAGCCTATCTATCGCCGTTTGGCTGCTTCGTCCCGACACGCTCGACAGATCTCGTCTCTGGTCTCTATTCGATTGAAGCGGTCCACATCAACGTCAAGGGCGTGTGCACAAACACGGTGCCGGTGTGCGCCTATCGCG
>WNFT01006903.1_pt1 | contig 10333 bp, 18 predicted proteins | sample 5400191 | NCBI WGS metagenome assembly WNFT01 (sample SAMN13153359, study PRJNA577476) | soil metagenome | isolation source: 80 cm saprolite under Madrone tree | place: USA:California | collected 2016-06-14 | reverse complement strand
GAATGTTGCGTAGTTTGGTCCCGGATTTCTCCTGAGGTCAGGGTCGCGGATTTTGCGTGGGTTTCGAGGGGAAAGGGCGAGCGGGAGCGCGCTTTCCGACTATCTTGTTTCGCCTGCTTTCGCCCTGAGTCGGTAGGCTTGCGCAAACCAGCGGATCGCGTCTGGTAGGTCGTCTCCAGACTGCAGCTCAAATGAGATCCATTTCGCGTCGCGAGCACTTGGCAGGACACGGGGGTCGGCCTCCAGCCGTTTCTTCAGGCTCGGATTACGCCACAGAATCTTGAAGCTGACCGAATAGGGAGTACCCATAGCGCACGTACGCGGCAGCACGCCAAAGATGGCATTGCCTCGGTAGACGGCTGTCATGCCGAACATCAGCCGCGAACTGACGTCCGGCCAGCCGACAATCTCGCGCAAGAGAAGATCGGACCACTGCCGCATCTCTTCTGGAATTCTGGCCAACTTGGGGCCGGGGCGTCTCTCGGTATTGGTGCGTCGCTTCATTACTGGGTGAAGACGGGATAGTTCCACACGGATACATCATTATGACTGGTTTGCGGGTCGGGGAACTCACGATTCCGAACTGTGTGCGCAGGCGTGCTTCTCGAAACTCTCTTGAGCAACCCGGTTAAATGCTAGCGCGGCAAGAGTGCTCTCGAGCTGAGGGGCGATAAGACCCCAACCGCACTGAGAGCAGTACCAGCCGGTGAGTCTTTCATCCTCGGCCCAGATCATGCGTCTCGACATGAGTGTACCTCTTGGTTTTGTTTGGAGCAGGCACTTCCGCCCGGAGGCGAGGGTAGGCAACTGTAGAGATGGAGCGCGGAAAGTGAACCGATACCCTTCGCAATAATTTTGGGCACAATTTCCTATGAAATCTTCAAGAGGCCAAGTAACTAAAGTGTGTCGTCCGCAACGGAGGCGCGAGGGATCGTATCTTTTCGGCGTATGATTCGGGTCTGGCCAGAAGGAGGTTGCTATGAGCGCATCTAGGTTGCTCGCGCTCGCCGCGTTGTTTCTGGCTACTACGTTTGTCCAAGCCGAGTGGAAGGAATTTACTTTTCCGGCCGGGAATTTTAGGGTTGTGTTCCCCGAGAGTCCCCAACGACTCAGGGGCGCTCGGCGCAACCTACACCAGTTCAGTGCCGCCGCCGGCGCTGAGTCTTACGGAGTTGCGTACGCAGATTACTCGCCGGGTGCGGATTGGAAAAGCGCGGTGGACGGCAAACGTGATTCGATTGTGAGCGGCCTTGGCGCGTCCGTGGTGGAGGAGAAGTGTACCTCAGTCGAAGGCTATCCCGGGAAATGGATTCGTTTTGTCGGACCGAATACGAGCGGGGAATTGGCCATCTACCTCGTCGGGCACCGGTTGTACTTGCTGCACGCATTTGCTCCGAAGAGTATTCAGCGTCCACAGAACTTTTCTAAGTTCTTGAACTCGTTTCGACTCCTATCAGGGTCTAAACCGCAGCGGGGTAGGGGCTAGGCGGTTGACACGTCTCAGTGGATTTTGCGTCCTGAGGTCTGGGACCCGGATTTTGCGTGGAGTTTGTGGGCGAGGGTTATTTCAGGCGAATCCCGAAGTTGCGCTTCCTAAGGTTTATTACGATCTTGTCCTCGCGCGCTGGCCACCCGATGGCCCAATCGAAAATGCGGCCCCCTCGCCCTCCACCAGCTTCTTGAGCTGCGCGAGCGAAAGCTCGCCCTGGGTGTTGAGAGCGTACCAAATGGCACCCGCCATCATTAGATCCCGCTCCGAACATCGGGCGACTTGTGAGCCTCACCCATCCAAATCAATCCGCACCGTGAGCAGTTCGGTTCCAAACAGGCGCACCGCGGCCGCATTCGCCACAGTGCTCGGCAACTGGCTGGCGAGCCAGCGCTGCCGCTCACGCGGATCATCGTCCGAAATCACATGTGCCGTACCGGTGAGCCAGTGAGCGCGGAGCCCTTCACGCAGTTTCAGCCGCACGCGCGGGTTGTGCGCAATATTGCGGACATATCCAGCGTTCATGCCGTGCTCCGCCACGATCCAGAACTGCTTGCCAATGCGTGCGGCGCCCACCGGAGTCCGGCGCACCTTCCCGGTCTTGCACCCCGTGGTTTCGAGCAGCGCATACCCCGGCGGCGCGATGCCCATAGCAAACAGGAGCTTAATCGGCGGGTTGAGGATGTATTTCTGCAGCGGGTGAACGATTTGCTGTTTCATCTCACCATCACCGCGCACCGTTGCAGTTTACGCTTGTCACTGCACCAAACTTGGGTAATTGACTCTCTTCTATTACCGGGCGTACGTTTGCCGCGAAGGAGTTTCCCCATGAATGCAAATCCCCCGAAGAAATCACCAGCGACCGGGACCAGCGAACCACAAGAACTCGAACACCAGATCCGCCTCCGCGCACAGGAACTCTACGAGGCACGCGGCCGGGAAGACGGCCACGAGCTGGACGACTGGCTCCGCGCCGAAGAGGAGATCACAGGCAAGAAAAGTCGAACCGCCGCCGCCTGATATACCCGCACGCCACCGGGCAGAGAATCAGCTCGACTTCGCTGTTTGTGCCTACTCCGCTGGCTAAGCTAGGGGGGCCAGATCTGCATAACGACCGTCGTTCGTAGAAGTCACTCAGCAAGCTTGGGATGAAGGGTTGCAAGCGTGCCCAAAAGAACTGAGCAATACGCCTTTGCACTTTCCTCCGTCAAGGAAGTCTCGTCTTTTACCCATGGCAGCAGATGCTCGATAGCCTTAGCACTAATCTCGAAATTCGGTTCGCTTCGTTCAGCGGGACTGAAAGTGTTCCAATTGACGTTCGCAGCGATAGTGCCGTCAGGTTCCCATCGAAGGGTTGCAACGATCTGCCGCAGGGCTTTGTAGATACCCGCCATAAGAAACAAGGCAAAGCAGGCGAACAGGCCGGCACTGATGCTGTCCCGCCAGAAACCAAATGCTACGGCTCCCCCAAGTACCGCGATGGCTGAAATTGCGTCATGAATCCAGTTGGCAGACAGATTAGCAACCATGCCCTTCTTGGCCTTCTTACCCAGGGAGGCAATCCACCGTTGCATCTTGGTCGCCGACGGGCTTAACCGACCTTGAATGTTGGTGGCTAACGAGCCAACCGACGGCGGTACCCCTATGTGCGTATGCATGTTCCACCCCCATTTTGTTGGCCTTCACCCGCATATCAACACGTCGATTTTAGGACAGGTCTTGCGGCACTCCGACATAACGAAAGGACACGGGCAAACTCGACCTGAGCACCTGTCTGTTACTGGCGTCTACGGTGTGAACGTCTGGTGAAAATGTTCCGCGAATTGGTAGTCTGAATGGGTGGCGAATGTGGGACGAAACCTTTGAATTCCCAAGGTGCGCCCGGGCGACAGGTTCAAGCAGCAGCCAGGAAAGCGTTTTACCGTCTCTGCTCACGGTCCGCGCGAGGTGCCATCGCTCGCGACTTCGCTGGGCCAGGCAGGTATTGTAGCTCTAGGGCAGAGAAGGTCCTCGCACGGGGCCGTGCAGATTTGCGGACGACGATGCCCGAGCCTCACAGGGAGTCCCTTGTCGGGGGTATACCCTCGGGTATACCCTCCCCTCCGAATCTGCCGAGGAATGCTTGACCAGCGTTGCGTGCCGTAGTGAATGCGAAGCACTCGCGGTTTACGTTATTCCGAGCATTGTTTTCTCCTTTTTGGCGTAAGCGGCACGGTAACGAAACTCGGCGCCGATCGTTCCGCATTCGATGTCAAGCTCGTAGCCAGGGCGCGGAAAACATAAAAGAAAGCGGCGTTTCCCGGAACTTGCGGACTGAAATCTAATGCGCTGTGCACCAGCAAGCCGGTGCAGACGACGAGCGCGGACTGCTGGAGGGCACCTCGCCAGCTTCGATTCCAACGGCGTAAGTTCTTCAACCCGGTGCGGTACAGAATACGGATGAACCAAATAACGCAGGCGAAACCCAGAATTCCGGTTTCGACCAGGACTTGCAGGTAATCATTGTGCGCGGCATGCCAGTCTGTTTCGGAAAGCCGCTGCGGACATTACTGTCGCCTGGGCGGGTATAACTAGGAGAAGCGGTCGGGAAAAGTGCGCTACGTAGGCTTCACCGGGCATAAAGATCCGCACATCCACCCTTTACATGCTGGACGTCGCGGATTACACCAATTTTCAACAGCTTGGGGACTGGGTGAAACATGGGGTTTCAGAAGAAGTGGTTTTAACCGCCGTCAGTCAAGCGCCCTTACAGTTCGAACCGAGTCGGCGATGGGCACGTCCAAATCATGGTCATCGACTAGGTACAATAGCCACCGAAATTCCCCTTTCGTCACCCCAGTCCGTTGTTTTTTCGAAGAAAAGTTCACCGTGGAACCGTTCAAGATGGAGCTGAATTGCACGTATAAGTCCTACTGCTCCGAGTTCGTCGTAATTCAGGGTGAAAGGGTCTCCCATCGCTAACGGGACCTGAGAACGGTTTTTTGTACGTGACGGGTTCATGGTGGACTTGCGCGTCCATGGGGTACCTTACCTCGAAGTTGGGCATCGAGATGAGCCCGGTCAAATACCAGACATGCACCCGTGTGCTTCATTGCGCACTGGTCCCACATTCTCCCCTGACAGAATCCACGGCCATAAATCTTGTCAATTCCCATTCCCACAGCGGATGCGTCATCGGCGGTTGTACAAAAAAGCCGACAGCAATTCTTGAGTAAGTTCGATGCTTCTATCTGCAACAACTCCCACGCCGATGTGTAAAGCCGCCAAAGTCCCCAGCCGTACGGAGACCCACATGCCAATCTTTACACTCGCGCGGGTCATTCGTATTTGCAAACCGTGAAAAGCGTATGGTGCACTCGGCAGAATGAGGTCGGCAAGCGTTTCCGCTTTCGTATAGTGGTAAACGAACTTGTCGGCGCGTTCCAAATGGTAGAAGATTTCAGCCATTTCTCCCCTCCCGTAGCGTACCACCGTGCGTGACAAGTACCCTCACAGAGGGAGCACTGGCTTCGAGTGGCTGTCCGAGTATCACGGGTGTCATGCCAAATGCCGATGATTTTCGTGAAGAACTCTATAAGCCGATATTCTCAATTCAGGGCGCCGTGGAGTTCTGATGCCGGGGCGCCTCGATTCCCTAATCCTTCACACTGGAAGAGATCATTTTGGTTTGGCAGCGCGGACCAGTTCCCGCCAAGTGATCAGCTTAATTTTCTGTTGAGCCAGAATGTCCCGGTACTGGTCACTGGTGAAAAAATCGTAGTCACGCTGCCTCCAGGCCGAACCCCATGTGGAGCGTTCCCTGGTAGCGGCGCGTAGTTCGTCATCGTCGTAACCGGGATGGATGACAAACTCCGTCACGCCGGGTTTCAGGTTCTTCAACGCAGTGAGGTAAAATTCCGCCCATTTTTCCGGCGAAATTCCCGGTTCAATCGTAACCGTATGGTCCAGCACGATATCGCCCGGATCGAGGCTCATCTGCAAATATGGATGGTCAGCGAACCAATCTCTGGTAACGAAAACCGGCAACTTGTACTCGTGAGCCACCCGCAGCATAACGTCGAACAGATCCTTGCCGTTCATGATGAGTCGGTACTGGTGCGAATCGAGGTGCGTGGGACGAACGCCCATCGCGAGCGCGCGCTCGATCTGGGCGCGCAGTTCGACCTCGACCTCCTTGGCGTTGATGTGCTCGTTCTCTTCCCAGTCGTGATGGAAATATCCGTTTTGATCCACTAGGCTCGGTACCTTGTCCGCGGGCGCCACGGGACCCCAGCGGTAATAAACTCGTTCGCTCGTCAACGTGAGGTGCAGACCAAAGTCTGCGTCCGGATGGGATTTGGCATAGTCGGCAATCTCCGGAAACCATGGGCAGGGCACCATCAGGCTCGCGGAATTGATCGTCCCGCCCTGCAGAGCTTTGATGGCAGCGGCATTCACCGAGTGGGTTTCGCCCAGGTCGTCCGCATGGACAATGATGAGCTTTGTGCCGGGAGGGTATCCCAGCCGCTCCACCAGAGTTTGCGCAGAGACTCCGACCGAGAAAGTGGATAACAGGGAGCCGAGCAGCAGTACTCGCAGGATGAACGAAGGAGTCATCGTCGACTAGTAAACCATAGCCCCACGGATCAATGCTCAGGAGACGGTCACCTGGATTCCGTTACTCGGCATTCTCGGGTTCGTCGGCGAGGCTGATTTTCGCGAGCCGGTGTTGGTCAATCGACTGCAGAAGATGGGCACGGTGGCAGCAATCGATATGATCGAATACAGTAAGCAGTCCGGTCTCTAATCTCTCATCTTGTGTTCCGATCTCCGCCTGCGTGTGACATCACCTGCGAAGATCAGTCGCGATCTGGGCGAATAGGCCCAGCGCCGCCTGCAGGTCCTCGGCAATCTCGGCGGCGATCCCATCGGGAAATGACGGAAGTACGTGGGAAGTGCGATTGCAGTCGAGTGGATCTCGCCGAGCATCTTGGTCATACAGTGACCGCGACCGGCGTCGTTTCGAATGCGAAGATGCACAACATGAAGGAAGACGCGAAAGAGACTGCGAAGGACAGCGGCATGAAGAAGAGCAACGCTGAGCATGGCCACATGAAGATTACGGACGTAAAAATGGTCAGCGAGTCGTGTAAGTAGCAAATCAGTCGAGAAATGAATGGGGCCGATGAGATTCGGCCTCTCTCTTCGTTTCGATTGTTGTCGTCGATTCATTCCGCTTTCGTCTCTAGTCCGTTGCCACCAGCGCGGTGATAAGGATTCCTCCTCCAATTGCCACAGCGTCTTCAAGAACTGCGACTCCCAGATTAGGCATATCGCGGCTGAGCCTCTTCCGAGTGTAATAACCGGCAAAGGCCCCTGCGATCGCTCCCACCCCGCCGAGGACCGCCCCCTCCGTGAGAGGCCGTTCCACCGCACCATAAATGGTCGCCCCGCAGACCGCGCCCGACACAATGCGGGACGCAAGCGGCCCCGCGTTCAACCGGCTCGGTGCAAAGGATAGCTTGTCCGCAATCAACTCGCTTACCGCAAGGTCAGTGATTCTTTCCGACGCCTTGGCTGAAATGATTCTGGCAAACGGCGAATTTCCCAGACGAATCCATCTGCGTTTAGCGGCCCAAGCCAAAACTGCAGGGGCTGCGAGGGCACGCAAACCCGCAACTGCGCCTATTCCCACTGCTAACACGGGAGTGTATGAGCGTTTCATGTAATCAGAAAATCCAAGCCTGTTGTTGCGTTGCTATATCAATCTGTCCGAAGCCTGCGTGTTCACAACATCGGAGCCTTCGGTGCTCGACATAGGCCCCTGGAGAGTTTCCCTCGGCTGCTGCTTCCTCGGTGGCAGTTCGCAGGTCAAATCGTCACTGTCTAAATCTGATTCGTTGTCCAGGCCGTCCCGAACCCGCTGAGCCAGATCTTGCGCCTTTCGCTGAGCATCGGCCGTAATGCCGTGTAGCCGTATGTTTTCCGCACGATCGGGAGCAAGCAAAACACCCAGCCCTACGCCAACTCCCAACCCAACTAAGAATGACTTCATAATCATCTCCTATTGAATTCTTTCAAAGTTCAAACGAAGGCGACGATACTCGAACTGGTGCCGGGCTCCCACCTCACAGTCCGCAACCAGGATAAGAACACACCAGAAAACGTTAAGCCGAGACTAAAAATGCTGCCGAGAATCCGTTCTCGGCACCCGAGAAAACCCAAATGGCCACCCTGCTGACCGCCTTCTTCCCGCTACCTTGCTGGCCACCTCGTTGCCCGCCGCCTTGCTGGCCGCCACCCTGCGGACCGCGGTCCTTTTGGCCGCCTTGCTGACGATCTTTCTCGCTATCTGCCGTTGCACTTCTCCTTTTTGGTTAACGATTAGAAAAACTGTTTTCCTGGAACGAGCTTGAGATGCCGACCCGTATGAGCAGGATGGCTGGGCGTGCCGTGTCTGAATACCTGTTCCTTCCCTCCGGAACGGTTTCCTTAGGCGTTTTTGCAATGTCCAGCTCGAAACACTCTTACATCGCTTCCATAAGACTGGCAGATGCGCGCACGCGGCGCGAGCCGTTGCTTCGGCAAACTCAGTTGACAACAACTTTTACGAGGTTAAGCGGCACGGAATAATCCAACATTGTAATTCTGAACTCTCGGGCGCAGACGGCCCGCGCGGGTTGGCCTCAAGTCTGGTGGCAGCGAAATGTTACCCCGGTAATTCTGTATCTGTCAGCGGATGCAGTTATGCTTACGGCAGAAATATCCTACACGGAGTGCTATGAAAGCTGCTCTGGCGAACAAACCGCTCATCCGTATTGCCGTGGTGGAGAGCGACCCTCTGCGGCTCGTGGGCTTCCGGGCCGTGTTCGATTCGGAGCGGGATTTTGAGCTGATTTCTTCTTCATTACCTGACCTCGGTATGCAGCAGAACTTTGATCTGGTCCTGCTGAGCGACCGCTCTAGCCAGAACCTGTTCGATGTGATGGCCAGCTTGAAAGCGACTCGTCCACACTTGCGCATTATCGTAATCGGCTCCAGCATGGACGATGAGACCATTCTCAAGGCCATCGCTTTCGGAGCCAAGGGCTACGTGGACGCAGCTGCATCGCCCGCTGATTTCGTGCATGCGATACGGGTCGTCAGCCAGGGCTCGGTCTGGGCTCCACGCCGAGTCCTTTCCATGTTCATTGAACGCGTGAGCAGCTCGCCCGGACGCATCTTTCCGGCTGGCGGGGTGACCTTTACCGACCGCGAGAAAGAAGTTTTGGAGATGCTGGTGGAGGGCCGATCGAACAAGGAAATTGGCGCCACACTAGGCATCCAAGAACGCACCGTGAAAGCCCATGTATCCAAGCTCCTGCGCAAGAATGGTGTACAGAACCGCATCGCGCTTTCGGTACATGCAATTACGCATTCGCTGGTTTCCTCGTCAAAGCGAAACTGAAGGCAAAAGGCATACATGAAGGTGTCCATGAACAACCCCCGCCAGATGCCCGCGCCTGTAGGTCACGATGGAGTTGTCCGGATTGCAGACGCCCAGCAGGGGAAAAAGGTTCGGGCCACAACGGTGATCGCCGCTCGGGTGGGATCGTGTAATTAACCTTCACGCCGCCGGGTGCCAACTCGAACCGGAATCGAAGCTGAGCTTCTGGCCGGTCTCGACCGGTTGTACCTCGGCTCTACTTATACGTCGAACGAGGGGTCGCGAGATCGACAGATTCTGCATCTTTTTTTGGGGGAGTATTTGCGCGACCACTGCAAGAAAACAAAAGCGCGCAAAATCGGCATAGCACTCACAAACCCTAGGATTCCTAGTGCAAAAAGACGAACGGTTCCTGCGCTGTTTGCAGTGGTGGGACAGCGGAAGCTCGCTGCTCCGCGACGCTTGAGTTGGAGGAATTCGCTCCGAACGTATTTTGACGTAGATACCCTCATCGATAGCCGCGGTGAATCGATGCGCTGGGTCCGTCGGCAAATGCCGGTTGCTCGATAAAGGTCTGTGCAAGTTCTCGGCTTCCTCTGACTGCACCCTGAAAAGGCTCCATGCTTCCAATGGCTCCATTGGAATCAACGAATCTTCTAATTTCTTGACTGCCCGCCAAGCTGTTCAGTTCCCTACTTGTGTGCGGCAAGAGATCTCAACGTGACGGCGACTGGACATACCTGATAGAACCCGACAAAACGCCAACCGAACATTCCATTTTCTCGTTTCGCACTGAAACCGATTTTTGTTTTTCCTATAGATCAAGGCAGTGGTGAGCTTAGCTGCAGGGGTCCACCTCGCCGAACACTCCTCGATATTTGGTCAGGGTAAGGGACTATTACCGTCCATCTGCTTGCTCTCACATGTCCTTTCGTGACATGTGCCCCCTCACCATTTGATCTAAAGTCGCCTTCAGCCAACTTCCGATACCCGCGTAATCGAATCACAACCGTCGAATCACAACCGGAGGAGTTCATGAAACTACTAGCGACAGGCAATGCAATCGCGCGAACACTGGCGGGAGCCCTAGTATTTGCGTTATTAACTGCAGCTCTGACGTTTGCTCAGACCGCAAGTTCCAAGGCTACAGCCGATCAGCACCGCCGTGGGCTGCACCAGTAGCGGTATGTCAAATATCGGAGACACGCTTCCGGTGACCTGCCACGACGTATTCAGCGGCGCCTCAGCACCCGTAACTCCGGACAACTTTGTGCAGGTCATGAAAGCCACCATGAAGGTGTCCAACAGTCAGTCTCTGTTCGTTTCGCCGTCTCTGGTGACGGGACTCTACACCAACACCAAGACGAAGACCTCTTCCGGTGGCTCTTCCACAGCAAGGGCTGAAGGCGCGGTCTATCTGCGAGCCGTCCTCAGAGATC
>WNFT01016337.1_pt1 | contig 10334 bp, 5 predicted proteins | sample 5400191 | NCBI WGS metagenome assembly WNFT01 (sample SAMN13153359, study PRJNA577476) | soil metagenome | isolation source: 80 cm saprolite under Madrone tree | place: USA:California | collected 2016-06-14 | reverse complement strand
TTCAGTCGAGCCGAACCTCCATCAGGTGGCGCGGATCAGGCTTCAGTTCGCCGCGCTCGACGCGCTTGACGATATCAGTGAGCGCCACGTTCGCCGGTGTGCGGATGCCGATCTCCTCGCCCTTGCGCGCGATCAGTCCGTTGATGAACTCGATCTCGGTGCGCCGACCCTTGACCATATCCTGGCCCATCGAGGGACGATGCTCTCCGCCGCCGCCTGGGCGATTCGCTTCCGCGAGCCGGCGATCTTCGAGGAACTTCGCCGCTTCCGGGTCACCCTCGCCGGCCTTGGCAATGATCTCGGGGTCGAGATGATTAATCTCCTCGAGTTGATAGCCGAGCGCCTGGCCGACGCGGATTGCCTCGCTGCCCACCTTCTCGGCGAAACGGCGCAGCGCGAAGTTCCGGACCATCTCACCACTCGGCAAACCGGTGCAGGCGGAAATCCCGTTGGCCATCGCGTTGGTCACGAGCTTCGACCATCGCTCGCCCCACAAGTTGGTCGTGACCATCGCGGAATCCGCCAGGCTCACGAGCCGGCAGACCTCCTGCACGCGAACGGTGATGCGTCCATGCACTTCACCCGCGCGGAAGACCGTGTGTCGCGACCCGCTCTTGCCCGCAGCGCGGCGCACATGGCCGGGCTCGCATAGCTCGACGGTAATCGAGCTGGCGATACATCCGACGGTCTTGCCCCATCCGACCACGCCCGCGACCGTCTCCTCGTTCATGCAGTTCTGCAGGGAGACGACGAAACCGTTGGGCGAGAGGTACTGGCTGATGAACGCCGTTGCCCACGCCGTGTCGTACGACTTTACGCAGACGAAGGCGATGTCGATCGGCTTCTCCTTGACGAACTGCTGCACATCGGTCAGGTGCAGTGCGCGCACCTTGGCGGTGAATTCAGGCACATCGCGTATATGGGAGATGCGCAGACCCTTCGCGCGCATCGTCTCGACGTGCTCCGGCCACGGATCGATGAAGGTGATGTCTTCGCCGGCCTGCGCCATATGCGCTCCGGCATACCCGCCGACCGCGCCCGTGCCCATAACCGCTATCTTCAGGCCCATTTGTTTCTCCTACCGGTTTCGATTTCGGGATCGTGCGTGCATGAGAAAGACATTTGATGCTTTCATCGTTACACCATCAGCCTGAAGAGACTGTCAACTCCCGGAATAAACCACGTGAAACCTTTGAAAGGTTTCACACTTCCCACAATATTTTTAATCGCTCACTTCGTTCGCTGTGCGCACGTCACAGACTCCTTAGCTCGGCTCCGCTGCGCTCCACCTAGTTGCCGGGGGCCTCGAACGCCTTGCGAAAATCAATCAGCGGGTTTAGAGGTCAGCTATGGCGGATTCAAATATGACTGGCAATAACGGTTTTAGGGTTATCGGCACGCGCCCGATACGGCACGACGGGCTCGACAAGGTTACGGGGCGGGCCAAATACGGTGCGGATTATGCCCTGCCGGGGATGTTGCACGGCAAGGTTTTGCGCAGCCCGCATGCGCATGCGCGGATCAAGTCGATCAACTGCGAGAAGGCGCTCAAGCAACCAGGCGTCTTTGCGGTCGTCACGGCGGCTGACTTCCCTGACGTCACCACGGAGTTCGTCACAGTCGTCGGTGAAATGAAGGCCAACGCACGTCACCTTTCGTACAATGTGATGGCGCGCGACAAGGTTTTGTACGATGGCCATGCGGTTGCGGCGGTGGCGGCGAGCAGCCCGCATCTCGCGGAGGAAGCGCTAAGGTTCATCGAAGTCGAGTACGAGGTGCTGCTGCCTGTGATGACACTCGACGACGCTATGAAGCCCGACGCGCCTATTCTGCTTTCAGAGCTACGTGAGAGGCGCCTTGCCAGCCGTACTGAGCCGGGGAAGGTCGAAAACCCCGACCGCGAGACGAACGTCGCCGCGCATATAACGCTCGAACGGGGTAACATCGCCGCGGGTTTCAACGCCGCAGACTTTATCGTCGAGCGCGAGTTCAAGACTGCGGCGGTCCATCAGGGGTATATCGAACCGCAAAACGCGCTCGCCGTTTACGACGCCGACGACCATGTCACGATTTACTGCTCGACGCAGGCCCATTTCCGTGTTCGGCGGCTGACCGCCGCTCTGCTCGCGATGGACGAAGGGCGCATCAGGGTTATCCCGGCAGAGATCGGGGGCGGCTTTGGCGGCAAGACGACGGTTTATCTCGAGCCCGTAGCCGCTTTGCTCTCGAAGAAGTGTGGGCGGCCGGTCAAGATGGTGATGACGCGCGCGGAAGTGTTGCGGGCGAGCGGGCCGACTTCTGGGACCAAAATCAGAGCGCGAATCGGCGCGACACGCGACGGCAAGATCACCGCGGCTGAAATCTGGATGGCGTACGAGGCGGGTGCATTTCCAGGGTCTCCTTTCGCCGGCGGAGCGATGACCACGCTTGGCCCGTACAATATAGAGAATTTGAAAATTGACGCTTTCGACGTGGTGCTGAACAGGCCGAAGGTTGCGGCCTACCGCGCACCAGGAGCCCCGAGTTCTGCTTTTGCCTGCGAGACCGTCATCGATGAGTTGGCCGAGAAATGCGGCATCGATCCGGTCGATTTCCGAATCATGAACGGAGCACGCGAGGGAACGGCGCAACCTGCCGGACCGAAATACAAGCGCATCGGATTTCTCGAAACCTGTGAAGCGCTGAAGAATAGCGAGCACTATCGTTCGAAACTTGACGGCAAGAATCGCGGGCGCGGGGTCGCCTCGGGCTTCTGGTTCAACGCGGGCAATCAGTCCTCCGCGACTGTAAATATTCACCCCGACGGTAGCGTGAGCGTCGTAACCGGTTCGGTCGATATTGGCGGTTCGCGCGCATCGATGGCGATGATCGCGGCCGAGGTGCTCGATTGCGATATCAAGGATGTGCGTCCGCTGGTCGGTGATACCGACTCGATTGGTTATACGGACGGCACTGGCGGGAGCCGCGTGACAGTCGCGACGGGACTGGCCGTTTACGAGGCGGCGCACGACGCTTTGCGACAGTTAAAGGAGCGTGCGGCTAAACTTTTGGAGAAGACGCCTGAGGAAATCGAGTTCAATAACGGAACTTTCGGCGTGAAGAACGGCGCCACGACCCTGACCCTCAAGGAACTTGCCGGCAGGCTCGGGCGGACGGGCGGTCCCATCGTGGGTCGGGCAACGCTCGACGCCACCAGCAAAGTCGGAAATGCCTTTGCGACGGTATGCGTGGATGTTGAGGTCGATCCCGACACGGGCAAAGTGCAGATCCTGCGCTGCACCATCGCGCAGGATGTCGGCCGGGCGATTCATCCGAGCTACGCAGAAGGGCAGGCGCAGGGCGGCGTTGCCCAGGGAATCGGATGGGCCCTCAACGAAGAATACGTTTACGACGAAAAGGGGGTGTTGCGTAATTCAGGGCTGCTCGATTACCGGATGCCGACATGTCTCGACCTGCCTCAGATAGAAACGATCATGGTGGAGGTGCCAAATCCGAACCATCCGCTGGGGGCACGAGGGGCTGGTGAAATAGCTATCGTGCCGCCGCTGGCGGCGGTGGCCAACGCGATTTACCACGCGACCGGCATACGCATGACGGCGTTGCCGATGTCGCCGCCGCGCATACTCAAAGCGATTCTCGCAAAACCTGTCACCGCGGAGAGTCAAGCTGCGGCAGCGGATTGAGACATAGCCGTCACTTTCTTTTTCTCAGGGAAGTCGCAGTCCCTGTGTGAAATTTGTGTGAAATCGGGACGCCTCGTGCGCGGTTACGCCGGGGTTGCCGCATATTGTCGCCCCTGCGAAAAATGCCGTTACGGTCCTGCCCGATATCGTGGTAAGAAAGTTTAATTCCGTCTATTTGGGGTTGGGGGATGAGGTGCCCTAGTTGCAATACTGATAATCCGCAGACGATGAATTTCTGCGGCAAGTGCGGTACTCGGCTGAGAAACCGCTGTCTGAAGTGCGGCTTTGGAAATCCCCCCGAGTTTGGCTTCTGCGGCCGCTGTGGCTCGTCACTGACTGACGTCGATCCAGTCGGGCAAACAAATCGTCAACTCCGCGCGTCCGATCCGGCTCAAGCCGATCTTCCTTCGATCGAAGCGAGTGAAGTGCCGGAGGGCGAGCGCAAGATGGTGACGGCGCTGTTTGCCGACATCAAGGGCTCGACCCAATTGGTGCAGGACCTCGATCCCGAAGATGCTCGCGCGATCATCGACCCCGCATTGCGGCTTATGAACAACGCCGTTCATCGCTATGACGGTTACGTCGTGCAATCCACCGGCGATGGGATTTTCGCACTATTCGGCGCTCCCGTCGCACACGAGGAGCATCCCCGGCTAGCCCTGTACGCCGCTCTCGCTATGCAGGAGGCGATAAAACAGTACGCGGCAACGCTCGCCGCCGAGGGGCGCCCAACTATCGAAGCCCGCGTCGGGGTGAACACCGGTGAGGTCGTCCTGCGCACATTGCACACTACGAGTCACACCGAATACGCACCCGTGGGGCTCACGGCCCATCTCGCGCAGCGGCTGCAGACTGTTGCATCGGTGGGCTCGATCGCTGTCAGCGAGAATACCCAGAGACTGGTTCAGGGGTATTTCAATCTCAAGGAGATGGGGCCTGTCCTGGTCAAGGGAGTAAGCCAGCCGATCAACGTCTTTGAGGTGGTAGCCGTCGGGCAACTGCGCACCCACTTCGAGCTTTCGGCGCAACGCGGGCTGACCAAGTTTGTCGGCCGCGAGCGTGAAGTTGCTGAAATGAATCGGGCGCTCGAACTGGCGAGAAAGGGTCGCGGGCAGATCGTCGCGGCTGTTGCCGAGGCGGGGACGGGGAAATCGCGCCTGTTTCATGAGTTCAAGCGTCTGGTACCCGCCGATTGCATGCTGCTCGAGGCCTATTCGGTTTCCCATGGCAGGGCTTCGGCCTATCAGCCGGTGCTCGAGATGCTCCATGGCTATTTTGGGATAGAGGGCGGGGACGACAGCACCCGTCGCCGCGAGAAGGTAAGCGCCAAGCTTGTGGCGCTCGACCTCGCGCTCGACGATACGATGCCTTACGTCATGTCCTTTCTGGGAATTCAGGGCAAGCCCGATCCGCTCGCGCAGATGGACGCATTAATCAAGCGCACCCGCACGCTGACGGCGCTCAAGCGCATTCTCCTGCATGCGAGTCTGGTCCAACCGCTGGTCGTCGTCTTCGAGGACCTGCATTGGATCGACGAGGGAAGTCAGGAGTTCCTGGATCTGGTTGCGGACGGTATTGCGAGTGCTCGCATCCTGCTGTTGGTGAACTACCGCCCGGAATATAGCCACGAGTGGAGCAGCAAGAGTTATTATATTCAACTCGGGCTCGACCCGCTGGGCAGGGAGAGTGCCGATGAGATGCTCACGGCGCTTGTCGGTGACGGCAGTGACCTGCGGCAACTTAAGCGTCTCGTCGTGCAGAAGACCGGGGGCAACCCGTTTTTCATGGAAGAGATGGTGCAGTCACTGTTCGAACAACGGGTACTCGAGCGAAAAGACGGCGTCAATCTCATGCAGCCGTTAACCGAGCTCAAAATCCCACCGACAGTCCAAGGCATCCTCGCTTCGCGCATAGACCGGTTGCCCGCCGAAGAGAAGGAACTTCTTCAAATTCTGGCGGTGATAGGCAAGGAGTTTCCGCTCACCCTGATCAAACGCCTCATCAATCCTATGCAGCCTGGGACAGAGTCCAGCAGCTCCGCACGCGCAGCGGAACAAGCTTCAGAAAAGCTGGAACGGATGCTCTCGCACCTGCAGCTGGGAGAATTCATCTATGAACAGGCAACGGCCATCGACATCGTATATAGCTTCAAGCATGCACTCACACAGGATGTGGCTTACAGTTCGGTGCTGATGGAGCGGCGCAGGCTGCTTCACGCGCGAACGGGTGAGGCTATTGAGGAGGTGTATCAGGATCGTATCGACGACCACCTAACCGAGTTGGCGCATCATTACCGCCGGAGTCCAAACGCGCCCAAGGCGGTTAAGTACCTGTACCTGGCGGGCCGACAGGCTGCCGAGCGCTCCGCCCATGGCGAAGCGCTCGCATATTTCGACCGGGGGCTGCGACTGCTCAATAGTTTGCCACCCGGGAGCGACCGTGTCCGACTCGAGTTGCTGATGCAAATCGGATCGGGATTCTCTCTGCGGGCTACGAAGGGCTTCACGGCTCCAGAAGTGGAGCGCGCTCTCGTCAGGGCCAGGGAGCTGTGCAGCGATGTTAACAACAGCGGCGAGCTCTTCGACGTGCTGGTCGGGCTGCACACGTTTTATATGTTCGGACCTCGGCACGGTCTTGAGACTTCGCGGGAGTTGGCGGCACAGCTTCTGACTCTGGCCCAGCGTTTCGAGCAGCCGTCCAAGCTCGCTATGGCGCATCTCGCCATGGGAGAAACCACGACGTACCTTGGCGAGTTTCACTCGGCGCGCGGCCATCTCGAGCGGGCTATCTACGCATGCACGCTTTTTGTTCAAATGAGGCTTTGGCAGGAGACTCGTCAGCACGCCGAAGACGGAATCGCTCTTGCGAACCAGCACGGGTTTCTCTTCCACATGCATTTCTCTACGTTATTTCGCGGCCGGGCGCTCATTGAGGAAGGACACACCGAGCAAGGAATTATTGAGATGCGCCGGGGCATCAGCGGTTTGGACGCTTTGGGCGCTGCGCGGCCGTGGCTGATTTGCTACCTAGCTGAAGGTTGTTTGAAAGTGGCGCAAGCGCAGGAAGGGCTGCGGGTGCTCTCTCGGGCGGCTTCGCGTACCGAGGAAACTGGTGAGCGATGGGCATGGGCCGACCTACACCGGCTAAGGGGCGAGTTGCTTCTGGCGGATAGCCCGTCCGACACAAGCGAGGCCGAGCGCTGTTTTCACACGGCCATCGAGGTTGCGCGCCAGCAGCACGCGAAATCATTCGAGCTGCGCGCGATCACGAGTCTGGCGCATCTGCTCGGCCAGAATGGACGTCGGGACGAGGCGCGCGCGATGCTCGCTGAGATCTACGGCTGGTTTACCGAAGGCTTCGATTACGCCGACCTGAAAGACGCTCGATCACTGCTCGACGAGCTGAGCCGTTAAGGCGGACGCTTCACGCTACGGACCCGGCGAGTTCCCAGAGACCCAGGGCGATCAAGAGACTGACCCACGGCCCCCAGAGAAGCGTCCCGAGGATTACGGTTAGCGCGGCGAATGGAAAGAACGATCGGCCGAGCACGGCAACGATGCGAGAGGTCGCACGGCGAAGGTGAGTCACCGTGCAATCTCCCGCGGCTCACCGTGGCGATTGAGGTAATCACGTGTGCCGGCCAGTTCAAACGGCTCGATCACACCGGCGGCATCGGTCGCGAACTCCGGGTGACGCGGGATGCGTGCATCGCGTGCTTCGGCGCTCAGCCAAGCCCTGGCTAACGTACTCGACATGCTGTAGTAGCCGACTCGGAACACGCGGGCGCGCTGGACGTTCAGCTTTCGTTTCATATGCTCGTGCAAGCGGGGCAGTTGTGCCCAATGGACCCGTGAGTACTCATGATGATGTGCGTGGTAACCCACATTGAACATCGTGAAATTCAACACGGGCGAGAGCGAGATGTTGGAATGGCCATAGGGGTGTTCCGTTGATTTGGGGACGCAGCCTGCATGCTGCAAATACATACCGGCGCCGGAGATCAGCACGTTACCGAACCATTGCGGCAATACCCACAATAGCAGCGCCATCCTGATGTTGATCCAGAAAGGGATCGACCACAATGCGAGGAAGATGAGGAATTCACGCAGCGCCTTGGAGGCGAGCCCGGGCGGCCGATCTGACGCCGTGAAATCGCGCCAGAAATAACGGCCGAATCGCCATGGCCAATGGGTTAGCGAGTAGCGCGCCTGGCTCTCGAAGCTGCCGTCGGGTCGCCGGTAAGGCAGTGTCCAGTCGCCCCGCCCGAGAAGGTTGGCGTGATGTACCGTCACGTGCGCGTGTTCGAAGAAAAAAGAGGGCCAACCACCGGAGAACGTCCACAGACGGCCAACCCAGCGGTTGAGCCAAGGCACAGTGAATAACGGCTTATGCGAATGGTTGTGGAAGTTGACGGGAACGTCGATACCCGAGACCCAGCCAAGCATGATGACCGACGCCGCAATGAATGCGGTCATCGACCAGAGGCCGTCAATATGGGCACGCTGAGGGTGAAGGTATATCCAAAATGCGCTGCCGTAAGCCAGCAACGCCACTCCGTGGAAGATGAGACAGTGCGCGTCGGCCTTGTTGCGCAAGATCCGTTTTCGGCACACCGACGCCTCTCCTCCCGGAACCTTCTAGTCGGACAATCCGCCTGTGTGTCCGTTTTAGCCAATACACGCGGTGGATGGCAACAGCGAATTTGTGTAGGCTGAAACCGACTTGAAAGGGGGGAAACGAGTCCATGAGTGACACAGAGCTTGCCAGGCGAATTCGTGGCGAGCTTCCGCCCGAAGCATTCCGTACCAATCCGATGCGCCTTCTGATTGCTGCACTGCTACTGGCGGCGATTCTCGGTCTCAGCATTTGCCTGGTGACGTTGCCGTTGCCGGTGTATGCCGCAATACCGGGAGCGCTCCTTCTCGGCAATCTTTATGTCAGCTTGTTTTTCCTCGGCCACGAGGTGGGGCACGGCGCAGTATCTCGGGTGCGGGCGGTTCAGACCCTTGTGATGTATTTTGCGTTCGCAATCTTCTTCCTATCGCCTCACCTTTGGCGCGTATGGCATAACCGCGTTCATCATGGCTATACAAATCGCGCGGGGTACGATCCCGACAACTTTGGCGACGTGGAGTCATACGAGCGCTACCCGTCGACCAATTTCCTGTTGAAGGTGGGACCCGGCTCAGGTCATTGGCTGAGCATGATCTACTTTCCGACGTGGTTCACGATACTGTCGCAGGGAGTGCTTTGGGTTAAGTCACGGCGCCTGGCGGGTTTCGCCCCGTTAAACCGGGTGCGGGCGGGCGCGGACAGCGCGCTCATGGCAGCGTTGTGGATCGCTCTTGGCGCGTGGTTGGGCGCGTACCGATCGCTAATCACGATCCTTATCCCGATGATGACCGCTAACGCGGTCGCGATATCCTATATCAGCACCAACCATCTGCTTCGTCCGCAGGTTGATGATAGCGACGCGCTGGCCAGTTCCATGAGCGTGACCACATATCGCTGGCTGGATCAATTGCACTTCAACTTCAGCCACCACGTCGAGCACCACCTGATGCCGTCGATGAACACCTCGTACGCGCCGCTAGCCAGAGAAGTGCTGCAGCGGCTCGCAGGGGCCCGTTATTTGGCGCCTCGACACTGGCAAACCTTGATTTTGTTGTTTCGAACGCCGCGGGTCCAGGATGGCAACCGTGCGCTGGTGGATCCGCAGCGCCACGTACAGGTCACGTTCGACGATATCGAGGCGGCGCTCCGTCGTGGCGACACCCGCGTGACAGTCCAGCCGTTCGAACCTACCGCTCCGCTTGAGACCGCCGTGAGCTGACACGTGGATACCAAGAGGGAGATCCACCAGCTTTGCAGCCGCATTCGCGACGCGTCATTCAAGATCCAGTACTGGGATGGCGATTGTGTGAGTTACGGAGGCGCGCCTTCTGAGTTTACCGTAATCCTGAAGGATAAGGCCGTGGTCGACAAGCTGTTCGGGAACATCAGATTGCGGTTACCAGAGGCGTACACGGCTGGGGACATCGAGGTCGAAGGTGACCTGCAGCGCTTCCTGCGCCTCGGATTCCTGTTGGAGTCGGAATTGCCCAAACTCAGCGCCACCGAAAAGGCGAAGCTCGCCACCATGTCGCTGTGGCAGCGCAACAGTCTCGCGCGGTCGGAAAAGAACGTAGCCCATCACTACGATCTGGGAAACGATTTCTTCAAACTATGGCTCGACCGCCGTATGGTCTATTCGTGCGCATACTTTCGCCGTCCCGAGGATGACATCGACACGGCGCAGGAGCAGAAGCTCGAGCACCTGTGCGCGAAACTGCGTCTTTCGCCGAACGAACTGCTGCTCGACATCGGCTGTGGTTGGGGGGCGATGGCTATCCACGCCGCGCGCGTTCGAGGCGCACGAGTAGTTGGCGCCACCCTCAGCGAAGAGCAGCTGCGCGAAGCCGCGGCGCGGGTGGCAGAGCTGGGGCTGGGGGATCGCGTCGAGATTCGGCTGCAAGACTACCGCGAGGTCCCCGAGCAGGAGGGGTTCGATAAGATTGTGAGTGTCGGGATGTTCGAACACGTCGGGCGAGAGCACATCCTCGATTACTTGCGACAGACTGCCCGGCTCCTGAAACCACGCGGCACCGGGGT
>WNFT01006442.1_pt1 | contig 10334 bp, 7 predicted proteins | sample 5400191 | NCBI WGS metagenome assembly WNFT01 (sample SAMN13153359, study PRJNA577476) | soil metagenome | isolation source: 80 cm saprolite under Madrone tree | place: USA:California | collected 2016-06-14 | reverse complement strand
CTCAGATGAATTGGCGAGCCTTCGATCTCAACCTGCTCGTCGTGTTCGAGGCGGTCGTGCAGGACGGCAGCGTGACGCGGGCGGGAAAACGGCTCGGCATGAGTCAGCCGGCACTGAGCCATGCCCTGAACCGCTTGCGGTACCTGGTGAAGGATCAGTTGTTCATCCGCACCCCGACGGGGATGGTGCCGACACCTCGCGCCGAGCAACTGGCGCTGCCGCTGCGCCAGGCCCTCGCGGAAATGCAGCGGGCCCTCGAGCCCGAGACCTTCGTGGCGGCCCAGGCGAACCGACGCTTCTCGATCGCCATCAACAATTACGCCGCGATCGTCCTGGCCGCGCCGCTGGTGGCCGCCGTTGCCGCGGCGGCTCCGCTCGTGCAGCTCGATCTGCGGCCCAGCGGAACCCTCGACGTCTTCGACCATCTCGACAGCGGTGAGCTCGACGTCGCGATCGGCACGTTCGACGCTGTGGGCGAGCGTTTTGGGAGCGCGGCGTTGCTCGAGGATCGGTTCGTCGCGGTGATGCGCCGGGGACACCCGGCCGGTCGGAGCAAGCTCTCGCCGGAGGCCTTCGGCGCGCTGGCGCACGTGGCGATCTCGTCGAGTGGTGACGACACCGGATTCATCGACCGTTCGCTCGCCACGCGGGGTACGAAGCGGCGAATCGCCCTGCGCCTGCCGTATCTGTCGGCGGGGCCCGTCCTCGCCAAGTCGGACATGGTGGCTACGCTGAGCCGGCGGGTCGCGGAAGCGACGGTCCGGGGGTCCACGCTCCAGCTCCGTGAGCTGCCCTTCACGTCACCGACGGTCCGTACGTCGATGCTGTGGCACCGAAAGCTCGATGGCTACCCCGCCCACCGGTGGCTCCGCGACCTGATTGCTTCAGTCAGCCGCGGACTCTAGTCTCGACGCCTTTCGCGCTCACACGTGGTGGCGCACGAAGCCCTCGATCATCGAGTTGACCTGTTCCGGAACCTCGAGCTGGTTGAAGTGGCCGGCGCCGACGGTCAAGCCGTTGACGACGGTCGGCAGCCACTGCGACATCAGGTGCGGCGGGTTGAGCGGCGGCGTGGCGCCGATGTGGAGTGCCGGCACCGTGCAGCGCGCGGCAGCGGCGACGCCGTCGAAGCCGAGGATGCCCTTCATCGCGCCGGCCGCCACGTGCGCGGGCCCCGACGTCATCACGTCGACGACACGCTTGACGAGGGCCTTGTCGGACGCAGGCAGGAAGAGGTGCTCCTCGATGAACTGGCGCTGGGGACCCCGGTTCCCCGCCTCGATGGCGGTCACCAGGCCCTCGATCGCCGCCCGCAGCTCGGGCGGGAAGGTGAAGGGCGCCGGGTCGACCATGACGATGCCGGCGACGCGATCGGGATGCGCGACCGCGAGCTGGAGCACCGTCACGCCGCCCATGCTGTGCCCGACAGCGATGACCTTGCCGAGCTTCAATTCGCCGATCACGTGCGCGACGTCGTCGGCGTAGGCGCTGATCGGGTAGACGCCCTGCGGCTTGTCGCTCTCGCCGTGTCCACGCAGGTCGACCGACACGACACGATGCCGTTTCGCGAAGGCCTCGGCCTGTGGCGCGAAGAACGACCGGTTGCACGTCCAGCCATGGACGAAGACGAACGCGGGTGAGCCGGTTCCGCGCTCTTCGTACGCGATCTTCACTCCGTCGCGGGTCGTCGTGAGCATAGCGTCCTCCTTCTCGGACCGGTCCTCCGTCAGTTTTTCTTGAGCCGCACGTCTTCGAGCGGAGCCGACCACGGGTAGGGATCGATCATCAAGAGAGCTGGCTCGGCCACGCGCGGGCCGATTCCGCTCGGCCAGATGTATTCCCAGATCGGCGCGAACCGCACCCGGTCGTGGAGGATGTGCTGGATCTGATGGAGGAGCGCCTCACGCTTCTTCTTGTCGAGCTCCCGGGCCTGTTGCTTGTAGAGCGCTTCGACGTCGGGATCGGCGCCGCGCGCGAAGGTGCCGTCGCTCGTCACCAGCTCGGCGAGCCGCGTGGCCGCGTTGCCGTACGGCGCGAGCACGCAGACACAGACCCCGTTGAGCTTCTTTGCCAGCCACGCCGACTGGAAGGCCGCGCGCTCCATCGTCACGAGCTTCGTCTTGATCCCCACCGCGGCGAAATCGTTGGCGACCGTTTCGCCCATCGAGAAGTACGGCGGATACGGATAGAGGATCCCGGCGTCGAAGCCGTTCGGATAGCCGGCCTCGGCCAGGAGTTGCTTGGCCTTGGCGGGATCGTACGGATAGGGCTCGAGGGCCAGCGCGAACTCGAACTTGCGCGGCACCATGCCGCCGGTGAGGCGGGACGCGCCGAGCGTCTCGGCCTCGTTCAGCGATCGGCGGTCGATGGCGTAGTTGGCGGCCAGCCGCACGCGGCGGTCGTGCCACGGCGATTTGGGATCCCACTGGTCGAAGAACTCGACGAAGTGGATCCCGATCGCGCCCGAGAACGCCAGGCGAAGATCCGGATCGCGCTTGATCTCGAGCGCCGTCGGCGCGTCGAGCAAGTAGGCGACGTCCACCTCGCCCTTCTTCAGCATGGCCGCGCGTGTCGTCGCTTCGGGGACGCTCTTGAAGACCAGGCGCTTCACGTGCGGCGTCTTGCGCCAGTAGCCCTCGAACGCTTCCATGACCAGCTCGATGCCGGGTGTGTTGCTCACGAACTTGTAGGGCCCGAGACCCACCGGCTGCTTCTTGAAGCCTTCGTTGCCCACCTGCTCGACGTACTTCTTGGGCACGATCCAGCTCGCTCCGGTCGCGAGCGTCCCATAGAAGGCCATGAAGTCGGGAAACGGCTCGTGGAGGTGGAAGCGCACGCGGTACGGCCCGACGATCTCGACCTCGCGGACTTTCTCCTTGAGGACCCGGGCGCTCTTCGACCGGTAGAAGCTGAACTTCACGTCCTCGGCGGTGAACGGATCGCCGTTGTGGAACTTCAGGCCCTCCCTGAGCTTGAACTCGTAGACGCGCTGATCGCTGCTGATGGTCCAGGACTCGGCCAGGCTCGGCGTCATGATGTTGCCGGGCATCGGCTTCACCAGTCCGTCGTGCAGGGCGTAGAGGACCCAGAACGGCGTGATGAAGCCCGCGACCTCGCCGGGATCGAACCACAGGGGTGCGAGCGTCACGTAGAGCGCCCAGCGCATCTCGCCTTCAGGCTTGGCCGCTTGGGCTGGCTTGGGCTGAGCCGTCGCGTCGAGGAAGCCCGCGACGAGGAGGACACACGCGAGCGCGATGGCGGCGAGCGCGAACCCTGACCGCAGGCGTCGATCACTGGGCATGGCCCTTCCTCCGAAGCTCGGGGATGACGTATTTGCCGAACATCTCGATCGAGGACATCGCCGCTTCGTGCGACACCGTCTCGGTGGCCATCAGGAACTGCAGCTCGTCGACGCCGGCCTCCTCGTGGATGGCGATGGCGCGCAGGCAGCTCTCCGGATCGCCGGCGACGAGGACGCCGCGCTCGACCAGCGTGTCGGCGTCGATCTGGTTCCACAGTGCCGACGCGATCTGCCCCGAGCCGCCCGAGAGATCCACCGTGGGCGCGCCCTCCGCGCCCTCGCCCTTGAGATAGCGCGAGAAGTTCGCCCGCAGGTGATCGGGCACGCCGCCCCACGAGTCGACGAGCTGCTCGTAGAGGTGCGTCTGGTCCTTCAGATAGGGACGATCCGGGCCGAAGAACGTCCGCAGCGACTTGGCGGCGAGCTCGCGCGCGGCCTTGTTGTCCCAGTCACAGACCCCCATCGTGGCGCTCAGCCACTGGTCGTTGACGAACTTCCCCACCGGCTTCGCCTGGCGGCAGCGCTCCTTGTACTGCTTGATGTGCGGGGCGAGATAGGACGGCGACGCGACGCTCAGCGCCATCACCCCGATGCCTAGCTCGGCGGCGAGCTGATACGTGGTCGGCTGCAGCGCGGCCACCCAGATGCGCGGGTGCGGCCGCTGTCGGGGCTTGGGACGGACTTCGCGCGGCGGAATCTTCCAGTAGCGGCCCTCCGCCGAGAACAGGCCGTCCTCCCAGATCTTCGGGATCATCCGCAACGACTCTTCCCACATCGCGCGGGTCTCGCGCGGATCGATCCCCATCCCGATCTGCTCGTAGGGCGCCGAGCGCCCCGTCCCGATCTCGACGCGCCCGCCCGAGAGGTGGTCGACCATCGCCACGCGCTCGGCCACGCGGACGGGATGGTGGTAGGGCAGGATCACGACGCCGAAGCCCAGGCGGATGCGCTTGGTCATGCGGCTCAGCGCCCCGAACATCACCTCCGGGCACGGCGATCCCGAGAACGTCGTGAGGAAATGGTGCTCGACGAACCACACCGTGTCGAAGCCCATCTCGTCGGCGAGCACGCACTGCGCGAGTGTCTCTTCGACGACCGCCTGGTCGTCGACTTGCGGCCGCTGCATCTCGAAGGCAAGGCTCAGTCTCATGGATGGGTCCCGTGGAATGGCAGCTTCACCGCTTCGCCCGTTCGCGTGGAGTGCTCGATGGCGAGCGTGACCTCGAGCGTCAGACGGCCCTCGCGCGCGGTCGTGTGGGGACACGGCCGCCCGGTCAGGAGGTGATCGAGCCAGGAGCGCGTCTCGTTGGCGATCGGGCCCCAGTAGTCACCCATCGCCCAGTCGCCCGACGAGTTGCTCTGCATGAAGAGCATCTTGGCGGCGTGGCCCGGCACGTAGGCGTGCGGGACACCCTGGTCGGTGAAGAGCACGCTGTCCTTGTTGTCCATGTCGAGCAGGATCACGCCCTCCGTGCCCAGTATCTCGAAGCGCGCGCTCTGGCCGTAGGTCGGGTACTGGGCCGGCAGAACGTAGCACACGCCGAGGTTCACGACGGCGCCGTCCTCGAAGGTCAGGATCGTCCACGTCACGTCCTGCGCCTCGTAGCCCAGCTCCTTGAAGATCTTCGACTGGCCCCGGGCGACGACCTCGACCGGCCGGTTGCCCTCGAGGAACCAGCAGGCCATGTCGACGTAGTACGTCAGGACGTCGGTGATCGGCGTCGCGTGCGGAGAGCGCTTGAGGATCTCGAACATCTGGGCCCGGCTGTTGTAGACGCGCGCGGTGGCGCCGAGGATCTGGCCGAGCCGGCCCTCGCGGATCTGTTCCTTGGCGAGCATCCAGCGCCGGTCGTGACGTCGCGAGTACCCGACCCGGATGTCCACGCCCTTTCGATCCGCGGCGGCCACGACGCGATCGGCGTCGTCGAGGCTGAGGGCGAGCGGCTTCTCGACCAGGATCGGCTTCCCGAGGTCGATCGCCTGGAGCAGCGGCTCGGCGTGCTCGTGCTCGCTCGTCGAGACGATGACCGCGTCCACCTCGGGGTGAGCGATCACGTCGAGGTTGTTGCCGGACGCGAGCTGGGCGCCGACGGCCCTGCCGAGCGTGCCGGCCCGCTCGGGATCCTTGTCGGAGACGGCGAGGAAGCGCACCGAGGGGTGGCGGGCGGCCATGTGGGCGCGGAGGGTCCCGATCCGGCCGGAGCCGACGACCGCGACGCCGATCTGCCTGGGTTGGGTCATGCCCGGGAGGATACGCTAGTCCGGCCACGAGGAGGCACGCACATGAGCGACGATCGTAGCGCACGAGCGCAGCGGATCCTCGATCAGTGGAGCGTGCGCGACGACTGGCGCCCGCTGTGACGGCGCTCGACTTCTCGGGCTACCTCTCAGAGCTCTCCGCGATCTGGAGCCCGACGAGACGAGCAATCAGCACCGTCAAGTACAGCTGTCCGGTCGCCGCCTCGATCACCGACAGCGTGCGCACCGGAGGAGTGAGCGGCACGATGTCCCCGGCGCTGAGGGTCGTCAGCGTTCCCAGGCTGTAGTAGATCAGCGCGTGAAGCCTTCCGGGCTCGACGGCCTCGTCGAGCCCTCCGAACGAGGCCGGTCTCCTCAACTCGATGATCGCGAAACCGTGCCCCCAGGCGTAGCCGATGAGGAAGTAGATGCAGATTGCCCCCAGCACCGTGTCGGTGACGACTCTTCGAGTCCTGAAGACGACGCCGAGAAGCGAGACGATCACGAAGCCCAGGAACAAGACCGTCAGGAGAAGCCACGCGAGCACGATGGTGTCGTCCCCGGTCACGAGAGCGGCCCATCCCAGTCCCACGGCCACCAGGGCGCCGGCGGCAGCCGCGATGAGCTGCCCTCGTTGGCGCCGCACCGAGACAACGGCTGCGATGAGGACCGCAGAAAAGAGCGCCTGGTCGATCACCGCTCTCGGCCCGGTGTCCAGGAGCGGACCGACGAGGAGCGCGCCGATGACGGCGATCAGCAGCGGCAGGAAGGCGCCGGGCATAGCCACGATGTCACTCGGCGCTCGTTTCTCCTATGCCGCCTCCGTCGGCAATGGGACCTTGGGCCTACGCGGTCCCGGACCGTCGGACCACACGCAGCCTTACGATCGCGGTGTGATCACGAATCGGAATCGGGCTTCCGGCCGATCGTATCGGGCAAAGGCCTCCCGGATGTCCCGGCCGGTGAACTGCTGATATTGAGCAGGGGCGTCGAGCAGCTCGTCGAGGCTGACGCCGCGGTAGTCGAGGGTCGACAGACGACTCTGCCAGAAGTCCGGCGTCTTCGACATCTCGTCGAGGAGGTTCGTGATCTGCTTTTTGGCCACGGCGAGCTCGTCGGGCGTCGGCCCATCCTTGGCGAAGACGGCGTACATCTCCTCGACCGCCGCCGCCAGCGCCGGTGCCTTCCCGGGGTCGGTCGGGGCGATCGCCGCGAAGGATCCGAACCCTGGATAGACAAGGGCGGGCTCGGAAGAGGTGCCGATGCTGTAGACGAGCTGCTTGTCTTCGCGGAGGATCTTCATCATCCGAGTGCTGAGCACGCGCGCGGCCAGGTTGAGAAGACGCCCATCGCGCACCTCGCGGAGGTCGGCACCGAAGAAGCCCGCCAGAACGGCGCCCTGGGGCGTGAGCGTATCGACCGATTTCTCGACGCTGATCGGCCCCTGCGGTCGGGCGATCGCTCGGAGCGTCGAGAGTGTCTTGTCGCCGATGCGTGGCCGCGCGGGCAGCGCGCCGAGGTACTGCCTCATCAGACGCGTGGCTGCCTCACGGTCCACGTCGCCGACGACGGCGACCTCGATGGGGGCCTTCGTGATGAGGCGCCGGAGCCAGGCCTGCGCGGCCGGGCGGGTGATCGCGCGGACCTGCTCGGCGGTCAGTGATCTGGGCCGCGCGTCACCCGGCGGGTAGATGGCCGCCGCGCGTGCGTCCTCCAGCACCTGCATCGGCTGAGTCTTTCGCTGGCTGATCCGCTGCGCCTCCACGTCCTTCCACTGCTCGAGCGCCGGCGCCTCGATGACGGGATCGGTGAGGAGGAGATAGGCGAGCTGGAGCCCGCGCTCGAGCTCGGCGGGGTCTCCGGATACGGTGAGCGTCACGGTGTCCCCGCTCATCCCGCTGCGCACGCGCGCCTTCGCCCCCGTCATCAAGTCGCGGATCTGGGTGCTGGACAACGCGCTCGTCGCGGGACGCTCCCACGCGCGTAGCGCCGCCTCGGTGATTCCGCGGTTCGCCGCCGTCTCCTCGATCTGCCCCCCGGCCAGCGTGATCGTGATGCTCGCTTCATGCTTACGCTGGTCCATCTGCCGGTGGTGGACTCGAACGCCGTTGTCGAGCCACATCGACGTCACGCCGCTCGCGGCGTGCGGGACGCTCTCCACCACGACGCCTTGCCTGGGCAGAGCTGCCAGCAGCGTCGCTGCTCGCGCCACGTGGGAAGGCTTGCCGGGCTTGACGGCGACGGCCGCCCGGCCGAGCGCCAGGAAGTCAGCCTCGCCCGGCACGCCGTCGCTCGCGGGAAGCTCGGCGATGAAGATCGCGCCGCGCGGATCGAAGGCGGCGGCGAAAGCGTCCGAGACCTCTCGGGCCGTGATGTCGGGAAGCAGCCGTTTCAGCAGCGCGAGCTTCTGGGCGGCGGACATCAGGGAGCCCAGGCGGGTGACATCCCCATTGATCTGGCGCAGCACCTGGCGCGCCGGGCGCGTCACCTCTCGCCGCACCGCCTCCTCCGCCTCGGCGACGAGTGCCACGCGTGCGTCCTGCAGCTCGCGCTCGCTGAAGCCGTGGAGACGGGCGCGCTGGCGATGGGTCCCGAGGTCCTTCAGCATGGCGCGCCACGTTCCCGGCCGACCCGACGCCTCGATGGTGATCATCCGCATCGTGCCCGGCCACTCGTCCACCGACGCCTTCGCCTCGAGGAAGGAGGCGTTGCCCGCCGCGAGCTCCGCGCTCACACGGCGGTTGAACGCCCACGTGCCGATGGTCTCGACCAGGTCGCGCCGCTTCTGGGCGACCGTGGTTACCGGTCCGCGCGGTGCCTCGAGGCGCGCGATTGAAACCTCGGCCCGCGTCAGCTCGGGGTCGGTCACGACGATGGCCCGCGGCCCCGCGGAGGCTTTGACCCCGGCGTCGCGGGGTGTCGGCCGCGGGACGGCGCGGCCGCCGCCGAACTGCTGCTGGATGACCTCGGCGACCATGGCAGGATCCGTGTCGCCCACCACGATGACCGTCATGTTGCTCGGCACGTACCACCGCGAGTAGTAGTCCTGAAAGTCCGGGCGCGTCACCGACGTGATCGTCTGCTCGACGCCGATGGGAAGCCGTCGGCCGAGCGTCGACTCGGGGGCGAGCCGTTCGTAGACCTGGTCCTGCACCCGCTGCTGGGCGCTCGCGCGTGCCCGCTTCTCCTCGAGGATGATCTGCCGTTCGCCGTCGATCGCGGTGGCATCCAGACTCATGCGCATGGCCACGTCCGACATGAACAGCAGTCCCTTCTCGACGACGTCGCGTCCCCCGCCGGGTAGCGTGAGCTGATACGTGGTCTGATCGAAGCTCGTGAAGGCGTTCTGGTCGCGCCCGAAGGCGAGGCCGAGCGACTGGAAGAAGGGCACGACCGAGCCGGGCGCGAAGTTGGCGGACCCGTTGAACGCCATGTGCTCGAGATAATGGGCAAGGCCTCGCGTCGAGTCGGTCTCGTTGAGTGAGCCGGAGGCGACGTGGAGCCAGATGCTCACGCGGCCCTCGGGATTGCGATGCGGGCGGATGATGTAGGTGAGCCCGTTGGGCAGCGTGCTCATCACGAGAGCGGGGTCGGTCGGCAGCTTCTCGTCGGCGAGCGAAGTGGCGCCGACCAGGCCCAGCGGAAGCAACACCACCAGCATCGACCGGATCAGAAATGTCCGCACACGCATCCTCCTGAGTCTCCGGTCCTGCCTCGGGGCGAGAGCCCGTCCGCAAACGATAGGCTCTCGCCCGAGGAGGTTAGGCCTTGACGATGCTCTTGGCGACCCGCTTGTCGCCCATCTCGACATACGTGACCATGATCTGGTCACCCGGCTTGAACTGGGCCAGCGTGGCGACGGCGCTCTCCTCCACGCTGAAGGTGATCTGCACAGGCTTCTTGTCGACGATGTGCTTCACGGTCACGGTCTTGGCGGCGTGGTCGACCGCGACCAGCTCGCCGGCGAGGCTCTTCGACGCGGCCGCCGGCGTGGTGGCCGGCGAAGTGGCGGACTTGCCGCTCTGAGCGAAGGCCGGCCCGGCCACGGCGGGGATCGCCACCGCGGCAACCAACAGGCACTTGAACGTCCTCATGTCTCCTCCTCCTGAAACGTGTGTTCCGTCACGAGAGCAGATCGAGACCGCGTCCCGACTCTCTCGTTCGCAGGAAGTTACACGCCGAGTGTGAGAGACACGTGAGACGGGCATGAAAGTTCTCTCATCCGGGGCCCCCGAGGACCGGGGATCGCCTTGCTGTCGCATCCGGACTACGATCGCCTGCTGATGGGTTCCCTGTTGGGCCCGGGGTGTGTGTCGCAATCGGCGTGGCGCTCCTCGCCGTGCTGTCCATCGCGGCGAGCATTCAGCTCGATTTGATCAGAGCCACGCGGTCTGACATCGCGAGCGTCTTCTTCCGCGCACTGTTTCTCTCGAGCCTGCTCGCGAGTGTGCCGATCGCGGTCCTCTGGTTCCTCGACCGCCGCGAGCGCGAGAGAGATCCGGCGGCTGCGCGCGGTGGTGTAATCGGCGTCAGTGCCTGTATCGAGATCTGAGGCAGGTAACTTCCGCGCCGAAGAAGACGATCATCGAGGCGTAGTACACCCATACCGTCACGACGACCAGCGAACCAGCGGCGCCGTAGGTGGATCCGATGCTGGCGCGGCCGAGGTAGAGGCCGATGACGGACTTGCCGAGCGTGAACAGCACCGACGTCGTCACCGCGCCGAACCACACGTCGCGCCAGGCGACCGACGTGGCGGGCAGGACCTTGAACATCAGCGCGAAGAGCAGCGTGA
>WNFT01012117.1_pt1 | contig 10337 bp, 11 predicted proteins | sample 5400191 | NCBI WGS metagenome assembly WNFT01 (sample SAMN13153359, study PRJNA577476) | soil metagenome | isolation source: 80 cm saprolite under Madrone tree | place: USA:California | collected 2016-06-14 | reverse complement strand
ATGCTGCCGAAACAGACGCACTTGCCTGACCTGCGCGGCATCGAGCGATTGGCAGGTGCCGCTTTCGTCGCCACCAGCGAGCCGCTCTCGCGCGATATCGATGCACAGGCAGTTGCATCACTCGGCGATTGGTTAGATCAAGCGGCTCACGCAACGGCCGAGGACAGCGCGCTCCCATCAGTTGCGGAAGCTGCGACGACCGCTAAATCCGGGACGGCTGCACAAGTGGCGGTTTCAAGATTGAGCATCGAGACCGCGCATGTCGCATTGTCGGCGCAATAGCTGTAACCGAACGACTCGGCTTTCGTGCCAGAGCCTCTACCGGACGTCTGCGTGTTCCTTCGTCTCCAGAGATCTAGGCTGCATCGTGACGTGACGCCGTTCAGTCGGTGCGTCGCCCGCTGCGCCGCGTTGTGGCATCACCGGGCGGATCGGCAGCCAAATCCAGATTCGGGATCGACCATGCTATGAGAGCTGCGCATCCGGACAGCCCTCCGAGTGCCAAGAACACCCAGCGGTATGCCACGATCAATGCGGGTGCTATCCGAGAAGCCTCAAAGTGTCTCGAACCAATCGTAGCCAGTTCTTGGCCAAGAATGGTCGGTGCATTCGGATCCACGACTCGCAGAGCTGAAAGCAAAACCGCGGAAGCCATGGCGACCCCCATTACGCCTCCGACCGAGCGGCTGAACGACACCGCCGCTGTAGCAACGCCGAGACGTTCTACTCCGGCGGCCCATTGAACCATGGTCTGTGCAGCGGGCATGGTTGATCCAAGACCGGCGCCGATCAGACAGGTCAACAGCGCAATGAACACCGGCCCGAGCTCAATTCCAGCTGCCAGTAGAAAAAAGGCCGCCATTACAATGGACAAACCGGCAGCCATCGCCGTCCGAGGATGCCCGGTCGTTGAAATTCGCAAACCCGTTGCGGTAGAAACGATCACTTGCGCGAGAGTGAGAGGGATCAGCAACAGTCCAGAGACCGTCGCGCTCGTCCGCAGCGCCGCCTGGAAGAAAACAGGCAATTGAACGATCAGGCCCAAGAGAACGGCAGCGAAAAGAAGAACCGTCAAAGAAGCCCGCCAAATGATGGGCTCTCCAATCAATTCCGGAGAGATGAGCGGGTCCGCGGCTTTCCGTTCGACTCTGCGAAGAAGAACAAATCCGGCGACTCCCACGGTCGCGAGCGCAAGCAGGACTGGAGATGTCCACGAGACTTCGTGACCACCGATGCTCAAGGCGAGGAGAAGGGCTACTGTCGAAGCGACGAAGAGGCTTGCTCCGGCATAGTCCAATCGACAAAGCCCTGTCCCAGGAAATGTCTTGACGCGCAAGGCGGCAGCGACGGCGCGACGTGAAAAAACGCAGATCGAAATTGCTCTCTCTTTTCCTCAGTCGGTGAAGGGAGAGAATTCCGGTTTTTTGCCCCGACCGGCCCCATCATTTCGATAGCCAGCGCATGTGCTCGAGCAATCTAGGGAATGCCGCGCCTTCAGCTTTCGCGGGCGCTGCGTCCCACCATCTTGCGAGGATCAACGATCTCATCGAACCGCTTTTCGTCTACATAACCAGACTTAATGGCCGCTTCCTTCAAGCTCGAGTGTCGCTCATCGTGCCCTCTCCAAACGCATTAACCATTTCCTCACCCGCCCTCAGTGTGAATAAACCGGTTTGTAGGCGCGAGCGCGGATCAACGCTCCGATGTCATCTGGCCGTGGAACCCCCGCCAGTCCTTGATCGAAAATGCCGGTAGCAATCCGTTCGGCAACATGAAGAGACGCTCGGAGAATGTCGCTCTGGGGCGGATAGATCAGGCCGGCAGCCAAATTTTCCTCGCTGACCTGTTCCGCCAGCGCCCGGGCTGCGATGAGGAACAGCTGCTCGGTCACCCGTTTCGCCTCGGTCGCGTAGATCGCCATGCCCATGGCTGGGAAGATGTAGACGTTGTTGCCTTGTCCCGGTACCAAGCGCCGCCCGGCGAATTCAACGGGCGAAAATGGGCTGCCGCTTGCAAAAATTGCCCGTCCCTCCGACCAACGATAGACCTCTTCCGCCGTGGCCTCGGATCGGGAGGTGGGGTTTGAATAAGGAAAGATAATCGGACGCTCGTTGAGCGCGGCCATCGTCTCGATCACTTCGCGGGTAAAGAGCTTGGGTACCCCGCTGACCCCGATGATGCCGGTCGGCTTGAGAGCCTTGATGGCCTCGACGAATGTCCCGATCGCCGGCCGCTCCTGCACAAAGGGCCTTTGAAACTCCGCAAGATCAGCGCGCCCGGATACCAGAAGGCCATTCAGGTCGAACAAGGCATTGCGACTCCGGGCGGCAGCAATGTCCAGTCCCTCCTGCGCCATCGCAAGACTGATCAGCTCGGCGATGCCGGTGGCGGCGGACCCAGCTCCGAGAAAGAGAAAACGCTGATCCACCAGCTTCTGCCCGGTGAGGCGCAGAGAGCCAAGGATGCCGGCCAGCGCGACCCCGGCAGTGCCCTGTATGTCATCGTTGAATGTGCAGATCACATCCTTGTATTTCGTCAGTATCGGGACGGCGTTGAAATTGGCGAAGTCCTCCCACTGGATGCAACACTTGGGATAGAGCTGCTGGACGGCCTCGACGAACTCGCCGACGAAGTCGAAGTACTCGCCGCCGCGTACGCGCGGCTGACTAAGACCGAGATAGAGCGGATCGTCGACCAATTGATGATTGTTGGTGCCGACGTCGAGCACTATCGGCAGGCAGTATTGCGGCGGAACACCGGCGCAGGCCGTGTAGAGTGCGAGCTTCCCGAGCGGGATACCCATGCCGCCGGCGCCGAGATCCCCAAGGCCCAGGATGCGCTCCCCGTCCGTCACGACAATGAAACGTACGTCCTTCTCCGGCCAGTTTTCCAGCAGCTCCTTGATGCGTCCTCGCGCACTGATGGGGATATACAGGCCCCGTGGCTGACGGAATAAGTGTCCAAACTTCTGACATGCCTCACCGACGGTGGGCGTATACACGATCGGCATGTAAGTCGCCGGGTCGGACATCAGGACTCTATAAAAAAGTGTCTCGTTACGCGACTGCAGATCCGACAGCACAAGATACTTCTGCAGATCATCGGTCAGATTCGCGATCTCGTCGTGCCGACGCGCCACCTGCAGGTCAGCTGTGCTGACAACAGGCGGCAGCAGTCCTTCGAGACCCAGCTCGCGGCGCTCTGGCTCGGTAAAGGCTGTGCCTTTGTTGAAGCGGGGATCGCGCAACAGCTCGTAGCCGGTTCGCGTCGGTGCGGTTGTCTTACTCGTCATGGCTTCTCCTCAGTCTCGGTCTGACATCATCTGCTTGGTTTGTGAGATCGCGCGGGCAGGGTTGAGTCCCTTCGGGCAGGTGTTCGTACAGTTCATAATCGTGTGACAGCGGTAGAGGCGGAATGGATCTTCGAGCCGATCGAGACGCTCACCGGTTGCCTGATCGCGGCTGTCGGCCAGCCAGCGGTGCGACTGCAGCAGAATCGATGGACCGAGATAGCGATCCTGGTTCCACCAATAACTCGGGCACGATGTGGAGCAGCAGAAGCACAAGATGCACTCCCACGACCCATCGAGTTTTGCGCGCTCCTCCGGGGATTGAAGCCGCTCACGATCAGGGGGCGACTGGTCGGATTGTAGCCACGGCTGGATCAACTCGTACTGCGCGAAGAGTCCGGTCAGGTCCGCCACCAGATCCTTGAGCACCGGCAGGTGAGGCAGCGGAGTGATGCGGCTCACTCCCGACTTGAGGCTCGAGATCGGAGTCAAGCAGGCGAGCGTGTTGGTGCCATCGATGTTCATCGCGCACGAGCCACACACGCCTTCGCGGCACGAGCGCCGGTACGACAGGTTCGGATCGATCTCGTCGTTGATCTTGACCAGGGCATCCAGGACCATCGGTCCGCATTTGTCGAGATCGATCTCGAAGGTATCGAGCGTCGGATTCGCGCCGTCATTGGCGTTCCAGCGGTAGATGCGGAAGCTCTTGATATGGCCGGCGCCCTCTTGCGGCGCCGGCCAATGCTTGCCTTCTCCGACTTTCGAATTCGCGGGCAGTGTGAACTCTGACATTTCGCTTGTCTCCTAGTGGGTGCGCTCGGCGGGCGGAAAGGTCTTCACGTCATCCATCAGCGTGTCGAGCCGGACCGGCCGATAGGCAAAACGTATATTCCAGGCGTCGTCCTTCCAGGCGACGGTGTGTTTGAGCCAGTTCGTGTCATCGCGTTTTTGATAGTCCTCGCGCGCATGCGCGCCGCGCGATTCGTTGCGTGAATAGGCAGAGTGCGCAATGACCACGGCTTGATCGGCGAGATTGGCGAGCTCCAGTGCCGATAGCAGTGAGACGTTCCACTGCAATGAATCGTCATCGACGCTGACCCGGCCGATCGGATCGCGCAATGCTAGCAACTTGTCCAACCCCTCCTTCAGAGTGTCCTCGCGCCGAAACACACTGAAGTTCGCTTGCATGACCTGCTGCATCTGCGAGCGCATCTGCCCGCACCTGTTGCCGCCCTTGCTGTGGCGGATGCGGTCGAAGCGCGCCAACGCGCGCTCCTCCGATTCGTGATTGACCTCGGCCACACGCGAGCCGGGCTTGATGAGCTCGGCAGCGCGCTGGGCCGCAGCCCGGCCGAAGACGATGAGATCGAGGAGGCTGTTGGTACCGAGACGGTTTCCGCCGTGTACCGAAACACAGGCCGCTTCGCCGACCGCCATCAAGCCCGGAACGACGACTTCGCCCCGCTCTTTCGTCGGATAGACGACTTCAGTTTTGATATTGGTCGGAATGCCACCCATGACGTAGTGCACGGTCGGAATGACCGGGATCGGTTCTTTGTGAGCGTCTACGCCCGCAAAGGTACGCGCGGACTGCACGATGCCCGGCAGACGTTTATCGAGCACGTCGGCGGGCAGATGCTCCAGGTGCAGGTGGATATGATCCTTTTTCGGGCCAACGCCGCGGCCCTCGCGAATCTCGACCGCCTCGGCACGGCTCACCACATCGCGCGAGGAGAGATCCTTCTCACGCGGCGCATACTTGGGCATGAACCGCTCGCCCTCGCTGTTAGTGAGATAGCCGCCTTCGCCGCGCGCCCCTTCGGTGATCAGAACGCCCGCGCCGTACACGCCCGTCGGGTGAAACTGAATGAACTCCATGTCCTGCAACGGCAGCCCCGCGCGCAACACCATGGCGCTGCCGTCCCCGGTGCAGGTATGAGCGGAGGTGCAGGACTGGTACACGCGCCCACACCCGCCGGTTGCGATGACGGTCATGTTCGCGCGGAACCGGTGGAGTGAACCGTCCTCGAGGCACCAGGCAAGCAGCCCGCGGCAGGTACCGTCATCATCCATCAGGAGGTCGATGGCGAAGTATTCAACGAAGAACCGCGCCTTGTGCTTCAGGCATTGCTGGTAAAGGGTGTGCAGGATGGCGTGGCCGGTGCGATCGGCAGCAGCGCACGCCCGGTAGGCCATGTCGCCCTTCGCATATTCCGTGGTGTGTCCGCCGAACTTACGCTGGTAGATCTTGCCGGCTTCGGTACGACTGAACGGCACACCGAGATGCTCCAGCTCGATCACCGCATCAATCGCTTCGCGGCACATATAAGCAATCGCGTCCTGGTCACCCAGCCAGTCGGAGCCGCGCACGGTGTCGAACATGTGCCAGAGCCAGTCGTCTTTCTCCATGTTCCCGAGGGCTGCGCTGATGCCTCCCTGTGCAGCGACAGTGTGGCTGCGCGTGGGATAAACTTTGCTGATGCACGCCGTACTCAAGCCGGCCGCGACCATTCCGAGCGTCGCACGCAGTCCGGCGCCGCCGGCGCCCAGGACGATCACGTCGAAGGAATGATCGATGATTTCGTAGCTTTTGGACATGTCAAAGGGCTCCTAACGACCCAGGAAGAGTTTGAGAACAGCAAGCACGCTTGCACCCATGAGGACCGCGGTAGCCGCACGGACCAACAATCCGGCTGCGAGGAGTCGGGCGCGCGAGTGTACGTAGTCGAGGAATACGGAGCGCAGCCCGATCAGCATGTGGGCCAGCCCAGCCAGCAAGAACAGAATGACCAGCAACGCCGGCACAGGAGAGCTCAGCCACTCAGCCGCCGTCAGCCGGTCTGAGGTGGCAAGCCGTAACAGGGACGCGGTGAAATACAAACCGAGCGGAATCAACGCGAGCGCTGTCAGGCGCTGAAGTCGCCACTCACGCAGCCCATCGCGAGCGCTTCCCAGATGCCGTACGCGCCGGAGCACAGAGCCGTCGCGCAGCGCAGTCGAGTTAGAGAGAGAGCGATTATCGGACATTGAAATCTCCAGGTTCCGATGGCTTACGCGAGCAATACATACGCCCAGGCCAGAACCGTCAGCAGCAAGGCGACGGCAATGACGATATAGCCGCCGCGATAGGCACTCCGCAGCTCGAAGCCATAGCCGGCATCCCAGGCGAGATGGCGAATGCCGTTGCACAGGTGATAGAAGAAAGCGAGCGACCAGAGAAACAGCAGCACCCTCCCGACCGGCGAACGGATGAAGGCATGCGTCACCGCGAACAATTCACCGCCGGCCGCCACGGCCACGAGCCACCAGGTGAGGAGGATTGAACCCACTGCCAGCGCAATGCCCGTGAGCCGGTGCAGAATCGAGAGCGCAGAAGTGATCTGGAACCGATACCAAGTCGGAAACATGAAGGGCGATAGTGGGCGTTGCATTGGCATGGTTACTCTCCTCGCGCGGTAATGTCTGTCCGGAATTGTCTGAGCGCCTAGTGATGCCGCTGCGACCAGTAGGCACGCAGCAGGTGCAACACATCGTGGTCGTGCTCCGTGGGAGGCACACCGCCGTCGAGGACCCACTCGAAGAGATCCAGGTCGGAACAGTCGAGCAAAGCTTCGAAGCGGTTGAGCTGGCTGGCATCGAGGACTGCCAGGCAGCTGTCGGCAAACGACCCGAGGAGCAGGTCGCTCTCCTGCGTGCCGCGATGCCAGCTCTTGAAGAGAAGCCGGTTGCGGTCGACACTTGATGGGTAATGGACGTTCATGGATGCGCCTTCGCGGATGCTGCGGAAGCGATCGCGGAAACGTAGCCCACGCCGAGCGACAACACATACATTTTCATGGCAGGCGCCTCCGACAGCACATCCGAGCTAGTGCCCTTCGGAAGCCGCGAACATGGTCTTGGCGTAGATCACGCCGAGTCCATAGGCGCCGCCGTGCTCGCGGGCAATGCCGGTCGTCTGCGCGTAGGTCTCGCTGCGCGCCCAATCGCGCTGCAGCTCGAGCAGGTACTGGAGCGAGGTCATCGGTCGCGCCCCGGCCTGCACCACGCGGTCCATGGCCCGGTCATGCGCCTCTTGGGAAACATCCCCGCAGGCATCTGCAATGACGTACACCTCGAATCCCTGATCGAGCGCGGAGAGCCCAGGGCCTACGATGCACACGCTGGTCCACAGTCGGCAACGGTCGTCAGAATCGTGGGGACCTTGAATTCCCGCGCCGCCTTCGCGACGAGCGCGCAATTGTTGCGCAGCAGGACAGCGTCGATCGACTTGGTGGCGAATGACATCTGCGACTGGTGATCGATCATGATCAAGGTGTGATCGGCGGGAGAGAGTAGTGTTTTTCCGGGAGTCGCTTGGGCTTGCGGCATGGACGTTTTCCTTTCTGGATCGATTGACAATGAGAGTGATTCGGATCAGTGAGGCACACATTGCCGCCCTGTGACTCACCGTGGACTCACCACTCGCGCCGTTTCACGCGGGCGGCGGGCGCCCGCGCGGTGCGGATCACTTTGGGTTTGCGGTAACGAGCTAGCGCGGCGTTTGGGCGCCGAGCTCGTCTCTTGACCGGTATCGACTTCGGCAGTGAGGTCGTTCAGTCGGTGAGGGGTAAGCGTCCTACGGGACAATCGGGGACTTACCGCTGTCGCAGCCTGCCCGGTTCGGGCTGGCGCTACGTAGGGTCGACCAGCGCCGATTCCTATCGTGGAGTTATGAGATTGAGCGTTGGAAAGTAAGTGCGATACCGCTCGACGTCGCGCGTGAGAATCGTAAAGCGGCGACGTCGCGACAACGGTCAGGATCGAGTCCGTCGCTGCGTCGTTCGACACCGTTACCTTTCGGCGCGAGAACGGCGCGTCTGCACGGAATGCGGTTCCTAGACACTGAGTCTGGCCCTCGCACTCTCTTACGGCGCGCGCTCACGCGCCTCCGACCGCGGTCGATCACACCGGCTATGCCCGGCACCCTCGTGATACGCTAGCAATCATCACTCACCGAGCGCCTGTGCTGGCCCCATATTGATCCTTGGTTATCTCAGTGACCTCGGAATTCTGCAGCGTCACCGTCGAGCGAGTCTTTCCGTCCTTGAACGTGATCGCGTCGCCGGAGTGCTTCAGCTTCGTGGTGTAGTACTCACGACCGGATTCCGCATCCTTGACGATATAGTAGGTGCTACCGCATGCGACTAGGCCAAGTGGTATGGCCGCAAGCACGATTGCCGCGAATCGAAATCGAACGTTCATATTTTCTCCAAGTTTGGGGAACACAGGCTCGCATCGGAGGCATACCGTACGAGATCGATTGCTCTGTGGCATGCGGTCAGGTTCACGGAAAATAGCTTTCTAATCAACGCGGGTCCTCGTATGTATGAGCGGGCAAAGTCTGACGGCGGCGCGGCGGGTCGACATATCCCCTGGATGGGGGTCAAGAGAATGTCGCGCGTCGCAAAAGCTTCAGTCACTTCGGAAACAGTAGTTGGAACTGCACGAAGAGTCCAATCGCCGGCGTCGTGCGGCCTCGCGACATTCCCGAAGGCCTGCATCTGAACGTTCATGGCCTGCTTGCCGAGGCGAAACGCGCGCCCACCACCGCCGTCCATCGGCACGGTCCACTGTTCACTGCCCGGCGCTTTCCAGTTCGCGGTGCGCGCCTCCCCCATAAGGGGGACTCTTTCGCGCCGGCCGACACACGCAGAATAGCGGTGTGAATGTGCTCGACATCAAAGCCGCGGCGCCAGTTCCCGCGCCACTCGGCATATGCTGACGCCCACCGGAGCGTTCTTGTTGATCTGCGTGGTCAGCGGCTAGACGCATGGAGCGCCGTACCCCGTTTCTCGCGTTCCTTGCTCAAGAGCTCGCGCCAAGAGAAGGCCGCGGGCTCGCCGTCGCGCGTATCGCCACGGCCTGCACGATCACGGTTGCGATTGCGATGGTGTTTCGCATTCCGCTCGCCGCGTACATGGCCTATATGGTCTTCCTGACAAGCAAGGATGACAGTGCTGCGACTGTGACGATGGCCGTGGCCGGAGCGCTCGCCGTCACCCTTGCCGTCATTTTCACGCTGGGACTCGCGCAGATCTCTTTGGGCGATCCCGCAATCCGCTTGCCCGCTATGGCCCTGATGACCTTCTTGGCAATGTTCAGCGTTCGCACCTTTGCGCTTGGACCCGTTTCCTTCCTCGCCGGCTTCTTGGTCGTGACCATGCAGTCGGTCGTCGACGAAGTGCCGAATCCGGAGGCCTTCACGCGAACGACCCTGTGGTTATGGGTGGTCGTGGTCGTTCCCGCGTTCACGATGACACTGATAACTCTGCTCTTCGGCCCCCAGGGAGCGGCAGTGGCCGAGCGCGGCGTTAGGAAGGTCCTCACAGATCTCGAGGCCGCGCTAACCCGTGGCGAAATCGCTGGGCGACTCGCACAATGGCGCGCAATCCTGGTGCCGCTCATCGAAAAGTCGCGAAATCCGCTTGCGATTCAGCGGTTGCTGGATGCATTGGTCATTCTCGAGGCCTATCCGGACCCGATACTGCCGCGGGAACGAACACGTCTGTCCTATCTGGTTCGAGGCTGCCTTAACGCATTGGAACGGCGGAGCCTTGTGGCCGAAGCGCCTCCTGTAACGGAGTCGACGCCGCAAGCACTTGCAGCGACTCACGCCTTCGCTGAGCTGCAACGCGAACTCTCTCGCACGCCTGCCCATCAACCTGCTCACACTGGGCACAAGCCACGGCGGTTGTTCGTGCCAGATGCGTTGAGCAATCCCGCTCACTGGCAGTTCGCGCTGAAAACCACTTTCGCGATCATGATCGTGTACAGCGTGTATACGATGCTCGATTGGCCCGGCTTGCTAACTTCGATCGTGACCGTCTTCTTCGTCGCGCTCGGGAGCGTCGGTGAAACGGTTCACAAGCTCGTGCTGCGACTCTCGGGAGCGCTCATCGGTGGATTGCTTGCGGGACTATCGATCGTATTCCTGCTTCCTCACTTCACTGACATCGGACAGTTGTGCGCGCTCACTGCGGTGGTCGCGCTGTTCGCAGGTTGGGTC
>WNFT01009117.1_pt1 | contig 10337 bp, 13 predicted proteins | sample 5400191 | NCBI WGS metagenome assembly WNFT01 (sample SAMN13153359, study PRJNA577476) | soil metagenome | isolation source: 80 cm saprolite under Madrone tree | place: USA:California | collected 2016-06-14 | reverse complement strand
ACCCTGCTGGATCGCCCCGGCCGGCGCCTGGTCGAGGTGCCGGTGCGCTACGTCGGTTTCCAGATCCCCAACGACTACGTCGTCGGCTACGGGCTCGACTATCGCGAGCTGTACCGCAACCTTCCTTTCATTTGTGCGTTGAAAACGAGCGTCATCGAGCTCGATACGGCCACTCCTGAGGTTGTGAGGTAGAAGCCGGACCCCGACTTCAGAACCTCCTCGCCTGGATGGCGCGTCAGGAATTCACGGAGCTCACCGCCGGCGACGCCAGCCTTCTCCGCCAGGTCGAGCTGATCGTCCTCGACAGCCACCGCCGCCTGTACCTGGCGCAGGGCAAGCCCTGGTCGGAGCCGATCGCCTACCACTGGCTTCACTACGAGGACGCCCAACCCGTGGCACGCCTGGCGGACGGCCTGCGGCGGCTGTTGCGCCAGCGCGTCAAAGTCGACGCGGAAGCTGTGGACAAAGCTTGCGCGGAAGCGCGTAGGAGGGGATTTTCGTATTGAGGGAGGGGCTGTGCACGCCCTGTGGAAAAGAGATGCCCCAAGAGACCTTCCTGTTTACCCTGAAGTACCCTATGCGTTTTTCGGTTTCCAGCCACGGCTTGCGCCGCACCTTCCACCTACTCGACGTTCGGTATCCTCAGGTTTACCGTACTCAGCCGCTTGGGGCGACGCGAAAGTTATCAGGGCACTAACGGCACGTCAACAGAAAAGAAAATCCGCATGCCAGGCAAATGTTTAGGGGCTTGACAGCACATCGCGTGAGGCATTAGGGAGCGGTCGTAGAATCGGGTACACCAAGGCCCGAAGGAGACGTTGAAAATGCGCGAAGTCGTGATCGTCGAGGCCGTGCGAACCCCAATCGGACGTCGCAACGGCAAGCTCAAGGAAATTCATCCGGTCGTCCTCGGCTCGCTCGTGTTGAAAGAGATCATTAACCGCGCGGGCATCAAACCCGACCTGGTCGACGATGTCGTCTTCGGGTGCGTGAGCCAGGTCGGCGATCAATCGTTGAACATCGGGCGCAACGCTTGGCTGACCGCCGGCTTCCCGTTCACGACCCCCGCGACCACCGTCGACCGCCAGTGCGGCTCGAGCCAGCAGGCGCTCCACTTCGCGGCCAACCTCATCCAGTCGGGCGTGTGCGACATCACGATCGCGGGCGGCGTGGAATCGATGAGCAGGGTCCCGATGGGATCCAGCGCCGTCTCTCCCGGGACGCCGTTTCCGCCAGAGTTGATGGAGCTCTACGACCTCGTCCCGCAGGGAATCTCGGCCGAGCTGATGGCCCGGAAGTACGGAGTCACTCGGCGCCAGATGGACGAGTTCGGGGTCCGGAGCCACCGGCTCGCCCAGGAGGCCACCGAGAAGGGCTACTTCACCGCGCAGATCATGCCCGTCGACGTGCCCGTCGAGGGCAACGGTCACACCCAGCTCTTCTCCAAGGACGAGGGCATCCGCGCGAACGCCAGCTATGAGGCGACCGCCGCTCTGCAGCCGGCATTCAACCCAGAGCACTCGATCACCGCGGGCAACTCGAGCCAGATCTCCGACGGCGCCGCGGCCGTTCTCTTGATGTCGTTGGACAAGGCCAAGCAGCTGGGCCTGAAGCCGCGCGCTCGCATACGCGCGCAGGCGGTTGTGGGCACAGACCCGGTCCTGATGCTCGAAGGCCCCATCCCGGGCACAGCCGCTGTCTTGAAGCGAGCCGGCCTCGACCTGAAGAGCATCGACCTCTTCGAGGTCAACGAGGCATTCGCATCGGTCGTCCTCGCGTGGCAGAAGGAGACGGGGGCGGACATGGACAAGACGAACGTCAACGGCGGCGCCATCGCCGTCGGGCATCCGCTGGGAGCGTCAGGCGCCATCCTCATGAACCGCCTCCTGTACGAGCTCGAGCGTCGCGACCTCCGCTACGGTCTCGAGACGATGTGCTGCGGAGGCGGGCTGGGCACAGCGACGATCATCGACCGGGTGGTCGAGTGAAAACGTTCGCGGCGTTCGGCGACCTGCAACCGATCTTCCTCGCTGAAGGGCTCACCGCGCGCGCAGTGAACGGTGAACGCATAACGATGGCGCTGGTCGACCTCGAGCCCCACTCCAAGTCTCCCGATCACCACATGAGAACGAACAGCTTGGTTTTGTGGTCAAGGGGTCGATCGAATTCCGGGTCGGGTCCGAAAAGCGCGTTTTGCATGCCGGCGACAGCTACGTGATCCCGAGCCATGTTCCACACCAGGCCATTGCCGGCGCCGAGGGCGCCACGGTGTTGGACATCTTCGCTCCCGTGCGCGCGGACTGGGAAAAGCTGGAACGGCTAGCGCCGACGCCGGGACGTTGGCCGTAGAGCTTTAGGGATCGGCCGCGACAGGTAGGGCGAGTCGACACAGAAGCGCAAGAGTCTCTTCTCCCAACGGCCCGTGCCCTGAACGCCGATCCTCGGCGTGACGAAGACCCGCTGCCTGGGCTCGGCGTCATCGATCACGTAGAGATCGGGCGGCCGCAGCTCGACGCCGTTGAGGGCGCGATCGATGCTCAGCGCGCGCGTCACCAACCCCGGACCGCCGCACCTGCCCACGCCGGGGCCTGGCTCCAGTGCGCGCACCAGGACCGCTTGGGGCACGCCTTTCTCCCGCGTGACGAAGTTGAGGCACCAGTGCATGCCATAGGTGAAGTACACGTACGCGTGCCCCGGCGCGCCGAACATCACCTCAGTGCGAGGCGTCCGCCGCCCGCCGCGTGAGTGGGCGGCGAGGTCGTCCGGGCCGAGGTAAGCCTCGACTTCGACCAGCCGGCCCGACAAGCGGGTGCCGTCGATCTCGCGCACAAGCACCTTGCCCAGCAGCTCGCGCGCGACCGTGACCGTGTCGCGATCGAAGAACTTCGGGCCGAGGACGGAGCCGACGGGATCCGAGCCCCGCTTAGCCAGACGCGCCCTGGGCCCGGCCGGGGCCGCCCTTCTTGCGGTGAACGTGGCGACGCCGCTTGTCCACGTAAAGGGCCTTGTCCGCCAGCTCGTACATCGACTGCCAGTTCATCCCCGGCCGCCAGGAGGCGACCCCGATGCTGAACTCGATCGGCGCCGGCGCCTTGGAGATCCCGTTGAGCTCCTCGAGCGATGCGCGCACGCGAGCGCCCACCTCATTGGCGTGGCGCTCGTCCGCGTCGGGCATGGCGACGCCGAACTCGTCGCCGCCGAGACGGCCGCACGTGTCGGTGGCGCGGACCGCACGCTGGAGCTCGTGGGCCAGGACGCGGATAGCCTCGTCGCCGACGTGGTGGCCATGCGTGTCATTGATCTCTTTCAGGTTGTCGAGGTCGATCATCATGAAGGCGATACGGCGTTTGTGGCGCTGCGCGGCTGCGACAGCGCGGTCGATCGCGCGCTCGAACTCCGGCCGGTTGGCGAGCCCGGTGAGGTAGTCGGTGCGCGCCTCTTTCGTGTGCTGACGAGCGCGGTCCAGAGCGACCGCGATCTGGTCGGCGACCGCGGCGACGAACTCCAGGTCGCTGGGCTCGAAGGTTCGCGGCAGGCGGGTCGCGACAGTCATGGCTCCGAGCAGGACGCCCTTCGTCCGCAGCTCGGCTCGGATGGCGCTCCATTCGCCGGTGATGCGATCGACGCGCGACTCCGCGGGCCCGGAGGCAATCTCGACCACGCGCACGCGCGCGCCTGATCGGCCGGATTCGAACTCCTCCTCCTCGCCAGGCTGCAGGCCGACGGTCTTGGCCAGCGTCAGCCGCGCGCCCTCACGCGTCCACACCGCGCCGGCCTGGAGGCGCAGGACTTTCAGCGTCTCCCGAAGGCCGACCTCGGCGATCTCGGCCACGTCGAGGGACCGCCCGAGCGCGCTGGCGATGTGGTAGAGCGCGTGCAGCTCGGTCTGCCGGGCGTGATGCCGCGCCTCGGTGAAGTCGAGATACCCCCAGATGAAGCTCGAGTTGAGTTGCTCGACGACGTCGCCAAGCCTGTTCCGCGCGAGCAGCAACACCTCCTCGGCATGCTCGTTGCCCATCATCTCCTCGGTGACCCGGGCGAGCACCGAGCGGCGGAAGACGGCCAGACCCTCCATCACCGACTCGAGCGGGATGCCTTTCTCGGCGTATCTCCGCGAAGTCTGGCGGGCGAGCGTGTAGTACTGCTGCCAGGGCACTCGCGAGTCGGCGCGCAGAGAGCGGAAGAGGATCTCCAGGAAGCTGACCGAGGTGCGCACGAGCTCGTCGATCGACGAGCCATCCTGCTGCGCCTTGAGCAGCTCGGGCTCGAGCGTCACCACCGATTCGGCGACCACCTGCCCGCTGTCGCGGGGGTCGGCGGAGAGCCGGTCCGCGAGCTCACTCAGAAGGTCGCTAGCCCGCTCGGTCATGTCGGTGCACTATAGAGTGACGCAGGCGAATCCGCGAACCTGCGACATGTCACCGGGGCACTAACCAAATGTGTAAGAGGGATTGATGGCTACAGTCACCAAGGGGTCGTTGGGGAAGCTGGAGGAAATCCTGGGCGCCGACGCGGCGGACCTCCTCGGGCACAAGTGCCAGACCGTGCCCGCGTCGCAGCTGCACCTGCCCGGCCCCGATTTCATCGACCGGGTCTGGAAGGACAGCGATCGCCCCACCCGGGTGCTCCGGAGCCTGCAGTCGATGTTCGAGCACGGCCGCCTCGGTGGCACCGGGTACCTGTCCATCCTGCCGGTCGACCAGGGGATCGAGCACACCGCCGGCTCGTCGTTCGCCCCCAACCCGATCTACTTCGATGGGGAGAAGATCATCGAGCTCGCGATCGAGGGCAACTGCAACGCGGTGGCTTCGACCTTCGGGGTGCTCGGGTCGGTGGCGCGCCGCTACGCGCACCGCATCCCGTTCATCTGCAAGCTCAACCACAACGAGCTCCTGACATACCCCACAAAGTACGACCAAATCCTCTTCGGAACCGTGAAAGAGGCATGGGAAATGGGCGCCGTCGCCGTGGGCGCAACGATCTATTTCGGTTCTCCGGAGTCCGACCGCCAGCTGCAGGAGATCGCGGTCGCCTTCCACGCCGCGCACGAGCTGGGCATGGCCACCGTCCTTTGGTGCTATCTGCGCAACTCGAGCTTCAAGAAGGACGGCGTCAACTACGAGACCGCCGCAGACCTCACCGGCCAGGCCAACCACCTGGGGGTGACGATCGAGGCCGACATCATCAAACAGAAGCTGGCCGACACCAACCGGGGCTTCGAGGTCATCGGCTTCGGGAAGACCGCCCCCGGGATGTACGACCAGCTGGCGACCGACCACCCGATCGATTTGTGTCGTTACCAGGTGATCAACTGCTTCATGGGCCGTGCGAGCCTCATCAACTCCGGCGGCGAGTCCCACGGCGCGAGCGACCTCAAAGAGGCCGTCCGCACCGCTGTGATCAACAAGCGGGCAGGCGGCACCGGGCTGATCGCTGGTCGCAAATCGTTCCAGCGCCCGATGAAGGAGGGAGTCGAGTTACTACACGCAATTCAGGACGTCTACCTGAATCCGACGGTGACCATCGCCTAAAGCTGGCCTTCCTCGGCACGGGGGCGGCCTTTTCCACCGACCGTTACAACGGGGCGGTGGTGGTGAACGGCCACGTGCTGCTCGACGGCGGCGCCCCGCTCCTGCCTCACATGAGGCGCGTGGGGGTGGACCCGGGCGCCATCGATGCCGTCTTCCTCACACACTTTCACGGCGATCACACGCTGGGCTTGCCGCCTTTCGTGTTGTATCGCGTCTTCGTCGACCCGCGCCCGTTGACCTTTGTCGGACCGGAAGGCGTCGAGGAGAGGCTGGAGGCGCTGTGGGATGTGAGCTGGGGCCCTGACTGGCAGGCGGTGATGCGACCCAAGTTCAAGGTGCGCTACCACACGGCGCAGCCCTCGGGGACCGCGGCCGGGTACAAGTACCAGACCATAAAGCTCGACCACGGCACCAGTGGCTCCAACGGATATCGCATTCAGGTCAACGGCCGCCTCCTGGCCTATTCCGGCGACACAGAGGCGACCGCGCCGCTGGATGCGCTCGTGGACGGGGCCGATGTCGCCATCGTCGAGGCGACCGGACCCGGAGATGTGTTCAGCCACATGAGCTGGGAATCCGCCTCCGAGCTCAAGCGCCGCCACCCCAAGACGAGATTCATGTTCAACCACCTGTACTCCGGCACCGTCGAGGATGCAGTGACCGACCTGCAGGTGGTCGAGGTCTGAAGCCCGCGAACATAGCTGGAGCTGCCGTCGGCATCGTCGCCGGCGCCATCGTGCTGGTGGGCTTCATCGGCCTGGGCCTTCTGTTGACGAGCCGGGTTGCCAGCGCGGTCCCGGTGATCGTGCTCGCCATCGCCGGCGCCTATGCCGCGTGGCTGGTGGGCGTGATCGTTTTCGGAGCGATCAGGGGCGGGAGCGATGGTCACAAAGCGTCCGAGCCCTGATCAATACTCGACTCGGCCGCTGCTCGACAAGCTCGGTGTGAAGGCCGGCTCGAAGATTGCGATCGTCAACCTCGAGGACCAGAGATTCATCAAATTGTTGCGCGAGCGGACTGCCGACGTCGTCGTCGGGAAGCCGCGCTCGAAATGCGACCTCGTCTTCGTGGGCGCCGACACCCCGGCCGAACTGCGCAAGCTCGACGAGGTGAAACGGTGGATCGAGCCCAATGGCGCGATCTGGGTCGTTCGCCTCAAGGGCGGCCGCGGCGCGCTGCGCGACACCGACCTCATCGCCGCCGGGCTCGCTGCGGGCCTGGTCGACAACAAGATTGCGAGCTTCTCCGATACTCATGGCGCCATGCGCTTCGTCTACCGCCTGCGCGACCGGCCGAAGTGACCACGCGCCTTCGCTCCGCCACCAGGGACGACGTGCCGGTGATCGCCGTGCTGATTCGCGGGCTCGCTCGCTTCGAGAAGCTGGAGCAAGAAGTGGTGATGACAGAGGAGCTTCTCGCCGCTGGGCTGTTCGGCAAGCGGCCCTACGCGGAGGTCGTGCTGGCGGAGGACGATGGGCGGCCCGTGGGCTTCGCGTTGTTCTTCCACAACTTCTCGACCTTTCTGGGCCGGCCGGGGATCTACCTGGAGGACCTGTTCGTTCTCCATGAGCACCGGGGCAGCGGGATCGGCCGCATGCTGCTGGCACATCTGGCTCGCCTCGCGGTGGAGCGCGGGTGCGGCCGTATGGAGTGGGCGGTGCTCGACTGGAACCGCGACGCGATCAAGTTCTACGAGCGGCTGGGAGCGCGGCCGAACTCCGATTGGACCGTGTACCGCCTCACGGGCGAGGCGCTCACCGGTCTTGCTCGACAATAGTTCCGGAATGGAAGTGCTGCACCCTAAGCCGCTCGAGACTCATCCCGGCGCGCAAGTGATCTCTTGGGCCCGACGCCAGATCGAGCTCGCGCGCGAGATCCTCGACAACCCAGGCGGGGGCCTCTTGTTCGCGACCCAGACCATCGGCCAGGTGCGGGCCGCTCTCGAGGAGCGCGACCCCGAGCGATGGGAGGCGGTCGTCGCGATTCTGGGGCAGGCCGAAGACCTGGCCGTCCATCGGGAGTTCGAGGAATCGCGCCGGCGGCTTGCCGGCGCGCTGGAGAAACTGACGCCTAAGTGACGTTCCCGCAGGCGCTGTTCATGGGCCTGCTGCAGGGCGCCACGGAGCTGTTCCCGGTTTCATCGCTTGGACACTCGGTGATCATCCCAAGCCTGCTTCACTGGGCTTTCAAACAATCAGATCCCACGTTCGTGCCGTTCCTGGTGCTTCTTCATCTCGGCACCGCGGGCGCGCTGCTGGTGCTTTACCGGCAGCAGTGGATCGCGATCATCCGGGGCTTCGTCACCGCCGCCGTGCGCGGCCGAATCACCACAGAGCCGGAGCGCCTGGCCATGCTCCTCCTGACTGGTACGATCCCGGCCGGCATCCTTGGTGTCTTTTTCGAAAGCCGCATCAAATCCCTTTTCGCCAACCCGAACGTCGCGGCCGGCTTCCTGGTCGTCAACGGCTTCCTCCTACTCGGGTTTGAGCTGCTCAGGCGGCGCGCGGAACGCCGCGCCTCGCTTGACTCCAAAAGCCGTGCCGAACAGGAGGAGGGTTTCGCGACGGCCGAACACATCAGCTTTCGCGCCGCAGCTTTGATTGGCGCCTGCCAGGCGCTTTCGTTTCTGCCCGGCATCTCTCGGTCGGGGGTGACCATTGGCGGGGGATTGCTGGCAGGACTGCGACACCAGGAGGCGGCGCGATTTTCATTTCTTCTTGCGACCCCGGTGATTTTGGCTGCGGGCCTCGTCGAGGTGCCTCAACTTCTTGCGACCGGCGTGCCGGTCGGCCAATACGTCGCGGCTGCGATCCTGTCCGGCGTCGCGGCTTATGCGAGCGCACGATTTCTCCTGCGGTACTTTCGGTCTGGACGGCTGGACCCGTACGGCTGGTACTGCATCGCGGCTGGGGCGGTCAGCTTGGTCTTGCTAACGTTGCGAGTGTGAGGGACAGGCTCGCCTTCGTTCTGGTGATTCTGGCCGTCGCATTCGTCGTCATCGCGGGCCTCTATTACGAAGGCGTGCTCCAGATCGCGGTCTCCGACTCGCATGCCGCCCACCACACCACCCACGCGATCCTGTTTGCGGTCCTGGCCGTGGCCAGCTTGATCGCAGCCAACTTCGCTCGCGAGAAAACGGTCTAGAGCGAAGCCCCGGCCAGGCGTTCGGGCACCTGGCGCCCCGACAGGTCCTGTCATCATCGAGTGGTCCTGGTTGTTGTACTTGTGCATGCCGTTGCGCCCGGCCAGGTGAAGATTCGTCAGGTGCTCGCGGATATAGTCGCGGATGACATCGACCTTGGCCTGATACACGTCGTCGTAGACGGGATAGGCCTTGGCCTGCCTGACCACGACGCCGTCGAAGACCTCCTCCGGTTTGCAGATTCCCAGCTGGGCCAGTTCTTTGCGCGCGCGCTCGACGAGCGCATCGTCGGTGGCCGTCCACAGCCCATCACCCTCGAAGCAGAAATACTCGAGGCCCAGGCAGGTCTTGCTCTGGTCGGGGACCATGTCCGGACTCCAGTTCTTGAAGTTCTGGATGCGCCCGACCTTGACGGTCGGATCGTGGATGTAGATCCAGTTGTCTGGGAACACTTGCGCCCGATCGATCATCACCGCGACGCTGATGAAGTCGCGATACGAGAGGCTGTCGGCGGCGCGACGCACGCTGTCGGGCGGCGCGGGATCCAGGCGCGAGACCAGCTCGCGCATAGGCATGCTCGAGATGAAGTCGCTGCCCGCGTGCTCCTCGATCGCCCCAGATGCTGTTCTGGTGGCGACCGACCTTACTCGTCCCCCCTCGTGCTCGATGCGCTCGACCGTACGTCCGTGCAGGACCGGCCGGCCCTTTTGGCGATGGATCTCCGCCACCCGCTCCCACATCTGCCCTGGACCGAACCGGGGATATCTGAACCTGTCGATCAGGGTGGTCACGACGTCGCTCCGATTGCTCGGCCGGCGCCGCGGCATCAGCGCACTCTTCATGACGAGCCACAGGTCGAGGCTCTTGATGCGCTGCGCCGCCCAGTCCGCCGACAGCTCCTTGGTGCTGATGCCCCACACCTTCTCCGTGTAGGTCTTGAAGAAGATGCTGAACAGGCGCCACCCGAACTGGTTTCGCACCCAGTCCTCGAGGCTCCGCGGATTGCGGATCGGCCTTACGCGCGCATAGGCGTAGCTGGCGATGCAGCGGACCGCCTCGATCGGCCCCAGGTTCCAGAGCGCGTTGGCCGCCTTGATGGGATAGGCGAAGTAGCGGCCGCGATAGTAGATCCGCGACAACCGGCCGCGAGTCAGCATCTCCGAGCCCAGGATCTCGGTCCACAGGTCCTCGACCTCTTGGTTCTTGGAAAAGAACCGGTGGCCGCCGATGTCGAATCGATAACCGTTGTGCTCGACCGTGCGGGCGAGCCCGCCGACGTACTTCGCGTCCTTCTCGAGCACGGTGGTCGTGATGTCGTGCTTCAGCAGCTCGTAGGCGGCAGTGAGCCCGGCCGGGCCCGCGCCGACGATCACCACGTGCTGATGGCCGTTCCTGGCTCCCAAGTCGCGCACAGTATCAACCGTCCCGACGGGGGTCCGGTGCGGAAATTGCGAGGATCTGGCGCTTGGCCCTAGTTCAGGGGGCCTTGGCCGCGCACCTCTTCGACCTTGACCAGCGCCTCCCGCAAGCCCTTGATCCAGTCCGTCTGGTGCATCCCGACGAGCCGGACGCACCACGCGAGGGCATCGCTTCGGCTCCGGGCGACTCCCGCCGCCACCAGGGTGTCGAGGACCGCGCGCTCTGGCATCCGCAGTCTCGTCATC
>WNFT01006436.1_pt1 | contig 10339 bp, 12 predicted proteins | sample 5400191 | NCBI WGS metagenome assembly WNFT01 (sample SAMN13153359, study PRJNA577476) | soil metagenome | isolation source: 80 cm saprolite under Madrone tree | place: USA:California | collected 2016-06-14 | reverse complement strand
CCGCAGCGTGACCAGAATCATCGGCACAATCACCACCGCAAGAATGGTATGCGAGGTGAGCAGCACAAAATACACCGGCCGAACCCACCCCTGCCCCTGAAACGCAACATGGCCGACGCGGTAGTGGTACAGCAGGTAGGAGCCAAGAAAAACCGACGAAACCACAAACGCCGAGATCATGAACGCTTTGTGAACCGCGATCTTCCCGCTGCGGATCGCCGCGTATCCGCCCGCCAAAAGAATCGCGCTCGCACCATTCAGGGAAGCATTCAGCGCGGCATGAGAAAACATTCCGTTAGTTTCCTTAGAGCAGAATTAGCGCAGGATTTTGTCGTAGACCATCAAGCCGAGCAACAACGGGATGTACGCAACGGTAGCGTGCATCAGCCACCTGGCCCGAAGATTCGTCTTAGCGCTGGCCGCCCACACACAAACTTGCAGAAGCGCTACGCTAAGCGCCAACGCCCCGAAAAAATAAGCCTTTCCATCAAGCCCGGCGATCGCCGGCAGCAGGCTGACGCCCACCAGCACCACGGACGTTACCTGGATTTGCCGGAAGGTTCGCGAGCCATCGCGGTCCACCACCGGAAGCATCAGTATCCCCGCGCGCGCATAGTCTTCCCGGTACATCCACGCGATGGAATAAAAATGCGGGAATTGCCAGAAGAAAAGAATGGCGAACAGCAGCCAAGCGCCGAGATCGAGCCTGCCACTGGCCGCCACCCAGCCAATCATCGGCGGAATCGCCCCCGGAAACGCCCCCACAAATGTGGCCCACACCGTGCGTTTCTTCAGCGGTGTGTACGCCAACAAGTACGCCAGACACGTCGCGCTCCCCAGCACCGCAGGCAGCGCGCCCGCTGCAAAGTACAAATACAGTGCGCCGGCCAGTGACAATGCCACGCCAAAAATCAGCGCTTCCCGCGGCCGCAACGTGCCGCTCGGCAGAGGGCGCGACGCCGTTCGCCGCATGTAGCGGTCCGACTCGCGCTCGATGTAATGATTCAGCGCCGCTGTGCCCGCGGCGATGAGCATGGTGCCGAAAATCGTCTGAATCATGTGCAGCCAGTTCACTGGACCGCGCGAACCCATGTAATAGCCCGCGGCCGTGGTGGTCAGCACCAGGAACGAAACATCCGGCTTGGTCAGCGCAACATACGCGCTGCTCCGCGAGCGGGTAGAAAGAGCCAAATCGTTGGTGCGTAGCGTGCTCACGATATCGCCGCCTCATGCCGCGCGGCAGCCAGCGCTTCCCTTTTCCGCGGCACCAGCCGGTAACAAATCAGAACGACGCCCACAGCCAGTGCAAACAAGAGAGCTCCCACCACGGTGTGTATCACTGTCAGCGTCACCATGACCGGCATCGGCTGCGGCGCATCCGCCGTCGTCACGCGCGACCACCACGCCCCGAATCCGAGCAGCAGCTGCGTGCCGAGTATGGCGTGGAGCATAACCCGGGCCTTGGACAGTTCACTCGATTCGACAAACCGCTTGCGCAGCGCCACCGCTGTCCATGTCACAACTCCCAAGACGACAAACGCTCCGGCCACGTGCGGCCAGATCGGAATCTCCTTATGGCGAAAGCCCGCGCCGAGAATCACTTGCAGATAGATGACCAGCGCATTCAAGCCGGCAAGAACATGAATGGAAGGCGTCCCTCTGTCTTCCAGTTGCGCTCTTTCGGTGACCCACCACCGGCTGGTGAGCACGGCGATTCCCAGAACGGCAGCGAAGACAATTTGCGCGAAACACGCGTGAATTACTGGCAACCAATAATGCAGCAACCGGAGGACGACCTCTCCGCCCAGAACGGCCTGTACGCCCACGCCAGCCACGGCAATGACGCCAAACCACCGAAGCGAGGTGCGCTCCTCTTTTTTCCACAGCAGGATTGCCAGCACCAGCATCAGGACGCCGAGGGAGCCCGCAATGACGCGATGCGAGAATTCAAAAAGCGCGCCACCCCTAAGCGTCTCCAGCGGAGGAAGCCAACTGCCGTGCGACTTCGGCCAGTCCGGCACGGACAGCGCCGCATCGTTGGAGGTGACCAGCGCCCCGGCGACAAACAGCAAAACCGTCCAGCAAACAACGAAGACAGCCAGCTTGTGCACCACCGGATTGTAGGTTGCCTTCACGCGCTGGGTTCCAGGGTGGGATTATAGCCCAAGCGCCGCATTTGCCATGCGGGAGAACGAATAATCAAAAGGGTCATCCTAATTTGAACGATTTGCCCTAGCTTGCCAGCGATGCCGCCTGCGTCACGGACTCCGCTTCCATTCCTACGGCGCACAGCACCAAATCTTTCAAGGCTGCGATGAAAAGTGGCGAATCGCCCACGGCCGGCATCATCCTGAAGGTTTCGATGCCGACACCCTTGGCTTCGATGCGAGCCTCGATATTAATTTCGTGCAAAGTTTCGATGTGCTCGGTAACAAACGAAATAGGCACGACCAGCACTTCCTTGACTCCTTCGTGTCCCAGCCGTTCGATCGTCCCCGTCAGCGGCGGCTGTAACCATTTCGCCGGTCCCACGCGGCTCTGGTAGCACAGCAGATGCGTGCGCGGCCACCCCGCATATTGCTGTGCCCCCACCTCGCACACCAGCCGCACCGTCGTTTCGATTTGCTTGGGGTAGGGGTCGCCTTTCTCCACCAGGCTCATCGGCAAACCGTGTGCGCTGAACACCAGGTGGATGCGCGAACTATCCGGAAATTGCCGCAGCACCGACCCAATCCGTTGCGCCACGGCCTGAGTGTAAAGGGGATGATCGTAAAACTGCCCGACGGTGTGTTCTTTGGCGCGGCCATCCGGCGGGCCATACACACGCCGCCATTCCTTCAAGCTGCTCAGCGTCGTGGCATAGGAAAAGTGCGGATACAACGGCAGCAACACGATGTCATCGAGGGGCGCCGCCCTTCGCAACGTGTCAGCGGCTTCCGCGCTCATCGGGTGCCAATAGCGCATCGCGGTCACGGCTATTGCATCAATGTACGGCGACAGCGCCGCAACCAGCCGCACCCTTTGCCGCTCCGTCAGCAGGCCAATCGGCGAGCGCCGGCCAATCTCGGCATACTTGCCGGCCACGGGAATCGAGCGCCGCGAGGAAATCAGCTTCGCAATTGGCCGCCGCAGAATTCCCAGCGGCCCCAGCGGGATAATGTCCGGATCGAGAAACAGGTTCAGCAGGAAAGGCTCGACAGCCTCCAGTGAATCCGGCCCGCCAAGCTGAAACAGCACAATTCCGACGCGCTTCTTCCCTGCCAAGCTATTTCCCTCGCGTCAAACTTTCTTTCAGCCGCTCCACGTCTTTGCGCAGGTCGGCTGTGCGGCGCGCCACCGTCACGAAATAGAGAAAAAACACGCCCCAGCCAATCATGTACGCCACCAGTACGCTGCCAAGGTTCTTCACGCCGCCTCCGCTTCTCGCGCGAGCGTCTGCGCCTCGGCTCGCACCGCTTCCAGTTCATAGCGCTGACGAATCAGCAAAATCATCAAGGCCGTCAAGCTCAGCCACGACAAATAGAAGATCTTGCGCATCTCCGGGTTCAACCCGCCGCTGGTGAATACCACCGGCTGCGGATGCTGCGTGCGCCACCACCAAATCGATCCGTAGACCAATGGGACGTCGAGAAAAATGAATACGCCGTAAAAAGAGCTGATGAGCGCCCGCCGGTCCGGGTCATCCACCATCGTTCGCAGAATCAAATACGAAAGATAGAGCAGCCACAGCACCAGCGTCGAGGTTAGGCGAGCGTCCCACGCCCAATACACGCCCCAAGCCGGCTTCGCCCAGATCGGCCCGGTAAGAAGCACGACAGTGCAGAACGCCAAGCCCACTTCGGCGGCGGATACTCCCAGCCAATCCCATTTCGCTTCGCGCTTGAACAGGTAACCCAAATTGCCCACAAAGGCCAGCATAAACGCCGCCAGCGCGGTCATCCCGCAAGGTGCATGCAGATAAAAGATTCGCTGCACGAACCCCATGGTCAATTCGTTCGGCGCCAAAAAGAAAGCGCCATACGCCGAGGCGCTCAACAGAAATACCACCGCCGCCGCACTGAGAAGCTTTGCCGTCATGACTGCTCTCGCTTGGCCCGTGTCATTGCGCTCATTTGGATGTTCCCAAGTCCTTTGTTATGAACAGATCCAAATCGTCTTGCCCACAAACCCTTTGTTATCACACAGATTCCGAAACCCCGGGGGGAGGGGTCCCCTCCGCGGAACTGTCGAGGCTCATTCCTCCAAGAGATATTCCCCGAAAAGCCATACCGCCGTCAAAAAAATGATGTCAAACGCAATCAGGAATGCCAGCCAATCCCAGCGCAGCACCGGCTCCTCGGCGAAGAGCGCGGCTGTAGCCTCCGTGCTGGCGATGAGCAGCGGCGTCAGCAGCGGCAGCAACAGCAGTGGCAGCAGCAGTTCGCGCATGCGCGCCTGCGCGGAAATCGCGGACAACGTCGTGCCGGTGACGGAAAGTCCCAGGCTGCCCAGGAACAGCACCAGCGCAAGCTGCGGCACAACTCCAAGCAGCGGCACGTTGTAGAGCACCGCGAAGATCGGGAGCATCAGCAATTCCGTGATCAGCAGGAAGAGCGTGTTGGCGCAGAGCTTCGACAGAAAAATCGCAAAGGGATCCGATACGGAAAGGCGCAGCGCGCTGAGCGTGTCGTTGGTTTGCTCGCGCAAAAACCCCGGCTGCAGCATCAGCGACGCTGCAAAGAGAAATGCCAGCCACAGCAGCCCGGGCCCGAAGCGCCGCGACTCTTCCCTGGTGGGGTCAAACGTAAAACTGAACAGCACGACGACCATCAAGATGAAAACCACCGTAGTGGTCAGCAGCTCGCGCGACCGAAACTCCGTGCGCAGCTCTTTGCCGAGCAGAACACTCGTGTTGGAGAGCAGGCTCATCTACGCATTCGCAAACGTCAGGATCGATCGCAGGCTCGCGCCCGTTCGCGTGTCGGCAACCACGGTGCCTGCATCTAGGCGAATCGCGCGTGTGGCCAGCGCCGAGATTTCCGATTCACCGTGAAGGCTCATCAGGATGGTCGAGCCGGCGTCCCGCAGCCGCCGCAGCGTTTCCGACAGCCAGCTGACGCCCTGTGGATCGAGCCCCGTGCCGGGTTCGTCGAGAAGCAAAACGGAAGGTTCATGCAGCAGCGCGCGCGCAATGGCTACGCGCTGGCGCATCCCGCGCGAAAACGTGCGCACCAGGGAATCCCGCCGCTCGAAGAGGCCGACGTCACGCAACAGCGATTCAACTCGCTTAGAGGGTTCCGGGATTTCCAGCAGGCGCGCGAACAGCAGCAGGTTCTCCTCGGCGCTAAGCTCGTCGTAAACCATCGTGGCGTGCGCCACAAAGCCGGTGTTCGTCGTTGCCGAAGCTGCTGCCGTTTGCGCCGGCAAAAATGTCAGCTTCCCCGCCGACGGCCGCACCAGCTGCGCCGCAATGCGCAGCAGCGTGGTCTTCCCGGAGCCGTTGCGCCCAGCCAACGCCACGCACTCGCCGGCCGCGATCTCGAGGGACACCCGCCGCAGCGCATAAAGCCCGCCGTATCTTTTGTCGATATTTTCGAAGCGAAGACCGATGCGACGCGTTTCCGCCTGCGTCACCGCGCGCCCTCACTCGAATGCGCCGCGCATCGTACGCTCACGTTCAACCTCGGACCAGGTCGCGCAACACCTTCTCCGCGCGCGCGCGTTCCCGCGTGTACTCTTCTTCGGAAATCGTGCCGGCCTGTCTCCGCAGCTCCAGGCGAAACATTTGATCCTTCAATCCATCAAGGCTCGTCCCCACGGCGGAATCGACTTGGGAAAGCGCCGTAGGCTTCGACACAGGTGTTGCATTACCGCTCGCCACCGGCAGACCGCCGGCGACGGCCACGACGGGCCTACGCGCCAAGAGCATCGCGCCTAGCGCAAAAATTCCCACGAAACCGGCAATCAGCGGCCACTTGAGCACGTCCAGCCGGCCAGGCACCGACTGTATGTTCGCGGCAGGCGCCGCGCCCTGCGCGTCTTGAGCGCCTTGCCCACCGCCACCGGCGTCCGAGCCTCCGGCCGGCAACGGAGGCGCCGTGCCGGAAACGTTCACCGCCATCACGTTGTTGGCCGGGATATTCTCGCGGCCGTACACGCTCATGCCCTGCTCCTGGCCTCCGCGCTGCAAGCCGTCGCCGCTGATTTGCATGGTCGGCGAAGCCACCACGAGCAGTCGCACAGAGGGATATATCGTCGCCACCTTCACGGTGGTGTTGTCCCCAGGATAAGGGACTTCGTACGAATAGCGCACGGTGCTTTGGCCGGGCCGCAGCGCGTACGCGATCGCGTACTTCCCTTTCGTCTTGTCAATCGGTGCCTGCACCACCGGCATGCCGGTCGGCCCCGAGGCCGCGATCTGCTGCAGTTTCGCATACTCCGGTATCACAAACTCGAAATTGCCATCCGGTCGAAAGTACGCTTGCGGCGGCTGCGAATTATTCTGAATCGAGTATTCCTCGGCCACCGTCAGGTTGACGCCATTGGGCTGAAAAAACACGATCCGCGAAGCCACGGAAATCGTCTTGGGATCCTTCGTGGGCTCGAAAATGCTGACCTCCACGTCGCTGCGCCCGGGAGGCACCGGCTGATGGAAGTTGATCCCCTTGTACACCGCGCGCACCAGCATCGGCTGCGCGCCGAGCGACGCATTGTCAAACGAAAATTGGCCTTGCGCATCGGTCTTGGAATTGGCCACCGGCTGCATGCCGCCTTGCAGCTGAATCAGTATGACCTCGACGCCCGCGGCCGCTTTGCCGGTCGTTCCGTTTTTGACCGTGCCATTAAGAATGCCACCGCGCGCGGAAACGGCGAACAGTACCAGCGCAGCGAACGCTACACAGGACTTCCGAAGCGGCCTCATCGCTGGCCACGCTCCGTCTCCACCGGCCGCACGCCACGCGCCCGGCGAACCTGCGATTCTGTCACCTGGTCGATCTCGGCCAGCACCAGCGCCGCTTCGTTCTCGAGAGAGGTCTTCATCGCGTTAAAATCGCCCTCGGAATATTTTCCGGAGCGAAACTCGAAACGCAAGTCTCGCAAATTGTCGTAAATCGTGTCGCGGCGCTCCATCAACTGGTCGAGCTTGGAGCGATGCGGTGCGAGGTCCGAAGCATCCGGCTGGATGTAGAAAATGAAGAGCAGCGTAGCCAGGGCCAGCGCCAGGCACGCACCAAGCATCGCGCCATCCGCCGACGAAATTAAAAACGCAGCTGCCAAATTCACAAAAACGCCAGCCATCAATCCTCGGTCTCTTCCGCCACGCGGCGCCGCGCATTCTCCAGGTTCTGCGCCGAAATTCCCGGCGTCCCGCGAACGGTCGCCGCGGGCTGCATGGCTCGCGAACGCCACCGCCAGATTACGGAAATCACGATCAACGTTCCCAGCAGCAGGTAAATGCTTGGCAGCATCCACGCCACCAGGCTCAACCCGGATTTCGGAGGTTCCGCGTAAACTTTTGTCCCGAACTCCTGCACAAATGCCGAGGTGATGACCGTCTCAGAATCGCCGCGCGCCACCCAACCGTCCAACTCCTTCAACATGCTTGCGGAAGTCGTGCAGCCCACGTGATTGCACTGTGTAAGCACTTGGTTGCAGCCACACATGCACATAAACTTGCCGCCAATTTGTTTGGCACGATCGGCTTGTTGCGCCTGCGCGTGCGAGGAAAGCAGTGCGCCCGAAGACGTACTCAGCGCGATGACAAGAGAGAAAGCCGCTACGCGCCGTCTAGTCATGCCCTTCCCGCAGCGCCACGGAGGGCGCAAGTGCTTGCGATTGTTGCCCCGCGGCTCGTTCCGGAGCGGCGGCCAAGACTAGCATGGCGCGGCGGTTCGGCAGCAGCGTAACCAACGTGCCGAGCACCACCACCAGGCCGCCCAGCCAAATCCACTTCACCAGCGGATTCAAGAACGCGTGAATCACGGGGGCTTGCGTCTCCGGATTCTGCCCCGCGTATACGACATACAAGTCTTCGCGCAGCGTCGAATAGATCGCCACCATCGTTCCAGACTGCTCGTTGGTCTGGAAAAAGCGCCGCTCCGGATACAGCATCATCAGCGGCTTGTTGTCGCGCCATACTTCGACGATCATGCGCTCGGAGGTGTAATTCTTTTCCGCCTTGGAATCAAACCCTTGCAGCAACAGCTTGTAACCGCCAATCTGCAATGTCGAGCCCGGTTGCATGTCTTTCTGGGTGTCGCGGTTGAATGCCGCGCCCGCCAGCCCCACGAAAATCAGCACCATGCCCATGTGCACGATGTAGCCGCCATAACGGCGCGTGTTGCGCATGGTCAGGTCCACCGCGGAGGCAATCAGTGACGCGCCGGAGCGCGAGCGAATGACGCGTGCACCGCGGAAAAACTCCATGCCGATGGTCGTGGTCACAAAAACACAAAGCATCAGGCACACCAAGGAGAAAAACTCACGCACCCCCAGAGCGAATACCACGACGCCCGCCAGCAAGCCAGCGATCAGCGGCCAGCCGAAATTGCGCTTCAAGCTGTCCGTGGAAGTCTTGCGCCAAGCCAGCAACGGCCCAACACCGGTGAGAAACAGGAGCAGCAAGCCGATCGGAATATTTACCTTATTGAAGAACGGCGCGCCCACGCTGATGCGCGACCCGGACAGCCATTCCGAAAACACCGGAAACAGAGTCCCCGAAAGAACTGCAATGCAGGAAACCAGCAGAATCAAATTGTTGAACAGGAAGCTCGATTCGCGCGAAACCATGGAATCCAGCTGGTTCTCGCTCTTGAGGTAATCGCGATTCTTGAAATAGGCCCCAAGGCAAACCGCGAATACCAACACGAGGAAGCCCACGAAATAGTTTCCGATGCTCGACTGCGCAAAGGCGTGAACCGAACTGACCACGCCGCTGCGCGTCAGCAGCGTCCCGAGGATGCAGAGCATGAACGTGGAGAAGACCAGCCAGACGTTCCAGACCTTCATCATGCCGCGCTTTTCCTGCATCATCACCGAATGCAAGAACGCCGTGCCCGTGAGCCACGGCAGCAGCGACGCGTTCTCCACCGGATCCCAGCCCCAGTAGCCGCCCCAGCCCAGCACCGCGTAGGCCCAATGCGCGCCCAGCAAAATGCCCATAGTCTGGAAGCACCACGCGATCATGGTCCACTTGCGAGTGAGGTGAATCCATTTTTCGCCCGGATAGCGCGCCAGCAGCGCTCCCAGCGCAAACGCAAACGGAATCGTGAATCCCGTGTATCCGGAATAAAGATTCGGCGGATGAATCACCATCTCCGGATATTGCAGGAGCGGATTGAGTCCGTTGCCATCCGCGCGGGTGAAAACCTCGAGCGCGCCATTCGCTCCCGTGGACGCCAGCACCTTGAACGGGCTGGCCACAAAGTTATTCAGCGTTAGGAAAAAAATCTGCACGCCGGCCAGGACCACGCCGACGTACGGCATCAACTCACCATTTTTATTGCGGTAAACCAGCAGGACGGAAAAAACGTAAATCGCCAGCAGAAAGCTCCAGAAAAGCAGCGAGCCTTCCTGCCCTGACCACAGCGCGGCAATCTTGTAAAACGTGGAGAGGTCGCGATTGCTATGCGCAACCACGTACGACACCCAGTAGCTGTCGCTGAAAAAGAGATAGATGAGGCTGCCGGTGGCCAGGAAAATCAGCCCGCACGTCGCAATCCCCGCCTGCCGCGCGCTCTTAATGAGCAATGGATGCCGCGTGAGAATCGCCGCAATGCCGCCGACGAACGCATATCCCGCGCACAGAAATGCAAGAAGCAACGCGAAGGAACCAAAAACGTCCACTGTGGTCCGCCTCCACCGTAGCTCTGGGTCGCGCTACGACTCTACATCGTGCTGGGTTTCGATGAATCCGCCTTGGCGTCGCCGCCGGGCGCCGCTTCATATTTCGACGCGCATTTGGCCTGCACGTGCTCGGCTACAAAGCTGCCATTGTTCGCCAAAGTCCCTTCCACCAGCGCTTGCGACTTGTCAATGAAGGTGTCTGGCAACGGCTCGCTGCCGACATACGTCACCGGCAGCAGCTTCCCTTCTCCTGCCAGCACAAAATCCACGCGACCGGAAAGCCGTTTGATTGTCCCAGGCTCAACCGTGCCGCCCACGCGAATGCGATGCGCGCGTGCCGTGCCATGCAAGGTCTGCAGCTCAGCGATGGTGTGGTAGTACGTCTTGCTTTCGCCGTAGCCCAGCCAAGCGAGGAAACCCAAAGACACCACGATAATCCCGATCCCGACCCCAAATTTTGCCTGCTTCTGCACAGCGACTCCTAAGAGAGCGGGTAATTTCTCAAACTAAATTC
>WNFT01023696.1_pt1 | contig 10340 bp, 8 predicted proteins | sample 5400191 | NCBI WGS metagenome assembly WNFT01 (sample SAMN13153359, study PRJNA577476) | soil metagenome | isolation source: 80 cm saprolite under Madrone tree | place: USA:California | collected 2016-06-14 | reverse complement strand
GGCGGTGCCCACGGATCTCGGCCTCGTCCCGCATGCCGCCGAGGGAGATCCGGTGGAACTTCCGCCCGAGCGCGCGCGCAATGGAGCGCCCCAGCGAGGTCTTGCCCACGCCGGGCGGGCCCACGAAGCAGAGGATGGGGTCCCGGCCGATCGGGCGCATGCTCTTGACCGCGAGATATTCGAGCACACGGTCCTTCACCTTCTCGAGCCCCGAGTGGTCGTCGTCGAGCACGGTGCGCGCCTGCGCGAGGTCGAGTGTGTCCTCGGTCTCCTTGCTCCAGGGCAGCGCCACCAGCCACTCGAGATACGTGCGGGCCACCGTGTACTCGGCCGCGGCGGGCGGCATCTTGGACAGACGGTCGAGCTCCCGCAGCGCCTCCTTCTTCGCCTCGTCGGTCATCCCGGCCGCCTCGATCTTGCCGCGCAGCTCGTCGATCTCCTCGGTGCGATCGTCGCTCTGGCCGAGCTCCTTCTGGATGGCCTTGAGCTGCTCCCGGAGGTAGTAGTCCCGCTGGCCCTTGCCGACCTCGGATTCCACCTGGGACTGGATGCGCGAGCCGAGCTCGAGCACCTCGGCTTCCTTGGTCAGGAGGGCGACCAGCCGCTGGAGGCGTGCCTTCACGTCCGCCGTGGCCAGGAGCTCCTGCTTGGCCAGAGGCGTGAACGACGGCAGCGACGCCGCGATGGCGTCGGCCACCCGTCCCGCGTGCGTGACGTTGGCGATGGCCTCGGCGAGCTCGTCGGGTAGATGGGGCGAGAACTCCACGATCTTGCGGAACAGGTTCGTGGCGTTGCGCACCAGAGCCTCGCTCTCGAGGTCGCCGGCGGGCGGCATGATCTCCGGCACCTCTTCGACCCGTGCCTTGATGAAGGGGTGGGTCTGGACCACCTCGACGAGGCGGATACGCGAGAGACCCTGCACGGCCAGGCGCACAGGCCCATCGGGCTGCTTGATCACCTTGTGAATGGTTGTATAGGTGCCGATCCGGTGCAGGTCGTTCTCCGTGGGGGCATCCATGGTCGCGTCAAGCTGTCCGAAGGTGCCGATGGGGCGGCCCGCGCGGACGGCCTCCTCGATCAAGCGCAGCGAGGACTCGCGCCCGGCGGCCAGCGGCACGACCGCGTGCGGGAACACGACGAGGTCGCGGAGGGGCAGGATCGAAACGATCTCCGGCACGGCCATGTCCGTCGGCCCGCCGTCTGTCTTCATCTTGTCGGTCATGGCCTGCGTCCTTTCCGCCCGCTCAGAAGACATCCACGGGCTTCAGCTGGGTCGAGGCGGCCCGGACCAGGGCTTCGCTGCGGCCGCGGGCAGCCGGATCGCGGATCTCGCCCATCTCGCTCTGCACGTACCGCGTCAGGTCCTCGATCTGGATCTGCATATCGAGCATCCGCCGTCTCATCTTTAGGATGATCTCGATGCCCGCCAGATTCACCCCGAGGTCCCGGGCGAGCCGGATGACCCGGGCGACCTCGTCGACGTCGTCGGCCGAGTACATCCGGGTGCGCCCCTCCGAGCGAGAGGGACGGATCAACCCCTTCTTTTCGTACATGCGCAAGGTCTGCGGGTGGACCTTCAGCATGTCGGCGACCACACCGATCATGTAGAGAGGCTTGCCCTTGTCCGTCATGGCCGCACTCCCTGGCGCGGCAGGAGCCGCCCCAGCTCGCGGAAGAGCTCCTGGGTCCGCGCGTCGATGCCGCGGGGAATCTCGACGTGGGCGGTGACGAAGAGGTCACCGCGCCCCGGCCCCGTGAGCCGGGGGAGCCCGCGGCCGCGCAATCTCAGGACCTGGCCGCTCTGCGTGCCGGGCGGCACCACCAGCTCCGCCATGCCCTCGAGGGTCCGGACGGGCACCCGCGCTCCCAATACCGCCTCGGCGACCGTGATGTGCGCCTCCACGTGGAGGTTGTCGCCCTTGCGCGTGAACTCTGGATCCTCGTGCACGCGGGCGATGACGATGAGGTGGCCGCGTGGCCCACCCCATGGTCCCGCGTGACCTTGGCCCGCCACGCGAATCTGGGCGCCCGAGTCCACGCCCGCGGGGATGGCCACCGGTACCGTGGCCCGCTCCGGGTGCAGCCCGCGACCCTGACAATCGGGGCACGGCTCGCTCACCCGCTCGCCGCTGCCGCCGCAGGCGGGACAGGGGTCCGCAATCGGCATTCCCTCGCGTCGCCAGACCGTGCCGACACCCGCGCAGTGCCCGCATCGAGACGCGGGCGCGTTTGCGCGGCCACCCGTGCCGCCACATGATTCACAGGACGCGAGGCGCTCGACGGTCACGTCGGCGGATGCCCCGGCGGCCGCCTGGACGAACGACAGCTCCACGGCTACGTGGGCATCGTCGCCCCGGCGTCCACCGGGGGCGCCTTTCGGGTTGGCCTTCTCCGGCTGCGCGCGGCTCTGACCGCCATGACGATCGTAGACGCCCCGCGCGGCGGGATCGCTCAGCACGCGATAGGCTTCGACGATCTCCTCGAACAGGGACCGGGCATCGCGGTCCCACAAGTTGACGTCCGGCGAGTACCGCCGGGCCAGGCGCTGATACGCGCGCTTGACCTGCGCGCGCGTGGCGCCGACGCCAACCTCGAGGACCGCGTAGTAGTCACGAGACATGTCGCCTCAGTTCTTGCCCTTGTCGCCGAGGTCTTCGAACTCGGCATCCACGACGTCGCTCTTGGGAGCCTGCGCGCCGCCGGGGCCGGGCGCGCCCGCCTGGCCCCCGCCTTGCGGGCCCGGCTGGCCGGAGGCCTGCGTCTCGCGATACATCACTTCGGCGAGCTTGTGCGAGGCCTTGGTCAGCGCCTCCTGCGCCCGCTTGACGCGGTCGAGATCGTCGCCCTTGAGCGCCTCGCGGGCCTCGGTCATGGCCGCCTCGATCGCCTGCTTGTCCTCGGCCGGCACCTTGTCGCCGTAATCGCGCAGGGTCCGCTCCGTCGAGTAGATGAGCGAGTCGCACTGGTTCCTCGCCTCGATGACCTCGCGGCTCTTCGCGTCCTCGGCCGCGTTGGCCTCGGCTTCCTTCTTCATCTTGTCGATCTCGTCCTTGGTGAGGCCGGACGAAGCCGTGATGGTGATGTTCTGCTGCTTGCTCGTGGCCTTGTCGCGCGCCGAGACGTTCAGGATCCCGTTCGCGTCAATGTCGAAGGTCACCTCGATCTGGGGCACCCCGCGCGGCGCGGCGGGGATGCCGTCGAGATGGAAGCGCCCGAGCGTGCGGTTGTCGCGGGCCATGGGCCGCTCGCCCTGGAGGACATGCACCTCCACGGAGGGCTGGCTGTCCGAGGCCGTGGTGAAGGTCTCCGTCTTCTTCGTGGGGATCGTGGTGTTGGCTTCGATGAGCCTGGTCATGACCCCACCCAGCGTCTCGATGCCGAGAGACAGGGGCGTCACGTCGAGGAGCAGCAAGTCCTTGACTTCGCCCGTGAGCACCGCGGCCTGCACGGCCGCGCCCACCGCCACCACCTCGTCGGGGTTGACGGTCTTGTTCGGATCCTTGCCGAAGAGCTTCTTGACCTCTTCCTGCACTTTGGGCATGCGCGTCTGGCCACCCACGAGGATGACCTCGTCGAGGTCGCCGGCAGTCACCCCCGCCTGGCGCATGGCCTCGCGGCACGGAGCCAGGCTGCGCTCGATCAGGTCCGCCACGAGGGACTCGAGCTTGGCCCGGGTGAGGGTGAGCACGAGATGCTTCGGCCCCGTCGCGTCCGCGGTGATGAAGGGCAGGTTGATCTCGGTCTGCACCACGGTGGAGAGCTCGCACTTGGCCTTTTCCGCCGCCTCCTTCAGGCGCTGGAGGGCCATGCGGTCCTTCCGCAGATCAATGCCGTTTTCCCGCTTGAACTCTTCGGCGATCCAGTCCATGACCTTCTGGTCGAAGTCATCGCCGCCCAGGTGGGTATCGCCGTTGGTCGCCTTGACCTCGACCACGCCCTCGCCGATCTCGAGGATCGAGATGTCGAAGGTGCCGCCGCCCAGGTCGTAGACGGCGACCGTCTCGTCCTTCTTCTTGTCCAGTCCATAGGCCAGCGCAGCCGCCGTCGGCTCATTGACGATGCGGAGCACTTCCAATCCCGCGATCGCCCCCGCGTCCTTGGTCGCCTGGCGCTGGCTATCGTTGAAATAGGCGGGCACGGTGATGACGGCCTGGGTCACCTTCTCGCCCAGGTATGCCTCGGCGGCCTCCTTGAGCTTTCTCAAGACGAGGGCCGAGATCTCGGGCGGCGCATACTCCTTGCCCCTGGCCTCGATGCGGACATCGCCGTTCTGAGCCTTGATTATCTTGTAGGGGACGAGCTTCGCCTCCTGCAGGACCTCGTCGAATCGCCGCCCCATGAAACGCTTGATCGAGAAGATCGTGTTGTCGGGGTTCGTGATGGCCTGGCGCTTCGCCACCTGCCCCACCAGCGTCTCCCCTTCCTTCGTGAAAGCCACCACCGAGGGAGTCAGGCGGCTTCCCTCCTGATTGGCGATCACCGTGGGATCTCCGCCTTCCACGACCGCGACCACCGAGTTCGTCGTTCCGAGGTCAATGCCGATCACCTTCGCCATGTTTTCCGTCTCCTCTGTGAAGTCGCTCGTCAGCGGCCGACGCGGCGGGGCGTGGCGCCCCGCCGCCGGCCAGCTGCGTTACTGCACGTCGATCTTGATCGCTCGGCCCTGAAGTAGGATTCCTGCTTGACCTCCTGGGTCTCCAGTCGCTGGCCCCTGACGGAGAGAAGCTCCCCGGTGATCGAGACCTGGATATCCTTCTCGTTCATTCCTGGCAGATCCAGCTTGATCACCAGATCGTCCTTGGTCTCGTACATGTCGGCGACGGGAGCCCATACGCGCTCCGATACCCCCAATTGAGCGGGTCGTCCGAAGAAGCTGCCGAAAAGGCGGTTCATCTCCGATTGCACCTCGCCGATGTCCCGGGCGGACGACCACGGCTCCAGACCCTGGGTACGCCATCTCACTACAGACATATCCGCTTCCTCCTTGTTGAGGAGCCAGCCTCTGGCCGGCCCAAATCTAAGTCTGTATGACTTATATAGTCTGAGTATGAGGATGTCAAGCAAGTCCCAAAGGAATTTGTAAGAGCTTGAAAAATAGGCTGGGTGATAAGGTCTTAACCCTATGAAGATGGGCTGTGTCGGCTGCCTATTTCTCCTCATAGGCATCATCTTCTTCGGCGCGGTGGCCGGCGGCTTCCTGTTCCTGTCTGGGAACATCTTCGAGGCTCCACCCTTTGATGCCGTTGAGTGGAGCCGCGGGGATGCCTCCAGCGCCCAGTCCAAGCTCCATGAGCTCGTTCAGCGCGATGCCGGCCAATCCACGCGTCAGGATCCCGTGCTCCTTTCCGAACGAGAAGCCAACGCCCTGGCCGCGCAGTACCTTGCCCAGACGAGTCACTTGCGCTTCGAGCCTTTCGGGATCCGGCTGACTCAGGGCCAGTTCACCCTGCGGGGACGAACAGAGCTTGGCAGCATCCTGCAGGGGCCGCCATTCGCCCAGATCCGCCCGTACCTCCCCGCGGCCCAGCTCGCTCGTCCGGTGTGGATCAGCGCGAGGGGGTACGTCGCCCTGGACCAAGGCGCCCCGGGAAAGAACCTGGGGACCGCGCGCCTGGTGGTCTCGGAGTTCAGCCTGGGAAGGCAGCCGGTGGGCACCTGGCCCTTCAGCATCGTGATGGGGCCGGCGAGCCGCAAGCTCTTCCGCTGGCCCGTTCCGGGAACCGTGAGAGATGTCGAAATCGAGGAGCGCCGAATCGTGATCAGGACCCGCTAGTGGCCGTGGGCACCCTTGGCGGCGCGAACGAAGCGCACCTGGAGGTCATACAAGATCTCCTCGAGGAGATGACTCTCCTGCGGCGTGCGATTCCCCTCGGTCTTGGTGCGCAGCATCACCAGGAGATCGACGGCGTCCCGTGCCTGCTCGAGGTCCACGATCCGCTCGCCGGTCGCGGGGTCCGCCGCCTCGCCCAGGTTCACGAGGGCAGAGGACGCGAGCATGATGAAAAGGCCCTGGAGGTCGGGACCTCCGGCGGGCGCGTCTGGAGGTGGCGGCGATCCGGGGGAGGGCGCAGGCGGCTGCTGAATCGGCCGGTCCGGATCAGGTTGTGCAGGGGGCGCCGGGGCCTCGGGAGCGTCATCGTCGCGGCGGCGGCGGTCGGTGACACGGAAGGGTTGCTCGTCAGCCATGTGATGCCCTCGCGGAGAGCGGCGAAAGCCTAACACGCACTCTGAAGACCTTCAAGGAGCCGACCCCCCTTGTGTATAATGCTTGCGCGATTCAGGGATCGTTGATGGCTGACTCCGCCGGGGTTCTCTTCGAAGCCCTGCTCTCCCTCATGGGCCGCCTCAGGGGCGAGGGCGGCTGTCCCTGGGATCGTGAACAGACCCACGCCTCCCTGAAGCCTTACCTCATCGAGGAAGCCTACGAGGCCCTCCAGGCCATCGACGAGGGCAAGCCTGGCCCCATTAGCGAGGAGCTCGGGGACGTCCTTTTCCAGGTCGTGTTCCACTGCCAGATAGCCCAAGAACGGGGCGAGTTCACGATGGCAGAGGTTTTGCACAAGATTTTGGACAAGATGACCCATCGCCACCCCCATGTTTTTGGGACGGCAGAGGTGGCGGATGTCCGGGAAGCCCTGGGCCAGTGGGAGCGAATCAAGCGGGCCGAGGGCACGGGGGATGGATCTCCCCGCTCGGCGCTGGAGGGCGTGCCGCAGAGCCTTCCGGCGCTTTTGCGCGCCCAGCGATTGCAGGTCAAGGCCGGGCGCGTCGGGTTCGACTGGGCGAGCTGGACGCAGGCATGGGCCAAGGTCCGGGAGGAAGTGGTGGAGGCCGACGAGGCCATCAGTGAGGGAGACACCGCGCGGATCCGGGCCGAGCTCGGAGATCTCTTCTTCTCGCTCGTCAATGTCGCCCGGCTGCTGGACATCGACGCCGAGGACGCCCTCAGGCAGGCGTCGGACACGTTTACGCGACGATTCAGGGAGGTAGAGGCGACCATGACGGCCGAGGGCCGGAAGCTCGACGAGGTGTCCGCGGAAGAACTCGATCACGCATGGGAGGCCGCCAAGGCTCGCGAGACTTCTCGCGGGGGCGGAGACCGGGCATGAAGGTCAAGATCGGCAGCACGACAATCTCGATAGACCGCGGCGATATCACGGAGGCTGAGGTCGATGCCGTCGTCAACGCCGCCAACGCCGAGCTGTGGATGGGAGCGGGGGTGGCCGGGGCCATGAAGCGAAAAGGCGGGACGGTCATCGAGGAGGAAGCCGTGCGCCAGGGACCCATCGAGCCGGGCGAAGCCGTGCTCACGGTGGCGGGCAACCTGCCCGCGACGCATGTCATCCATGCCGCGACCATGGGGCAAGATCTCAAGGCCGATGTCGACAAGGTCATGGCGGCCACGCGCTCGTCGCTGGCCATCGCCGAGAAGCACAAGATGTCGTCCATCGCCTTCCCGGCCCTCGGCTCGGGCGTGGGCGGGGTCCCGCCGGCGCGCTCGGCCGACGTCATGATCTCCACCGTCGTCGAGCACGTGCGCCAGGGAAAGACCAGCCTGCAGAAGGTGGCGTTCGTGCTCTACCAGGACGAGGCTTTCAAGGCGTTCAGCGACGCCTTGAAGCGCCTGGCCGGCGCCAACTAGGAGGCCCCGCGGCACCTTTCACGATGGCCGACCCCAAACCCGGACAGCCACAGCCCGTCAGCCGGCGTCTCGGCGATCTCCTCGTCCGCGAGGGATTGATCGACAACGAGCAGCTCGCCCGCGCCCTGCAGGAGCAGAAGGGCTCCAACGACAAGCTCGGCAGCATACTCGTCAAGCTCAGCTTCGTCACCGAAGAGAACCTGATCGCCTTCCTGTCCCGCCAGTACGGGATCCAGTCGATCACGCTCTCCCAGCTGGACATCGACCCCGATATCCTCAAGCTCGTCCCGGAGCAGATCGCCCGCAAATACGAGGTCCTGCCCGTCAAGCTCCAGGGCAATACGCTGACGCTCGCCATGGGCGACCCCACCAACGTCTTCGCCCTGGACGACGTGGGCTTCATGACGAATCTTCAGGTGATCCCCGCCGTGGCCTCGCAGGCGGCGATCCGGCAGGCCATCGACCGATCGTACGACAGCAAGGGCGGGGGCATCGCCGACATCGTGTCGGAGATGGAGGGCGCGGCCGCGGACGTCGAGCTGGTGGAGGGGGACGAGGAGGCCGCGGCAAGCAAGGTCGACGTCTTCGAGCTCAAGGAATCGGCCGACGAGGCGCCGGTGGTCCGGCTCATCAACATGATCCTCGTGGACGCCATCCGGCGCGGCGCCTCCGACATCCACCTCGAGCCATACGAGAAGGTCTTCCGGGTCCGCTTCCGCGTCGACGGCGTGCTGCACGAGATCATGACGCCGCCCAAGCGCCTGGAGGCCGCCCTCACCTCGCGCGTGAAGATCATGGCCAGCCTCGACATCGCCGAGCGCCGCCTGCCCCAGGACGGCCGCATCAAGCTGCGCTTCAACCAGCGCGAGATCGACTTTCGCGTGTCGACGCTGCCCACGATCTTCGGCGAGAAGACCGTCATGCGCATCCTCGACAAGGACTCGCTCCAGCTCGACCTGACCATGCTGGGCTTCGACTCGTGGAGCCTGGAGCAGTTCACCAAGGCCATCCACAACCCCTACGGCATGATCTTGATCACGGGTCCCACGGGCTCGGGCAAGACGACCACGCTGTACTCGGCGATCCACACCATCAACTCGCCCGACATCAACATCATGACGGCCGAAGACCCCGTCGAGTACAACCTGCGCGGCGTCAACCAGGTCCAGATCAACGAGGAGATCGGGCGCACGTTCGCCAGCGCTCTCCGCGCCTTCCTGCGCCAGGACCCCGACGTCATCCTGGTGGGCGAGACGCGCGATCTTGAGACGGCGCAGATCGGCATCCGCGCCGCCCTCACGGGCCATCTCGTGCTCACCACCCTGCACACCAACGACTGCCCGTCGACGGTGGCCCGGCTCCTCGACATGGGCATCCCCCCCTTCCTCGTGTCCTCCTCCCTCACCCTCATCCTGGCCCAGCGGCTCGGCCGCAAGGTCTGCAAGGACTGCAAGCAGCCCTACGACGCCGACGAGGAGACCCTCGTGCCCTACGGGCATGTCCCGCAGGGGCTCGGGAAGATCAGCTTCTACAAGGGCAAGGGCTGCGCCACCTGCAACTTCACGGGGATGAAGGGGCGCATCGCGATCTACGAGGTGATGCCCGTCAATCAGGACATCCGCGACCTCATCATCCGGAACGCTCCCGCCGTCGAGATCGGCGAGGCGGCGCAGCGGCAGGGCATGAAGACGCTCCGGCAGAACGCCCTGCAGAAGGTGATCGAGGGTGGCATGACCATCGAGGAAGTCCTGCGCGTGACGCTTGGATAGCATGACACCAACGGAGGAGACAGCGTAGCCATGGCCGCCACGATGCACGATCTCTTGACCATCATGATCGAACGGGGAGCGTCCGACCTGCACATCACCACGGGCACTCCGCCTCAGATCCGGCTGCACGGCAAGCTGACCCCCCTCACCCAGTTCGAGCGTCTGACGCCCCAGGACACCCAGCGGCTCGCCTACAGCGTGCTGAACGAGGGGCAGAAGCAGAAGTTCGAGGAGGACAACGAGCTCGACCTCTCCTTCGGCATCCAGGGCCTCGCCCGCTTCCGCTGCAACGTCTACCGCCAGCGCGGCGCGGTGGCCGCGGCCATCCGCGTCATCCCCATCAAGATCCGCTCCTTCGACGAGCTGGGGCTGCCCCCCGTGGTCGAGCAGCTCGCCGACCGGCCCAAGGGACTCATCCTCGTCACGGGGCCCACGGGCTCGGGCAAGTCGACCACCCTGGCCGCCATGGTGGACAAGATCAACAACGAGCGCACCGAGCACATCATGACTATCGAGGATCCCATCGAGTTCGTCCACCACCACAAGAAGTGCCTGGTGAACCAGCGCGAGGTGTTCTCGGACACGCACTCCTTCAAGAACGCTCTCAAGTATATCCTTCGCCAGGACCCCGACGTGGTCCTCGTCGGTGAGATGCGGGACCTCGAGACAATCTCGGCTGCGCTGACGATCGCCGAGACGGGTCATCTCACGCTCGGAACGCTGCACACCAACTCCTGCGCGCAGACCATCAACCGCGTGATCGACGTCTTTCCCACCACCCAGCAGTCCCAGGTGAGGGCCCAGCTCTCGCTCGTGCTCGAAGGCGTCCTCTCGCAGCAGCTGATCCCCACCACGGACGGTCGTGGCCGCGTGATGTCGCTGGAGATCATGGTCACCACGCCTGCCGTCCGGAACCTCATCCGCGAGGA
>WNFT01020629.1_pt1 | contig 10341 bp, 10 predicted proteins | sample 5400191 | NCBI WGS metagenome assembly WNFT01 (sample SAMN13153359, study PRJNA577476) | soil metagenome | isolation source: 80 cm saprolite under Madrone tree | place: USA:California | collected 2016-06-14 | reverse complement strand
CCGCCTCGCTGTGTATCGGTGGCGGGCAGGGCATCGCGGCCATCATTGAGAACGTCGCGTAAGGTTCTCTAATGTGCCGTCCAACCGCAGTCAATCGTCAGTGCGCTGCCGGTTATGCCACTGGCATCGTCAGAGCAAAGATAGGCTGCGAACTTTGCCACTTCATCCGGCTCCAGCAGGCGGTGGATGGGCGCTTCGGCCACCATAATCTTCTCTACGACCTCTGATTCCGGAATGCCGTGAACCTTTGCCTGGGAAGCGATTTGCTTCTCGACGAGCGCCGTTCGTACATAGGATGGACAGATGGCATTACACGTCACGCCGTGTTCAGCACCTTCCAGGGCCGTAGTGCGGGTTAGCCCAAGCAGGCCGTGCTTGGCAGCCACGTATGCCGATTTGAAAGCTGAAGCCCGCAATGCATGGACGGAGGCGATATTGATGACACGGCCCCAATGCTGTGCATACATCCCTGGCAAAACTGCTTTGGTCAGCAGAAACGGCGCGGTGAGCATAATATCGATAATCAGACGCCACTTTTCCTGCGGGAATTCCGTAATCGGGGCAACGTACTGAATGCCCGCGTTATTGACCAGGATATCCACTTTACCCGCGATAGCGATCGTGTCCGCTACGAGTTGCTGGCAATCCTGTTCGTTGGACATATCAGCTTTCTGAAAACGAGCTGCCGGCAATTGCGCTGCCTCTGTACGCCCGTGTTCTTCGTCGATATCAGACAATATTACCTGTACGCCACGCGTTGCCAGGTCGCGAGCAATTGCCAGGCCAATGCCGCTGGCGGCTCCCGTTACAATGGCAACTTTTCCTTCCAGTGTGGTCATTGAGCTTGCCTCCTTACGTACATGAACTATGTATGGGCTGTGTGTGGTCTGTGTGTGGCCTGCGTGCCGGTGAAAGATTACGCGTTTATACTGGGACTTTGTTGACCTGCCTGGCCCAAACGTTTCTGCCGTGCCAGCGTTGTCTCGATCAGGCTTACGAGCGCCAGCGCCAGTATGAGATGTAGCAATGGGGCGGCCAGGCCATCGAACAATCCTTGAAATTGCAGATAACCCACCAGCATGGTGCAAATTGCCAGCAGGACAGTCAGACCTTGAAAGGCACGTATGTTGCCTCCCGAAGGGGCGGGCAGAAATAATACCGCAATTGAGAGAAGCAACACGAGTACCGCGCAAGCAATGTGTATCGCGATCAGAGCCGTCGCATCCACTTGAAATACCCACATGAATAGACCGATGAGCAGCGTCAGCGTCGCAAACAGACGCAGCGACATTTTCACTCCAGTTACCAATTTTCACCTCAAATTCCATATTTTGACGGGGTATTTGGAATAGTTGCCAAAAATTTAGACAAATATGGCATTGTCCAGACCTCTGGCCTTCACCTACGAACCTTCTCAACACGCTCGTGCTTTTACCACGTCGGAGCGTTTTACGACGGAACCCCGCAAAACACGATTGTTAGGGTGCTCTGTATGCAAGCATAGCAGAGTTTAGAACAAACGTCAACAGGAAGGAAAGAGTGTCATAAAACGCTAGATTTCGCTAGAGTTTTTAAAACTAGTTTCTATACCTCTGCTAGAATTGTATCCTGTTCAGGTGTTCTTGCCAAGTAGCAGCGAACCCTAGACATGCACAAAGCCACGCACAAGAAGCGCTATCAAAATCAACAGCGCCGCCTGCATGTCACCATTGAAATTGGTAGCCATCAGCTTCAAGTACTGCTTCAGGTCGCCGGTAGCCTCCCGTAAAGCGAATTGTACCGGGATGATGGTCAGCGCGGCAACTATACTATACCATGGCAGGACTCCGAGGAAAACATCAACTACCAGTATTATGGCGATGAGCAAAAGCAATAGCGCGCCTACAACGCGTGCGCCATGTTCGCCCAGCGCCACGACCGGTGTGACTTTCCCCACCGTCTTGTCTGCCCGCCAGTGCAAGAAGTGATGAAAGTAGAGAACCACCATTGTATAGAGACCGATCGGTAAGGAGGCAAGCAGGGCGGTCAGCGTGACCGTGTTGGCCTGGGTATAAAACGAACCGATGACCGGTAAGATGCCGAAAGAGATCAGGATATCCAGTTCGCCCAGTCCGCGCCCCACATAGGCCAGGCGCAGTGGTGGCGCAACATAGAAAAAGGCCAGCAGAAAACCGAGCACGCCAAATACTATAGCCCATGGTCGAAAAAAGCTCAGCACTATGCCGCAGATAAGGGCGACGGCGAAACAGGCGATAGCCAGCACGCGATAGGTCCTGATGGAGAGCTTGCCGTTGAGCAGGAATTGGGAACCCGTTGCCACCGTCTGTCCCTCCGGCATAATCTGTTGTGCTGCCTGGTCTGCTCCCTCGCTGAAGTCAAATACATCGTTAATCACATTGGCTCCCAGGTGAGCGGCTAAAGCCCCCACGAAGGTCAGCGCGAACAACCCCCATTGAAAAGGCGAACCCTGCTGCCAGGCCAGAACAGAACCGATGAGTACCGGCGCTATCATCACGGGCAACGTACGCGCCCGTGTTACCTGCAAAAAAAGCTGAAATCTATTCATGACGCGCTACTCCTCGGCAGGGGACCCGGTATCAAAACTCACCTCTGTCTGTACAGGGCCGCCGGTTAGATTTGTGATGCGCAACCAGTTGACCCGGAGTTCCACGGCGGCAGTTGGTACCTGGGCAATGAAGCCTGCGGCCACTGGAGATTTTTTCCCAAGGTTCTCACGCACGGCTGCAATAGCGCTGTCATCGGTCAGAATGTGGGCTTCTGCCGTGGCTTCCAGCCATATCGATGGTGTACTGGGGCCAATGAACAGGCCTACGCGAGGATTTTCGCGCAAATTTGCCAGCTTGCGCGATGATGTGATGAAAGTTCCGTATAGTTTCAAGCTACTTTCGTTTACAGGCTCTTCGACAAAGAAAACACGCGTGGCATAGGGCTGCCCATCGTGTACTGTTGCAATAGCTAACGTTTCATATTGTGCGAGAAATGATTGAATCGTCTCGCGAGTCGTGTTGTCCATGATTATTTCCTTTGAACACTCTCTTACTATTTGCTCTTTCCTAAATTTACGAGAGCAACGGGGTTGTTAAGTTAAAGCTCCTCTATGCATATCATAGTGCTTGCTTTCCAGGGTTGAACAAATTTCATTTGAGAGGGCTCGAGATAATTAATGGTTCCATGGACCAGGGGCTTCACAACAATAGAAGGCAAATCTTCACAAAGGGTGATAGAATATGCTGTTCCTGAATTCGTGCGAGCGTGATCAGAATCTTGCCATCGTAACATATGCAAGAGAGGCAACCTCATGGATAAGGATCAATCAAACAGGAAAAATCATGTTCCCAATAATCGCTTAAAGGAAGAGCGGGAGCGACGCGGCCTGGCACACAAGGATGTAGCCGAGTTGATTGATCTTCCCGACCCTCATACTGTAGGCCGCTGGGAGCGCGGAGAATCCTTTCCTCAACCTCACTATCGTCAAAAACTGTGTCAGCTTTTTGGAAAAAACGCGGAGGAACTTGGTCTTGTCAAGTCCAGGTCTGGCGTGAATATGCAACAACCAGCACCTGAAGGCATCGAGAGCAAGCGCGCATCTGAGTATGTGTGGAAGGTACCTCTTTCTTTCACCTCATTCATCGGGCGTGAAAAGGATGTTGCTGCTGTGTGTACGCTACTCAAACGTGCTGATGTGCGTCTTGTGACTCTGCTTGGTCCAGGAGGCGTTGGCAAGACGCGCCTGAGCCTACAGGTTGCCAACGAGATGCGAGATCATTTTGTCGATGGCGTGTGCTTTGTTTCACTTGCAGCAATCAGTGATCCCATGCTTGTATTTCCCACGGTCGCTCAAGTGCTTGGCATACAAGAGGGAGGAGCGCAGTCCATTGTCGAGCAGATGAAAAGTGTGCTACATGACAAATATTTTTTGCTCGTGCTCGATAACTTTGAACAGGTGGTGATGGCGGCTTCTGAGGTGGAAGAACTACTTGTAGTATGCCCCGGGCTGAAAGTATTGGTGACGAGCCGCTCAGTGCTGCATCTTCAGGCAGAACACGAGTTTGCTATAGCGCCGCTTGCCATTCCCAACCTTGATCAACTTCCAGCGCCAGCCGTCCTCTTAGAGAATGCCGCTGTGGCTCTCTTTGTCCAACGGGCGCAGGCTCTCCTACCCAGTTTTCAGTTGACGCAGAGCAATGCCCGGTCAATTGCAGAGATTTGTGTGCGACTGGATGGACTACCACTAGCAATTGAACTGGCGGCGGCTCGTATCAAACTACTGCCACCGAAGGCTCTGCTCGCAAGACTCTCACAAAGCCTGCAATTGCTCAAAAATGAACTGAGGAATCTGCCTGAACGACAGCAAATGCTGTATACCACAATCAGGTGGAGCTTCGATCTTTTAGATGAGCGGGAACAGTGGTACTTTCTGCATCTCTCGATATTTCCCGGTGGCTGTACACTGGAGGCTGCTGAGGCAATCTTGAGTGATGGGAGAACGCCAGATGTATTAAATATTCTCGCGTCACTGATTGATAAAAGCCTACTGCAACAGGTGGAGCAGGATGGTGAAATGGCACGTTTCATCATGCTGAGGACTATGCGTGAGTACGCTCTGGATCACCTGCGAACCCACGGAGAAATGGAGGAATGCCTGCGCACCCTGGCCATGTATTACCTCGCACTTGTTGAGCAGGCGAGGCTACATCTCAACGGAGTGCTGCAAGCGAAATGGCTGGCGCTGCTGGAGCCGGAGAAGGAAAACCTGCGTGCAGCCCTAACATGGCTTATCCAGCACGAGGAGGCTGAACTGGCCTTGCGCTTTTGCGAAGCTTATGGGAAATACTGTGGCTTGCGTGGCTACTGGAGTGAAGAGCAATACTGGTTAAGCTCTGCCCTGCGATTACCCTGGACAGCCAGATCGGCAAGCATACGAGCCAGAGTATTGCGCAGGGCAGGGCACCTGGCCTATCGCCTGAGAGATCTTAGGCTGGCCCGCGAGCTACAAGAGGAAAGTGTGAGGCTTTCGAGCGAGCTGGGAGACAAGCAAAACCTTGCGGGCGCACTCGGCGGCTTAGGATGGGTCTTATACCGGCAAAGAGATGTGGCTTCAGCCAGCCAGCTGCTTCGAGAGAGTGTGACAGCGGCGCGAGAGTCGGAAGATACGTGGGCTATCGCTAATTCGCTAGAAGGTCTAGGGCGGCTGATGCATTACCAGGGCTACATTGACGAAGCTCGGAAGTTGCTGGATGAAAGCGTAAGGCTCTCGCGAGAACTGGAAGACAAAGAAAACCTTGCACGAATACTCACCACAATTGTGACAATAGAGATTGCTCAGGGTAACATAACTCAAGCGGCAATGTCAGCCCAGGAGAGCTTTGCACTCGCTCAAGAATTGGGCACCAGGCCGCTCATAGCTCTGGTCCTGAACAGCCTGGGCGATGTTGCCCTATTTCTAGGTGAGTACCAACGGGCAATGCAACACTTTGAAGAACGCCTCATGCTAGCCAGGGAGTTGGGTGACAGGGCTACAATTGCTCTGGAACAACTGCGCCTGGGAGATATTACGCTGGCGCAAGGTGACCCTGCACAGGCGGCAACTTTCGTACAGGAAAGTCTAAGATTCTTCCGAGAACAAGGCGATACGCCAAATATTGCTGCTGCTCTGAGCATTCTGGGTGATATCAAACGAACTCAGGGGGAATTTGAAGAGGCAATGATCCTCTACAAAGAGGCTGCCCTGCTGGATAAGGAAATAGGGAACAAATTGGATATCGGCACGCATTTCATCGGATTAGCAACTGCCGCTATAGGACAAGGACAGCTCGAGCAAGCAGCTCGTTTGTTTGGATTTGCGGAGTCCTTGTTGACAGCTTCTAGACGCATGCATCCAGCTCGACGCCTGAACTATGAACGGGCAGTTGAGCATGCACGCGCTCAACTAGGGGAGCAGGTTTTTATGAAGGCATGGTCTAAGGGACATATGATGACACTTGAAGAAGCCCTTGCTCTCAACGTGGCGGACTAAGCAGGAGAAGCAGCTGATAATACTATTATTCCTGATCAGGCTTGGGCATGTCTTCCTTTGTGTGCCACCACTCCCGCAGCGCGTAGCACTTATGCTCATCGTTCAGGCGAATAGCACAAATCCCGTCCAGTTCAACCCTATTCTTCGATGGTATACGCACAAAGGATACCCACCAGTGGGCGAAACCCGTATCCTGCGTAATCCCCAGGATTTCTGAATGGAACGAAATTTGTTCCTGGAATTGCGTCTCTTCGGACCAGTAACGAAGGATGGCTGGACGACCATGCAAGGGTTCATCAAATGGGTCCTCGTGATAGGAAGCATTCTCTGTAAAGAGTTCTGCTGCCGCGTGGGGATCACGATTTTCCCATGCACGTCCGAGCGTTTCAAACCATGTTTTGAAGGAAGAATAATCCATCTATCTCTACTCCTCTCATCGTGTGAAGTCAGGCAATACGCCACCATTATAACGCGCCGGCAGATGTGCTGCATTGAACAGAGGGTCAGTTATATTCTGTACGATGGAACAGGATTTCTCTAGACCTCAGGCTCATTAAATAGCCGTTAGTGGATGCCAGGATGCTCTTACATTGCAAGCGGTTATATGCCATGAAATGATATGTGCTTGACTTCAGGTAACTATTGGAGTAGGATAGCTACAGTTAGTAACTCTTGTTACTGGCGATTTCTTCATGTCGGGGGTAGATGTCCATGTTGGAACGTGAAGCTATGCGTTGGTTGCAACTAACGTATAAAGTACCTAGTGAACCATCGCAAAAGCGGGTGTGGGTCTGGCGGCGTTTACAGAATCTTGGGGCCTTTGCTCTTCAGAATTCCGTGTATTTGCTCCCTTATTCGGAAGAGGTAGAGAAGCAATTTCGCCAGTTGGCGCACGAAATTCACGAGATGGGCGGCGAAGCAAGCATTTTTTCGGTTGTAGCACTCGATGCCACGGATGAACGCCGCATCCTCCAGATAATCGTAGAAGCTCGTAATAACGAATACAATACTGTCATCAAGGTGTGCGCGCGTTTCCTGGCCAAGGCCAGGACAGTAGTCGAGACGCAAAACTGGAACGAGCAGGTGCATGCGGAATTTGCCGAAGTGCTGGAAAAGGTGCATGTTCTGTTCCGTACTGCTAAGCGTCACGATATGCTGGGTTCCCTGACTGCTTCAAAACGTGCTCCAGAAGCGCCATCGTCAAACGGTGATAAATCCCTGGTCGGTGGACAGGTGGAGCAGGTGCGCTCAGGTGGGAATGAAGCGGAGCCGCCGGAGCTTCCGGTATAAAACCCGGTGATTTTGTGACATAGCTTGCAAACTGTGTAATTGTGACCTGGTTCATAAAAACACATGCAACCAAACCCTTATTATCTGCGTATATATAACTGAAAGCCAAAGGCAATCCATATTGAGACGCTTTCATCAGACTCGCGAGTTCTCCGTCATGTGAGGGAAAAGATTATGCAGAAACAACAGTCGAGCGGCGCTAAAGCTGTAGCAATTGATAATCGCCAATTTCTTCTAAAAATTCGTCTACTTCAACTTCTTGCTGTGATTCTCGCTGCCGCGTCTGCCGTGGGCCTGCACTTGATTTTTGCCCATTAGTCATACGACGGCAGTTGTAATAAAAGGGCACTTCTCATTTGAGGGTGCCCTGTTGATTTTTTGGCGGCCACTTCACCTGACCTTCAATTTGCTACAGACCTGTTGGCTTCAGACAGATCCACAGTTTCCATTTCCCATAAATCCGCGAAATGCACCCAGTTATGAAGCAGACGCAGCGTTACCTCCTCATCGAATGTCATATCCATTGTATAGCCCGTCTCGAGATTCCAGTTGCGTAAAACATCGCGTAGCGCTGCTCGCCTGGAACTTCTTTCACTGGCACTGGCCTGCACATTGCGCAGCGCGGAATAGTAGCTAATGGCGCGCCGGCAGAGAAGTTCGCTCAGCCGTGTGGCATATGAAAGTACCGCTTCAAGGCTCACCATGGTCTGTTCAGGATCGTTCCCTGCAAAAGTAGCAATGAACTCGTAGTTGCTGCGCCTCCTCATCTGTTGATACAATCCCGCCAGGCGAAATCTCCCGCGTCCCGCCAGGTAACGCCGTAACCCTTGCAAACCTGCAAGGTAATCCTGCGAAAAAGCTGTGGTCTGTTCCTCCTCAAGACCATAGGTCATCTCGGCAGCAGCGGCCAGCAGGTACAAGATTTGTTGCGATAAAGTGCCATTTGCACTGATACTTCGTACGGCTGGTTCAATATAGTGTCCCCAGGGTTGGTTGCTCAGACTATAACGAGGATGGTTAAAATACACGTCGGCAAGATACTCATCCAGGCGCAACTCTACATAAGTATGCATTGCCATCGAGTTGTTATCTGGATAGGCCGCTGCCAGGGCATTAATCCATGGATTGAGGGCAATATCGGTCGCGATGTGTGAAAGGTAGCCCATGGCGAAAGCAAGTGCCTGGCTGCGCAGAGCTGGCGAGGGCACATGCGCAATGAGTTCCAGGAAAGCAAGCAGGACATCACCGGAACGTTTGGCGTGTAGTAACTTTGCCCAGGGTACATGATTGCCTGCGATTTGTGAATGACTCGCTCCCTTTTGTAACAGGCGATCAGAAGCCTTCTCTCGCGAAGGAAAACGAAAATCGATTTCGGGCAGAGGGCCGGTATCCCAGACGGCACCGGCGGGCGTCGTTTGCGGTGGCGTTGCCCATCCATGTGCCCGTCGGAGAAGCGTAGCGGCATCTATAATCAGCGAACCTAATTCGTTACCGGCATCCTGGGTTCGCCGAGTAGTTTCGATCAAAATGTGCCAGTGGGTTAGAAAGGCAGGCATAGTAGCTTCTCCTCAGCTTTCTGCTCCATCGATGCTATAGCTACACGGTTTCCCCTCTTCATCCAGGAAAATCACGATCCGGCTCAATCCAGTTTGCAAGTCCGAGAGATGCGCTATCTCGGCTGCTTCACCAATATGGCGAAATTCTACGCTGAACGCCATCTCGTCGCTTCGTTGAAATTGTTCATCTTGATGGGTATGGTCCGGCCCTGGACGCTTTCCTGCCATCCATTGTCGCAAAACCCGTAATAAAAGCATTTCTCCTTGTGCTGGTATATCTTTAGCATGGAAGATGCCGAATCGTTTCGTTTGTGATGTAAGAGGGGAAAATTTAGTATCCATAAGCTGTTTTGAGCTATCATCTTGAGGGGAATCAGGATGCTTCTGGGTTCCAATTGTAAGCAGTTGTACCTCTATACGCTCTGTTGCAACAGGTTGCTGATTGCCGGCAACTTGAGCCGGGTGATCGATATGCTGCCCAGTGTCTACTTCTGACTGAGACGCGGACTCTTTGTCGATGAGCATAAGCTGGGGGATCGTAATTGCGAGGTGAACTTTTGGTACACCCTGACTCATAAAAGCTGGCCTTTCTGAAAAAGCATGTGGATGACGACCAATGCGACTGAATCCATACTTGAACCACGAACGGCACTATGAGTGTTTAAGATGTAGAGATGCTTGCGAAACACTTCCCCTATAAGGTTATTGTACCTGCTTTGCCTCATAAATTCAATGCGTAAGCTGCTCTAGTTTTAGATGGGCTCAGCATTGCACTTGCGTAAAGTACTCAGAAGTGGGTACAATCGATAGTATTCAAACCATTCATGATGAAGCGGGGTAAATTATTGTATGAATAAGTCTCTGGCGGGCCCTAATGGCTCTATTCCGGCGCAGCCTGTTCACGAGCTTGTGCCGCGCCAGCTGATTGTCACTACCAGTGTTGTTATATTAGCAATTCGTGATTGGTCGTTATGGGTCTTGTTGCGCGATAGCCCATGGGGACCTCCCATGCGGCTGGTACTTGGCACAGAATCGGTGACCGACGCGGTAGATAGAACTCTGGATGCGCTGCTGGTATGGCCTGAGCATGCGACGCTGCTGCAACTGAAGGCAGGTTGGCAGGAGCAGCAGGTCTACGTATGGAAGAGTTCGGAGCAAGGCTCCTCCGTTTCCCTCATTCACAGCCTTCTGCTGCGTGCCAATCGCGATGAACTGCGTGCAAATCTGCACGCGCAGCCTGTACCCAGCTTACGAGTGAGTTGGAAATCGGTAGCGAAGATCGAATCGGGCCAGCACGCTCTTGACCCTGAAGTAGAACCAGTGCTAGGGGCAGCGCTGCACGCCCTACGTTCTCAGGTGCAGCGCGATCCCGAAATTGTCCTGCGCTATCTCGCGGATATGGGGTCAATGGGTGCGGCGGATACTGGGAATGAATGGTGGAAGCAGGATACATCTACT
>WNFT01014382.1_pt1 | contig 10342 bp, 9 predicted proteins | sample 5400191 | NCBI WGS metagenome assembly WNFT01 (sample SAMN13153359, study PRJNA577476) | soil metagenome | isolation source: 80 cm saprolite under Madrone tree | place: USA:California | collected 2016-06-14 | reverse complement strand
TGAGCTTGAAGATCTGCGATGCGGGGCTGGCGGCGGCGGGCTCGTAGCTTTCCTGGTCGACGATCATCGACGCGTTGGCACCGAGCCCATCGGTCAGCCCCTTCAAATAGTCCTTGCCGTAGTCATCGTTCTGGTACAGGACGCCGACCTTCGCGTTCGGGTGGTTGGCGAGGATGTCTTTCGCGAAGATATGCGACTCGACCTGGTAGGAAGGAATCCAGCCGATGGTCCACGGGAACTTGCCGTAGTCGGCGCTCCAGGTTGTCGCCCCGCTGAACACGAAGATCTGAGGCACCTTGTTGGTATTCATGTACTCGCGCACCGAGGCCTGCGGCTGGGTGCCGAGGCCGCCGTAGATCGCGAAGACCTTGTCCTGCTCGACGAGCTGATGGGTCAGACTGGCAGTGGTGGTCGCGGTGTAGGCGTCGTCGAGAATCTTGAGCGTGATCCTGCGACCGTCGATCCCGCCGCTGCCGTTAACGTGGTTGAAGTACGCGTTGGCGGCGTAGGAGATGGTCTTGTTCGCGGACGCGGGACCCGACAGGGCGGTGGTGTTGCCAAGCAGGATCGTGTCGGTAGTGATGCCGATATCGGTCTGGGGAGGCGGGCCGGCAGAGCCGCCGCAGGCGGCCATGGTGATTAGCAAGGCTGCGAACGCGGCGAAGCGCTTGACCAAGGGGGGCCATGGTACCCGAGAAGAAGAAAGGGGCCGGATTCGATCCGGCCCCTTCGGTTTTTGCTGGTGGAGTTACGGGCGGCCTTCCGTGATGGTGCCGAAGGGCTCCCAGTGGTCGGTCGTCCATTTGATGGTCTGCAGCTGGGAGATGGGGAAGTGGTGTGTTTTGGAGGTGCGCACCTTGATCCCCGGCAGGAGCAGGAAATTGTCTGACTCGTTCATCTGGTTGGCGGCGATGTCGACGATGTTCGCGCGGGTCAGGTTGGTGCCGGCCTTCTTCAGCACGTCCACGACGGAGAAGGCGAAGGCCATGCCGGCGACGCAGAAGTTATCGGCGAACAGGCATCCGTTCCCGTACTTGTCCAGGATCGTCTTGTACTGGGCGATCCCGGCGTCGCTCGTAAATTCAGTGCTGTTCGGGTCTTTCAGGTATCGCGCCGAGATCATGCCGTCGACCGGCGACGAGTTGCCGACGTTCTTGATCACCGACCGCCAGGTCGTGGTGCTGGCGGCGACCTGGTTCATGTAGAGCTTCGGTTTCCAGCCGCTGATGTAGGCATTGGTGACGGCGCTGGCGGCGTAACCCGGTGTGGCGATGACGAAGAAGGTGTCGGCGCCGCTGGCCTTCATCACGTTGACCTGCGAGCGCATGTCGGTGGGGTCGCCGGCGTTGTACTTCGTCTCGCTGACGACCATGGAAACGTTGCTGCCCAGTGCGTTCTTGAAGCCGTTCCAGCCGTCCTGGCCGTACGCGTCATTCTGGTAGAGGATCGCGATCTTCGAGCTGGGCGCGTTCGCCACTATGTACTTGGCGTAGATCGTGGCTTCGGTCACGTAGTCGGGCTGCCAGCCGATGGTGTAGGGATACTTGTCGTAATCGGCTCCCCAGGTGCTGGCGCCGGTGAACACGAACAGCTGAGGGATCTTCTGCGCGTTGTAGTAGTCGCGTACGGCTTTGTTGTTCGGGGTGCCCAGATCGCCGAACGTGGCGAAGACCTTCTCGTCCTGGACTAGCTCGCGGGCCTTGTCGGGTGTCTTGGAGGGGTCATAGCCGTCGTCTTTGATGACGTAGGTGACCTGGCGTCCGTTGACGCCTCCCTTTTCCTTGTTGATGTACGTGAAGTAAGCGGTGGCGCCTTTGGCGACCGCGTAATAGAAGGACGCGGTGCCACTCAAAGGAAAGGTCGCCCCGATCTTGATCTCGGTGGCGGTAACGCCGGGATCGGTGGCGGTGATCCCGGGGGAGGCCTGGCTCCCACAGGCGCCAAGGACGACGAGAAAGGCTGCGACCGCAGCAATGCGAGACCCGGTCTTTGGCATAGAACTTCCTCCCAATTTCATGAAGATGTATTTAAACAGTCTTGAGCCGGAGATCAAGGGACGATCTCAGTGGGCTCCCGCTCCGGCACCGGCTCGGCTGCCGGCAGGCGCGCCGCCCCGCGCAGAGAGAGATACCAAAGCCACCCCCGGCGCAGGAAACCGGCGGCGCCATTGGGCGCGAAGAACAGGATCAGGATCAACAGCGCGCCGTAGAAGATGTCCGGCTTGCCGGCAAATGAGAAAGCCCCGATCTGCACGCCCGACGCTTTCTCCGCGAAGTAGGGCAGCCAGACCACGAACAGCCCCCCCAGCACGGCGCCAAAGTCAAGGCCCAGCCCGCCGATCACAATCCCCACCAGGAGCGCCAGGGAGAGGCCGAGGCCGAAGCTGTCGGGGTTGAGATAGCTGGTCGCGATGGCGAGGAGCGAGCCGGCCACGCCCGCATAGAAGGCTGAAAGTCCAAACGCGAGGGTCTTGTAGTACGCGAGGTTGATCCCGCTGGCGACGGCCGCCGTCTCGCTGTCACGGATGGCCATGAAAGCGCGGCCGGTCCGGCTGCGGACGATGCCCCAGGCGAACGCGAAGAGCGCGAGCGCGATCCCCGCGTTCAGGTAGTAGAGCCACTGCTCCTGGCTGAGATCAAGACCAAAGGGTGCCAGGACTGGCGGCATCACGATGCCGGAATGCCCGCCGGTGAACGAGTCGAAATGGTTGAGGACCGGCGGGATCGACAGAGCGAGGGCAAACGTGGCGAGCGCCAGGTAGATGCCGGCCAGCCGAAGCGCGGGGATGCCGATCAGAACCCCGCCCAACCCGGCCAGGAGACCGGCCGCCGGGATGGTCGCCCAGTATGGGACGCCCGGACCGTGGACAAGGATCGCTGTCGTGTAGCCGCCGACGGCCATGAATGCGCCGTTGCCCAGCGAGATCTGGCCGCTGTACCCGGTCAGGATGTTGAGTCCGAGCAGTGCGATGACGAAGATGGCGACTTTCGCGAACTCGAACGTATAGAACTGGTTGGTGACCGTGGGCAGGCCGATCAGAACGACGCCCCCGACCACTACCAGACCCACGATCTCCGGGCGGATCGCGGGCAGCCGCCTCATACCCGCCTCACCGCTGCCCGTCCGAACAGCCCCGCCGGCCGCAGAAGCAGTACGACCACGATGACGATCAGCCCGAAGGCGAGCCGTAGATCCTGCCCGCCCGGGATGTAGGTCCCGACCAGGGCCATGACGATGCCGATCGCAACACCGCCCACCACGGAGCCGAGCGGGCTCTCGATCCCCCCCAGGACGGCGGCGGCGAAGGCGAACAGGAGGATCGACTGCATCATGTTCGGGTCGAGGAAGATGATCGGCGCGACCATCATCCCGGAGACCGCTCCCACCGCGGCGGCCAGGCCCCACCCGAGGGCCAGCATCCACCCCACCCGCACGCCCAGGAGGCGGCTGCTGTCCGGATAGAGCGACGCCGCCCGCATCGCCAGGCCGATCTTGGTGCGCGAGAAGAACAGGTAGAGGAGAAGCAGCATCACAAGGACCACCGTCAACACGCCCAGGTCCTGGGTATCGAGGTATAGGCCGCCGAATCGCACCGGCTGGCTTATGAATGCGCCGCGATATTCCTTGAAGACGTAGCCCCAGACCAACCCGGTGACGCCGTTGATGATCGTGAAGAGGCCCAGGGTCACGATCACCAGCGTCAGCACGGGCGCGCCCTCGAACGGCCTGATCAGCAGCCGTTCGATCCCGATGCCCAGGGCGAAGGAGACCAGGATCGTGATTACAAAAGCGGTCCAGAAGTCGAGGTGTGCGTACTCGATGAGCGAGTAGCTGATGAAAGTCGAGAAGGTGGCCATCTCGCCCTGGGCGAAGTTGGCCACGTCCATTGCCCGGTAAACGAGGACAAGGGCCAGCGCCAGGCTGGCGTAGATGCCTCCGCTGGCGATGCCCGAGAGGATCTGCTGAATGAAGGCGAGCATCAGAAGTGCCTCGACCCCGAGGTCCGCCGCATATTTCGTGGCATCGGCGGCCGGAGCCAAGGAGACGACGAGCACGCGAGGGAGCGCATCGCGTAGATGCGTGACCGAGCGCGCACAGGAGGCGACGCCGGCTTCAGCGCCTCTCTCGGGGTCCCCGCCGAATCGCTAGATTCCGCGGGGCGAGACGGCGCCCGGCCGCCTAGGCCGCGAAGATGCAAGGAACTTCGGGGGCGAGACACTTAATAGCCCAGATAGGACCTGCGCACGGCTTCGTCCTTCTGCAGCTCGACGCTGGGGCCCGACACCACGACTTTGCCCGCCTCGAGGACGTACGCGTGGGCGGCCGCTTCGAGGGCGATGCTGGCGTTCTGCTCGACCACCAGGACGGTCACCTTGTCCCGCTCGTTGACGGCGCGGACGATCCGGAAGATCTCTCGCACGACGATCGGCGCCAAGCCGAGCGAGGGCTCGTCGAGCAGGAGCAGGCGGGGCCGCATCATCAGCGCTCGGGCGATGGCGAGCATCTGCTGCTCCCCTCCTGAGAGCGTGGCGGCCAGCTGCTTGCGGCGCGCCGGGATCCAGGCGAAGTACTCGCACACGCGGTCGTAGTCGGCCTTGATGCCTTTGCTGTCGCGCCGGATGTAGGCGCCCATCTGGAGGTTCTCCCACACGGTCAGCTGGCCGAGCGTGCCGCGTCCCTCGGGCACGTGGGCGATGCCAAGGCGCGCGATGTGCTCAGGCGCGCGCTTGGAGATGTCGTGGCCGTCGAAGACCACGCTGCCGGTTTTGCGGACCGTTCCCGATATGGCTCGAAGAGTGGTTGTCTTGCCGGCGCCGTTGGCGCCCAGCAGCGCGACGATTCCGCCCGCGTCGACGTTGAGCGAGACCCCGTGGAGCGCGCTGATGGGCCCGTAGCCGGCGACCACGCCTTTCAGCTCAAGCTGCGCCATTCTGCTGCGTCCCCAGGTAGGCCTCAATCACGCGCGGGTTGGTCTGCACTTCGCGCGGGGTGCCTTCGGCGATCACGCGGCCGAAGTCGAGCACGACGACGCGATCGCTGACTCTCATGACCAGATTCATGTGGTGCTCGACAACGAGCAGAGTCAGGTTGAAGTCGGCGTGAAGGCGGCGCAGCTCCTGCGCCAGCCGGTCGACCTCCTCATGAGTCAACCCTCCGGCGGGCTCGTCCAGGAGCAGGAGGCTGGGCGCCGAGACCAGCGCCCGGGCGAGCTCGATTTTCTTGAGCACGCCGAACGGATGGCCGCGAGCCGGCTGGTTGGCCAGGTTCTCGAGGCCGAGATAGCGGAGCGCCTCGAGCGCTTTGCTCTTGGCCTCACGCTCGATGCGGCGAGTCCCCGGCAGCCTGAGTCCGGCGCGCAGGAAGTGGAGGTAATCGGTCTGGAACTGGCTGTGATAGCCGGTGAGTACGTTCTCCATGACGGTCATCCGCGGCCAGAGCTCGACGTTCTGAAAGGTACGTGCGATGCCGCGGCGGACGATGTTGTGAGGGGCTTCGCCCAGGAGGCTCTTGTCCCGGAACACGAGGTCGCCGCTGTTCAGGCGGTACAGGCCGCTGATGGTGTTGAACAGCGTCGTCTTGCCGGCACCGTTGGGTCCGATGAGGCCGACGACGGCTCCTTCGGGGACGTTGAAGGAGACCGAGTCGAGCGCGACGATGCCGCCGAAGCGGACGTTGACGTCCCGGACTTCGAGCAAGCCCTCCATCAGCGCGCAAGTCTATAAGCGAACTTCCCCGCGTGGCTATTAGGCAGGCGGCTCGGGCGGCGCGGATGGCTCGGGCGGCTCGGACGCCAGTGGCGGTGGCGGCGCGGGCGGGGCGGGTGGCGGCGCCACCGGCCCGATTTCCGGACGGGCGCTCCGGTGGACGACGGACGCCGAAGGGAGCACAGGCGTGCGGTCCCCGCGCATCAGCACCCAGTACGCGAGGGTCGCCAGCAGCGCGAGCAGCGCGATGATCGGTAGGAAGACCAATGGCGGCTTCGTGATCACGTCCAACCCGCTGCGCCCGCCGTTGACCGTCAACGTCAGCGGTGATGCGCTGGGACTCGGGCTCCCGCTCGGGGACGCCGACGGCGTGGGGGCGGGGGAAGGCGATGGCGCGGCCGGGGGCGTCGGCGTGGGTGCTCCCTGCAACGTGAAGGTGGCGCACGGACGTGGCGGCACGGTGGCACAGAGGCGGTGCACCCCGGGGCTGTCCCCAGGGAACGGGACCACCGGTATCGCGAAGCCGCCGCTGGAGTCGGCCTGGGCGTTCCCCGCGACGCGCGACTCTGAATCCCAATAGAGGCTCATCGATTCACCGGGAAGGAAGGACGAGCCTGTAACGGTGATCCGGGTGCTGGGGCCGCCCGCGGCGATGTCGAGGACGATGTTGGCCCCGAGTGGAGTCGGTGTCGGCACGGGTGTCGGGGAGGGCGCGTGGCTTGGCGCTGGCGATGGGCTCGGCGAAGGTGTGGGAGTTGATGTCGGGATCGCTGCGGCGAGAACAAACCAGAAAGGGATGATGACCAGGGCCTTCAGCGACTTCACTCGAAGGCCGAAGGTTACCTCAGATCGGCGGCCAGGGGATCGACCAGGCGGACGTCGGCTCCGGAAACCGCCACCGCGGATCGAGCACGCCGCGGAGCCTGCGTCGCAGCATGTCAACCTCCGCCGGGCTGAGCAGCCTGTCCATTGCGCGCGACAGGACGCCCGACTGCAGGCTGGTGAGCGCTCGTTCAACGTCGCCGCAGAGGTCGCCCGGCAACGGCTCGCCCGCGAAATCCCAGATCACGGTCCTCAGCTTGTGATCCGTGTGGAACGTGAGCCCGTGGTCGATGACCCAGACGCGGTCGTCGGCGTCGAACAGGCAGTGCCCCGACTTGCGGTCGGCATTGTTGGTGATGACGTCGAACAGGGCGACCTTGACCCAGGTGTCGCGGAACAACGATTGCTCGCCGAGGAAGTGCCGCTGGTCGGCGTCGACGAACAGCTGGACCATGCCGACGCCGTGCGGGCCGCGCCGCCGCACCACGGTGGGCGGGATGCTCGGCCAGCCGATCACCTTGCTCAGCTGGTAGGCCGCGACCTCTCTCTTGTAAAGGGTCCCTGCCTGGGCGAGGAAGGTGTAGTTAGAGGCTCCATGCAAGACGCCCGCCAGCCGCATCTCCGGCAGCCGGGCCAGCAGGTGCTCGGTCGCCTCGGCCGGGGACTCAGAAGATCGGTCGGGCACCGTTTTTGACCGGGCAGGGATGGCCGGCGGGATCCATGGGGAGGCCGCAGCGTGGGCAAAGGGGACGGCCCGCGCCCAGCACGGTCTCGGCCTGCTTCGAGAAGGCAACGACCTGCTTGTGGCTGAGCCAGAACCGGACGCTCGGCGCGTCATCGCCGGCGCCTTCCTCGCCGGCCGCCCCCTGGCTCGCGACCAGAACGAACATGCGGCGGTCCTCGTGGTACCCGAGACCCATTTCGCCGACCTGCCACTCCGGCTCGCCGGGCTTCAGGCCGGACTCACCCGCTGCAGGTGCGACCGCTTCGAGACCCTGCGCCTCGATCATCTGCTGGAGCCGGACGAGGAGCGCCTGGATCTGCGATTTCTCGCAACTCAAAGTGAGCGTCCGCCCCGCGCCGCTGGCGAGCAGGAAAAACTGGCGCTGCCCCGGCTCGCCGACCGCCGCGACGGCGATCTGCTCCGTCGGGTCGAGCTCGAAGATGGGCATCTCCCAAAGCCTACCGGCTCAGGGTTTCGAGGCCCAAGGCATGGGGAAGAAGATCAGGAGTTGAAAATCGAAATACGCGCAGACAACCGCGCGTGGAGGAATCACAGATGCCGAAAACCGTAGGAATCGACCTGGGGACGACCAACTCGGTCATCGCCGTCATGGAAGGCGGCGAGCCCGTCGTCATCCCGAACGCGGAAGGTTCCCGCACCACCCCGTCGGTGGTCGCATTCACGAAGTCGGGTGAGAGGCTCGTCGGAACGCTCGCGCGCCGGCAGGCCGCCGTGAACCCGGAGAACACCGTCTACTCGATCAAGCGTTTCATGGGCCGCAAGTTCGGCGAGGTGGAGTCCGAGCGGAAGATCGTCCCGTACCAGGTCAAGGCGGGCAAGGACGACCGCGTCGTCGTGCACGTGCCGGCCGTGGACAAGGACTTCACGCCCGAAGAGATCTCGGCCATGATCCTGCAGAAGCTGAAGACCGACGCCGAGGCATACCTTGGCGAGAAGGTCACAGACGCGGTCATCACCGTGCCCGCGTACTTCAACGACTCGCAGCGCCAGGCGACCAAGAACGCAGGCCAGATCGCGGGCCTGAACGTGCTACGCATCATCAACGAGCCCACTGCCGCCTCGCTCGCGTACGGCCTCGACAAGAAGGCCAACGAAACGATCCTGGTCTTCGACCTGGGTGGCGGGACCTTTGACGTTTCCGTCCTCGACGTCGGCGACGGGGTCTTCGAGGTCAAGGCCACCAACGGCGACACCCACCTGGGTGGCGACGACTACGACCGGCGGATCGTGGACTGGCTCGCCGAAGAGTTCAAGAAGCAGAACGGAATCGACCTGAAGTCCGACCGCCAGGCCCTGCAGCGCCTCACCGAGGCCGCCGAGCGGGCCAAGATCGAGCTGTCTTCACGGCTCGAAACGACCGTCAACCTGCCGTTCATCACCGCCGACCAGACCGGCCCGAAGCACCTCGAGATGACGCTGACACGCGCCAAGTTCGAATCGCTGACCACCGACCTCACCGAGCGGTGCCGCGGGCCATTCCTGGCCGCGCTCAAGGATGCCAACCTGACCCCACAGCAGATCGACGAGGTCGTACTCGTGGGTGGGTCGACCCGCATGCCGGTCATCCAGCAGCTGGTCAAGAACCTGCTCGGCGGCAAGGAGGCCCACAAGGGCGTCAACCCCGACGAGGTGGTGGCCGTGGGGGCTGCCATCCAGGCCGGCGTGCTCAAGGGCGAGGTCAAGGACATCCTTCTCCTCGACGTCACCCCGCTGTCGCTCGGTGTCGAAACTCTGGGCGGCGTCGCGACCAAGGTGATCGAGCGCAACACCACCATCCCGACCTCGCGGTCGCAGGTGTTCTCCACCGCGGCGGACAACCAGACGTCGGTCGAGGTCCACGTGCTCCAGGGTGAGCGCGAGATGGCGCGGGACAACCGCACCCTCGGACGCTTCCACCTCGATGGGATTCCGCCTTCACCGCGCGGCATGCCGCAGATCGAGGTCACGTTCGACATCGACGCCAACGGAATCCTGAACGTCAAGGCCCAGGACAAGGGCACCGGTCGCGAGCAGTCCGTGACGATCACGGCGTCTTCGACCCTGGCCAAGGATGAGGTCGAGCGAATGGTCAAGGAGGCCGAGCTGCACTCGTCCGAGGACCGCGCCAAGAGGGAAGAGGTGGAGCTCCGCAACCAGGCGGACCACATGATCCACCAGGCCGAGAAGATCATCAAGGACAACGCCGACAAGATCCCCGACGACGTCAAGACCGAGGTCAACGCGAAGCTGGAGGCGCTGAAGAGCGCGGCCAAAGGCTCGGACACCAACGCCCTCAAGAGGCAGATGGACGAGTTCAACGAGGCGCTCCAGAAGATCGGCCAGCACATCTACCAGGGCGCCGGCGCCGGGGGCGGAGCATCTTCCGCATCGGCTGACTCGGACGGCCACGATGGTGGCGAGAAGAAGAAAGACGAGGACGTGGTGGACGCCGATTACCGCGAAGTCAACTAACCAACACTTCGTTTAGCCCGCCAAAAGGGCTCCGGCTTCGGTCGGAGCCCTTTACTTTTACGCCGACGATGATCGCCTACGTCCAGGCACGGCGCCGGCTCTGGCCCGGGGTGGGTCTGGTCGTGGGACTGATCCTGGTCGCCTGGGATCTGTGGGCGGCGGCGGGCACGTTCGTGTCGCAGTACGCGGTGCGCAATGACTTCCGGCTCGACTATGGCGCGGCCACGGTGGGGATCAAGGACGGCTACAGCCACCTCTACGACCTTGCCGCCCAGAGCTCCGCCATCGAAAGCCTCGGCCGCGGCTTCAACCCTCAACCGTTCGTTTCGCCGCCGCCGCTGGCCTGGCTGGTGACGCCGCTGCTGGTGCTTCCGTTCGTGGCCGCGCTGATCGTATGGACGCTCCTGCTGCTCGCGGCGCTGGGCTGGACCTGGTACCTGCTGGCCCCATCGGGAGGGGTGGCCAAAGCAGCTCATCTGGCCCTGCTCCTGGGGGTTTTTCCAGTTGCGTTCGGCGTGATGGTCGGCCAGCCTGGGGCGTTGGTCGCGGCGGCCGTCGCTACGGCCTGGTGGTTGCTCCGGCACGACCATCCCGTTTGGGCCGGCGCGGCGCTCAGCCT
>WNFT01007187.1_pt1 | contig 10343 bp, 8 predicted proteins | sample 5400191 | NCBI WGS metagenome assembly WNFT01 (sample SAMN13153359, study PRJNA577476) | soil metagenome | isolation source: 80 cm saprolite under Madrone tree | place: USA:California | collected 2016-06-14 | reverse complement strand
AAAATACGCGGGGTCGTCAATGAAAAAATAACGCACTCCGCTGATCACGGAGCCGTCCGCGACGGATGGAAAACGGAGGCGAGTCCCGCCCATCGGAATCGTGACGCTGGGCACGATCACGGAGTCAATCTTCGTTCCGCGATAGCGGGGCAGCACCACCGCGACTTCGTGCCCGAGGCCGACTAACGCTTTTGGCAAGGCCTCGACCACGTCCGCGAGGCCGCCGGTCTTGGAGAAGGGCAGGCCTTCCGATGCCACGAAGAGGATTCGCACTGTGCTCCCGTTGAGAATTAACGCTATCCGACGCAACTACTGTCGTCAAGCGGGCTTGCACGTATAATGTGCCTCCACAAACGCGGGATACACTCGGAAGCAAAGGGTTTCACCACAGAGGACGCAGAGAAGGATGGCTCGTCAACGCTTAGGGCAGCATTTCCTTGCTGATGCAGGCTGGCGCGAGGAACTCGCGCGCGCCATTCGCGTTTCGGCACAATCCGTCGCGCCACGGAGCGGCTTGCTTCCACTGGCGCCCCGGTTCATGCCATCGAACTTGATGCTCAGCTTGCGGCGACGCTCAAGCAACTTGCAAAACGCTTTCCCAATGTGGAGGTTGTTTCGGCGGACATCCTGGAGTCGGATATCGCTAAGATTGCCGCGGGGAAGCGCGTGCGCATTTACGGCAACCTGCCGTACTACATCACTTCGCCGATTCTTCATTACCTCTTTGCCAGTGAGGAGCTCATCGACGAAATCCACATCGTCGTTCAGCACGAGGTGGCGCTGCGGCTAGCGGCTCAGCCGGGAACACGCGATTACGGTTATTTATCCGTGCTGACGCAATATTTTTCGCGGCCCGAACTCGTGCTGGAGATTCCGCGCGGAGCGTTTCGCCCGCCTCCGGAAGTGGGCTCTGCGCTGGTCACCCTTCGTTTGCCGGGCGAGCGTGCGAAGCTCCCGCAAATTGACGAAGCTTCGTTCTTGGAGTTTGTGAAATTATGCTTCGCGCAGAAGCGCAAGACGCTGGTGAACAATCTGAAGTCGCGCGTGAAACCCGAACTGGCTCGTGAGGCTTTGGCGAACCTGAAATTGCGGGTCGATGCTCGCGCCGAGCAGCTTTCTGTGGCTAATCTTGCTGCTCTCTCGCAACACATAGGGAGCCACTCGCGCGGTTGATTCCGGTTTCTCGGTTTAATCCGAGTTTTTCTTCTTCTGCGCGGCGACCAGGCGATCGGGATAGTCGCTCATGATGCCGTCGACACCGGCGTCGATCAGCAGACGCATGTGCGCGGGGTGATTCACCGTCCAACAGACCACCTGCAAATCTTTCTTTCTTGCTTCGGCGAGCAAGGCGGGCGTCACCAAGTCGCCACGCACGGCCAACTGGCGCGCCCCGATCTCCACGGCGCGCTCGACCGGTTTCTCGATTTGCCCTTCGTACAGCACGCCGGTCATCAGCGTGGGCTCAATCTTGCGCATGGACTCGAGAATTGCGACATCGAACGAAATGACCACCGCGCGGGGAATTTCTCCCGATTCGCGCAACGCACCAATCAAGGCGTGCTCGCCGCCCCACGATCCGCTGGGTTTTAGTTCCAGGTAGAACACGACATCGTGCTTCTTCGAAAAGTCGAGAATTTCTTCCAACGTGGGAATGCGCTCGCCGGCAAACTCGCTGCCGAACCAGGAGCCAGCGTCGAGGCGGTGTAATTCCGCGAGCGTGAGGTCATGCACGGCGCCGTGCCCGCCGGTAGTTCTGTCCACCGTCGCATCGTGAATCGCCACAAAGTGCGCGTCGCGCGAAAGCTGCAGGTCCGTCTCGATGAACGGCGCACCCAGGGAAACAGCTTTGCGAAACGCCGCCAGCGTATTCTCCGGCGCGTGTCCCGAGGCCCCACGATGCGCAATCACCAGCACGATGCCCTCACCCGCCAATCCATTTGCAGGGTTGAGTTGAATGACCTCTTGTGAGTATGCTAGCACCTGCTGCAAGGCAGTCGGGTTGCAGCCTCCCCCCTGGGGTCCTGAACCCTAAATAACCGCACTGCAGGAATTCACACAAGGAGACATCATCCCATGCTGAAGAACCGAACCCGATTCGGTATCGCCCTGTGGGTCATTTCGCTTACCATCCCCGTGATAACGCCGGCTAAGGTGCCGCATAGCGCGAAGGCCCAGCGCGAAACCAAATCGAATCAAAACCTGGTGCGCGAAGTTCGCCATCAGCTTCTTCTACTTCCCTACTACTCCGTTTTCGACAACCTGGTGTTCAAAGTGGATGGCGATCACGTCACCCTGGAGGGCCAGGTGACTCGTCCCACGCTCAAGTCTGACGCCGAGGCCGCGGTCAAGAGCATCGAGGGCGTTTCCGGCGTCACCAACAATATTGAAGTGCTACCTCTATCCCCGATGGATGACCAGTTGCGCCACGCGCTCTATCGCGCCATCTACGGAGACACCGTCCTCTCTAAATACGGCTGGTCTTCCATGCCTTCGATTCACATCATCGTGAAAAATGGGCATGTGAGCCTGGAAGGCGTTGTCGACAACGAGACGGACAAGAATCTGGCCGGATTGCGCGCCAACGGCGTGCCAAACGTTTTTGAGGTGAAAAACAATCTGGCAGTAAGCGGCAAGGGCTGATTGCTGGCGGCAGGGCGCCGCGAAAAGAGCGGTTTTCGAGCCAGATATCCAGAATGATGAGCAACGGACACAGACTGGGAAGTTTCTAGTCCCTAGAGAGCAAGTCTGTACCCTCAGCGGGGGAGGCAGTCTCGGCTTCGTGGACTGGCGTTTCGCGACGTGCACGTATATAGCCTATTATCAATGACTTATCGGCATGGCGTGGCGCGACATTGGCCTGCCAATTGCCTCTTCATCTAAGGAACCACCACGGCTCTCCGAGCTAGACGCCGCAAGGATCGATTGATGGCTACAACCAGCACCAAAGCGGGTCTCTCCATCACGCCTTCCACGCTCTCCGACCGCCTGATGCCCGTAAATACTGCGCCAGCCGGCTTCGATGCGGCCCGCGACCTGCCCGACGACTTTCTGGAGTTCCTGGCGCCGCTACACGCGGCGCTCACGCTTCGCCAGCGCGCGCTCATCGCTCGCCGCGAGGCGGCGCTCCAGGATGCACATGCGGGCAAACTCCCTGACTTCCTGCAGCCATCCGTCGCAACCACACAGGCGTGGGAAATCGAGTTGCCCGAATGGTGCTCCGACCAGCGCAACCAGATGACCGGCCCGGCGGACGATGCCGAGCTCGTCGTGAAAATGCTCAACTCCGGCGCGCCGGGCGTGATGCTGGACCTGGAGGATTCCAACGCCAACACCTGGGAGCACCTCACCGCCGGCATCCACAACGTTCTGGAAGCGCTTGCCGGCCGGCTCAATTATTTCGACAAGAAACGGAATCGCCCGGTGAGTATTCAGCCGAGCAAGACGGTCCTCTTCACACGCCCGCGCGGCTTGCACCTGCATCAAGCTGGCGTTCTTCCTGGTGAACTGCTGCCGGCTTCGCTGTTCGACGTCGCGATGATTGCCTATCAGGTAGATTTCGGCGCGCTGAAGCATCCGCTTTGCTTCTACATCCCCAAGTCGGAATCCGCGGATGAAGCGTTATGGTGGCGCGATCTCTTCCAAATGATTGCGCGCGCGAAGGGCCTTGCCGCCAATGCCATCAAGTGCATGGCGCTGGTGGAAGCGCACCCATTGGCTTTTCAAATGGAAGAGTTCGCCTGGAATCTGCGCGAACACATGCTTGGATTGAACCTGGGCCGCTGGGATTACATGGCCAGCCTGATTCATTTCAACCTGGAAAACGCCGAATGGGTTTTGCCGGACCGCAACACGATTCCGCACAACGTCGCATTCTTCCAGAACTTGCGCACGCTGATGCCGGAAATTTGCCACAAGCACGGCATGTTGGCCATCGGCGGGATGACCGCACTTTATCCGAGCCGCGACAATGCGGAGCTCAACGCGCGCGCCCTTGCGGTCCTCGCCGAAGACAAAAAGAACGAGGCGTCCTGCTTGATGGATGGCGCGTGGACCGGCCATCCGGACCAGAACGAAATCGCGGTCGCGCAGTTCCCTGCTCCGAATCAGCTCGGCGCGCGCCCGAAGAACGCCGATCCGCATCCAGAACTGCGCCCGTTGCCAAGCGGCGTTGGCAAGCGCACGCTGGCGGGAACGCGCGCAGCGATTCGCACCGTGATTCGCTACCGCAATGGCGTATTGAACGGCCGCGGCGCGAGCCTTCTGGACGGCTACATGGAAGACCTGGCCACCGATCGTATCTACAGGCTGATGATTGCGCAGCGCGCGAGGCATGCCGACAACGTGGAGGTCCTCGATGATAGCGGACAGGCCATTCGCCACACACCGGAACTGATCCATGAGCTGTTTGACGAAGAGCTGGAACGACTGCTGCAGGAAAATGCCAAGCAATCCAACGATCCGGCGCAAGCAGCCAGGCTCGCAGAAGCGCGTCGCCTGAGTGAGGAGATGATTCGCCGCGGCGAGTTCAATCCGGTTTGAGCTCGATAGATTCTCGGCGGAAGGGCCCAAATCAAGGAGATACAATGTCATTGAACGGCAACAACGGACACCAAATGCACGACGACCATTCCAACTGGGCCACGAATCCGCGCTGGTCGGCGATCACTCGACCGTATTCCTATGCCGACGTGTTGCGCCTGCGCGGCACGATCCAAATCGAGTACACTCTGGCGCGCCTTGGCGCCGAACGCCTGTGGAACCTGATGCACAGCGATGCGTATGTCCCCGCTCTCGGTGCGGTCACCGGCAATCAAGCCATCGAAATGGTGCAGGCCGGTTTGAAGGCGATTTACGGCAGCGGCTGGCAGGTAGCCGCGGATAGCAATACCGCAGGCGATGTATACCCCGATCAGAGCTTGTATCCTTGCGACAGCGCTCCGGCGCTGGTCAAGCGCATCAATCGCGCGTTGCTTCGCGCCGATCAGATCGAGTCAGCGGAGGGCAAGCGCAGCGGCGTGTATTGGTTCGCGCCGATTGTGGCGGACGCGGAGGCCGGTTTCGGCGGCGCGCTCAATGCCTACGAACTAATGAAAGCGATGATCGAGGCAGGCGCCGCTGGCGTGCACTTCGAGGATCAGCTTTCTTCGGCCAAGAAATGCGGGCATCTTGGCGGCAAAGTCGTTGTGCCCATTCGCGAATTCATCGAAAAGCTGACCGCCGCGCGGCTGGCCGCCGATGTTTGCGGCGTGCCCACGATTCTCATTGCGCGCACGGACGCTAATTCCGCTGGTCTGCTCTTGTCTGATGCCGACCCGCGCGACCGCGAGTTCATCCATGGCGAGCGCACCGCCGAAGGCTTCTACCAATTCCGCGGCGGCATTGACGCAGCCATCGCGCGCGGCTTGGCCTACGCTCCTTATGCGGACGTGCTGTGGTGCGAAACCTCGACGCCAGATCTCGCCGAGGCGCGCAAGTTCGCCGACGCCGTTCACGCCAAATTCCCTGGCAAGCTTCTGGCCTACAATTGCTCGCCGTCCTTTAACTGGAAAAAGAAGCTAGACGACGTCACTATCGCCAGCTTCCAGCAAGAGCTTGGCAAGCTGGGTTACAAATTCCAGTTCGTGACGCTCGCGGGATTCCACTCGCTGAACATGAGCATGTTCAACCTGGCGCGCGGCTACTCTCAGACAGGCATGACTGCATACTCGAGACTGCAGCAGGAAGAATTCGCAGCCCAGGAACTTGGTTATCGCGCGGTCACGCACCAGCGCTTCGTAGGAACCGGCTATTTCGATGAAATTGCACAGGTCGTCTCCGGCGGCCATTCGTCGACTACCGCGTTGGCGGGGTCGACCGAGGCGGCGCAGTTCCACCCGCAAGCGGAGGCCGACCGCCCTGCGACCCGATCCGGGGTGTCGTAGAGCAAGCTCGGGGCGCATTTGTGAAGGCCAGAAACAAAGAGGGCCGCGGGAGCGGCCCTTTTCGCGACCAGTTGGTTGTGGCTCTTACTGATTGCTTCCGCTGGTCCCCGAATGGGAAGGTTCGGCGCTGGCCTGATCTCCCAAGCGGAGTTCAAAATCCTTCCCATGGAAGAAGATCTCGGTCAGTGCGTTTTTGCCGTCATCCGACTTCTTCGCGGCGTAACCGTCGGTCCGATTCTTTTCGCCGACGGTCACCACCTGCGCTGGCACCGAAGCTACGGTTTGCTTGCCGCTGGTGATGCTCAGCTCGACCTTGGGACCTTCGCCATTCCATTCAACCTTGTATTCGCCCGGAGGCAACTGCTTGCCTTGCACCTCCACGCTGTCGTACAGGCGTAGCGTGCCCTTACCCGTGCCCGCAGCAAAGGCGCTGGCGGCCAGTAGCAGGGATGCTCCGGCTATAGTGACTAGATTCCTCGACCCTTTCATTTTTTCTCTTCCTTTCTGTTTGTCCTCGCGAGAACTCCCCGAATAGAGCGGGTCCCCAGCGGGGTTTCTTGGACTCCTTAAGTAAGATGCGGCGCCTGTACAGGTGTTATAGCGACATAATTCCCGTAAGTTATAGACAGGCAATAAGATAGAAATATTCCCAACGCGGTCCGCGGTGGCGGCCGAGGCTTTTGGATAGAAACCGTCCTTTTGGTGATGGCGGTCTTGTGTCCTTCTAGTTCACTGCCCTTCGCAAATGGGGACTACCGTACCATTCACGCTCTCCTGGGTTTTGCCGATGATGAAGGGGTATGGCGAGTCTCTATTTTTGCCAGCCTCACACGCAAAACCAGGGTATGCTGCGCGCTATCCTGAATCGGGAGGATTGCCAGCACCTCGCAGCGCCTGGCGCTATCACCTATCTTGGGGACGAATTCCCTAATTTTGCCGGCGGCCATCGGCAAGACCGCGATTTTGCGGTGCTGAAAGTGGACGCCGAAGAAGCGGACGCGAAATGGCGACCCGGCTTCTATCGCGTCGACGCCGACCTGATGGAACTGAACAGCGTGCTGCTAACCCTGGCTCGCTGAATTGCTTACGGCATCTGCTCGGCCTGTTCCGCCGCAAGGAAATAGGCCCTGCCTCGAAAATAACGAAATTCTACGCATATTTTGTTTGTGCAGCTCTGCATATTCGATACTATATAGCGCAAGTCTAGGACGAACCCTGGGGACCGGCCTGTGGACACCCGTCGAATCGACGCGCTTCGTCTTTCTGTGAGCCGCAACGCATTTCCCGTATTCCTTATGTTAGCTCTGGGTGTGACTTTGAATGGTTCGGCCTTTGCCCAGGACGAAAAAGCCGGCCAATCGCGAGCAACCGAGCAGGAACCCCCGGCTGTCTTGAAGGTCACCACGCGGCTGGTGACCGTGGATGTCGTAGCCCGAGACCACCATGGAAATCCTGTCCGCGATCTGAAGCAGGATGATTTTCAGATCGTCGAGCAGGCCGACTCGCACAAGACTTCACAACAAATCGCCTCTTTCCGGCTGCTCGATCGCTCTCTTGCCAAGACTCCAGAGGGGCAGCGGGCCGCTTTGCAGATTCCTGCCGGCATCTTCACCAATCTTGTCACTACCCAGAAGCTTTCGGCACCACCCACGATCCTGCTGGTTGATGGCCTAAACACCGACCCCACCACCCAGCTTCAGGCGCGCCAGAAAATGGTCCAACTTTTGGCTTCCGCCCCCACCGACATTCCCCTAGCCGTCTTTCTGCTGGGTCGAGAGCTGCGCCTGCTCCAAACCTTCACCACCGACGCCAAACTGCTCAAGGAAGCCGCGCAGCGTGCGATGTCCATCGATGGGGCGAACTTGCAGGTGAAGGATCCGCGAGACGATCCCTTCAGCAGCACTTCCCTTATGGAGGAAATGGCAGGAGCGGAGGGCCAGAACGACATCCCCGGCGGTGCGCCAAGGGGTTCCAACTCTGCCGCTCTGCTGGCGATGAAAGCCATGCACCTGCAGCAATTCGAGAAGGAACGATACGCGGAATCCATGGATATCCGCGCGCGGTTGACTCTTGACGCTCTTAAAATCATTGCGCGTCATCTCAGCGGCTATCCGGGTCGAAAAAATCTTATTTGGATTTCGTCGGCGTTCCCTCTGGTGATCATGCCGGACCAGAATGCGCCGCTTTACGCCAGGTTCGCCGGCATGCGCAACTACGGTGACGAACTGTCCGGCGTGGCAAGCGCACTCACCGACGCCCAAATCGCTGTCTATCCCGTGGATCCAGCGGGAATAGAAACCGAGCAACAGTTCAATGCAGCGACGCGCGGAAGAACGGACAACCCATTCTCCGAGGGAGCCACGCTCAATCGCGAGAGCAGCGTTCGATTTACCAGTCAGCAGTCGATGCAGGACCTGGCGCAACAAACCGGCGGCCAAGTCTGTCTCAACAATAACGACATCTCGCAATGCATTAACCGCGCCATCGACGATGGTTCCTCGTATTACGAGCTCACATACTATCCGGCGGACCGGAACTGGCACGGCGAATTTCGCAAGGTTAGTGTGAAGACTCGCCGCGCAGGTGTGCAGTTAGCCTATCGCGCAGGCTACTTTGCGCGCGTTTCCGATTCCAACATCTCCGCCAATGAACCCAAGGACACGGACACTCGCGTGATGCATGCGGTCTGCAACGATTTCCTGAACGCGACATCGATCCTTATGTCCGCCAAGGCGGTTCTGGCTGATCAAGCCGGGCAAGCCAAGTATTTTCTGGCTATCGATCCCAATGCTCTTTCGTTCGGCCCCCCGGAAGGCGGCGCTCGTGCCTTGCGCCTCGAACTCGGCGCCTGCATGTTCAACGCACGGGGCTTGCCTTTGCAGTATTTCCGTCAAAGCGTCGAGCAGAAATTCAGCGAATCCGAATATCGAGCCACGTTGGCGAGCGGCATCGCTCACACCATGTCGCTCACACCCAAGCCGGAAACAGCTCGTGTACGTCTGCTAGTTTGCGACACAGCTACCGGCATGATTGGCTCGGTCGATGTTCCCTACCCCTCCGGGGCGCTTTCCAACCCCGTGATCCATGCTGATAATAAATTGGATGTTCCCACACAACCCCAATCTGCCCCCTCGGTTCAGGATGCGCATCTACCCGCTCCCGCCGCTCCTCATGTCATCAAGTTCCACGACAAAGACGGCCACACGGGAATCCTTCAATGGGATGCTCAAAAGATCTCCTATTCTGGGGATCTCTCGCCCGAGGCCAGCGCCCGCGGCATGTTTGATTCCTTGTGGGGCAAATCCTATGCCTGCTACGCCGGAAAGCTTGTCTCTGCTGCTGACCATGCCACTCCGGCGCAACAACCTCTCCATTTCAAGAGCGAAAATCATGGGGCCGATGTTTATCTCGACGACGCTACCTCCGTAAAGTTTTCCGGCGACCTTGCGATTGATCCCAGCGTTAAGCCGCTGTTCGACGGTCTTCGCAAGCTGTATCAATGCGGAGGCCAGTAAGCCGGTAAATCTGAAAGCAATCGATCCATCGGTTTTAGCCTGGGCCGCTTCGTGGCGCTCTAAAGTACGGACTTCCCGATACGTCCGATACGCGGGTACGCGGCGTCTCTCGCTGCTCGGTAACATGGCCGGCTTGCCGTTGCGAGAGGTCGAGTCTATCCTGATAGCACGGCCATGAATCGCGTCTATCTGGATCACAATGCCACCACGGCTATCGAGCCGGCGGTGCTCGACGCTATGCTGCCCTACTTGTCGGGGGAGTTCGGCAATGCCGCCTCGATTCACACCTTTGGGCAGAAGGCGCGCGCCGGGGTTGAAACTGCACGCGAACAAGTCGCGGCGCTGATTGGCGCGCGTGCGCAGGAAATCGTCTTCACCAGCGGCGGCACGGAAGCTGACAACCACGCGATCTTTGGCGTTTTGACCCCGTTTGTAACCTGGCCCGCCAGTAGGGCTGCAAACCTCAGCGATGATCTCGATAAACGCCTTTCCATCGCTCACCTCAAACACGTCATCACCACCAACATCGAACACGAAGCTGTGCTCAACACGTGCCAGGCGCTGGAGAAGCAGGGTGTACCCGTCACCTACTTGCCCGTCGACGGGCAAGGAGTCATTTCGCCAGAGGCGTTGCGCCGCGCTCTTCGCAAGGAGACCGTGCTGATTACTGTGATGCACGCCAACAACGAGTTGGGCACGGTGCAGCCGCTCGATGAAGTTGGGCGCATCGCGGCGGACGCCGACGTCTACTTTCACACCGATGCAGTGCAATCCGCCGGGAAGGTTCCCATTGATGTCAACGCGCTGCGCCTGGATTTGCTTTCCCTCTCCGGGCACAAGTTTTATGCGCCAAAGGGCATTGGAGCGCTGTACATCCGCAGAGGCACGCGTTTGCAGCAGCTTCTCT